>Ga0137415_10000013_pt1 | contig 162488 bp, 141 predicted proteins | sample CZODoug3_1_1_16f_FD_183082 | JGI IMG/M metagenome (GOLD analysis project Ga0137415, IMG submission 183082) | Vadose zone soil fungal communities from Angelo Coast Range Reserve, California, USA - CZODoug3_1_1_16fungal (Hybrid Assembly) | ecosystem: Environmental > Terrestrial > Soil > Vadose... | reverse complement strand
GCTTTCACGGGGGTTATGCAGAAGCCTCGGGCGATGACCCGGTAGGTGCGGATCGGGCCGCCGAGCGCTCCCAGCCGTTCCTGCCTGAATTCATCCACGGTGCACTTGTCGTCGCCGCGGGTTGCGAACATCCGCTGCTCGCCTTCGAAAATCACTGTCAGGTTGGTTGGCAGCTCGTGGCCCGTGGTGCCTTCGGTCGCCTTGGCTACACCAAACACCATCCGCAAGCGCCTTCCGTCCGAGCGTTCCGGCCCGGCAAAGCTGACTCGAATGCCGCTGCCGTCCGGTCGTGGCCCGCCGTCGCATTCCAACTCGGCGTTCTGCAGGCTCACATCGAGTGTCAACGCTCCGCGGATGCGGGCGCGCAGATAGCCGTTGCCGCTTGCCAGGCAGCCGTGCGTGTTTTTCGGGCCTGGCGCCGACAGGCCCGACAGCGGGCTCGACGGCGCAGTGGGTGTTTGCGGCACTGCCGCCAAAGAGACGGCGAGTGCGGCCAGGAGTGTGATGAGTGCGGTGCCGGGAATGCTCATGTCCCGCAGTTTACATGCGCGCGCAGCTGACCCGGCTTGACGAGCAGTGCTCGCGCGAGACCGACTTGCATTCGCCCAACCCCTCGAGCCGCATGCATCAACGCGGTAAAAATCAGCACGCCCAAAGCCATGGTGATGGGAGCAACCAGCGGCGCGCCGAGCACGGCCGGATGCAAAAGGGATTCCCCGCCGTTGACGTCCCAGCCGAGGTTTTGGGCAAACACGAGGAAGGGCCCCACAATCAACGCGCCACCCAACGAGATCCCAAAAATGGCAACCACGAAATAGAAGATTCCTATCGGCAGCATCAACAGCAGATAGGCGAGTGTGGTCCACGTTCGGGGGTCCGACAGCATGGCCGCAATTCGCGCCCAGAGGCCCAGGCTCGGGCCGGGGTGAACGGGACGGCGCGGCATGCGCTCCCCGGTGATTGCCTCGAGGAGACGGCCTTCACCCAGTGCCAGTACGCGAGCGATGCCGATAAACATCAGGAAGAACGGCAACCCGACAATCAACACCGCAAGGCCGGCGGAGAGGGATAGACCGGTCACAACAAACACGAAGTAGACGATGCCGGTGGCCAGTGTGAGCAACATATAGAAAAGTGACAGGTACGCGCGTGGATCGGAATACACACCGAAGAAACGTCGCAGTGGATTCGGCGAGTCGACCCCCCGTGGCGTGACGGGGCGCAAAGCGGCAGTCACCTTCGCTTCAGTGTCCCTGTAGGCAGCCGCCACTTCGTCGGGTGCGCCGTACGTACTCGCAATGAGCTCGAGCACGTCCGCCTCCGATTTATCAGGATGCGAGGCGCATTCGGCGCGCAGATATTCCTCGGCGTCGTAGAGAGCGTCCTGGATGAGCGCGGGGTCCGCGTCCTGGAGCGCTTCCCGCAGCTGCTTGAGGTATTCGTCGATCGACCGGGGTGCGGCGCGAGTCATTTTTCTACTCCTGCAATAAATCGATCCACGAAATCGCGGGTCTGATGCCAGATGCCGCTCCAGTCCCGCAAGGCCGATCGGCCTTCGTCGGTAATCCGGTAATAGCGTCGAGGTGGGCCGGCATAGGAGGGCACGATGCGGCTGGTCAGCAGTCCGTTGGCACTGAGCGCCCGCAGGACCGGGTACACGGTGCCCTCTTTAAAGAGAGCCTCACCCTCGTTTGCCTTTTGCAGCCGCTTCGCAATTTCGTAGCCGTAGAGGTCTTCGGACGTTCGATCCAGGACAGCCAGCAGCACGAGCGCGACCAGGCCCGAATTGAGGTCCTTCTGGAATTTGCGTGCATGACTATCGTCCACCGGCTAGTACTATGAACTTACCAATAGGATGCAGCAACCAATACTATCGACCGTACAGAACGATTCATCGCACGCGGTACCCGGGAGGACCGGCGGGTCCGAGGTTGGTAGACTCCGGCGCTCTTTGCGTCTCATACGCCGGAAAATCCATGAGAAATGCGCTCCTCGAGGTCACCCCCGTCATTCCCGGCAGCCTGGGCCGACTGCCCGAGCTGACCGGAAATCTGTTCTTCGGCTGGCACCGGCCGTCGCGTGCGCTGTTCGAGGACCTCGATCCCGAGCTGTGGAAACAGACAGGTGGCAATCCTCGCCTGATGCTCCGCTGCGTGAGCCAGGCCAAGCTCGATAAGGTGGCCGAGGACCCCGTCTACCTGGCGCGCTACAACCAGGCTCTGCAGACCCTCGATGCCTACCTCTCGGCGGCACCGCCTACGGCAGATGCACCCTTGGTGGCGTACTTCTGTGCGGAATACGGGTTTCACGAGAGCTTCCAGATCTACTCGGGCGGCCTCGGCGTCCTGGCGGGTGACTACTGCAAGTCCGCGAGCGATGCGCGTGCGAATTTTGTCGCGGTGGGACTGCTTTACGAACAGGGTTATTTCACGCAGACCGTCGACAACGACGGTAACCAACACGCCGAATACCGGGAACGGGATCCGCGCGACCTGCCCGTCGAGCCCGCTCTGAAACCCAACGGCGAATGGGTCCAAGTCACGGTGAAGATTGCCGGCCGCGACGTTGTCTCACGACTGTGGAAAGCGAAGGTGGGACGCATTCCGGTGTATCTGCTGGATACCAACTGTCCGCAGAATGCGCCCTCCGACCGTGACATCACTCATCGGCTGTATGGCGGCGATGAGTCGACCCGGGTTCGTCAGGAAATGATTCTGGGGATCGGCGGTACGCGCGCCCTGCGCGCGCTCGGTGTGGCGCCGGCGGTATGGCATTTGAACGAGGGTCACGCGGCCTTTCTGATTCTGGAGCTGCTGCGCGAGCGACTGAGCGAAGGGTTGCCGTTCAATGCGGCGCTGGAAGCGGTTGCAGCGGATTGTGTGTTTACCACTCATACGCCGGTTGCTGCCGGCCACGATGCGTTCTCGCACGACTTGATGATTTCGCACTTCAGCGATTTCGTCCGCGAGCTCGGCATACCGATGGAGCGCTTTCTCGACCTCGGACGCTCGCCGTCCGTGGGCGGTTTGTTCAACATGACGCGGCTGGCGTTGAACGGCACGCGGCGAGTGAATGCCGTGAGCCGGATCCATGGCGCGGTGAGCTCGCGGCTCGTCGCGGACCAGTGGCCGGAGATTCGCCCTGAGGAGAACCCCATCGGGTTCATCACCAACGGCGTGCACGTGCCGACATTCCTCCATCAGACCTGGGCGGACTTTCTCGACGTGGAGTTGGGGCGCGAGTGGCGCGACCGGCTGCGCGATCTGGCGTTCTGGAATTCGCTGGAGCAGGTTCCCGATGATCGTTATTGGGCGACCTCGCAGTCGGTGAAGGCGCGGATGCTCGCGAGCGTACGCGAGCGGCTGCAACGTGAATTCGCACGCAAGGGATTGAGCCCGGCACAGCTGCGCCACGTCACCCGCTTCCTCGACCCCATGCGACCAGATGTGCTGACGATCGGATTCGCACGCCGGTTCGCCACTTACAAGCGCGCCACCCTGCTGATGCGTGACCGCGCCCGTCTGGCCAAGCTTTTGCGCAACGCAGACCGCCCCGTTCTATTGCTGTTCGCCGGCAAGGCACATCCGGCCGACGAGCCGGCCAAACAGGTGTTGCGCGAAGTGCGGCAGCTCATGACCCACCCTGACTTTCTGGGTCACATCATTTTTCTGGAGGATTACGACCTGCAGTTGGCCCGTTGGCTGGTTTCGGGCGTTGATGTGTGGCTGAACAATCCAATCTACCCGCTGGAGGCCAGTGGCACCTCGGGCATGAAGGCGGCCATCAACGGCAAACTCAACCTCAGCATTCTCGATGGCTGGTGGGCGGAAGGCTGGATGAATGACAACGGCTGGGGTATTCCGCCCGCCAACGTCCAGGATCCCGAGCGCCGCGATGCACTCGAGGCCGAGATGATCCTGGACACGCTCGAAGAAGAGGTGGTGCCCTTGTATTACGATCGTAAGGACAGCGCCTTCTCGCCCGAATGGGTCCGGCGCAGCAAGCGCGCCATGAGCACCGTCATCCCGCGATTCAACATGGATCGCGTGCTGTTCGATTACACGCGCGGCCTGTATCAGCCGGCGGCTCAGCAGTATCGCAAGCTCGCGGCCGACGGCTTCGCGGGTGCGCGGCGGCTGGCCGATTGGAAGCAGCGCGTCCGACAAGCTTGGCCCAAAGTGAGCCTGCGGCTGCTGGCGGATGCGTCGCCTGACTTGCCTAGCGGGGAGACACTGCGCCTGAAAGTGGCTGCCGGCTTGAATGGGCTGCAGCCGGCCGACGTCCGGGTCGAGTTCGTTGCCCGTCGGCTGTTGCCGGAAGCTGAGCTCGGTGCGCCGCCGTTGTCAGCATACGGTCACCCCGAGCCGGATGGCATCTGGCGTGCCGCATTCGCACCGGCGGGTGAGGAATCCGAAGGTGCGGCCGTATTCGCGCTCGATGTGGCGCCGAAGGAATGCGGACAGTTTGCCACCGAAGTGCGCATCTACCCGTGGCACGAGCTTTTGTCACATCCTCACGAGCTCGGGCTGATGAAATGGCTCTGATTTTAAGAACTTTCATCTTGCGCGGGTACGCTTGATCAGGTTTAGTACCTTTCGCTCTCCAACAACGAACCTTTAGCGACTCATGCCTCGACAGCCCGCACGAGCCTCTTCCGGACGCTACGTGAGCCGCCTGACTGGCGGAACGTTGGCGGTAATCATGGCGGGCGGTCGCGGTGAGCGGCTCAAGGATCTGACGGCGCATCGCGCGAAACCCGCGACGCCCTTCGGCGGCAAGTTCCGCATCGTGGATTTTGTGCTGTCGAACTGCGTGAACTCGGGCATCCGGCAGATTTCCATTCTCACCCAGTACAAGGCCCAGTCGCTCATCCAGCACGTGCAGCGGGGCTGGAGCTACCTGCGCGGCGAGTTCGGCGAGTTTGTGGAAGTGATTCCGGCGCAGCAGCAGATGGGGCCCAGCTGGTACATGGGCACTTCCGATGCGGTCCATCAGAACATGGAGCTGTTCCTGTCACACCGTCCCAAGCACGTGCTCGTGCTGGCGGGCGATCACATCTACAAGATGGACTACGGTCCGATGATCGCCTATCACGTTGAGAAAGGGGCTGACATCACGGTTGGTGTGGTGGAAGTGCCCGCGCCCGACTCGATCCACTTCGGCGTGCTCACCGCCACGGAGTGGAACCGGGTGACCAAGTTCTCCGAGAAGCCGAAGGTGCCCGATACGCTGCCGAGCCGCCCCGACTCGATCCTGGCCTCCATGGGAATCTACGTATTCAACACGCGGCTGCTGGAAAAGCTGCTGCTCGAGGATGCGGCCGACAGCAGCTCCTCGCATGACTTCGGCAAGGACATTCTGCCGAAAGCCATCGGCAACAACCTGCAGGTGTTTGCCTACCCGTTCCAGGACGTGAAGACGCGAGCACAGAGTTACTGGCGCGACGTCGGAACCGTCGATGCGTACTACGACGCCAACCTCGAGCTGGTGCACGTGAAACCGGAGCTCAACATTTACGATCAGGACTGGCCCATCTGGACCTACCAGGTGCAGCAGCCGCCTGCGAAGTTCGTGCTCGACGAGGAAGGTCGGCGGGGTACCGCCATCAACTCCGTAATCTCCGGCGGCTGCATCATCTCCGGAGCCGTCGTCCGCTCGTCCCTGCTGTTCTCCGATGTCCGGGTGGACGAGCGCTCCAGCATCAACCGCTCGGTGATTCTGCCGCATGTCGAAATCGGATCCTCCTGTGTCATCGAAGGAGCCATTCTCGATGAAGGTTGCGAGGTTCCCAACGGCATGAAGATCGGGGTCGATCGACAGGCAGACGCGAAACGCTTTCACGTCACCGAGAAAGGCGTAGTCCTCGTAACGGCAGACATGCTGCGCAGCCTGCAGACGCAGCAACAATGACATCCCAGTCGCGCCTGCCGGTTGTGCTGTTGTGGCACATGCATCAGCCCCAATATCGGGACGCTCTAACGGGCGAGTACGTGCTGCCATGGACGTATCTGCACGCTATTAAAGATTACACCGACATGGCCGCCCACCTGGAGGCCATCCCGGCGGCGCGTGCCGTAGTCAATTTCACTCCCGTGCTCATTGAGCAGTTGGAGGAAATTGCGCAGCGGACCGCCGCGCACCTCGAGACGGGTTCACCGCTGCCGGATCCGGTTCTGGCGCTGTTGGGACCGGATCCCGTGCCGCGCGATCCTGCCGAGCGGCTCGACCTGATGAAGGCGTGTCTGCGCGCCCAGCGCAAGCAGATGATCGAGCGCTTCGGGCCGTACCTCGAGCTGGCCACGATCGCAGAAACACTGGCGACACCTGAGCGTATTGCCTACGCCTCGAACCAACTCATTCATGACCTCGCGGTCTGGTATCACCTGGCGTGGCTCGGTGAGACCGTGCGGCGCGCGGATCCGGTCGCGACGGCGCTCACCACTCAGGGCCGCGGATTTACCGAGGCGCAGCGGCGACAGTTGCTGATGCTCATCGCGGAACAAGTCAGCTCGGTGGTACCTCGATACAGGCGTCTGGCCGAGCGCGGACAATGCGAGTTGTCGATCACGCCGTACGGCCACCCAATTGTCCCGCTGCTGCTCGATTTCCAATCTGCTCGTGAGGCGGTTCCGGCGATGCCGCTACCGCAGCATGCCGCTTATGCCGGCGGTGCCGAACGAGCGATGTGGCACGTTGAAGAAGGTCTGCGTGTGTTCATGCGTGCTTTCGGCGTGCGCCCCGCCGGTTGCTGGCCGTCAGAGGGAGCGATCAGCCGCGGCACGCTCGAGCTGCTAGATCGATCCGGCTTCAAATGGGCCGCGAGCAGCACGAACGTGTTGCGTGGCAGTCTGTCGGTTACCAATGCCACCGCGCCGTCTGATCCGCTCGCTTACAACCGGCCGTACCAACTCCCCGGCACTTCAATGAGTGCGTTCTTTCGCGACGACGCGCTCTCGGATCTCATTGGCTTCACCTATGCTACGTGGCACGGCGACGATGCGGCGAACCACCTCGTCAACGAAGTGGCACAACTTGCCCAGCGCTATGCGGATTCGCCCGATCACGCAGTGGTCATTGCGCTCGATGGCGAGAATGCGTGGGAACATTATCCGTTCAACGGCTATTACTTCCTACGAGCCCTGTACACGAGTCTGGCCAGCCATCCCATGCTCGAACTGACCACGCTGTCAGATTGTCTCGCGCGCGGCATCGAGCCGGCGCCGTTGCCGCATGTCATGGCAGGCAGCTGGGTGCACGGCACCCTCGCCACCTGGATGGGCGATCCGGAAAAGAACCGGGCCTGGGATCTGTTGTGCGATGCGAAGTTGGCGTTCGATCGAGTGATGCGCGTGGGCAGCCTCGATGCGGCGCGTAAGGAAGCCGCCGGTCGGCAGCTCGCGCTGTGCGAGAGCTCCGACTGGTTCTGGTGGTTCGGCGATTACAATCCGCAGGATGCCGTCACCCAGTTCGACCGGCTGTATCGCCGGCAACTCGTGAATCTCTATCGGCTTCTGGACGTCGCTCCCCCTGAGACGCTTTCACAGCCCATCTCAGTGGGTCGAGGAGCGCCCGAGCATGGAGGCGTCATGCGTCGCGCGAACGCCTGATGCGCCTGAGTGTCTTTGATCGGAGGCGTGCCGGGGCTCTGTTGCACCTCGGCTCGCTCGACGCGGCCCTGGGGCGGGGCGGACGAGCGTTTATTGATTGGCTGGCCGATGCCGGCTACAGCGTTTGGCAGATCCTGCCAGTCGGTCCTACCGGGTCGGATGGCTCACCCTATTGGGTCCGTTCCGACTATGCGGGCCGGTACGCCTTTGTTGATCCACAAGAGCTGCCTGACCCCCACTCCCCGGAGTATGAGTCGTTTCTGGCCGCTTCCGGACAATGGCTGACGGACTACGCACTGTTTGAATCGTTGAGTGCCGCGCGCAACTGGGAGCCGTGGTGGCTCTGGCCGGCGGATGTGCGTGACCGCAAACCGGCCGCCATGGCGCGCGTCAGTCAGGATCTTGCACCCGAGATTCAGCGGGTGAAGTCGGAGCAGTTTGCTTTTGCCGTGCAGTGGCGGAAGTTGCGTGAGCATGCCGCGTCTCGTGGCGTGCGGTTGCTCGGTGACCTGCCTTTCTACGTGGCGCCGGATTCGGCCGAGACGTGGATACACCGTCCGATGTTTCAGTTGGATGCGGCCGGCAGACCCACTGCCGTGGCGGGCGTACCTCCAGACTATTTCTCAGCAGATGGTCAGTTGTGGGGCAATCCGCTCTACGACTGGAAGGCGATCGAGGCAGACGGATTTGCGCTCTGGCGAGCCCGTGTCGTGCAGCAGCTCGAGCGTGTTGATGCTTTACGCATCGATCACTTTCGCGCTCTGGCCGCGCATTGGGCAGTTCCCGCCGGCGCTCCCAACGCACGCGGCGGCGAGTGGCGGCGGACACCCGGCGAGAAGCTGATGCGTCTGCTGAGCCAAGAGCTCGGAGACATCCCGATTGTTGCCGAGGATCTCGGTGTAATCACCGATGACGTCGAAGCGCTCCGCAAGGAATTCAAGATGCCCGGCATGAAGGTCCTGCAGTTTGCCTTCGGTGGCACTGGAGACAATCCGCACCTGCCTCACATGCACGAGCCTGACTGTGTGGTCTACACCGGCACACATGACAATGACACGACGATCGGCTGGTTTTCGACACTCGACGGCGAATCGCTGCGACGGGTTGAATTCTTCCTGCGTCTCACACCCGGCGCGATGCCGGATGCTTTGATCCGATCGACCCTGGGTTCCGTTGCCCGGCTCGCCGTCCTTCCCGTACAGGATGTGCTGCGGCTGGGTTCCGAAGCGCGCTTGAATACACCGGGCACGTCGACGGGAAACTGGAGCTGGAAGCTGCCGGCGGGCTCGCTGACACCCCGGCTGGCGCGCGAGTGTCGACTTTTGAACGAGGTCTACGGCCGCGCTCAATAATTGAGGAACATCTGTCTTGAGGCGACTCACTGACGCTTTGTTACCATTGCCTCATGCGTAAGCTTCTCATCATCCTGCTCGCCCTGGGACTTTCGGGCTGTTCCCTGTTCGTTCCCAAGCTCGAGCGACCCACGCTGTCGGTGGTGAAAGTGCAGCTGCTGAAGAGCGACCTGTGGCACCAGGAGCTGCGGGTGCGCATGCGCGTGCAAAATCCCAACGACCGCGCCCTGCCTGTGAAGGGGATCGTGTATCAGCTCGATGTCGAAGGCCAGGAGTTGGCCCACGGCATGTCGGGGGACAGCTTCGTCGTGCCGGCACTCGGCGAGGCGGAGTTTGATATGAGCGTGTCGGCCAATATGGCCAACATGCTCATCAAGCTGCTCAACAAGGGTGGCACCGAGGTGGAGTACCGCATCTACGGCAAGATCTCCCTGTCGGCCGGCCTGTTGCGGTCGATCAAGTTCAACGACCACGGCACGTTCAAGTACCAGTAGCTAGTGCAGGAGCCCGAAGATCCCCACCGAGTTGGCGGTTCCCACGAACACCTTGCCACCCGCCACCGTCGGGGTGATGAACTTGTTGCCGCCCCCGATCTGGTCGCGGTTGCCGGTGGCCTGGGTGTTGTTGTAGAGCTCGGTGGCGAGGTTGGCGGCATCGTAGGCGTGCAGGACCGCCGCGCCACCCTTGTTCTCATGTGTCCACACAATGGCGCCGGTCGTGCCATTCGCCGAGACGACCGGTGATGTTCCAGGATAGCTGAACGTGGTGGCAGACTTCGATGTCGCAGCGGTCGAAACCTTCGCGCTCGCAATGCTGAAAGCTTTCAGCTGGGAGTTGACCGCGCCGTAATACAGGTTGCCATTGAAATAGGCCGGCGAGGAGAACACGCTGCCGCCCAGCTGGCCATCGACCTCCTGCCAGATGTTGTTTTTGGTTGCGTTGAATTTGCCCATGTTGTCGCGGTCGACGACATAGATCTTGCCGTCCTTGCCGGCACCCACCACCAGGTGCTTGACCGTGTTCGTGCTGTCCATCAGGTCCGGCAGCAGCATTTCGCCGCCCGATCCCAGGTCCAGGTCGGCTCCGGACAGGTGAACCTCGTCAAACGTGGCGAAATAGTCAGCCACGACCAGATTCCCGCCTGTCTGACTGACCTTCACGAACGAATTGCCGTAGTCGCCCAAATTCGGGAAGCCGTTGGCGTCGAGCGTGGTTTCGAAACGGCCGTTGCCGGTGAGGAAATAAACGTTCCCCGCAGCGTCTGTTCCGGGGCCGTCACCGCTCATCCAGATGGCGGGCCCGTTTGTGCTGAACCCGGTGTTGTCCCCTGACGGAACGCCCGTAAGAGCCACTCCACTGTTCGGTGCGACGTTGACGACGGATGCGCGGGTCAGGTCCGACTGCTTGAACGCCATCACCCAGCCGCTGTACGGGGCAATATCGCAATGGGATGTCCAGGATGTGTAGATCAACCCACCGGAAATCAACAGCGCCGCGCGCTCCTCGTACTGCCCCGGCTCAAAAGTCGTCATGCCGCCGCTGTTGGGGAACGTGGCGGCAATCTCGCTTGGCCCATTGAGCAGCTCTGTTCCGGTGGCGACATCCAGCGCATGCAGCCGCTGGTGATACTTCGAGGCTTTATCAATCGACATGGCGACGACATATAGCGTGCCGTTGGTACCCGCAGTGCGATCGATCACGGGGGTCGAAGTGATGCCTATCTCCGGCACCACCTGCCCGCAACCATGGGTATCACTCGTAGTCTCGCCCGTGGCGAGCAGCGATACTTGCCAGATAGGCGTGCCGGTATCGGTATCGATCGCATAGACGGTGGCGTGCTCGGTCGCTACGAATACAACATTGTGCGCGGCAGTGCCGATGGTCAGTTGCGATAGATACAGGGGCTGCGCGTCGACTTTGCCATCGACAGTCACGTTATGTAGCAATCCGAATGAGGTTGAATTGACATTTGCGGGCGTGAGCGTGGTCTCGCCGACGTTCTGGCCCGTGCGCAAGACGTCGTTCTTGAACGTTGTGACATCCACGCCCACAGGCCCGCTGGCAGGTTGGGCGGTGACAGTGAGCGTGGCGCTGCTGCTGGTGCCGGTTCCGGCGGAGTTGGTCACGACCACCGCAAATAATGTGCCGTTGTCGCCGCTCTGCACAGCAGGGGTGGTGTAGCTCGCGGCAGTCGCGCCCGCTATTGCGGTTCCTGCCTTCTGCCATTGATAGGTCAGTGGACTAGTCCCCGAGGCTACGACCGTGAGCGTGGCTGTGCCGCCGACGGCCGCAGTCGCATTGGCAGGTTGGGTCGTTATCGCAGGGGCGGTCGCGGCGGCTGGACCGGTCGGCGCGGTTTGAGGGCTGGAGCCGCCCCCACCGCACGCGGTGAATAGCGCTGCAACTGCGATGCTCGTGAAGCCACTCGCCAGTCTTCTTGTCATCTGCTTCCGCCCGTTCAAACTGAATGACTGAGGATTGCAGATGTCCGGGACGAGGTACAGCATTCTGTGATCGGCGACAGCGCGAGCTGCCACCGTCACGCGATCAGGCGTTTGTAGAGGTCCACGTAGAGACCGCCCTGGCGCTGCCAGGAAAAGTCGCGCTGCATGCCGTTGCGGACCATCCGTGCCCAATGTTCCGGCTCGGCGTACAGATCCAACGCTGTGTTGAGGCCCCATTCCAGTGCCTCCGCATTGTAGTCGTTGAAGACGACTCCGGTGCCTTGCCCCGTGGCAGCATCGTAGCTCTCCACTGAATCTGCGAGGCCGCCGGTTTTGCGGACAATGGGGACTGTCCCGTAGCGGAGGCTGTACATCTGGTTCAGTCCGCACGGTTCATAGAGCGACGGCATCAGAAACATGTCACAGGCTGCTTCGATCCAATGTGCCAGCTCGTCGTCGTAGCCGCGCTTGAAAACAACACGGCCGGGGAAATTCTCCTGCAGCTCGGCGAAGAATTTCTCATACGGAGCGTCACCGCTGCCCAGCGCGATCAGGCCCATCTCCCGCCATTCCAGCACCTGCGGCAGCGACTCCAACATCAGATCGATGCCTTTCTGGGAGGCGAGCCGGCTGACGATGCCGGCAACGGGCAGTTCCGGCGGAATCTGCAGATTGAGTCGTTTGAGGAGTTGTTGTTTGAGCTGCGCTTTCACATCCAGGGTGTCGGGATCAAAGTGTTTGGGCAGGTAGTGGTCGCGCCGGGGATCCCATTCGTCGTAGTCGACGCCGTTCAGAATTCCGACGAGCGCGCCGCGCCGCGCGCGCAGGGAATCCTGCAGCCCCATGCCGTATTGGTCGGTGCAGATTTCGCGCGCATGGGTTGGGCTCACGGTCGTGATCGCATCGGCGTAGATGATTCCATGGCGCAATGGGTTGATGCGTCCCGCGCGCAAATCGTCCTGGTGAAGCATGTAATTCTTCGGCCCCAGGGAGAGGTCCTCGATGGCGGAGGAGGCAAATACCCCTTGATAGCCGATGTTGTGAATGGTGAGCACGGAACGCGTACCGGCGAACAAGCGGTCCCAGTCGTAGACGGCCTTCAGAAACAGCGGGGCAAAGGCGGTGTGCCAGTCGTTGCAGTGAAGAACCTGGGGCGACCATTGCATCCGCTGACAGCAGGTGAACACGGCTCTCGTGAAGGCGAGAAACCTCAGGTGCTCATCCGGATCCGCGGTGTACAAAGTTGGACGTGAGTACAGTGCCGGGCAATCGATCAGATAGATGGGCGCGGTCGAGCCGGGCATCGACGTGGTCATGACCGACATGACATAGCGACGCGGCCCGACGCCGACATCGATGTTCTGCAGTCCTTCGACCGGTTGCATGGGAAATTTGCTGCGGTTGATTGACGAATACAGCGGCGTGAACAGCCGGACGTCGTGACTGGCGGCATGCAGATATTTCGTCAGGGCCGAAGAGACGTCGGCGAGGCCGCCCGTTTTCGACAGGGGGGCCGCCTCGGATGCCAGCAGACAGACGGTCAGGCTCATTGTGTGATTACCGGTTTAAGATGGCAGGAGCGCGGAAGGACGGTCACGAGGGGGCTCGGTTTCATCAATGCGCCGCTTTCTCATTGGATTGGTGGTGTTGCTGATTCTCATTGCGTCGGTCGCGGTCGGCGTTACTGTTGCAAAGTGGCCTGATCTGATGCTGTCCTGGCAGCCGGACAGAGCCCGTTAAAGCTGCTCCGTCAGCAGCCGGGGCAGCTGATCGCGCCAGGTCGACCACGTGTGGTCCCGCTCCGTTCCCCACAAGCTGAAACGGCAGCCAATCCCTTTGGCTCCCAAGGCATCCGCCAGGCGCCTCGAGTCGTTCGGATTTTCGTAGTGTCCTTCTCCGCTTCCCACAGTGATGGGGCGGCGTTTCAGTTGTGACAGTTGCGCGCCGGCAAGAGTCGCGACGTATGCGATCGGCGAGTTACCTCGCGGCGCGGTGTCGCAGTGACCTGCACCGCCGTCGTAGACGCCGCTCAGTCCGATTGCCGCCCGGAACGAGTCCGGGTGACGAAACAGGGTCATTACGGCGGTGGCCGCGCCGAGCGATGCGCCAACCAGAATCGGCTCGATGTGATCGTCCTGACAGTCCACTCGAATGCGCTGTAGCACTTCCTCATATAAGAGTGAGTCGCAACGCTCTTCGAGGCTGACGCACTTCTGCACGGAGGTCGTGGCAGCGAGCCAAGCGCGCGTTGCCACCGCGTCGATGGAGTACGCCTTGATGCGCCCGGCGTCGATCAGCCCGCCCAGCGCGGCCACCAGCTGAAACCGCTCGATCTCCTCGAAGTCGCCGCCGGCTGTAGGGAATATCAGCACGGGGGCCCCGAAGTGTCCCCACCGCGCCATTCGCGCGGGCTGCGGGAAGCGCGGCGTTGTCCAGGTCCAAGCTTGTTTTTGCATGGGGCGGGCAGTGTAGCGGATGGTACCCGCAAGATTCGGGTCGATCCGGACGCCAGCGGCTCCATATCATGTGCCCTATGGCCGCCAACAACTTCGTCGACAGCCGGGATTTCGCGCGGATCGCCCGCGCGATCCATTATATCGAGGCGCATTTCCGCGAGCAGCCACGGCTCGCCGATATCGCATCGCATGCGGGGCTGTCCGAATTTCATTTCAATCGTCTGTTCCGGCGCTGGGCGGGTGTTACTCCCAAACAGTACCTGGCGTTCGTGACGGGCAATGCGGCGAAAGGCGCATTGCTCACCCAGCCCTCGGTACTCGATGCCGCCTACTCAGTCGGCCTGTCGGGACCGGGCCGCCTGCACGATCTCATCGTCACCCTCGATGCGATGACACCCGGGGAGCTGAAATTGCTGGGGCGGGGCACTGTGATTCGCTATGGATTCAGTGATACGCCGTTCGGGCGAGCACTGATGGCGACAACGACACGCGGTGTTTGCCATCTCGCGTTCGTTGAGGCGGGCAAAGAGAAATCAGCCGTGAGGGAGCTTCAGGAACAATGGCCGGACGCCACCCTGGAGCAGGACGATGCGCATGCTCTGAACCTGGCCCGACAGATTTGGGCAGGCGAGGGCAAGTCCGGGCTGCAGGTGAGTGTCGGCGGCACAAACTTTCAGCTGAAGGTGTGGCAGGCGCTCGTCGATTTGGGCGGTCAGGCGCGGACCACGTACACGGCGCTCGCTGATGCGATCGGACTTCGCTCGGGTGCACGTGCTGTTGGTAATGCCGTCGGTGTGAATCCGGTGGGCTGGTTGATTCCGTGCCACACCGTGTTGCGAAAAGACGGAAGTCTCGGAGGTTACCACTGGGGAGAAGAGCGAAAGCGCGCCATGCTGGCGTGGAAATCGATTCCGGCCGTGGCCCAGAATATGTAATCTCCCGGGGCCCTTTCCAGCGACGTGTCAATCACTGTTCTGCATATCTATGTAGTTGATTTCATTGACTAACGTGTTGCGCACCACAAGCTTGGCCGCAGCCCGCTGGTAAACTACCCCCCGTCGTTCAGCTCGCGGCCCGCAATTCAGCCGGTCGCGATCCGGGTATCAAACCAATGTCAGCGTCACCGTATAAGCAACTCGAGCAGGAGTTCAAACGCCTTTACGCATTCCGGGGAGCGCTCTCGCTCCTCAGATGGGATGCCGCCGTGATGATGCCGCGTGGCAGCGCCGACGTCCGAGGTGAGCAACTGGCTGCTCTCGAGACCGAACATCACGCGCTGCTGACCGCTCCGCGTATCACTCGTCTTCTGGATCGGGCTCAGGCGAACAGCCAGGGCCTGGTCGACTGGCAGGTCGCGAATCTGCGCGAAATGCGTCGCCAGCGCGATCATGCGATCGCCACTCCCGTCGCTTTGATCTCGCGACTGACGAAAGCGGCATCGCGTGCCGAGGCTCGTTGGCTCGAAGCGCGCCAGCAGGGCAAGTTCGAGCTGTTCGCTCCCCATCTCGAGGAAGTCGTCCATCTCGTCCGCGACAAGGCGGCGTTGCTGGGGCAGGCCCTCAATCTCGCGCCCTACGATGCGTTGGTCGACGAGTTCAGTCCGGGCATCACCACCGCCGACATCGATGCGATGTTCAAGTCGTTGTCGCGCCGTTTGCCGTCGCTCATTCGCGAAGCGATCGCGTTGCAGGAAACCCGGATGCGACCGCCGCTGACGGGCAAATTTCCGCCCGGCAAGCAGAAGGCCCTGATCCAGGAAGTCATGAAGTCGATGGGCTTCCCGTTTGATCGCGGTCGCCTGGATGAGAGCGAGCATCCGTTCACTGAAGGAGTTCCGGGCGACATCCGCGTCACCACCCGCCTGGACGCGAACGATCCATTCTCCGGTCTGCTCGGGGCACTCCATGAGACGGGTCACGCGTTGTATGACCTCGGCTTGCCGCAGGACTGGCGTGATCAGCCAGTGGGTCGTGACCGTGGCATGGCACTCGAAGAGAGCCAGTCACTGCTGGTCGAAATGATCCTGTGCCGCAGCCGGCCGTTCGTTCGCTACGTGCAGCCACTGTTTTTGAAGCACTTCGGCGTCAGTGGACCGGAGTGGGAAATGGAGAACGTCTATGCGCACCTGACACGGGTGCAGCGTGGCTTGATCCGGGTTGATGCCGACGAGCTCACCTATCCGCTGCACATCATGCTTCGGTATGAGTTGGAGAAGCAGTTGCTGAGCGGTGATCTGGCCGTGCGCGATCTGCCCGAAGCATGGAATGCCGGAATGGAGCAGAGGCTGGGTATTCGTCCCACCAACGATGCGGATGGCTGTCTGCAGGACATCCATTGGGCGGTTGGTTCGTTCGGGTACTTCCCGTCCTATGCGCTCGGCGCCGTCATCGCCGCGCAGCTGTACGAAACGCTCAGGACGGATGTTCCAGAGCTGGATGAGCAGCTGTCGAAGGGCGAGTACTCGGGCTTGCTCGGCTGGTTGCGGACCCACGTGCATGGATTGGGTGCGAAGGTGCCGGTGCAGGACCTGCTGAAGGGCGCTACCGGAAAGCCCCTCTCCGCGGTGTCCTTCATACGTTATGTTGAGTCCAAGTATCTGGAGAGTGCACAAAGCGTGGCGGCCGCCTGAAATCAGCTCCCAACGGCTGATAAGATTGTTGCCATGACTGCGGCCGTTGAACTGAAGCCTTCGCGAACCTTTCACAAGCTCCAGGCCCACCTGCGTGGGCGCGTGGGCAAGGCCATCGAAGATTTCGGCATGATCGCCGACGGCGATCGCGTGATGGTGTGCGTGTCCGGGGGCAAGGACTCCTACACGCTGCTCGATATTCTCCTGTCGTTGAAGCGCAGTGCGCCCATTCACTTCGAGCTTGTCGCAGTCAACCTCGATCAGAAGCAGCCGGACTTTCCGGCGCACATCCTGCCGGCCTATCTCGAAGATCTCGGCGTCGAATATCGGGTGATCGAGCAGGACACCTACAGTGTCGTCAAACGGGTGATACCCGAAGGCCGCACGATGTGCGGACTGTGCTCCCGGTTGCGACGGGGAGCTCTGTACCGGTTTGCCGGCGAGAACGGGATCACCAAGGTGGCACTCGGCCATCATCGCGACGACATCGTCGAGACATTGTTTCTGAATCTGTTCTTCGGGGGGCGTCTGAAGGCGATGGCTCCGAAGCTTCTGTCCGAGGACGGTCGTCACATCGTCATCCGCCCGCTGGCCTATGTTGCCGAGCGCGACATCGAGCGTTACGCGCGCGGCCGCGAGTTCCCCATCATTCCATGCAAGTTGTGTGGCTCTCAGGACAACATGCAACGCGTCGCCATCAAGAAAATGCTGGCCGACTGGGAACATGACTTCCCCGGACGCACGGAAACCATCTTCTCGGCCCTGCGCAATGTCGAGCTCGACCACCTGGCCGACACGCGCAAGTTCGATTTCGCCGGTCTCGATGCGCGGCGCGTTCCGCAGATGACGGAGCGCGAAGAAGCCGAGCTCGACGACCGCCTCGAGTCGCTGGCCGTTCCAGCCTGACACGGACTCGTTTGCCTTTATGAGCGCGCCTACAGCCGCATCGCCTCCGCTCCCCTTGCGACATTGCTATTGGGTCGTGCCCGGCCTGCTGCTCGCGGGCGAGCATCCCAACGGGCCAACCCGCGACAAGACGAAGGATCGGCTGAAGAAACTATTGGCGGCAGGCATCGAATGTTTTGTTGATCTGACCAAGCCGACCGAGCTGCTGCGTTACGACACCCACCTGCCGTTCTATGTGGAGTACACGCGCAAGGCCATCAAGGATCACGGCATTCCGGGCTCGAGCGCCCAGATGACCGAGATCCTCGACTACATTGCGAATTCGATGCGCGCGGGTCGGCCGGTGTATGTGCACTGCCGTGCCGGTATCGGCCGCACGGGCACCGTGGTCGGCTGTCTGCTCGTGGAGCGTGGCCTGCAGGGCAACGCGGCGATCGATGAGTTGAATCGGTTGTGGCAGCAGTGCCGGCGGTCGAAGAGTTGGGCCTTCATTCCGGAAACGGATGTGCAGGCTAGTTATATCCGCGACTGGAAGCCCGCGTTGGAAACCGGCGGCTTCGAATTGAGCTCGCTTGCCACTGCCGTAGTGACTGTCGGTCCGATGACGACCGCCGGCAGCATCCGACCGGACGTATTGAGCGTTGCCGATGTGCAGGCTCGCGCCGCGAGCCAGGCAACGGGCGCTGGCCAGGCCCGTGCCGCCATCGAGAATCTCGCGGCCGGTAAGGGTCGTGGTGGGGCCGGCGCGAATACTGCAAGTGGCGGGTATGCAAGTGGTGCGGGGCTGAGTGCGGCTGCGGAGCAGGCGCGCGCGGCTGTGGCGCGTGGCGATGGCCGAGGCGGCCCGGCGAAGGGCGCACCGGTCCCCGGCGCTAGTAGCGACGGCGCGCCGGCAAGTTCTGCGCCCGTCGCAGCACGGGGCGACGGCCGGGGAACGGGTGCGTCGGTGTCCGGCGCTGTTAGCGGCGGTGCGCAGGCTGGCCCTGCAGCTGTCGGTGCGAACGCAAGCTCCACAGCTTTAGGCCCGTGGGGCGAGTTCGAGAAAGGCGAAATTTCGCCTTCCATTCGTGCCGAGATTGCTGATGCCATTGCTAGACGAAGTACGCCTGGTAAAGCCGGCAATGGCCATGCGGCGCCTGGCAGTGGCGTTGCTGGCACGGCTGCGCCGAACGCCGGCGAAGAGGCGGAGTGGGCGCAGGTCGCACCGGCGGGCACAAACGGGCGCGGTGCGGGCGCGGCTAGGTTTGACGGTGAAGCGGCTGTGTCCCGCGGTGGGGCGGGCGTGGCTGACGATCGGCGCGGTGCTGGTAGCACGGGTACGTCGAGGCCCGGTACTGCCGCCGATGCGCGCTCGGGTGCGTCGAGGCAAGGCGCCGTTGAGGTGCGTGCCGATGTGTCGATGCCGGGCGCCGCTGACGGCCGCGCCGATGCATTGAGGCCGGCGGTCGATGGCGGCCCACCGAATGGCACTGCTCCAACCCGCACACGAACGAGCAAGCCCCCGGCGACGCCCGAGGCGTTAGCCCCCCAACCGTCGTTTACACCCCGTGCGCCTGCCGTTGTCCGAGCGCCCGTCGAACCGCCTTTGGATCCGGACCCATTGCTGGACCCAGACACGCTCGCGGCGGCGCGCGGCCTACGCGAACGCTTCCTGGGCACCCTGTTCGGGCTGGCCATCGGCGACGCCGTGGCAGCCACTACCCAATTCCGTCGGCCGGGATCGTTCAGTCCCATCGGAGACATGATTGGCGGCGGCCCGTTCGATTTGCCGCGCGGCGCCTGGTCAGACGACACCGCCATGGCGCTCTGCTTGGCCGAGAGCTTGCTTGAGCGCGACGGCTTCGACGCCCGTGACCAAGTACAGCGTTACATTCGCTGGCAGCAAGAGGGCTATTTGTCCTCCACCGGCCAATGCGTTGGCATCACTGCGAGCACGGCACGCTCACTCGCCCTGGCGAAGTGGCGTCGGGTCGTATTCCCGGGCTCCCACGACCCAGAGCAGCTCGATCCGGAACCCCTTTCGCGAGTCGCGCCGGTCGCGCTCTTCTATTTCGCCTCGATAGAGACGACGCTGGTGCAGGCGGCGGACTCGTCGCGGACTACTTGCCAAGCGCCCGCAGTGCTCGACGCTTGCCGCCGGCTCGGTCGCGCGCTGAATGCTGCGTTGTCCGGGCAACCCAAGACCAAGATCCTGGCTGAGGCTGGGCCCATCCCCGAGGGGGCCGCCCAATCGAACAATACAGCGGCCACGGCGCTCGCTGCAGCACTCTGGGCCTTTGGCTCAACTGACAATTACCGGGATGCCGTTCTGCGTGCAGCGAACGTCGGCGGCAACTCGGACGTCGTTGCCGCTGTCTGCGGGCAACTCGCCGGCGCGCACTACGGTGCCACCGGTATCCCGCAGTCCTGGCGCAGTGGTCTGATCCAGAAGGATTTAATCGAAGGCATCGCAGACCGGCTGCTCGCACACGGCCTCGTGAGCCTGAGCAGCTGATGAGGCTGGCGGCGAAGGCCGAATGCGGGCAAGCCGCAGCTGGCAATTTCGCCACTAGATAAATCGCCGCCTGCACCCGATTGCCCGAAGACAGTTCCCCGCACAATTGATATCTTCTCGCGCCAATCACGAGAAGGAACCGAAGTCGTTGGCACAGGCCGCTCGCAGCCGCGCCGCCTCCGCCGAGCGCTCTCCCAATGCGGTGAAGCGACCGGCCGCGCTACCGTGGACGCGGCTGTCTGACGAAGAGCTCCTCTCGCTGCGCTTTTGCGATCTCAAGCTCACCATTGACCGCTCACCGCTCAAGCGGCGAGTAGAGCGCCTGTATACCGAGCTCGAAGGCCGGGGTATCCAGGTGCGCCCGCACGTCTGGCTCGCGGAGGAATGGTTCTCGCCGGATGGCGTGCCAGGTATCGCCGTGCCGTTTTACCTCGCGCACCCGCGGCTCGAAAAACTCGAGCGCCACATCATGCGCGAGGTGGAGGGCGGCAATGCGCGGTGGTTTATGCGCATCCTTCGCCATGAGGCGGGGCACGCCGTCGACAATGCCTACAGGCTGAGGCGCCGGAAGCGTTGGCGCGAGGTCTTCGGGCCCGCTTCACTTCAATACCCTCACCGATACAAAGCGCGTCCGGGTAGTCGCCGCTATGTCCATCATCTGGGCGAGTGGTATGCACAGGCGCATCCGACAGAGGATTTCGCCGAAACCTTCGCCGTCTGGCTCAAGCCGAATTCCGACTGGCGGCGCAGTTATGCCGACTGGCCAGCCTTTCACAAGCTGAATGTGGTCGAAGAGTTGGTATCGAGTGTCCGTGGCCGGCGGGCCCCGGTGCGCAACAAGATTCGGATCGAGCCCATCGATCTCAACACACGCACACTCGCCGAACACTATCGGCGCAAACTCGCCCGCAACCATCAGTTCCGGCGCGGGCTCGCGGACGACCTGCTAAAAAGAATTTTCGGTACGCAACGTCCGCGCCAGGGGGCAACGCGCGCATCTTCCCTCATGCGCGCCAACAAAAACCCACTAGTCAACGCCGTCGCACGCGAACTGGCCATGGAGCGTTACAGCATCCACCAGATTCTGCGCATCCTCATTGAACGCAGCGAGTCCCTGAAGCTGTTCGTACAGGGCAACCGACGGGATGCCCTGCGGCATTCACGCTGGATGCTGGAACGACTCGCGCGGCTGTATTCCCAAGGCGAGACCCCGCACCTTCCCTTATGAAAAAAATGCGCACGCTCGTGGTCATGCACGAGAGTTTGGTGCCGCCGGAAAATCTCGAAGGTCATACCGACAAGGAAATCGAAGAGTGGCGCACTGAGTACGACGTCACCACCACCCTGCGCAAAGCCGGTCACGATGTCCGCTCCATGGGGGTGTTGGACAGTCTGACCGAGTTGCGCAGCGCCATTGCCGATTGGAAACCGGACGTGGTTTTCAACCTGCTGGAGGAATTCAACGGCATCGTGACCTACGACCAGCACGTCGTGGCGTTTCTCGAGTTGATGCGCCAGCCCTACACGGGCTGCAACCCGCGCGGTCTGCTGCTTTCCCGGGACAAGTCGCTGTGCAAGCAACTGCTGACGTTTCACCGGATTCCAACTCCGCAATTTGCGGTGTTTCCCCGTGGCGCGCGCATTCACGTGCCGCGCAAGCTGAAGTTTCCGCTGTTCGTGAAGTCGACAGTGGAGGATGCTTCTCTCGGCATCGCCCAGGCGTCCGTGGTGGATGACCTTGCCAAGCTGAAAGAGCGAATTGAATTTGTGCACACGCAGGTGGGTTCGGACGCGCTGGTGGAGGAATTCATCGAAGGCCGCGAGTTGTACGTCGGTGTGATGGGCAACGACCGCCTTACCCGTCTGCCCGTTTGGGAGATGGTCTTCGGCTCGATGCCCGAGTCGCTGCCGGCGATCGCCACCCGCAAGGTCAAGTGGGACAAACGCTACCAGGCGAAATACGGCATCACGACCCGCGCCGCCGAGGATTTGCCGCCGGCCGTGCTCACGACTCTCGATAAGCTGTCGCGCCGGATCTATCGAGCATTGGGGTTGTCAGGTTATGCGCGCATGGATTTTCGCGTCCGGCCGGATGGGCAGGTGTATGTGCTGGAGGCCAATGCCAATCCAAACCTGGAGGCCGCCGAGGATTTCGCCGAATCCGCCCGCGCGGCCGGAGTGAGTTACGATGAGCTGTTGGAGAAGATCATGGGACTGGGATCGTCATATCGGGCGGAGTGGCGGGCTTTCTATGGGTAAAGGACTGATCGGGTGTGTGGTGCTCGCAAGCGCGCTTCTCGCGGGCTGTGCAGGCAGCAAAGAGCCGAAGCCGGACGTCGAGCTGCAGGAGCTCATCCAGATGTATCCCGGGCATTACGACAACACCGCCCAGGTGCAATCGGAGATTGCCAAGGGTGTCCAGACGCCTCATGAGGCGTTGGCGCTCGACATTGTTCCCATCGAAGCCGTCATGCTCGGCGAGAACGTTTTCTACGTGCAGGAGAGCATTGCCGGCGATCCGAAACGGGTGCTCGGGCAGAAGGTGGTCATGTTTGGCGTGGTCAAGAAAAAGATCGTCCAGACCGACTTCGCGTTGGCCGAGCCGCACCGTTGGCGCAATGGCCAATACAACCCCGACCTGTTCAAGGGCATCATGACTCAGGATGTGCGCTCGATTAAGGGTTGCAGCCTGCGGTGGAAGCGCGCCGACTCGGGTATTTTCGAAGGGGCCAACGAAGCGAAGACGTGCCACAACCGGGCCGTTGGGGGTAGTGGTGTCGCCCCCATCGATCTGCGTGCCGAGCTGGGGCCATCCGAGTATTCGACTGCAGAGCAGGTCGTCGACAAGGCGCACCCGCCTTTGGCTCACCAGGGCGATGCGTTCTACCGATTCCGCAGGCAGTCGCGCGACGCCGAGTGAGATGTCGCACCCGCTCGGCAGGTTACTTGCGCAAATGCTGATCCAACCATCCCAACACATTCTGATACCACTGCACCGAATCCGCCGGCTGCAACACCCAATGGTTCTCGTTGGGAAATATCAGCAGCCGGCTTTCGATCCCGCGCCGCTGTAGCGCGGTGAATGTGGCGGTGCCCTGATCGTAGGGAATGCGGAAGTCCTGCTCGCCGTGCACGACCAACATCGGCGTATGCCACTTTGACACGAAGTTGATGGGGTTGAACTGCTCGTAGCCTTGGCTGTTCTGGTACTGCGGGCCGCCGTTCTCCCACTCGGCGAACCAGATCTCTTCGGTGGCGTAATACATCATGCGGTTGTCGAAGATCCCGTCGTGATTGACGATGCAGCGAAACCGGTCGGGCCAGTTGCCTTCGATCCAGTTCATCATGAAGCCGCCGTACGACCCGCCGAGCGCGCACGCGCGCTCGCCGTCGAGCCAGGAATACCTGGCGATGGCCGTATCCAACCCTTTCTGCAGGTCCACCAATGGCTTGCCGCCCCAGTCGCGACTGATGGAGTCCGTGAAAGCCTGCCCGTAGCCGGTCGACCCGTGAAAGTCGATCATCACGACGGCATAGCCGCCGCCCGCAAAGGTCTGGGCATTCCAGCGGTAGGTCCAGTAGTTTCCAAAGTTGCCCTGGGGTCCGCCGTGCACGAGGAATGCGATGGGATACTTCCTGCCCGGCTCAAATCCCTGCGGTTTGAGCACATAGCCGTAAACCGTCTCGTCATGCCACCCCTTGAAGTTGAATTGCTCGAATTCACTCAGGCGCCGTCGGCCCAGCAACTCTTCGTTGACGCGGGTCAGGCGCTGCGGTGTGCCGCTGTTCGCCGGAACAGTAAACAGGTCGGCCGGCGCGCCGAGGTTTTCCCACGCGAATACGATTGAATCCCGGGTCGGGCTGAAGTCGCTGACATGCCCCGTGCCCACAATCTTGTGTGGCGTGCCGTTGGCGACATCGACCCAGAAAAGAGCCACCTGTCCGATGTCTTCCGCTGTGGCGAGCAGCCTGCGGCCGTCGCCACTCACCTGCAGATGGCTGACAGAGCGATCCCACGATTGTGTCAACGGTCGGGTCGTGCCGGTCTTTGCGTCGCGCAGCATGATATGAAAGCGATCAGCTTCGAAGGTCGGCCGATCCATCGCGAGGTAGGCGAGATCGCCGTTCTTCAGAAACACGGGCTGTGTGTCCCAGGCCTGGTTTGCCGCCGTCAGGTTCTTGGGCTGCGCTGCGTGATCCACCGGCACCTGGTACAGGTCGAAGTTGGTTGACCACGGTTCAGTGCGCCCGGCGATTCGAGCTGTAAACACGAGTGTGTTGCCATCGGGACTGAACGCAAACTCCTCATCGCCCCCGAATGGTTTTGACGGAACGTCGGCGTCGAGCGCTTTGGACAGATCGAGCGGCGTGTCCGCTTTGCCGTCAGCGCTGATTCGCGCAACAAACAGATGGGAGCGGGTGCCGTTGCTCCAGGTGTCCCAGTGTCGGATGAACAGGCGGTCATACACCCGTCCCGTCGCTTTGTTTTTTTCGCGCGCCGCGAGCTCGTCCTTGGTGCAACGTAAATCGGCGCATTCGGGCAGCACGTCCATGCTCACGGCAATGCGCTCGCCGTTGGGCGAAACCCTCAGTGAGCCTATGTCGAGCGGATAGTCGGTAACGCGAGCGGCTTCGCCTCCCGCGAGGGACAAACGCCACACCTGCGACGAGCCCGAGCGCGTCGAAAGGAAATAGATCGTGCGGCTGTCGGGAGCCCAGCGCGGACTGGAATCGTTGGCGTCATTCTGCGTCAGCCGCTGAGGCGCGGCATTTTTCTTCGTCAGGTCCAGGAGCCAGACATCCGTGCGTCCTCGGTTCGCTTCCATATCTGTTTCGCGAAGCACGAAGGCAACATAGTGACCGTCCGGCGAAACCTGAGGGCCCGATACTCGCTTGATTCTGACCAGGTCATCAGCAGTCAACGCTCTCAGCTGTGCCGGCTTGGCCTGCGCAGAAGCCGGCACGGGAGAAGTAGGCGCGGCAGCCGCCACACCCGTTAGAAAAAGCACAGTCAGTGTAGAAACGAATCGAATCACGGTAACCCCACTTCGTAACCTGGAACGGTCCACGTTTCATCCTTGGCAGCCAGCAGCCACTTCTGCATGGCGTCGTCTTCGAGCGCTGCGGCAATGTACCAGCGTGCGGTCTCAGTGAACGGAGCGCCGTAAGTGTTGAACCGAAGTACCACAGGCGCATACATCGCATCAGCTATCGAGTACTCACCGAACAGCCACGGGCCGCCTTTCTTGCCAAAGCGCGAGCGGCAGTCGGCCCAGATCTCCTCGATCCGTTCGACGTCAGCTTCGAGACCGGGTGTCATCGGTGTGTGTCGGTTCCGCGCCGTTGCGTTGAGCGGCCACTGCGCCCGAAGGTTACTGAACCCCGAATGCATCTCGGCGCAAACCGATCGCGCCACCGCCCGAGCCTCCCGCCCCGCCGGCCAACCGCGTCCCGTCAACTCGGCCACGTATTCGCAGATCGCCAGCGAGTCCCAGATGGTCGAGTCGCCATGCTGCAGCACTGGGACACGGCCCGTCGGACCAAATCGGCTGATCTCGTCTTTAAAATCAGGCGTGTCGAGCGGTACGATGGTTTCCCGGAACGCCACTGCCAGGTGCGTCATCAATATCCACGGTCGCAGTGACCAGGATGAGTAATTTTTGTTTCCGATAATGAGGTGTATTTCAGACATGTGGTCCCCCCTCACGTGATCCGCGCTGTCGCTTTCGACTTGGATAATACCCTCTGGGACGTCGATCCGGTGATCGTGCGGGCCGAGGCCCGCTGGTTGGAGTGGTTGCAGGAGAACTGCCCCCGCATCCCGGAACGGCTGTCTATGGATGAGCTGCGTGCCTCGCGAATGGCACTGGCGGCGCGCGAGCCGCACAACGCGCACGATTTCACCTACCTGCGAATTGCTTCGCTTGCGCAACACGCACGCGAATGCGGTTATGACGAGAGCATCTCGGAGCAGGCTTTTGAGATTTTCATCGCGGAGCGCAACCAGGTCGATCTATTCGCCGATGTCCGTCCGGGCCTTCGCAGACTGAGCACACGCTACGCGCTCGCATCGCTCAGCAACGGCAATGCAGACCTTGGCCGCATCGGAGTGGCCGACCTTTTCAGTGTCTCTCTGAACGCGCGCGGCATCGGCGCAGCCAAGCCCGATCTACGTTGTTTCGAACGGCTGGTAGCGGATCTTCACCTCGCACCGCACGAAGTGATCTATGTTGGTGACGACCCGCTGTTGGATGTGGAGGCCGGGCGCGCCGCGGGATTGTCGACCGCCTGGATGAATCGCACGGGCCAGGTCTGGCCGGCAACAGTTCAGCCAGCGGATTTCAATGTTGGAGACTGCCTGGAACTGGCCACGCAACTCGGGACGTAGTGGCCTGACACGAATCGCCAGCTGAATGCGGCCCGGGCGCTCGCGCGACTCGGCCCGCTACAGTGTGCCACGGCGCTCGGCGCCGAGAGTGTTCCCTCCACAATCGGCCCACCGGGTTGCCACGCTCGGCTGCCACTCTCGAGCGACTCAAACAGCGCAAATCAGGAGCGGCCCATGAATCCGGCATTGAAGAAAGGCTTGGCGATCATAGGAGTGGCGTTGCTGCTGCTCATTCCATTGGCGTGGCTGCATGCACTGGTCAGCGAGCGCACGGCGCTTCGCGAGCAGGCGATCGCGTCAGTGGCGCGCGGCTGGGGCGGTCGCCAGTTGTTGAGTGGACCGATTCTCGCTATTCCGGTGACGACTGCCGCGGAAACCGAACACGCCGTCACCAGCGATTGGTACGTGTTGCCCGAGTCGATGAATCTCGATGTTGAGCTGACTGTTCAGGCTGAACGCCGCAAGCTGGGTGTGTACGAGGTTCCGGTGTACGTCGCCAAAGTGCACGTTACTGGCCAATTCGACCTCGCCCGGGAAGTTGCCAAACTCACGGCCACCAGTGACGCGATCCGTGTCCACACGGCGCGGGGCCGGCTGATTCTCCCCATCAATGATCTGCGGGGTGTACGCAAAATCGAGATGTCCGGAACGCCTCTGACACAGGCGTCATTTGAGCCCGGCCGCCGTCCTGGCAACCGCGATGGTGTTGACCCGTAAGGTCAATTGGTACCAGACGGTGTAGCGAGGAGCCTGGTTTATTGCAGCGGGCGGCCGCGAGTTTCCACAATGAAGTATTTCGCGCCGAGGGCTGCGAGCAAGGGAATGACGCCCACCCAGAGCAGGGTACTGCTTAGAACCGCGCTGGAGCCGCCCGCCCGCGCGGATATCATCCCGACGAACAACGGGCCGCCTGAGGCAATCAGGCGGCCTATGTTGTAGCAGAAGCCCGAGCCTGTGGCTCGCAAGCGGGCGGGAAACAACTCCGGCAGATAAAACGGGAATGTTCCAAACACGCCGTACACACCGGCTCCAACGAAGAACAGCATGGTGAGCCGCGTGGGCGGTGCCAGGTCGAGACCGAATGTCGCCAACAGCATGGCGGCGGAGAATAGGAAATAAGTAACGAACATCGAACGGCGGCTGAGTGCTCGGCTCAACGCAATGGCCGCGAATGAGCCGAGCAGTCCGCCGATGTTGAATGCGTTGGATGCGCGTGCTTTCCATGTTTCCGCCAGGAGTCTCGAGGCGTCGGCCGAGAGCCCCAGGTGTGCGGCGTGCTCACCCGCCAATGTGCTGCCGAGAAGCGGCACAAACGCGTTGCATGCCCACCAACTGACAACCGCTGTGACAGCCACTCCAGCTCCGCTGAGGGTCAGCTTTCTCATGCCGGGAGCGAACAGCTCACGCGGTGAAGGCGGGCGTTCACGCGCCGCCGCTGCGGTCCACTGGCTGCTTTCACGCACAAATAGTCTGATGAGCAAAGCGAGGATTACGGGTGCGAGACCGGCGAGAAACACGTACCGCCACGAGGTTTGCGGCGAGCCCGCGAACCAGACCCCCGCTATGAGGTAGTTGACGCCGCTGGCCAGAACGATGCCCAGGGGTGACGAGCTCTGCAAAATGACACCGGCTTCAACGCGTTTGTTTTCCGGCACGGCTTCGGCAACGAGTGCGGCACCGATACCCCACTCACCGCCAATGCCCAGGCTCGCAAGCGCCCGAAACGCAATGAGCTGCCAGATATTCGTCGCAGCCGCACACAACGCCGTACCCACCGCATATAGAGCAACTGTTGCAAACAACGCCTGCTTGCGTCCGATACGGTCGGCAATCCAACCGAACAACACTCCGCCTGCAGCCCAACCTACGAGCAGGATTGATGTGATCAGACCCGTCCAGAACACCGTTGCGGAATGCGCCTCGGGCGCCCCGGGTTGGAGGCTGAGTAACGCGGGCACGCAGTTGGGGGCCACGAAGTTGAACAGCAGGGCGTCGAAGACGTCGAAGCCCCAGCCGGCCCAGGCAGCGGCGATCACGAGCCAGTGATAGCCCGTAAAACCCAGAAATCCCGTTCGCGTGGCCAGTTGCGGAGCTGCGCTCATCCATCACCTGTTGTCCGTCTGTTAGCAGTCTAACCTGTTCGCTGCCAAGGCTGAAAAATCCTCATGCATACATGACCTTTTGCACATGGCGCCCGGGGTTCCAATTTGGTGGAATCAATCACGAAATGAAGTTGCCCCCGGTATTGAACTTTAGGTGCCGGTTGCCGTTTAAATAGGTAGAAGGTCAAAAAGTCAGGAGGCCATTGCTGTCATGCCAAGCGGTCACCCCTCGACACGTGTAGTGCCGGTCGCCAATCTGCGCGAGTTCTTCCGGGACGAGCTCCACGGAGCCCTGGAGAAACAGCAGGTGGCGGTCGAAGATCAAACCGAATACTACGTCGTCAACCTGCTGACCCTGTTCTCCCGTTCCGAGGCATTGTACGAACAGACCTCGGAAGGTTCCCGCCTCAAGCCTCTCGTGGTCATGCTGTCTGAAGCCCTGGAGGCACCGTCCACCGAAGACCGCAATCGCGGCCTGCAGCGACTCGGGGATGTTTCGTTGTTCATTGCCGGATTCTTCGCGCAGAGCTTTGCGCGCAAGCTCATCGACATCGACTATCACATCGCGATGGGCGGGCGCGCCTATGCGACGCTGGCCGAAACGATGTCGCGGGGCCGGGGACGGGTTCTGGGCAAGGTGTTCAGCGAGTTGGCCGAGAAGTTTCAACCGATGGTCGATGCTCTGAACGCGGTGAGCGAGACTTCGTACACACATTCCGACAAGGACATCCTGCGGCTGTACGAGATCTGGCTCAAGACGGGCAGCCGCCGGTGCTTCGATTTGCTCAAGCGCCTCGGCGTCAATCCGACGACCGCCGGCGGCACCGCCTTCGCACACTGACCGCATGATCCTGAAACGCCTACAGGACTTCATCGGCGACATCTACGACGTGAACATCTCTCACGACGTGTACGACTTCCTCGTGACCGACCGGCAGCGTTTGCCGGCCGCCGCCCGCACCACCAGCCCAACTGACGAGGAACTGATCGTCGCGCAGCCGGAAGAGGGCGCGACCGGCGAGATCGCAATGTCGCTGTATCTCGACCCCGAACTGCTGGAGCGTCTGAGTCGCGCCGATCCAATGGAACGTCTGCACGATGGAAACGTGGCCGATTATTGGACCGCGCTCGAGGGCGTGAGCCATTTTGTGTACCTCGCCTGGAATGCCGGTCACGACAAGCCGGTGTCACTCCTGGAGCTGGAGATGCAGGCGGAGGTGGATAAATACGTAGGGAGCTACTGGCTCATGCGCCGTCAGTTCCCGGATCGGTTTCCGGCGGAATTGTTACGGCTGCTGTTTGAGCGGACGCGCATTGACTCACGCCTGGCAGCCGGACGGGAGAACATGTATCGCGAGGCTAGCCGATACGCGGAGATGTTTTGCAGGCGGCTGGAGAGGTCACTGCGCGGTGCGCGGGGCCGGTCGCAGGCAGAGGTGCTAACCGAGCTGCGGCGTTTCTACCGGCTGACGAACGCGCGTAAGGTCGCGCACATCCAGCGGACGGCCTGAGCGCCTGCCGCGGCGCCAAGCTCAATCCTCGTCCCGACTCTTCTTAGCCTGTTCCAACGACCGCATCATCTTGATCCACGCCGACAGCTTGCGCAGGTCTTTGCGTTGGCCGGGCGCGCGTTTGCCCTCGACTTCGGGGACACGCATGTAGGGATCGTGCGAGTCGCTTTTTTCGATAGCCAGCGAGCCCGTGCTCGTTGAGCGCTGAGGTGGCGTGGCCGGTTGCCTTGCCCCTTCAATCTCAAATTTCTGGCGTTCATAGTCGACAGGTGCATCGAGCCACTCGACGGTGGCGTTTCCCTTGTGATCGTGAACGATCCGGCTGATCCGCCTGCGTGCATCCTTGGACATGATGTCAGTTTGACCCTTGGACGGCTCCAGGAGCCTGGCAGACAGGTTCCCGAGCCGCGCATTACGTTTAATTACGCCTGTTGCATCCGGCGTGAACACGTTACGCGGTGGGTCAGGTGCGTTTCCCAGACTTTCGTCACGGATTATTCGCTGCCACTCCTTTACGCACTGCATCAATCGCAAATACACGAGCCAGTGCAATGATTGTCTTGGCGTCGCGAATCTTCCCGCTCATGGCCCACTGATACGCCTCAGCGAACGGGACCCAGTGAATCTCGATGACCTCGGCGCTTTCGTGTGCCACGGCGCTCGGCTCGAGCTCACCGGCATAGAACAGGTGCAGCACTTCCGAGAACACCCCGGGAGAGGAAAACACCGTGCCGAGACTTTCCCAGTGCCGGGCGCTGGTGCCGGCTTCCTCGATGAGCTCGCGTTTGGCGGTCTCCAGGGGCGGTTCATTGGGCTCGAGCTTGCCGGCGGGCAGCTCCCAGATCCACCCGTCCGCGACGTATCGATACTGCCTCAGAAGGCACACCCGCTGCTGGGAATCCATCGCGACAACGGCGGCCCCACCCGGATGGTGAACCACGTCGAGCGTCGCTCTATGGCCGTTCGGAAGGACGACCTCATCGGCCGTGACTGTAATGACCCGTCCACGGTAGTGAAGAGTCTGCTTTTCAGGTTTCATACGGCCCGAGTATGCGGAAGTTTCGCTTATTGATCATTACCGGCTTGCCGGGGACGGGTAAGACCACGCTCGCCACCGAATTGGCGCGCCGTCACGGCCTGCCCTCGATCAGCAAAGACACGATCAAGGAACCCTTGCTGGACATGTTGGTCAATGATGTGTCCCGTTCGCGCGAAGTGAGCAACATCGCCTTCGCGGTCCTATTTTCGCTGGCGCGGGAACGGCTGGCATTGGGCGGTGGTCTGATTCTGGAAGGTAACTTCAGGGCTGGCGAGCACGAGACGCCGCTGCTCGCCGCGCTACCCGCCGACAGTCCCAACATCGTGCAAGTGCTGTGCAGGGCGGAGGAAGACGAGCGCCAGGCGCGGATACTCCAACGGACCCGACATGCGGGTCACCTTCATGTCCATCAGCTGGAACGGGTCGCTGCCTGCGATGCGTTCCTCGAATTGCCGGGAGAGCGGCATCTATATCGTGTAGGCTGCGAATCATGCGAAATACCCTTCTAGCGGCCTTGGCGGCACTACTACTGTGTGGGCGAGCGCATGCTGCGAGCGCGCTTTCCGACATCGACATTCCTTACCAGAAATACGTCCTGTCGAACGGCCTGACGTTAGTCGTACACGAGGATCACAAGGCGCCCATCGTGGCGGTGGACGTCTGGTACCACGTCGGCAGCAAGGATGAACGGCCGGGGCGCACGGGCTTCGCGCATCTGTTCGAGCACCTGATGTTTACGAACACCGAGAACCATCACGACGAGTTCTTTCGTCCGTTGATTGCAGTCGGTGGCACCAAGATGAATGGCAACACGTGGCTGGACCGCACCACATATTTCGAGAATGTCCCGGTGAATGCCCTGGATACGGCCCTGTGGCTGGAGTCCGACCGCATGGGCCATCTGCTCGGCGCCGTCGATCAGAAAAAGCTCGACGAGCAGCGGGGCGTCGTGCAGAACGAGAAACGCCAGGGCGAGAACCGCCCCTACGGCAAGGTGGACGAGTTGATTTCGTCCAGCACCTACCCGGCCGGCCATCCGTATTCGTGGACCACCATCGGGTCGATGGACGATCTGAATGCGGCTTCGTTGGAAGATGTGAAAAATTGGTTCCGGACCTACTACGGTGCCGCCAATGCCGTGTTGGTCATTGCCGGTGACGTTCAGCCGGAAGACATCCGCAAGCGGGTCGAGCATTACTTCGGTGACATTGCTCCGGGACCGGTGCTGAAGCGCACCGACGCCTGGGTCGCCAGGATGAGCGGCGAAAAACGGGCCAGCCTGCAGGATCGCGTGCCCCAGGCGCGCGTCTACAAAACCTGGAACATCCCGGGCTACAACACGCGTGATTTCACATTGCTGCAGTTGGCTGGCGAAGTGTTGTCCAGTGGTAAGAACAGCCGGCTCTACAAGCGACTGGTGTACACGGATCAGATCGCGACGAGTGTCAGCGCGGGCGTCGGGCCTTTCGAGATCGGCTCGCAGTTCCAACTCGTTGCCACCGTGAAGCCAGGCGGCGATGTGGCCGCCGTGGAAAAGGCACTGGACGAAGAGCTGGCGCGCTTTCTCGACAAGGGCCCTACCAGGGAAGAGCTGGAACGGATCAAGACCTCGGACTACGCCTCATTCGTGCGGGCCGTTGAACGGATCGACGGTTCCAGTGGCAAGGCCGCGATTCTGGGTGAGAGCATGCTTTACGGCGGCTCGCCGGATTTTTACAGGACTTCGCTCAATTGGCTGCGCAACGCAACGGTCGCCGAAGTGCAACGCGCCTCGAAGACCTGGTTGTCGGACGGGGTGTTTGTACTCAACGTAGAGCCCTTCCCGGAGTATCACGCCGAGGCGGCTGGCGCCGATCGCAGCAAACTTCCGACTGTAGGAACTCCCGCGCCTTTGAAGTTGCCGCCGTTACAACGAGCAACCCTCTCAAACGGCCTGAAAGTCGTACTGGCAGAGCGCCACGAAGTGCCGGTCGTGCAACTCAGTTTGATCGTCGATGCGGGGCACGCCGCCGACAGCCTCGCAGGTCCTGGTATGTCCAACTTGGCTGGCACCTCGAATCTCGCGCTCGCGATGATCAGCAACGGCACAAAGACCAGAAACGCGCTGCAGATTTCCGCCCGCTCCGAGGAACTGGGTGCCGAGATCGGTGCCGGCTCGACGCTCGATACCTCGTTCATCTCACTCAACGCCATCAGTGGTGAGCTGCCGGGCTCAGTCGAGCTGTTCACCGATGTGCTGCTGAATCCAACATTCCCCGAAGCGGAGCTGGCGCGGCTCAAGGGCCAGTCGATTGCGGCCATCCAGCAGGCAAAAGCGCAGCCGCGGGGCATCGCCTCGCGACTGTTTCCCAGCCTGATCTACGGCGAGGGGCATCCGTACTCCAATCCGTTCTCGGGCATCGGCACCGAGGCCACCGTGAAGTCCATGACGGTGGAGGAGCTGCGGACGTTCTATCATCGCTGGGTGCGACCGGACAATTCGACGTTGCTGATTGTCGGTGACACGACGCTCCAACAGATTGAGCCGTTGCTCGAACAGCGTCTGGCGGCGTGGAAGGCGCCGGCGGAGCCGCTGCCGACCAAGCAGCTGGCCACCGTGGCATTGCCCGCGAAGCCCAGGATCTTTCTGGTGAACCGCACGGGTGCCGAGCAGTCACTGCTGTTTGCCGTACACCTGGCTCCGCCCCGCTCGGATCCCGGCAACATCGCTTTCGAGACGGTCAACACGGTGCTCGGTGGCAGCTTCATCTCGCGACTCAACATGAACCTGCGCCAGGACAAACACTGGTCCTACGGAGCGGGCACGAGCCTCATCGATGCCAAGGGCCAGCGGCCGTTCGTGGTCAGTGCCATGGTGCAGACTGACAAAACCGCGGAGTCCATCCAGGAGACGCTCAAAGAGCTGCGCGGCCTCGTTGGCACGCATCAGGCCACCGAGGCGGAGATTCGGGCGGCCAAGGACACCCTCGTACTGACGCTGCCCGGAAGTAATGAGACCTCCCGTGAAGTTGCGAGCTCGTACGCCGACATCCTCACGTTCGGCCTGCCGGACAGCTATCTCAATGACTACGTGGACAAGGTTGAGGCGCTGAATGCGGCCGATCTGCAGTCGGCGGCGACCGAGCTCATCCATCCGGATGCCCTCACCTGGGTCGTGGTAGGCGACGTGGCGGCCATAGAGGGTCCCATCCGCAAACTCAGTCTGGGAGAGGTCAAAGTACTGGATGCCGACGGTAACGTGCTCAGATGATTTTTTTCCGAAACCCGTGACTGTTCGCAGTGACAGGCGGCAGCCGGCTTCCGTATATTCGGGCCGCCTATGCCGACCACGTCACATCTCGAGAAGTTGAACGGGCCACAGCGCAAAGCGGTGACCTTTGGCGAAGTGCTCCCCGACAACAAGGGAGTGAAGTGCGGTCCATTGCTGATCGTTGCCGGTGCGGGCACGGGCAAGACGGACACACTGGCCCATCGTGTGGCCCACCTGGTCATTCATGGGGTCGACCCCGGTCGCATCCTGATGCTGACGTTCACCCGTCGGGCGGCCATCGAGATGCGTCGGCGCGCGTATGAGATCGCGAAGAAGGCGCTCGATGAGGCGTTGGGCGGGGTCAGCCAGACCATCACGCAGCGGTTGAGCTGGACGGGGACTTTCCATTCCATTGGCAACCGGCTGCTGCGCCACTATGCGAAGCATCTGAAGCTCGATCCCCAGTTCAGTGTCATGGATCGGGGGGATTCGGCGGACCTGATGGACGGGCTGCGCCAGGAGTTGGGCCTGGCAACCAAGGAGCAGCGTTTTCCCCGCAAGGAGACCTGTCTTCAGATCTATTCCTACCGTGTGAACACGCAGAAACCGCTCAAGGAGACCCTGGAGCAGCAGTACCCGTGGTGCGCGCAGTGGGAAGCGGATCTCACACGCTTGTACAGGGCGTACGTTGAGCAGAAGCAGCGTGCGGCCATTCTCGATTACGACGACCTGCTTCTCTACTGGCACGTCATGATGTCGGAGCCGCGGCTGGCCCAGCACGTGAGCGCCCATTTCGATCATGTGTTGGTGGACGAATTCCAGGATACCAACAAGTTGCAGGCCCAGATCCTGCACGCCATGCGGCCGGACGGCTCGGGCCTCGCGGTAGTCGGCGACGATGCCCAGGCCATCTATTCATTCCGCGCAGCCGCTGTCGAGAACATCCTCGGTTTCCCCGATCGCTTTAATCCGAAGGCCGAAGTGATCACCCTGGCGCAGAACTATCGTTCCACCCAGGAAGTCCTCGACGTATCCAACTCGCTGATGGCGGATGCGCCGCGCCAACATCGCAAGCACCTGTTGTCGGTCCGCGGCAAGGGTGCACGGGCTCGGATCGTTACCGTGGACGAGTTGCAGACGCAGGCCGAGTACGTGTGCTCCGAGATTCTCCGGCGCCGCGAGGCGAACGTGCCGCTGAAGCGGCAGGCCGTACTGTTTCGCAGTGCGAGCCACAGTGACGTTCTGGAAGTGGAGCTCGGCAAGCGCAAGATTCCCTACACCAAGTACGGTGGGCTGAAGTTTCTGGAAGCCGCGCACATCAAGGACCTGATGTCGGTGCTGCGGTGGGCCGACAATCCGCGCAACTCGCTCGCGGTGTTCCGCGTCGCGCAGTTGCTTCCCGGTATGGGCCCCGCCAACGCACGCCATGCGGTCGAGCACCTGGCAGCGAACAACTATGCGTTCGCCTCACTCAAGGCGTTTGCGGCTCCTGCGCCGGCCAAACATGGCTTCGAGAAGCTGACCGACCTGTTGCTCGCGCTGGCGGACCCGCAGCGGCAGTGGCCGGGTCAGACTCACATGGTGCGCGAGTGGTACCGACCGCATTTCGAACGCATCTATGAGCACTTCCATACACGCCTCGGTGACCTGGATCAGCTCGAGATGCTCTCGGGTCAATACCCGTCGCGCGAGCGATTCCTCACCGAGCTCACTCTCGACCCGCCCAATGCGACCAGCGACCTGGCTGGAACACCCATGTTCGATGAGGACTACCTGACGTTGACCACCATCCACTCAGCCAAGGGAATGGAGTGGGATACGGTTTATCTGCTCAATGTGGTCGACGGCAGTTTCCCGTCGGAGTTTGCGACGGGCAAAGCCGAGCTGATCGAGGAGGAGCGGCGGCTGTTTTACGTGGCTCTCACGCGCGCTCAAAACGACCTGGTCCTGATGGCACCGCTGAAATTCCACCTGACCAATCAGTCGCGGCAGGGGGATGCGCACGTTTATGGGGGCCGCAGCCGGTTCCTGACCGAGAAGGTGTTGAAAACACTGGAGCCGACGACTTTCCAGGGCTCGAGCCTGGGTGGCGACATCGCCCTGCAGGGCGGTAGCGCCGAGTCCACTCTCGACATAACAGCCCGCATGAAAGAAATGTGGTAGGCCTTCGGCGCTGTCAGGTCTTGGGTTTCACGAACTTCAGCGTAAACCGATCGCTCTCCCCGATGTCCGCGTACTTCTGCCGGTCCTTGTCGCCCAGCCGATAGGTGGGCGGCAGCGTCCACACTCCCTGCTCGTAGTCCTTGGTATCCTTGGGGTTCGCATTGACCTGCGATTCGCCCACCAGCCTGAACCCCTGGCCTTCGATCAGCCGGATGGCGTAATCCTCGTTCACGTAGCCACTTTTGGCCTTTGGGTCCTGGGCGATTGCGGAATTGCCGCGGTGCTCCACGACACCCAGCACGCCTCCCGGTTTCAGCGCCTTGTACGCAGTTGCAAATGCCTGTCCCGCGGAATCACGCGCCATCCAGTTGTGAATATTGCGGAACGTAACGACCATGTCGAGTGAGCCGGGCGGTACGACGTCACTGCCATCATTTGGGAACGTGACTACTTGCACGGCGCCGTAGACATCAGGCGTGGAGGCAAGCTTCTGTTGGTAGTCGGAGAGCCGTCCCGTTACGTATTTGCTGTCAGGATCCGGAGCAATCACGGCGGCGTAGTACTTGCCGCGTTCCCGTACGAGCGGCGCGATGATCTCCGTATACCAACCCGGTTCCGGCCACACCTCCAGCACCTTCATCTCGGGCCGGATGCCAAAGAAAAGCAATGTTTCCTTCGGATGGCGATAGCGGTCGCGAGCGCTGTTCTGCGCCGAACGCTGACTGCCGGTGAGGATGTTGTCGAGCGCGAGCGCAGTTGTCTCGCGCGTGCTGGTCGTGGAGCAACTTGCCGCCAGCAACACCGCGGTCGCTAGCAGCAGGGCGCAGATCTGCTTGGGTCTTCGCATGGCGGGGTGGAGGTTACTATAAAACCCCCGCCGTAAGGACTCAGCGCCGGAACGGGCCCCCACCCTGGCGGGGCCGCTGCGGCCGCTCCTGGGCTTCGTTGACGCGCAGCGGCCGGCCGCTCATCTGGAACCCGTTCAGGGCCTGGATGGCCGCCTGCGCCTCGTTGGGCGCCATGTCGACAAAACAGAAGCCGCGGGGCCTGCCGGTCTCGCGATCATTGATGAGTTTGACTGAATCCACCTTGCCGTGACGTTCGAAAAGAGCTTTCACGTCCGCCTCGGTGGCGCAGAAGGGCAGATTGCCCACGTAGAGCGTCGTCATCCGTAAAGTCTCCCAACAACCAACACGCTGACGTGAGCAGAATGCTACTACCGGTGTTTGCGGGACGCAAACACCGGGCGCAGACACTACGAATTCAGCGTATTGGATGTGGTGTATCTACTACACCAACCGTGCGCGGTCAGGGGCCGGCCGGCTCCAGGTAGGAGTAGCCGTCGAGCTCGCCTTCATAGAAGCGCTTCAGTTTCTGGGTCTCGGCAATGGTCATGCGGCCGTCGCGGATGGCTCGCTCGCAGTCCCGGGACAGGGCAGGGGCCAGCTCGGCGACATCGTACTCCATGTACTCCAGCACCTTGTTGGCCGTATCGCCCTTCACGATCTCCTCGATCCACCAGCCGCCCTCGTCATGCAGCCGGATGTGCACGACATGGGTATCGCCGAAGAGGTTGTGCAGGTCACCGAGGGTTTCCTGGTACGCCCCGACGAGGAAAGCGGCGAGGTAGTACTTCTCGCCATCCTTGAGCTCGTGCAGCTCCAGGGTCCGTTTCACATCGCGCAGGGATACGAAGTGGTCGATCTTGCCGTCCGAGTCGCAGGTGATATCGGCCAATACGCCCAGCCGCGTGGGCCGCTCGTCCAGCCGGTGAATGGGCATGATGGGAAACAACTGGTCGATGGCCCAGCTGTCGGGCAGCGATTGAAACACCGAGAAGTTGCAGAAGTAGGTGTCGGAGAGAATCACTTCCAGATCATCGAGCTCTTCGGGCATCCGCTCGAGCTTGCGGCAGGCGTCGCGAATGCGGGCCAGGGTGCCCCAGTACAACCGCTCGGCCATGGCGCGAAATTCCAGCGACAGCAGCCCGATGTTGAACATCTGCAGAATCTGCTCGCGTGCCGTCAGCGCGTCGTGGTAACACTCCACGAGCCGGCGCTCATTCACCGAGCGATACGCCACGGCCAGGTCCTTGACGGGTGCCGGCAGCTCCTGGGTGCCGTTGTATTCGGCAACCTCGTTGCCCGTCACCTGGAATTTGTCCAACGCCGAAGATCCCAGTGCGTCGAAAATCAACACGCTGTGATATGCGGCAACGGCGCGTCCCGACTCGCTGATGATCATGGGGTGCGGGATGTTGCGAGCGTTGCAAACGGCCGCAATTCGATAGACGACGTCGCTGGCGTATTCGTTCAGCGTGTAGTTCATCGACGACGAGAAGTTGGTTCCGCTGCCGTCATAGTCGACGCCCAGGCCGCCACCAACATCGATGTATTGCAGCCCCGCGCCCATCAGCTTGAGCTCTGCATACACGTGTGCCAGCTCGTTGATGGCGTCCTTCACGCGGCGGATGTCCTGGAGCTGACTTCCCGGGTGGCAGTGCACCAGCTGCAGGCAGTCGAGCATGTCGTGCGACTTCAGGATGTTGAACAGCTCGAGAATCTCGGTCACGAACAGGCCGAATTTCGACTTCTCACCGGCGGAGTCGCGCCAGCGGCCTGAGCCCTCGCTGAACAGCTTCACACGCACTCCGATCCGCGGCCGCACGCCATAGGTCTGGGCGTGCTTCAGGATCAGGCCCAGCTCATCGAAGTTTTCCACTACCGGGATGATGGTACGTCCCAGCTTGGTCGCAAGCGTTACCGCTTCAATGTAGCTGTCGTCCTTGAAGCCGTTGCAGACGATCAGGCGGTCGGAGGAGTTCTCGGTCATCGCCATAACGGCCAGCAGCTCGGGCTTGGAGCCGGCTTCCAGGCCGAATCCAAACTCCTTGCCGTAGCGATAGACCTCTTCGACCACCAGCCGCTGCTGATTCACCTTGATCGGAAACACGGCGGCATAGCGGTTTTTGTAGTCGTTCTCCGCGATGGCCTGCGCAAACGCGGCATGCATGTGCTTGAGCCGATGCGCGAGGATGTCGGAGAGACGGACGACGACCGGCGTCGTCAGGTCGCGGGCCTTGAGTCCCTCCACGACCTCGTAGAGATCAATCTCGTTGCCCGGTTGGGTGTCCGGTCGCACGACGACGTGTCCCGCGTCGTTGATGGAGAAGTAACCCTTGCCCCAGGCGTTGACGAGATACAGCTCCTGAGAGTCCACCACCTGCCATGGTTGCGCGGGGTTGTACTTGCGGGAGCCACCGTTGCCGGTGCCAGCAATGGGCAATTTCGGATCTGAAGCCACGGGTGATGTTTCCCATCGTTTATTGGCCGCAAAAAGTTGCGGCGGACAAAGCCACTCGGCCGCCGGCAAAAAGCGTCGTTTTTGCCGGCTACTCAGCGGTCGCGGACGATAGCAAAAATGTATGACGCGTAAGCGGGAGTCTGCCCACCTCAGCGCTCGACGGGTCGCGCCGCATCGCGAATCCATTCGCTCCACGAGCCAGCATACAGCCGGGCGCCCGGAAGTCCGGCAACTTCGAGTGCCAGAAGGTTCTGGCAGGCAGTTACGCCCGAGCCGCACATGGCGATGGCATTGGAGGGGGTCTGGCCCCGCAAAGTTTCCAGCCACTGGGAGCGGAGCGTCTGCGCCGGCAGAAAACGGCCCACGGCGTCGAGATTGCGCATGAACGGATGGTTGCGGGCTCCCGGTATGTGGCCGGCCACCGGATCGAGGGTTTCGTTCTGTCCCGCAAAACGATCCGCAGCGCGCGCATCAATCAACGCACGCTCCCCACTCACGAGCTGACCCGCTGCCAGGATGCCCGCGACCTCCGCGGTCGAGACGAACGCGGCCGGTGCGTGAGTCGGGGTGAAGCGTCGCGGCTGTCTGACACCGGGTTGTTTACTGACTGGAAGGCTGGCCTGTTGCCACGCGGCGAAGCCGCCGTCCAGGACTGCCACGCGAGGATGACCGGCCCAGCGCACCAGCCACCACAACCTGGACGCGTAAGCGCCGTTGCTCTGATCGTAGGCAATGACCTGTACTTTTTCGTCGATTCCCCATCTGCCGAGCGTCGCCAGAAATGCCTCGCGTGTCGGCAGTGGATGCCGCCCGCTGGTTGGAGCTACAGGACTCGAGAGATCGCCATCCAGATGCGCGTACAAAGCATTTGGCACGTGTCCTTCCGCGTACGCGCCTGCGCCCCACTGCGGCCGGGCGAGGTCGAAGCGGCAATCCAGGACGACCCAATTCAGATCATCGATCTTTTCGGCGAGCTCTGCGGGTTCGATCAGCGTCGTGTACATCGGTATCACCTCATGTTCATTTTCTGCCGTCTCCTGTTGTCGATACAATCACGTCAGGATTTCGAGCGAGAAAAAGATGGCGATCGACGTTTACTGGGGCAGCGGCAGTCCTTACTCATGGCGGGTGCTGCTCGCGCTCGAATACAAGCGGCTGCCCTATACGAGCCACGTGCTGCAATTTTCGAAGCAGGAGCACAAATCGCCCCCAATGCTCGCGCTCAACTGGCGTGGCAAAGTACCGGTGCTCAAGGATGGCGACTACGTGTGTTTCGAGTCGCTGGCGGTGCTGTATTACCTCGATTTGAAGTATCCGGAGCCGCCCATCTTCGGTCGCACTCCTGAGGAAGCCGGCACGATCATGCGCGTGATCTGCGAGTACCAGGCGTACATTGAGCCGCACGTCATCACCATCCTCAACGCGGTGTTCGGCAAGGCGAACCTTGGCACCGAGCAGGTGACGGAAGCGATGCATCACGCCGCGAGCGAGGCGCGCACCATCGAAGCGCGCCTGTCCAAGTCAGACTGGGTGGTGGGCGAGAGTTTCTCCGCGGTAGACATGGTCATCTTTCCCGGGTTTCAGTTACTGCGGCGAGCGCTCGAGCGTCCCGAGGCGCGCGAGTTGGCATCCCGATTTCTGCCGGTGGAGGTCAATTATCCCTCCCTCGGACGATGGGTCGAGCGCGTGGAGGCACTTCCCGGCTACGATCGCACTTATCCGCCTCATTGGAAGCGGTGAAGAATCGCAGTGTTGCGCAGCCCCCTACGCGGGCCGGGCAAAAGTCGCGCCTTTTGCCGGCGGGCGACGAAGCGATGTCCGCGTAATTTGCCGCAGGCAAATTGCGCTTGTTAACTAGGAGCATCATGAGCAATCACAAGGTATACGTCGATTTCCCAGGGCGGATTCTGATCGTCGGTTTTGGCAGCATCGGGCAAGGGGTCTTGCCTCTCCTCCTGAGACATATCGGCATATCACCTGATCGCATCACGATCGTCACAGCCGCTGACAGAGGGCGCAAAGAGGCAGAAGAATTCGGCATCAAGTTCGTCAAGGAAGCGCTGACGCGGGAAAACCACCGCCGTATTTTGACTCCGCTGCTGGGTCGCGGAGATTTCCTGTTGAACGTCTCAGTCGAGGTTTCCAGCATTGCGCTGATCAAGCTTTGCTGGGAACGCGGCGCGATGTATCTCGACACGTGCATCGAGCCGTGGCCGGGCGGCTACACTGATCCAACGGTGCCGGCGGCGCGCCGGACAAACTACGCGCTTCGCGAAGAGGCGTTGGCTTTGCGTCCGGGAAACACCCGCGCTCCAACGGCAGTGATCACTCATGGTGCAAACCCGGGGCTGGTGTCGCACTTTGCCAAGCAGGCGATGCTCAACATCGCGAATGACATCGGGATCACCGGAGTCGACCCGAAGTCGCGCTCCGAATGGGGCGAGCTCGCTCGTCAGCTCGGTATCAAGGTGATGCACATCGCCGAGCGCGACAGCCAGATAACGAAAGTACCGAAGGAAATCGGTGAGTTCGTCAACACCTGGTCGATCGATGGATTTGTCGGTGAGGGCTCGCAGCCGAGTGAAATGGGCTGGGGCACGCACGAGAAGAACTTCCCGCGGGACGGGAAGCGCCATGATTTCGGCTGTATGGCAGCGATCTATCTCATGCAGCCCGGCGCCGGCACCCGTGTGCGCACCTGGACGCCGCGCGCCGGTCATTTCCATGGGTTCTGCATTACTCATGGCGAAGCGATCTCGATGGCTGACTACTACTCCGTACGCGAGGGCTCGCAGATCGCGTACCGGCCAACGGTTCATTACGCGTATCACCCGTGCGACTCGGCGGTGATTTCCATCCATGAGCTGCTGGGACGCAACTACGTTCAACAGGAACGGCAGCGCATCCTGATGGACGAGATCGAGAAGGGCGGCATCGACGAGCTGGGTGTGCTGCTCGCCGGGCACAAGAAGAACGCCTACTGGTATGGCTCGCAGCTGTCGATTGACGAAGCGAGAAAGCTCGCGCCCTACAACAACGCAACCAGCCTCCAGGTCACGGCGGCCGTGTTGTCCGGTGTGGTGTGGGCGATGGAGAACCCGAACCAGGGGCTGGTTGAGCCTGATGAGATCGATTTCCGGCGCAACCTGGAGATCTGCACTCCGTATCTCGGACCCCAGGTGGGTCATTACACGGACTGGACGCCGCTGCACGAGCGTGAGCGGCTGTTCCCGGAGGATCTCGACAAAACCGATCCCTGGCAGTTCAAGAACGTCCGGGTTCTCTGGTAACAACGTTCTCCAACAACAACGCCGGGTGAATTACCCGGAAGCTCCCGCAGGGCGCGCGACGTAGGTGATCTCGACGATCACAAACTTCCGCGCACCTCCGGGAAGCTCGACTGTCACCTCGTCGTCGAGCGCCCTCCGCATGAGGGCGCGCCCCAGCGGTGCATCCATACTGATGTAGCCCGGTGCCATGTCGAACTCGTCCGGACCGACAATCCGGTAAGACGACTCGGTGCCTTCCTCTGACTCGAGCGTCACCCAGGCTCCAAAGAACACCCGTTTGGGGTCCGAGGGCGGCTCGTTCACCACCACCATTCCGTCCAGCCGTTTCCGCAGGAAACGCACTCGGCTGTCGATCTCCCGCAGCCGGCGCTTGCCGTAGGTGTAGTCGGCATTCTCCGACCGATCGCCCTGGGCGGCGGCCTCAGAGACCGCCTGGGTCACCTTGGGACGTTCGTGTTTCCAGAGCAGGTCCAGCTCATCCTGGAGGCGCTGCGCGCCCTGTGGAGTGATGTATTGCGAGCCTGGAGCCCGAGGGGGTCGGTAGCGGGTCATTTCGTGCAGATTATGGTGAATAGAATTTGACAAATCGGGACGATGTTCTGTGGGCCATTTCACGGACGACCGCGGCGCGTGGCTACTACTCTTTAACCATGGCTACCAAGTACTACACGCACTTTGTAACAGCACGGGCCAAGGCTCAAACAGCCGCCGCTGCTGCCGCTGCCAATGCAAACGAGTGGAGTGGTGTTGTCGAATTGCGGCACCCGCTCGAGCATGTCGGTGGTACGAAAGAGCTGCGCGCGCTGTTGGCGCAAAGTTTCGACCTGGACTCAGATGATATCAAGATCCTTCACTGGGCCAGACTGCACTGATTTCTTGCCGGTTATCCCCTAGCGGACTTCCTTCCCTTCATCGAAAGTCCGCATTTATGAGCCCAGGCTTCAAACCCTGGGCTTTTTTTTGGCGCACTTGCGCGCCAACGTCAGACTTTGCGTAACACCCGGCTGATCATCGTGTCCTCCAGGCTCGGGGGCACGCGTTTGGATTCGTCGATGGGGCGGTGGTGCGGGAGCAATGTCAGGAACTCAACGGGTGGCAGGGGCGGGCTGCACAAATAGCCCTGGTACTGGTCACAGCCCAGCGAGCGCAGGAAAGTCAGTTGTTCCGCACTCTCCACCCCTTCCGCAATCACCTTCAGATGCAGACTGTGGGCCAATGACACGATGGCGCGCACGATCTCGGCATCGTCGCGGCTCGTGACAATCTCGCGAATGAACGAGCGGTCGATCTTGAGTTTGTCGAGGGGCAGACGCCGCAGATAACTCAAGCTCGAGTAGCCGGTTCCGAAGTCGTCGACGGATATACGCACACCCAGGTCACTCAGCCGACGCATGATCTGCACCGAGGTTTCCGCGTCCTGCATAACCGCGGTTTCCGTCAGCTCGAGCTCGAGATAGCGGGGCTCGAGCTGCGCTGCTGACAACGCGCCACGCACGGTCTCAATCAAACCGTCCTGCCGGAACTGACGCGCTGACAGGTTGACTGCCATGCGCAGCTGCAGACCTGCGTCTTGCCATTCGCGCGCCTGCCGGCACGCTTCGTACAACACCCATTCGCCCAGCGGCACAATGAGACCGGTTTCCTCCGCGAGCGGAATAAAGCCGCCCGGCGGAATCAAACCCCGCTTGGGATGGCGCCAGCGAACCAACGCCTCGGCGCTCTCGATTCGCCCGGTCGCCACGTCCACCTTCGGCTGGTAGTGCAATTCAAACTCGCGCTGCGCGAGCCCCGTGCGCAGACCGCTTTCCAGCTCGAGCCGCTCGCGTGCAAACGCATTCATGGCGGGTGCAAAGAACTGGAATGTATTGCGGCCCTTTTTCTTGGCGTGATACATCGCCGCGTCGGCGTGTTGGAGCAATGTCTCAGAGTCGACACCGTCGTCCGGGCACAGTGAGATGCCGATGCTCGGCGACACATGCACGTCGAGGCCTGCGAGCTGAATAGGCAACGCAACCTGGCTCAGCACTTTGCGCGCGACCACTTCCGCGTCCTGAGAGTTGGCGACCTCATGAATGAGCAACACGAACTCGTCGCCACCCAGCCGGGCGAGGGTGTCGTCCTTGCGCAGCAGGCCGGAGAGTCGGCGCGCTACTTCCTGCAACAACTCATCGCCGGCAATGTGTCCCAGTGAATCATTGATTGCCTTGAAGCGATCGAGATCAACGACCAGGACCGCGAAGCGAATTTCCTGGCGCGCCGCCCGCGCGATGGCCTGCCCCATCCGGTCGGCGAGCAGGACGCGATTCGGTAAACCCGTCAGCGCGTCGTGCGTGGCTGCGTGCTGGAGGCGGGCATTGGCGTTTTCCAACATCTCGTTGTAGCGACGGACATTGGATTCCAGATGTGCGTCGTACACGAGCAGTGTGGTTGTGATCGCGAGGAGCCCAAGAGCCATCGTGGCAATGACGATGGCCAACCAACGGCTGTCCATGCCATTGCCACCCAGACCGGGGTTGAGGCAGTAGGAATTGGCAGCGAAGCGGGACGCGGCCATGGCCGTGTAGTGCATGCCACTGATGGCCGAGCCCATGACTAACGCTGCGCCCAGTCGGGTTGCCCGCATCCGCCATGTGTTCTGAGTACCCAGGTGAGTGAACAGCCACAAGGCCGCGAATGAAGCGCCGATCGCAATGGCTACGGATGCCGCCACACGAACAGGTTCGTACTGAATCATCGGAACGACCTGGACTGCGGTCATTCCCACGTAATGCATGCCGCAGATGCCAGCGCCCATAATCAGCGCTCCGCTGGCCAGGCGGGGCAGGCCGCTGTTCGGCTGGCTCGCGAGCTTGAGGGCGAAACCCGAGGTGGCAATCGCCAGGCAGAGCGAGCCGATGGTGGGGGTCAGGTCATACGACAGGGCAATCGGCAACGAAAAGGCCAGCATCCCGATGAAATGCATCGACCACATGCCCGTCCCCATCGCGACGGCGCCACCCGCGAGCCAGATCTGGGCCGTCGAGCCCTGAGCACGCGCCGCCCGTGCGGCCAAGCGCAGGGCGGTGTGTGACACGACAGCGGCAACCAGTATCGACAGCAGTACGAGGTAGTAGTTATAGGAGCCCGACATGCGGCACACACTCCATTAAAGCGCATCCCCTCCGGCAGGAGAGGTATCGGCCATGACCGCAGCGTGCTTGAAGACCATGGTCGCGTCTGTGATTGAATACCGTACCGCGCTCGTGCGTGTGACAATCCGTGGCCCCCGTGCCTGCTGGGGGATCCGCAAGTATTTGAAATCCAAAGAATCCCTAAGGAGATCACCATGCGTCCCTGGTCCCTTGCCTGCGTCGCAGTTCTGGCTATCGGGCTTTCGGGATGCGGGTACAGCTCGCTGACGCGGCAGGACGAGGAGGTGAAGGCCGCCTGGTCCGAGGTCGTGAACCAATATCAGCGGCGCGCCGACCTGATTCCGAATCTCGTCCAGGTGGTCAAGGGGTATGCGAACCAGGAGCAGCAGGTGCTCATTGGCGTGACCGAAGCGCGCGCCAAGCAGGCCGGGTCCATTCAGCTCACCCCGGAGCTCCTCAACAACCCGGATGCCTTCGCCAAATTCCAGGCCGTGCAGGCGCAGCTGGGCTCGTCGCTGAAGAGCCTGTTCGCCGTTGCAGAGGCGTATCCGGACCTCAAGTCGAATGAGAATTTCCGCGACCTGCAGGTGCAGCTGGAAGGCACGGAGAACCGCATTAGCTATGCGCGCCAGAAGTACATCGAGGCGGTGCAGGGCTTCAACACGACCGCGCGGGCGCTGCCCAACCTGCTCACGGCCAAGCTGTTTGATTTCCAGGTGAAGCCGAGCTTCACCGTGGCCAATGAGCCGACTATTGCTGCGCCGCCGACGGTGGACTTCGGGCCGGAATCACCGCCGGCAGGAGCCGGGTCACCGTCCACCGGCGCCGCGCCTGGCGCAGCGCCCGCCACAGGGCCGGTCGCCGCGCCAGCACCCTCGGCGCCGCAATCCACCCCGAAGTGATTTCAATGCGCGCGCGTGGCCTGGCCCTGGCGCTGCTCGCCATGAGCCTCGTAGCGCCCGCAATTGCACAGACCCAGCAACCTGTCCCGAAGCTCGCAGCCCGGGTGACTGATCTCACTGGCACGCTCACAGCCGAACAGCAATCGGCACTCGAGGACAAGCTCTCGGCCTTCGAGGCCCGCAAGGGTTCGCAGATCGCAGTGTTGGTGGTTGCCACCACCGAGCCCGAGGACATCGTCAACTATTCGATGCGCGTCGCCCACGCGTGGAAGCTCGGGCGTGCCAAGATCGATGACGGCGCCCTGTTGATCGTCGCGAAGAACGATCGAGAGCTGCGTATAGAAGTCGGTAGAGCGCTCGAGGGTCCACTGACGGACCTCACCGCCCACCGCATCATCTCCGACACCATCGTCCCTCTGTTTCGCCAAGGCGACTTCTATGGCGGCATCAACGCCGGCCTCGACCAGATCATCCGGATTGTCGATGGCGAGCCGCTCCCCAAACCCGACCTGGCGTGGCAGGGCAGTTCGGCACGGAACATCTCGCATCTGGTGCCTTTCCTGTTCGTCGCTGTCTTCTTTGGGTCCGTCATGCTCCGGTCGTTGTTCGGCCGCGGCCTGGGTGCTGTGATTGCCGGTACGGCGACGGGTGTGCTGGTGTATTTAGCCGGTCAGGCGCTCTTTGTCGCGCTGGTGGCCGCTCTCATTGCATTCCTGTTCACCCTGATATCCGGCTTCTCCGGGGGAGGCACGTGGTCCAGCTATCCGCGGACGAGCGGCTGGGGAGGCGGCTTTGGCAGCGGCGGTGGCAGCAGCGGCGGCGGTGGATTTTCGGGAGGCGGGGGCGGCTTCAACGGCGGTGGCGCCTCCGGTCGGTGGTGAGCACGTACGCATGAATCCAACCCGCTTCCTGCGTCACGTCTTTGCTACCCGCTGGACGACACGGCGCCGCTTCGGTCCGAAGGTTCTCGCAGACATCGAAACGGCCATCCGCGAAACTGAGGCACTACACGCCGGCGAGATTCGCTTCGCCGTGGAGACGGCGCTCGATATGGCCGAGCTCGTGGATGACCTGGCGCCCCGTCGGCGGGCCATGCAGGTTTTCGGGCAGCTGGGGGTGTGGGACACCGCCCAGAACAACGGGGTGCTCATCTACCTGCTGCTGGCCGACCACGTGGTCGAAATTGTCGCCGACCGGGGAATTGCCACCCGCATTCCGCAGTCTGACTGGGATGGTGTCTGTCGCGAAATGGAGCGTTTTTACCGGGAAGGGCGCTTCGGCGAGGGTTCCGTCGCCGGGGTCCGCGGGGTCGGCAGATTGTTGGCCCGGCACTTCCCGGGACGGCGCGCAGACGCCGATGAGCTGCCCAATCAGCCCGTGCTGCTTTAGCGTGCCATAATCCGAAGACCATGAAGTCCGTATCCACTGCGCTCCGCGCGACTGCCGCGGCGGCTTTCTGCACCCTCGTCGTAGCCTGCTCACTCTTCAAGGGACGCGAAAAGGAACCGCCACCACCTCCCCCGCCGCCACCTGCTCCGGTCGTGCAGCCGCCGACGGAGACTCAGCGCTTCGAGCTGGCCCCGGACCAGGATGTGGTCGGTGTGGTCCAGCTCACGACGACCACGAAGGAAGACACGCTGACGGACATCGCGCGTCGCTTCAACATCGGCTACGAAGAGATCCTTCGCTCCAACCCGAAAGTGGATCCCTGGTTACCCGGCGCCGACAAAGAAATCGTCGTGCCCACCGAGTTCATTCTTCCCAATGCGCCCCATGAGGGCGTCGTAGTCAACATTGCCGCGATGCGGCTGTTCTATTTTCCGAAGCCCAAGAAAGGCGAGCCGCAGACCGTCATCACCCATCCGATCGGGATCGGGAAGGTGGGCTGGAGCACACCTGAAGGGGTCACCAGGATCGTCCGCCGCCAGAAGGATCCCACCTGGCGCGTGCCCGTTTCCGTGCTCAAGGAGCACAAGGAGAACGGCGAGATACTCGACCGCGTCATCGGGCCCGGCCCCGACAATCCGCTGGGCAAGCATGCCTTCTACCTCGACTGGCCCAGCTACCTGATTCACGGGACCAACAAGCCGGCGGGCGTGGGGTTGCGCTCGAGTCACGGTTGCATCCGGCTGTATCCCGAGGACATTGCCCAGCTGTTCGAAATGGTGCCCATCGGTACTCAGGTGCGGGTGGTCAACCAACCCTTCGTCTTCGGGTGGAAAGACGGGCAGCTCTACATGCAGGCGTTCGACGTTCTCGAGGACGACCCGCGCGATTGGAAGAAGGCGCAAAAGAAGCTTCTCAACAAGTCACTGGCCGTGACGCTGCAGAAGCAGCTGAAGAGTCACAATGAGCAGGTGAACTGGGAGCTCGTATCGAGTCTCGCCCATGCGCCGCGCGGCGTGCCCGTGCCGATCTCGCTGGCCGACGGCAGTGTTGAGCAGGTGCTGGCCGCAGCACCCAAGGTACAGAACACGATTCCCGAAGGCTCCACCTGGGATGGCACGACCGACCTGCCCATGGATGAAGGTACTTTCCGGCAGGTGATTTCCGACATGCAGCCGCCCGATCCGGGTGCGGCCGCGCCGGGTCCGCCCGGCACGAAGGGTGATCCGGCGTTGACGCGACCTGCGGGCAACGGCAAGCGGGATCCGGCGTTGAACAAACCAGCGGGCGAAGAAGGGGCGCCGGCTACCGAGGAAAAGACGAACTGATGGCCGCGTTATCCGAATGGTTGCAGATCATGCTCGCCGAGATCGCCCGCAAGCGGGAGGATCTCGAGCGCGCACAAGAAGAAGACGCGAAGCGGGATACCGAGAGAGTTGCCGACGCTGCACCGCCCACAAAAATTGCGGGCAGTGCGCAACGCTGAAACTGAGACGCGATACAACGCCTATGCTACAGTCCCCTGCGCCGCAACAGGGGATAACAAGTTGGCGCCGGCTGATAGCCGAACGTCCGGTCTTGAAGACGTAACAAAAGAACGCGCGCTCCACTCGATCGGACGCGTCTCTACAGGCGTCGCCGCGTTTGTTGGTCGCACACTGAAGGGACCTGTCAATCGGCCCGTCGCGATCTCCAGCTTTTCCGACTTTCAACACATCTTCGGTGGACTTTGGCAGCCCGCGCCGCTGTCGTACGCCGTCGATCATTTCTTCGAAAATGGTGGACGTCGTGCGTTTGTCGTACGCGTAGTGAATGGCGCTCGACCCCCGACCTTAACTTTGCCAGCGGGGTCGTCGAGGATCCGGCTCATCGGAGTCAACCCTGGCTCGCGGGAGTTTCTGCGGGCGTCTGTCGACTACGATGGGATCTCTGAGAAGGAAACCGATTCCTTCAACCTGGTTCTGCAACGAGTCCGGTCGGCGGGGTCCGAGCTGATCGAGGACCAGGAAATCTTCCGCCGACTGTCCGTCCTCGCCCCGTCCGAGCGCTTTATCACCAACGCCCTTTTGGAATCGCATCTCGCACGAGTCCAAGGTCCCGTACCGGTCCAACGGCCAGAGCGCTCCGCCATGGGTGGAAGCCGTTCGGCGATCGGTTATGCCGTCTCCAATCCGGACGGCGACGATGGTGCGCCACTGACTGACTATGACGTCATCGGGTCCGCCGTCGAGAACACCGGGATGTTCGCGTTGCAGGCGACACCTGCTTTCAACTTGTTGTGTATCCCGCCGCTCGCCCGGGAGAACGACGTAGGCTTGAGCACCTTGCTCGTGGCAGCGAAATTCTGCCGCGAGCGCCATGCGATTCTGCTCGTCGATCCGCCCTCAACGTGGATTTCGCCGCGGACGGCGCTCGATGCTCTGCGCAATTGGCCTTTCCGCAGCGACAACGCCGTCATGTATTTCCCCCGTGTCCAGTCTTTCGACCGGCTTCGAGGCCGGGCTGAGACCTTTGCGTCCTGTGGCGCGGCTGCCGGGATGATCGCTCGCTCAGATGAGGCCTCGCCGGTGTGGTCGGCTATCGAGACCGAAGAGTCCTTCCTGCGGCCGGGATTGCGACCGGCGGCGGTTGTGTCGGATCAAGAGAGGGTTCGGCTGTCGCAGGCTGGCGTGAATACGCTCGTGTCCTCCCGATCGAATGTTCGGCAGGGGTTGAGTCCGCGGACCCTGGCCGCGGGCAGCTCAGGGGCGTCGGATTGGAAGTATCTGGCTGCGCGACGCCTGGCGCTGTTTGTTGCGTCGAGCATCGAGCAGGGGACGCGATGGGTTTTGTTGGAGCCGAACATCCCGTCGACCTGGGAGCGGGCGCGCTCGTTGGTAGACGCGTTTCTGGAAGCTCTCGCCGAGCAGGGCGCCTTCGTTGGCACTTCACCGGACGAGAGTCATTTCGCTATTGCCGACGATCGCGTCAACCGGGAGCAGACCGTCGCGGACGGCAAGTTCAACCTGCTCTACGGGTTTGCAACCAGCAAGCCGGGCGAATTCGATACCTGGATGGTGACCCACCATCCCGGGTCGAGCCGCGTCCGGCCGGTGTCCGTCAACCGGATGACTACCTCCAAGCACCGGGTTGAGTGGGAGATTGAGACCGCTATTCTGCGCGGTTAGGGTTTCCATAGCCGCCACCACCCGGCGACTCAATGGTCAGTTGGTCGCCCTGCGCCAGATCAAAACGCGCCGTCGCACCCAGATGTTCCACCTCTCCCGACGCCCTTTGGATCGACGCGGCCCCCGGTGCCGCAGCATCGCCACCCTTCACTCCGAACGGCGCAATGCGCCGGTGATTCGCTAACAGCGCGCCTGACATCGGCGAGCGAAACTCCAGTCTCCGTACCGTTCCGTCACCGCCGCGGTTGAGACCGCGCCCGCCTGATCCGCGGCGGACGGAGAATTCGCGAACCAGGACCGGAAATTTCGACTCGAGGATTTCCGGGTCGGTGAGCCGTGAGTTGGTCATGTGTGTCTGTACGGCATCGCAGCCGTCGAACTCAGGTCCAGCGCCAGCGCCCCCGGCAATGGTTTCGTAGTACTGGAGGCGAGCGTCTCCGAACGTAAGGTTGTTCATCGTACCCTGTGACGCTGCCAATATTCCCAGTGCTCCGTATAACGCATCCACTATGCATTGGGAGGTCTCGACGTTACCTGCCGCCACGGCAGCGGGAGGCGAGGGGTCCAACATTGAGCCGGGTGGAATGATCACCTCCAGCGGCTCGAGGCAGCCTTCGTTCAATGGTATCGGGCGGTCGATCAGCGTGCGAAACACGTACAGGACGGCCGCGAGACACACAGCGCGTGGGGCATTGAAGTTGTGAGTGTCTTGCGCGGAGGTTCCCGTGAAGTCGACGCGCGCGTTGCGCGAGGTCTGGTCGATATCGATGCGGACCGCGATGACGGCTCCATTGTCCATCTCGTACCGGAATTCGCCAGGCTGCAGGTGACCAATGGCATTGCGCACACTCGTCGCTGCATTGTCTTGGACGTGGCGCATGAAACTGTGGACAACCTGTAAGGTATGTCTGTGCACGGCGCGCTCAATTTCGGCAATGCCCCTCGCGTTCGCAGCCAGTTGGGCCTGGAGGTCAGCAACGTTCTGGTCCGGATTGCGCGCGGGAAATCGCGCTCCGAGCAGCGCGTCGCGCAACTCCTTCTCACGGAGTGTGCCGCCGACCACGAGTGAAAAACATTCAAAGAGAACGCCCTCTTCTTCAATTGTGCGACTGAAAGGGGGCATGGAGCCGGGCGTCGTGCCGCCGATGTCAGCGTGATGGGCGCGCGAGGCGACAAAGAAATCCGGGTTCGCGGTGTCGCCCAGGAATACTGGCGTGACGACCGTCATGTCAGGTAGGTGGGTGCCGCCGTGGTACGGGCTATTCAACAGCCAGGAGTCACCCGGCCTCATGTTGGCGCCTCGAGTATCAATGACCGCGCGCACGCTCGCGCCCATTGAGCCCAGGTGCACGGGCATATGCGGCGCATTCGCCACCAGGCCGCCGCTCGCGTCGAAGAGCGCACAGGAGTAGTCGAGGCGCTCTTTGATATTGACGGACTGAGCGGTGGCCTTCAGGACCTCGCCCATTTGCTCGGCGATGTGCATGAACAGGTTGTTGAAAATCTCAATGCGTGCGGGGTCCGGCGCTGCCGCCGTGTTCGCGACCGGCGAGTGCAACGCCGTGGGCTTCGGCGTCCGCGTCACCACCGGAGCGCTCGCCGTGCCCGGGGGCCCTGCGGCGGCCACTGCATCCAACATGAGCTCGCCGCCGGCCAGCCGAGTCGCTCGCCAGCCCCGCTCGAGGACCAGCGTTGAGTTCGGCTCGACGATCAGCGCCGGGCCGGTCATTGGACTCTCGAGTGCGCTGCTGCGCACCACCGGTACATCAACCCAGGCTCCGAACCACGCGCGCGCCGTTGCAGGTAGCCGGGTTTCCGGCCCGGTCTGCGGCATTCGGAGCGAGATCGCGTCGATCGAGGCCATCCGGGCCTCAACGCGTACCGCTTCAATCACAACACTGCGTTCGGCGGCAGCGAAGCTGAAACGCTTCAGGTGCATCGCACAGAAAGCTGCGAGTACTTCGTCATACGAGGACGCGATCACGGACAAACTGGTCTCGCTGTCACCAGCGCGAAGCTCCAGCCAGTGTTCAACTCTAACACCGGTCGCCGCGGCACTATCGGTAGCGAACACGGCGAGCTCGTCGCGTGCCTGTTTCTCCAGCTCACGAAGTTTGTCGCCCGCTGCGCTGAGCGCAGCCGCTGTAATCCGGAGTCGCAAGCTGGCGCGCCGCATCGCAATACGATCAGCAACACCGATTCCGAACGCCGACAGCACACTGGCGAGCGGATGTATGAGCACTTTCCGCATACCCGCGGCGTGCGCAACTCGACAGGCGTGTTGTCCAGCGGCGCCCCCAAAACAAAACAGCGTGAACTCGGCCGCGTCGAGTCCTTGGCGCGTCGATACCTGGCGGATGGCGTTTGCCATGGCCTCGACTGCGACATCGAGGAATGACTCCGCAACAGCCTCAGCATTTGCGTTTACCTGAGAGGCGAGGGCGGTGAACTTCCGCGCCACAACCTCCGTGTCGATACGCGATCGCCCGTCGTGCCCGAAGACCGACGGAAGGGTGTCAGTTCGTAGACGCCCTAACAGCACCTGCACGTCGGTCAGCGTCAAAGGACCGTCGCGGCCGTAACTGGCGGGCCCGGGATCCGCGCCGGCGGAATCGGGCCCGGCGCCGAAACGGCCGTCGGTGAAGTGGAGGATCGATCCGCCACCCGCGGCGATCGTATGCACATCCAGCATCGGACTTTGCAGCCGGACGCCGGCGATGATGTGTTCGAAACGTCGCGGCAGCTCGCCGTCGAGAAGTGACACGTCGGTGGATGTCCCGCCCATGTCGAAACCCACCAGCCGCGGGATATTCAGATGATTGCCAATCCACTGCATGCCGATGAGGCCGCCCGCAGGTCCAGACAGGACACTCGACATCGCGTGAAAGGTATCGGCAGCAGCCAGGCCGCCATTACTTTGCATGAGCTCCAGACGCGCTCCCGCGTCAAGGTTGTGGAGCTCTCGCTGAAGGCCCGAAACATATTGGCGCAGGGGTAGCGCCAGGTATGCGTTCAATACCGTCGTGTCACCTCGCGCTACATAGCGCACCAGGGGTGACAGTTCGTGCGACACCGAGACTTCTTCAAATCCCAGTGAGCGCGCGATTGCCGCGGCTTCCCGTTCGTGCTGCGGAAATTTCCAGCCGTGCATGAAGATGATCGCGACGGTCCTAAGGCCTGCCTGACGAGCCTTTTGCAGATCGTCGCGCAACCCGCTCGCGTCCAAAGGAGTCAGCGTCACCCCAACGGAATCGATACGCTCAGACGTCTCTATGACCGATGAGTACAGACGGTCAGACAGCACTATGTGGCGGGCGAAGATGTCGGGACGGTTCTGGTAGCCGATTCGCAGGCCGTCCCCGAAGCCTTTGGTGGTCACCAGGAGGACAGGCTCTCCTTTTCGCTCGAGGAGGGCATTCGTTGCGACGGTGGTTCCCACTTTGACCGTCCGGATGGCACCTTCGGAGGTTGACAGAATGTCACGTGCTCCGCGCATTCCGGGGTCTCCTGCCCCACCCAGTTGGGACAAAACCTTCCGCACGTGCAGTTGGCCGCTCGGGGATACCCCGATGACGTCCGTGAATGTTCCGCCGCGATCAATCCAGAATTGCCAACCTGGGCTCATTTATTTTCAGTCCGTACAGTCATCTTGGCGTCGGAATTGCATTGTCTGCATTATTCTCGCACCCTCGGGTTTCAACCTGGACGAATTGTTGTGGAAGCGCCCGTAGTCAATCGCCACGTCGTCTTTTCCCATGGCCAGGAAAGTGGTCCCTGGGGGCGGAAGATCTCTGCGTTGGCGGATGTAGCCCGCAGCGAGGGCTATGAATCTCATTCCGTGGACTACCGGGGTATCGTCGAGCCGCGTGCCCGGGTCGCGAAGCTCGTGGACTTCTGCAAAGAGCTGTCAGGCGACCTCGTCCTCGTCGGCTCGAGCATGGGCGGTTACGTTGCAGTAGCATCTGCGTCGCTTTTGCATGCCCGAGGTGTGTTCCTGATGGCTCCCGCGCTGTACATGGAAGGATTGCCCGAGTTGCGGCAAGGCGTTCTCGATTGCCCGGCGTCCATCGTCCACGGTTGGCAGGACGAGATCGTCCCCGTCGAGCACAGCATCCGCTTCGCGCAAACCTATCGGGCTGCACTGCACCTCATGGATGGCGATCACCGTCTCCACAACCAGATTCGTGTCATTCAGTACCTGTTCGAATACTTCCTGATTACGCTGGACCTGCCGGCCATCGCCTTTCAATAATGGCCTTTCAGTAATGGATCGGGCTCGAAGCTGGCTGTTACGGCGCCTGCTCGCGCTGTGGGTGCGATACAAGGTCCGGCCTGACGAGGCGGTCTCGCATGTGCGCGACCGGGACAAGCCGGTTTGTTACGTGGTGGAGAACAGCAGCGTCACCGACCTTGCGGTTCTGCAGGACGCCTGCGTAAAGCTGAAATTGCCCCGGCCGCAAAAGCGCCTGCTGCGCGAGTCGAAGGATCTTCGCTCGTTTTTCTATCTGAGCCGACCGCGCGGTTTCTGGGACGAGCGCATCGACCGCCGGGCTCCCCCGCAGCTCCAACAAATGATCGCAGCTCTTGCCGCCAATCCCGAGCTCGATGTCGAGCTGGTGCCCGTAGCCATGTATTGGGGTCGGGCCCCTCAGAAAGAAGGATCGTGGTTCCGGCTGCTGTTGGTTGAGGATTGGGCCCTCACCTCCCGGGCGCGCAAATTCATGCAAGTGCTTTTCAACGGGCGCAACACGTTGATCGAGTTTGACGAGCCCATCTCGCTACGCACCCTCATGGGTGACGACGCAGGATCTGCTGTCCGCGGGCGGCGGGTGATGCGGGCCCTACGCGCTTTGTATGCCAAACAGCGTGCGGCGCGAATCGGGCCAGATCTTTCGCACCGGCGAACCATCGTCAATAGTGTGCTGCGGACGCGAGCGGTGAGGTCGGTCGTTGCCCAGGAGATGCGGGAAAAGAAGATCACCCGCCGGCAGTCGATGCTCAAGGCAAAGCAGTACGCCGAAGAGATTGCCGCCAACTACTCTCATGCCTTCATCCGCTTCATGGAAGCGGCGTTGGCCCGTTTGTGGAACCGCCTGTACGACGGCGTGGTATTCGGCCACGTTGAGACATTGGAGCAGACAGCAGAAGGGAACGAGATTATTTACGTTCCCTGCCATCGCAGCCACATGGACTATCTGCTGCTGTCGTATGCCATCTACGTTCACGGCTACGCGATTCCACACATTGCCGCCGGTATCAACCTGAATCTGCCGATCGTAGGCCGCTTCCTGCGCAAGGGCGGCGCATTTTTCATCCGCCGCAGCTTCCGTGGCAACGCGTTGTACACCGTCGTCTTCATGAAGTACCTCGCTGCCATCATGGCCCGCGGCCACTCGATTGAGTATTTCATCGAGGGAGGTCGCAGTCGGACAGGGCGGTTGTTGCAGCCGAAGACGGGGATGCTGTCGATGACCGTACGCAGTTTTTTGCGAGACCCCGCGCGCTCCATCGTCTTCATTCCCGTCTACTTCGGGTATGAGCGGATCGTCGAAGGATCGACCTACGTCGGCGAGTTGTCGGGTAAACCCAAGGAGAAGGAAAGCGTCGCCGGACTCATCCGCACGGTTCGGCGGTTACGGCAGCGATTTGGCCAGGTCCACGTCAATCTCGGCGAGCCGATCCTGCTCGGCGAGTTGCTGGATCGATATGACGCCGATTGGCGCACGCGCGTCGTTGAAGATGACACCCGTGTTCCCTGGGTAGGGGCGGCGGTGGATGACCTCGCGTCTACCATCATGCGACACATCAATGCGGCTGCGGCGGTGACCCCAATCAATCTGCTGGCGATCACGTTGTTGGCCACGCCGCGATTGGCCCTGCCCAAGACGGATCTGCTGCGCCAGATGGATCTGTATCGCGAGCTGATGCGCAGTTTTTCATACAGCGAGCGGGTGACGGTGACTTCGATGTCGGCCGCCGAGATCCTGGCCTATGGCCAGTCGATGAAAACCGTGTCTGTCGAGGCCCACCCGCTCGGCGATATTGTCCGGATGAGCGACGAGAGCGCGGTCCTCGCGACGTACTATCGGAACAATATTCTGCACCTGTTTGCCATGCCGTCGCTCGTCGCCTGCGCGTTCGTCAGCAACGCCACGGTCCGTACCAACGACATCCAACGCCTGGCCTGGCGCATCTATCCGTATATTGCCGCAGAGTTGTTTCTGCGTTGGAACGAGAGTGAGCTGGCGGATGTGGTGACGGAAGTGCTCATTTGTCTCGAGCGCCAGGGGCTGATTGAATCCGACTTCGAGCGTACGGAGTGGCGACGTCCGCCGCCCGCGTCGGAGCGGGCGATGCAGCTGTCACTGCTTGCCCAGGCTACCATTCAGACTATCGAGCGCTATTACCTGGCTATCGCAATCCTGCTGAAAGCCGGCAGTGGCGAGATCACGCAGGTTGCCCTGGAGCAGCGTTGTCAACTCATGGCACAGCGGATGGCCCTGCTGTTTGGGTTGAATTCGCCCGAATTCTTCGACCGCGCCATGTTTGAGAACTTCATCGACCTGCTGCGCTCGAGGGGTGTAGTACGCCTGTCGAGCGGCGGCACGCTGGAGTTCGATGAGGTTCTCATGCGTGTGGCGGCCGACGCACAATTCGTACTCAGCGAACAAATCCGCCACAGCATACTCCAAGTTACACACAGCTAACCCGTGCCATAATGGCCTCACTTAGGGATAAGGGGGGTGCGCAAAATGGGTGCTGTGCTTTACGGGCGCGGCGGTCTTGCTGCGACTTTCGTCTGGATCTGCCTGGCAGTACTGGTCTCTCAGACCGCCCGGGCCGTGGGAATACAGCTCGGAGACCTGAACGGCAGCTGGGATACCACGCTCGCCTATGGCCAATCGTGGCGGGTCGCCAATCCAGATTGCCGGCTGATAGCCACCGCGGATGGCGGCTGCGGACGCTCTCCCAACATCGATGATGGCGATCTCAACTACCGCGGTAAGGCCGTGTTCAGCAAGGCTTTGTCGGCCGTTACGGAGCTGTCGCTGAACTACAAGGACTTCGGGGTGTTTGCCCGTGCATCGGCCTTGCACGATTTCGCTGTGCAGAACGGCGATACCGACCGCACCCCCTTATCCGGCGAGGCGCTCAATCTGGTCGGCAGCTACACGCGCATGCTGGATGCGTTTGGCTATTGGAAGTTCAAGCTCGGAACCATGCCGTCGGAGTTGCGTCTCGGCAAGCAGGTGGTGAGCTGGGGTGAAAGTACGTTTATTCAGGGCGGCCTGAACAGCGTCAATCACTTCGATGTATCCGCCCTTCGCGTGCCGGGCTCGGAGCTGAAACAGGCGCTGCTGCCCGACCAACTGGCCCTGTTCAACATTCAGTTTACGGAACGGCTGAGCGCGCAGTTCCTGTACCTGTTCAAATGGAATCAGACCAAGCCCGAGCCCGACGGGTCGTATTTCAGTACCAACGATGCCGCGACGCCGGGCGGGCGCAACGTGGTGCTCAACTTCGGCGAATTCTCGGACCTGGGCGTCGACTACCGGCCGCTCGGCGGGCCTTTCATCTCCAACTTCCAGCAGTTCCACCGGACGGCCGACCACAACCCGCCGGATTCCGGGCAGTACGGGATGAATTTCAAGTATTACCTGCCGAATTTCAACAACGGCACGGAGCTCGGGCTGTATTTCCTCAATTATCACAGCCGCGTGCCCGTCGTGTCGTTCCGTACCGGCACCCAAGCGGGTGTTGCGAACGCATTTGGTGCTCTCACTGCGGTGGGCGGGGCCGCGCAGGCACTTGCGGCGGGATTGCCGTATGCAGCCGCGATTGCCACAGGTGCCCAGGCGGGTGCAGGAGCCGCCGCCCGGGTCGGCGGGAACCTGAGTGCCGCGGTGGCTCAACAGTACGCGACAGTGGGTGCCAACACGCTGCTCGCAGGCGGTGACGTGACCGGGCAAGCGACCAACATCGCCACCAACGAATATGCTCAGACGGCGGGTTATTTCGACGAATATCCGAAAGACATCAAGATGCTGGGCGTGTCGTTCAATACCCAGTTGCAGAAGACCGGCGTGGCGTTGCAGGGCGAATTCACCTACAGGCACGGTGTGCCGTTGCAATTCGACGACGTCGAGCTGGTATATGCAGCGCTGACACCGTTTGAGGCGGGGATCGCACAACTGCGCAACACGCCGTTGCCCTCAACCTGTCTGCCCGGAGCAGGTGCCACGCTCAGCCGGTGCAACCAGATTGGCGCTTTTGGCCCGGGTCAGGTCGTGCGCGGCTATGGGTTGTACGACACCTACCAGGCACAGTTCACTGCCACCAAGAGTGTGGCCAACATTTTGAAAGCGTCACAGCTGGTGCTGGTGTTCGAAAGCGCCGTGGACTGGATTCCGGGGCTGCCGGACAAGCTCACGGGAGGTCCGGCCGGTCGCGGCCTGCGCCTGGATTCCCCCGGCACCAATGTCAGTGGCAATACCGAGCTGGCCGGGTTTCAGTTCGGCGACGTTGAGCCGGGCGACCGCTTTCCGACCCGCGCTTCGTGGGGATATGTTCTCGCGGGGCGGCTCGAGTATCCCAACGTGATTGGCGCATGGAATATCCTGCCCCACTTCTCATGGTCGCATGATGTCACGGGAACATCTCCCGGGCCCGGAGGCAATTTCGTACAGGGCCGGTATGCGGCTACCGTAGGCATCTCGGGCAATCTGCAGGCCAAGACGGAGCTCACCGTGGACTACACCAACTTCGGGGGCGCCGGCCAATACAACCTGCTGAACGATCGTGACTTCATCTCGGCGAGTATCAAGTACTCGTTCTGACCGGACCTGCGCTGGAGGGGGGAACATGTTCAACAAAGCACATGGATTGGAAGCATTCGGGTGGGTTGCCGCGGCCATCGTAGCCGGGTGTCTGGCGGCAGCGCCGGCCTGGTCGGCTGTCAGTGCCCAGGAGGCCGCCCGGCTCGGCGCGGATCTCACACCGATCGGGGCCGAAAAGGCGGGTAACGCGGACGGCACCATTCCTGAATGGACCGGTGGCATCAAATCGCCCGCGGAGGCCGGATTTCCGGGCTTCAAAAGCGGCGAACATCATCCCGATCCGTTCGCATCGGACAAGCCGCTGTTCACCATCACACCGGCCAACATGGGCCAGTACGCCGCGAAGCTCTCGGAAGGTCAAAAGAAGCTGCTGCAGGCATACCCCGACTACAAGTTGATTGTCTATCCCACGCATCGCAGCGCCGCCTATCCGCAGCGGATTTATGACGCGACCAAGCGGATTGCAACGACCGCGAATCTGGCTCCCGGTGGCAATGGTGTGACGGGCGCCACGGAGGGGATTCCGTTCCCCATTCCGAAGGAAGGTGTAGAAGTCTTTTGGAATCACGTGCTGCGGTTTCGCGCGGAATCAATTCAACACACGTATGGCCAGGCACCCGTGACGGCGGGCGGCAGTTATACGATGGTGCAGCTGAAGGAAGACTCGCTGATCCAATACGTGACGCCCGGAATAACCGAGGCGGCTCTCAACAACATCATTGTGTATTTCATCCAGGAGACGACGCAGCCCGCGCGCATGGCCGGCGAGATTCTCCTGGTGCAGGAAACGCTCGATCAGTCCAAGGACAACCGCAAGGCGTGGATCTACAACCCCGGACAGCGGCGCGTGCGCCGCGCGCCGAATGTCGCTTTCGACAATCCCGGAACGAATGCGGATAACCTGCGAACCTCCGACCAGTTCGACATGTATAACGGCAGTCCGGAGCGCTACGACTGGAAGTTGATCGGCAAACGGGAGCTGTACGTTCCCTACAATGCCTACAAACTGCACGGCGGTTCGCTCAAGTACACGGACATCCTGAAAAAGAATCACATCAACCAGGACCTGGCCCGCTACGAGTTACACCGGGTTTGGGTGGTCGACTCGTTCCTCAAGCCCGGAACGAGTCACATCTACAGCCGCCGCACGTTGTACGTTGATGAGGATTCCTGGCAGATTCTGCTGGTCGATTGTTACGACAGCCGCGGGCAGCTGTATCGCGTGCAGGAAGGTCATGCGATGAACTACTACGAGATGCCGAATCTGTGGACGACTCTCGAGCTGGTGATGGACCTGTCCAACGGGCGTTACCTGGCGATGGGATTGCAGAACGAGGAGTCGAAGTCGTTTGATTTCTCGGCCAAGCGCACGCCCGCTGACTACCAGCCGAGCGTGTTGCAGATGCGAGGGATCCGATAACACTTTTGCGGCATCTGGCGGCCGCGGCTCGGGCCGCCGCCGCGGTGGGTACGCTGGCGCTCGTCGCGGTGTGTGCGTCGCCCGTGTTCTCAGCGGTCGCGGGTGTGGCCGCCACCGCGGCGCCCACGATGCCGGCGCCGCCGGCGGCCGCGGTGAATGGTGCGCCCGCCGCGCAGGCTTTGCCACCCAACGCGCGGTCGGCGGACGTTGCCGAGCATGCCCGTCTTGCTTCTCGCTCACTTCTACTCGATGTCGCAACGGCCGGGCAGCGGCTCGTTGCCGTGGGCGAACGAGGACACGTTCTCCTAAGCGATGATCACGGGGCCACGTGGACTCAGGCGGAAACCGTTCCCACCCGTGAACTGCTGACAGGCGTCTGCTTCAGCAACGCGCAACAGGGAGTTGTGGTTGGTCACGATGAAGTCATTCTGACCACGCAGGATGCGGGTCGTACGTGGACGCTCGCTCACTTTGCTCCTCAATCCCAACAACCCCTGCTCGATGTCGCCTGTGCGGGCAACGATCGCGTAATCGCCGTGGGTGCCCACGGGGTTTATTTCATCAGCGCGGACGGCGGCAGAAACTGGCGGGAACACAGTCTGGGCCAGGATTTTCACCTCAACAAAATTGCGGTGGCGTCGGCCGCGCGCCTGTACATCGCTGCCGAAGGTGGCCATCTGTATCGGTCCGACGACTCGGGTGACACCTGGCACGAGTTAACGTCCGGGTACGAAGGGTCTTTTTTTGGTGTGCGGCCGCTGCACGATGATGTTGTTCTGGCGTATGGCCTGCGCGGGAACCTGTTTCGATCTGAGGACGCCGGTGCGACCTGGCGGAAAATTGAGACGGGCACACTCGCCATGCTCAACGATGCCGTGAAGTTGGATGGTGATCGTACAGTCGCTACGGTGGGACTCTCGGGTGTGGTGCTCGTGAGCCACGATGCAGGCAAGTCGTTTCTGCTCACGCAACAGGAAGACCGGCAGGGCTTGTCTGCGGCCGTGGCCGTCGGCGGCAATTCGTTATTGGCGGTTGGCGAGGGAGGCGTCCGGGTGATCGAGGTCAAACCGCAATGACCGCCTTTCTCGAACGCCTCATATTCGACAACCGCAGACTGATCCTCGGTCTGTTCGCACTCACCACCGTTGCAATGTTGATCGTGGCATGGCGCGGCCTGCGAATCGATGCGTCGTTCACGAAGCAGTTGCCCGTCCAGCATGAGTACATGCGCACGTATCTCAATGAGAACGTCGCTGAGTTTCGCGGTGCCAACCGGATCCTCATCGCCTTGATTGCGCGCGACGGCAACATGTTTCAGCCGGCGTTCTTCGACGCGCTCCGCAAGGCCACCGACGAAGTCATCGTCACGGATGGCATCGATCGGGGTCGGGTTCAGTCGCTGTTTACACCCAACGTCCGGTACCTCGAGGTGGTCGAGGACGGGATCGAAGCGGGCAATGTGATCCCGGCCAACTTTCAACCCACCCCGCAGGCACTGGCACAGGTTCGGGGCAACATACTGAAGGCCGGTATCGTCGGTCGGCTGGTGGCCAATGATTTCTCGGGAGCCCTGATCAGCGCAGTGGTGTTGGAGCAGGATGCGCAGGGCCGGCCGATCAACCCGATCGAGGTGGCCCGTCACCTGGAAGATCGAGTGCGCGACCGCTTGCAGGGACCCCAGGTGGAAATCCACATCATTGGCTTCGCCAAGGCGGTCGCGGACATTGCCGACGGTGCACTGTCGGTAGTCCTATTTGCCGTGGTGACCTTGATTCTCACCCTGCTGGCCGTCTGGATCTATTGCCAATCACTGCCGATTGCGGCGATTCCGGTCGGCTGCTCAGTGGTTGCCGTAATCTGGCAGCTGGGCACGCTCGTGTTGTTGGGCTACGGAATAGATCCTTTGGGGTTGTTGGTCCCGTTCCTGATATTCGCCATTGGTGTGAGCCACGGTGTGCAGAAAATCAGTGCGATTGGCGATGCGGCGTTTGCAGGGCTGGATAGTAAGGAGGCGGCCCGGAGGACGTTCCGGCAGTTGCTCGTGCCTGCGATCATTGCTTTGTTGGCGGACCTGGTGGGGTTTATCACCATTTTGCTGATTCCCGTCCAGGTCATCCGCGAGATGGCGACGACGGCGAGCATTGGTGTAGCCATTGTCATTCTGACCGATCTCGTGCTGCTCCCCGTGGTTGTTTGCTTCGTGCATTTCGATGACGGCTATCGATCGCGTGTCGAGCGCAGACAGCTGCAACTCGCGGTCTGGTGGAAGCGGCTGGCTGGGATCACCTCGCGCGGTCCGGCGATGGCGATCATCGTTGCGGCGGCTCTGATAACCGCGCTCGGCTGGTGGAAGGGTCGTGAGACGCCGATCGGGGACACACAGGCGGGAGTGCCGGAGCTGAGGCCTCATTCGCGCTACAACGAAGATAGCAACATCATCACTTCGAAGTTCTCAGTCGGAGTGGATGTGTTGACTGTGATAGTTGCGTCCCACGAGCCGATTTGCGTCAGCTACGACCTGATGTCGGGGATCGACCGGTTCGCGTGGAGCATGCAAAACGTCGACGGAGTGCAGGACGTCATCACGTTGCCCTACGTCGCCAAGATCGCAGCTGCAGGTTGGAACGAGGGCAGCTTGAAGTGGCGCACGCTCCCGCGCGAGCAGTCACAGCTGACGCAATCGACGCGGTACATCGAGACCAGCACCGGACTGCTGAATGCTGACTGCAACATCGTACCCGTGGTGCTGTTTCTCAAAGACCACCGCGCTCAGACCGTCGAGCGGGTGGTGGCTGCGGTCAAAGCCTGGCGGACTGCCCACCCCGTGCCGGGTGCGCAATTCGAGCTTGCGACCGGGAATGTGGGTGCGATGGCGGCTACCAATGAAACCGTAAAGGCCAAGGAGCTGTGGATACTGGGAGGTGTCTTCGCTTCCGTCATCGTCATGTGCCTGCTCACATTTCGATCCATCCTGGGAACCGTGCTGGTAGTGCTTCCGCTGGCGATTGTCTCAGTGCTCGTTTATGCGGTGATGGCTCTCGTGGGGATCGGGCTCAAAGTGTCTACTCTGCCGATGGTCGCGCTGGGGGCCGGTATCGGGGTGGACTACGGGATTTATCTCTACAGTCGGATGCAGGAATTCCTGCGTGAGGGGCTGTCGGTGAACGACGCCTACGAGCGGACGCTCCGCGTCACGGGCGCGAGCATCATTTTCACGGGCATCACACTCGCTATTGGCGTGGTGACGTGGGTATTCTCACCGCTGAAGTTCCAGGCGGACATTGGCATCATGCTGACCTTCATGTTCCTCGTGAACATGCTTGCGGCCATCATTCTGCTGCCCGCACTGGCGACCTGGCTGATTCCGGCGCGTGAGAGAGAGGTTAATGAGCTCAAAGGAATCTCCCCGTAGGGGGCTTCTTATTATCGGTGGCGCCGAGGTCAAGCGCGCTCTGACCATGTCGGATTGCATCGAAGCCGTGGATCGCGCCATGCGTGCGCTCTCCAACGGTGGCGCGGATGTGCCGTTGCGCACTGTGATGCAGCTTCCCGGGGGACGTAATTTCTTCGGTGTGATGCCCGGATATCTCGCGGATCCTCGCGGGCTGGGTGCCAAAATCATCACGATTTTTCCAGACAATGCGAAGCTGGGCCTGTCGTCGCATGTTGGGCTGGTGCTGCTGTTCGATACGGAAATCGGCTTTCCACTGGCCGTCATGGATGCCGGTGAAATTACGGCCATCCGGACCGCCGCAGCGAGCGCGGTAGCCACCCGTGTGCTTGCGCGCCGAGACGCATCGCACCTGGCGATTCTCGGCACGGGGGAGCAGGCAATCACCCATCTCGAATCGATTTCGAAGGTGCGCACGCTGCGCACAATCCGGGTCTGGGGACGTTCCTTTGAAAAAACGACTGCCTTTGCGCACGAACACGGTGTGCGGCTGGGATTGAAGATCGAGGTCAGCAAGACTGTCGAAGAAGCCGTTTTGGGGGCGGATATCATTTGCACTGTGACGTCGTCACACGAACCCATACTGAACGGAGCGTGGCTTGCGCGGGGCGCGCATGTGAACCTCGTCGGCTCCAGCAGGCTCGCTTCGCGTGAGGTCGACGACGATGTCGTTGCCCTCTCACGCTTCTTCGTCGATTCGCGGACTTCGGCTCGCGCCGAGGCCGGCGAGTTGAAACATGCGATTGATGCCGGACTGGTCAGCGATAGCCACGTCCTCGGCGAGATCGGTGATGTGTTGAGTGGGAAAGTGGCTGGTCGAACCGGGAATCACGACATCACGGTTTACAAGTCCCTGGGTGTTGCGGCGCAGGATATGGCGGCTGCCCACGTGATCTATGAGCGCGCAACGCGCGACGGCATCGGTACGAGCGTGCCCTTCTATGGACATTGAAGAATTTCGGCGACTCGGTCACGAGTTGATTGATTGGATTGCCGACTATCGTGAGAAAGCCACCCGTGGCGATTTCCCGGTGTTGCGTAATGTCACTCCAGGCACGGTCAAGAACGCGCTGCCGGCCACGCCGCCCGTCGAGCCCGAGAGTTTCGACGCGGTCCTGAGCGATCTCAACAATGTGATCGTGCCTGCTTGTACGCAGTGGTTGGACCCGCGTTTCTTCGCTTACTTCCCGTCCAATAGCTCGCTGTCCGCTGTACTTGGCGACTATGTGAGCACCGGATTGGCTCAGTTGGGACTCAACTGGCAGGCGAGTCCGGCATTGACCGAGGTCGAAGAGGTTGCGATCGACTGGCTTCGGCAAATGTTGGGGCTGTCTGATGCCTGGAGCGGCGTCATTCAAGACACCGCTTCAACGGGCGCGCTCGTTGCGCTGATTTGCGCCCGCGAGCGGACTACTTCTCACGGAGCGACCCGCGGCGGGCTGCAAAGCGAAGAGAAGCCGCTGGTCGTGTATGCATCGAGTCAGAGTCACAGCTCCGTGGATAAGGCGGCTGCGATGGCTGGTTTCGGCCGTACTTACGTGCGGGCTGTTCCGGTGGATGAGCGCTTTTCGATGCGGGCTGATGCGTTCGCGCAGATGGTGAAGAGTGATCTCGAGAGTGGGCTGTTGCCTTGTGCCGTCGTGGCCACCACGGGATCGACCGCAACAACGGCCTGCGACCCGCTGGCTGACATAGCCAAAGTTGCTCAGCAGCACGGTCTTTGGATGCACGTCGACGCGGCACTGGCCGGCTCGGCGATGATTCTGCCGGAGTGCCGCAAGTTATGGGATGGCATCGAAGGTGCCGACTCGCTCGTGACCAACCCTCACAAGTGGCTGGGCGCATCGTTTGATTGCTCGACGTACTTCGTGCGGGATCCTCAGCACCTGATCCGCGTGATGTCGACCAACCCCAGTTTCCTGCGTACTTCCGCCGACTCGCAGGTGAAAAATTTCCGCGACTGGGGTATTCCGCTGGGTCGCCGCTTCCGGGCGCTGAAGCTTTGGTTCCTCATTCGCGAGCAGGGTGTGAGCGGGTTGCAGGCGCGGTTGCGAAGGGATATCGGTTACGCGCAGTGGCTGGCCGCTCGTGTGGACGCGGCCCCGTTGTGGAAGCGTGTGGCGCCCGTTCCGCTACAAACAGTTTGCGTGCGTCACGAGCCGCCAGGGCTGAGTGGCGAGGCGCTCGACAAGCATACGCTCGGGTGGGTGAAACGAATCAACGAGTCAGGAAAGGCGTATCTGACTCCCGCAACGCTCGATGGCCGGTGGATGGTTCGCGTGGCGTTCGGTGGCGAGGCCACCGAACAGCGGCACGTGGAGGAGTTGTGGGAGTTGATGCAGGCCGAGGCCAGCCGCTGATCAGCCGATGCCGCGCGCCATAAATGGGGCGCACAGCAGGATGCCGAGGATCGCGGTCAGTTCCAACATCATGCACATGCGTGCTCGCGTCACCGCCTGCGGCGCGATGGTTGGAACCTGGCCCAGCTTCAAATCCTCGTTCCACGTTATAAACAACTTCGTGGGGTAGATGGATATCAACCCCGCCGCAATGAACAGCGTGAATTTCGCCAGGAAAAAGCCGTTGGCGAAATAGTACCCCGAGCCCTTTTCGAAGTAGACCACCCGCAGCAACCCCACGATCAGCAGCACCGTCGCAGCGACCCCAAAAATCTGGTCGGCCCGCTGAATGCGGCGTGCCTGGACGACGGTCAGCGGCGGCTTGAACAACACGACTTCAGCGGCGAGTGCGCCCACGAGGCTGAATGCGGCCACGTGGTGGAGGAAGGCCATGAGGGCGGATGCGTACATCAGATGCCTCCGGATTCTCGGTGGGCCATTTTGGCATGAACCTCTGCCTTGTCGACTGGTTTTCACGAGGCGCGGACCACACGGCGCGCCCGACGGAGTCATTGACGGCGCAGTCGAGTGCATTGTTCACGGTGCTGTTCGGATGCGGGTTCCCAAGAGGGGCGCATGCGTTGGTCGTGGACCCCGCAAGAGGCGTCCGAGTCCGAATTTTTCGATGCTTTCTGACATAACAACACATTGCCGGTTGGCGATTAGAGGGATATTTTCCCCACCGACAACGGCGACTGAAAGGAGCATCCTGTGAGTAAGTCCAAAGGATTGGACGTCCTGCCGATCGAGCACATCACGCAGTCGATTCTAGAACTGCGTGAGCAGAGGGTGATGCTCGACGCAGACCTTGCCGAGCTTTATGGAGTGGCGACTTCGAGGCTGAATCAGCAAGTGCGCCGCAATCTCGAACGCTTCCCCAAGGACTTCATGTTCCAGGTCACCGCAGAAGAGCACGCGGCTTTGATGTTGCAAAATGCAACATCAAAGCCAGTTCGCGGCGGTCGCCGCAAGCCGCCGCTGGTATTTACCGAGCACGGCGCCATCATGGCAGCAACTATTCTGAACAGCGGCCGCGCGGTAGAGGTCAGCGTCTACGTCGTGCGGGCATTCGTGAGGCTGCGCGAGGTGCTGGCCTCCAACAAGGAGCTTGCGAAAAAGCTGGAGAAACTCGAACGCAAGCTCGATTCCCACGACCAAGCCATCGTCGGCATCCTCAAGACACTTCACGACCACATGAACCAGACCCGGACTCGCGCGATCGACTTTCCCCCTGAACTGGATTGGATGCCCTAGCCCCCGCAACGGATCGCAATTTCCAATTTCCGCCCTCAAAGCCCCACAAATAGGCGCGCGCATACCACGCGCGGCATAGCGAAGAAGGGGTGCAACGTCGGCTTGCGCGCCTAACCGCCCCCCGGTCTAACGCCTCCAGGCAGCAGCGCTCTCAATTCGATCTGCACACCCGCTCGGACCCAGCGCGTGCAGCCGACGTTGCACCCCTTCTTCGCTAGGACGTGCCCCAAACGGCGCACACGGTGGGGGGGCGCCAGCGTCTGGCTCGGCATCATGCTCCGCGTGCGGGCAACGCCGTGCGTTTCAGACGGAGCGCGGCGGCGGCAGTCGAACAGCTAGTCCCACCTAACCTTCCCTCTCAACCCCTTAGTCCTCTGCGTCCGAGTCTTAGTCTCCAACCGCCGCTCCTTGGACGCGCGGGTAGGCTTGGTCTTCTTCCGAGGTTTGGGCGGCACCAAAGCGACGCGAATGAGCTCACTCAACCGCTCCCCCGCCTCGCGACGATTCTGCTCCTGGGTGCGGTGATTTCGCGCAATGATCAGAATCGCACCGTCGTCGGTGAGTCGGCGCCCGGCGAGCGCGCGCAGGCGCGACTTCACAGGATCCGACAGCACCGCAGTGCCGGCGAGGTCGAACCGCAGCTGTACGGCCGACGCGACCTTGTTGACGTTTTGCCCCCCTGGTCCGGATCCCCTCACAAACGACAGCGAGATATCGCCATCGGGGATCACGATGTTGGGGGTGACCTCAATGGCCATCGCGAGTCACGAGGTTGGGGGTGAGCGCAGTCGCCGTCGGGGTCACAGCACCGGGCGCGACGTCAATCGTCATCCTGGTCAACCCCAGTTTTCTCTGGCGGTCTGAGAGGCCGCTGAATGGGCTCGAGCATCCGAAGCTCACGCTGGGCAACGGGAATCTTCACACCGTTGTCCTTGAACAGCCGCCAGATCGCGCGATTCACGTCGGAGCGCACGTTGTTGACGCCATTCATGGGATCAGCGATCCAGAAGCGCACCTCGATGCGCATTCCGTAATCCTCGAAGGCCATCAGCCGGGTTACAGGGGGCGGATCGTGGAGAATGCGCGGGTGGTTGGCTACCGCATCAAACAATAATTTCAGGGCAAACTCCGGGTCATCGTCGTAGCTGATGACCACGGGCAGGCGAATGCGCACGCGCTGATCCGAGTAGCTCCAGTTGATGACGGAGTTCGTGATCAGGTTCTGATTCGGGACCAGGGTTTCCACCCCGTCACGATCCCGCACCACCACATAGCGCCCCCGCAACTCCTGCACCCAACCAAAATTTTCCGTACTCGTTCCCGTATGCCCCGTGAAGCTGATCACGTCCCCAGGCTTGATGGACTTGTCGATCAACAGCACGAAGCCACTGACAAAGTTGCTCGCAATGGCCTGCAGGCCGAAGCCGAGACCGAGACCGATGGCACCGGTCAGGACGTTCAGGGTCGTGACATCGACGCCGGCCTGGTTGATACCCAGCATCGCGCCGATGCTGACGAGGATGAAGTAGGCAAACTTGGAGATGCCGATCCGGGTTGAGACGGCCAGTTGCTGTGCCCGCATGACGCGCTTTTCCAGCGCGCGAGCGATGAGGCTCGTGATGATCACAAACGCGGAGACGACGACCAGGCCCTTGAGCAGCGCCCACAGGCTGAACGATTTTCCGGGAATGAGATTGACGTGGCTGAGGGTGTTCTCCACAACATCGAGCCAGCCAACCAGCGAGAACGACATCGTCAGCCACAAGGCCAGCGTGATGCGGTTTTCCCATGTCCGGATCCATGAGTCCGGACCCATCATCACCCGAAGCAGGTAAACCCCGAGTCGGACCAGCACCAGCGCTGTCGTCAGCTGCAGGGCGGTGTCGATGGCAGCGGTATGGCCGTGGAGGGAGCCGAGAATCGCGCGGACGATCAACAGTACGATGAGGGCGACGAGGTACGGCGCAACAATAACGGTGCCTTCCTGTACGTCCGCCTGCCAACCTTCGGGCCGGCCAACATCTGCATGCCGCTTGTGCCACGCCTTGACGATCTGGGCGCCGGCCAACGCAATCAGACCTGCGCACGCGATCGCAATGACTTCTGTCAGTATCTGCGGGGATGTGAGGCGCATGAAAACGCCCATGACGCCGCTGTCGCCACTATCCAAATGGTTCACAATCTACGTGGTTCACGCGTTCAGATCGGGAATCAACTGACTTTCCATACGCGTGATCTGGTCCTTGAGCATGAGCTTGCGCTTTTTGAGGCGTTTCAACTGCAGCTCGTTGGTGTGGATATCCATGGTCAGACGCTCGATGACCTCGTCGAGATCCCGATGCTCAATACGCAGCGCCCGCAACTTCTCAATGTTGCGGAACAGCTCGCGATCGACATTGTCTTCGATTTCCGCCATGGCTGGTGCAGCCCGCGGGCTCCCGTCAGATTGGGCCGCCGGCCCGGTATGGACACCGGCGAAAAAAACAAGGACGGCACGGCCGTCACGTCTTAGCTTAACACGGACCGCCCGTGTTCACCCCGACAAGCGTCCGCGCAAAGCGCCGGTATGATACGCCAAATGCCTGCTGCAGTTGAAAAGCTGGATTGGGACCTCATAGATACGGTCCTGCTCGATCTCGACGGGACGTTGCTCGACCTGGGTTTCGACAACGACTTCTGGCTCGACTTCATTCCCGGCGTGTATGCGGCATCGCAGTCGCTGACGGTAGAACAGGCCAAGGCCGTTCTGACACCCCGGTTTCGCGCCTGTGAGGGCACGATGAACTGGTACTGCATCGACTATTGGAGTCGTGAGCTGGGCTTGAACATTGAAGCCCTCAAGCGGACCCAGGCAGGCAGGATTGCCTGGTTGCCGGGTGCTGAGGATTTTCTCAAACGACTGCGGGCCCTGGGAAAGCGGCTCGTGCTGCTCACAAACTCACATCCGCAGGTGCTGAAGCTGAAGGACGAGCAGACGGGTGTGACCCGTTATCTCGACATGGCTATCAGCTCGCATGTCTTCCGGGTACCCAAGGAAAACGGTCAATTCTGGACGGCGGTGCGTGAGGTCGAGCCTTTCGACTCGCAGCGCAGCCTGTTCGTTGATGACAGCCCGTCAGTCTTGCGGGCGGCCCAGGCGGCGGGGATCAAGTGGGTTCGCGGCGTACGCCGCGCATCTGCGGCACGGGGCGGGCAGGGCGCCCCGCGCGAGATTATGAGGACATTCCGGCGGTGGATTCGGTCAGCGACCTCGTCCCCGGGCTCCCTTAGATTGAGGGGCGCCCCGGCGGCCTGGGGGCCGTCGGCCAGGGCCCTGGCCCTGATAGCCTCCCGACCTGGGTGGCCGTGGACGGTAGCCATTCTCCCCCGGCGGTGCCGCGGTTACTTCGGTTGCCAACAGCTCCGGTGAGATCGGGGCGGAAGGGATCTTGTGGCCGAGGTAGGCCTCAATTTCCGGTAGCGAGACCGCAAACTCTTCGCAGGCGAAGCTGATGGCGTCGCCATCGGTGCCGGCCCGAGCCGTTCGTCCGATGCGATGGACATAGTCCGCGGCGTCCTGCGGCAGATCGAAGTTGAACACGTGACTAACGTCCGGGATGTGCAATCCACGAGATGCAACATCAGTGGCAATCAATACCGCCAGATCCCCGTTGTGGAAGTCCCGTAAAAACTTGAGACGCTTGTTCTGCGGTACGTCACCGGAAAGCGCTTGAGCGTGCAGGCCGTTCGCCTTGAGGGTGCTCTCCAGCCGCTCCGCGACACGCTTGGTGTTGACGAAGATCATCGTGCGGCGCGCTTCGTATTGGCGCAGCAGTCCGATGAGCAGCGGTAGCTTCTCCTCCATTGAGGGGTAGTACATGAGCTGCCGTACGCTGTCGACGGTCATCTTGTCCGGCTCGATGCGTACGAGCTCGGGGTTGTTCATGTGCTCGTATGCCAGCTCCAGCACACGGTGCGACAGAGTGGCGGAAAACAGCATGGATTGCCGCTTTTCCGGGTGAGGCAGGCGCCTCATCAGGTAGCGGATGTCGGCAATGAAGCCCAGGTCGAACATCCGGTCGGCTTCGTCGAGCACCAGGACCTGCGCATGGCGCATGTCAAAAATGTGTTGCTTGAAGTAGTCGATGAGCCGTCCCGGCGTGCCGATGAGCACATCAACGCCGTCTTCGAGCTGCCGGCGCTGCTTTTCGTAATCAACGCCTCCATACACGACCGCCTGCTTGAATCCCGTATGGCGCCCGATGATCTCGGCGTCGTGGTGTATCTGCACTGCAAGCTCGCGTGTAGGCGCCACGATGAGGGCCCGGATGGAGGCCTTGTTGCGATTGTCCGACGGCGGGCGTGTGAGCAGCGCCTGATACATCGCAACCAGGAACGCGGCGGTCTTGCCGGTACCGGTCTGCGCCTGGCCGGCAACATCCTTCCCGGAAAGCGCCAAAGGCAGTGTCTGTGCCTGGATTGGAGTGCAGTAGGTGAAGCCCGCATCGCGGATGCCCTGCATGAGGGGCGGTGCCAGGCTGAAAGATTCGAATGTGGGGGAGTCGGAGTGTGGATCAGTCATCAAATAGTTCTATACCGTGAATGGGTTGGGAGATCGGGCCTTGCAAATGAGCCTCGGAAGCGCTACAAAGCTCTCAAGACAGCGGATCTCTGGCAACCCCAACGGGTCCGAACCTGCCAGCAAATATCCGGTGGCCCGAAAGGGCCGATTCCCTGAAAAGCTCGAGTTCCGTACTCACCTCGCGAGTTAGTGTAACCGTTTGACGGGCATTTCTGGCACGGCTTTCGCTTAGAATGTGGTGCTGCCTGCTCCAACCCGGCCCAACCCGGCCAAAAAATTCCTCAATCGCTCCAGGCCCTTTTAACCATTAAACCCATTTCCCACACTCTGCACTCGACGGAGGTTGAACCGCGTGAGTAGTCAGCACATTGTGCATACCACCGATGCCACATTTTCCCAGGACGTCCTGAAATCCGAAAAGCCCGTGCTGCTCGACTTCTGGGCCGAATGGTGTGGCCCCTGCAAGATGATCGCCCCGATTCTCGATGAGATCGCGACCGAATATCAGGATCGCATCAAGATCGCGAAGCTGAATATCGATGAAAACCCGCAGACACCGCCTAAATTCGGCATTCGCGGCATTCCCACGCTGATTCTGTTCAAGAACGGCACGGTGGAAGCCCAGAAGGTCGGTGCAGTGTCCAAATCCCAACTATCCGCATTTCTGGACAGCAACCTGTGAGAGGCTATCTTGGTAATCAGGGCCGTAACCGGCCCAACAAAGGCCCGCGCCATGGTGGCGGCGGCAACCGTGACGGAAACCGCGGCAACAGCAACGGTAACGGTGGGGGCCGACCCGACGACATGATGCATGAGCCGGAGATGTTCGACGCGGACGACGCGGAGATCATCAGCCCGGCAGAGCTCACGCAGTCGCGGGCTTCGATGAATCTGACGGAGCTGAAGTCCCGGCCCATCCATGAGCTGGTCAAGCTCGCCGAGTCGATGGGCCTGGAAAGCGTGGCCCGCTCCCGCAAGCAGGACATCATCTTCTCGATCCTCAAGGCCCACGCGAGGAACGGCGAGAACATCTACGGCGACGGCGTGCTCGAGATCCTGCAGGACGGCTTCGGCTTCCTGCGCTCGGCCGACGGCTCGTACCTGGCAGGCCCGGATGACATCTATGTCAGCCCCAGCCAGATCCGCCGCTTCAACCTGCGCACCGGCGACACCATCTCCGGGCTCATTCGCCCGCCGAAGGATGGCGAGCGCTATTTTGCGCTGCTCAAGGTGGGCGAGATCAACCTCGACTCCCCGGAAAGCTCGCGCAACAAGGTGTTGTTCGAAAACCTGACACCGTTTCATCCGACCAAGCGCTTGAAGCTCGAGCGCGGCAACGGCTCCACCGAGGACCTGACCGCGCGCACTATCGACCTGGTGGCGCCGATCGGCAAGGGTCAGCGCGGTCTCATCGTCTCCCCGCCAAAAGCCGGCAAGACGATGTTGCTGCAGAACATTGCAACAGCTATCACGAACAACCATCCCGAGGTCATCCTCATCGTGCTGCTCATCGATGAGCGGCCGGAGGAAGTAACCGAGATGCAGCGCACCGTGAAGGGCGAGGTTGTGTCGAGCACGTTCGACGAGCCGGCGGCCCGCCACGTCCAGGTGGCCGAAATGGTCATCGAGAAGGCGAAGCGGCTGGTGGAGCACAAGAAGGACGTTGTCATTCTGCTCGACTCCATCACTCGTCTCGCCCGCGCCTACAACACCGTGGTGCCCTCATCGGGCAAGGTGCTGACAGGCGGTGTTGATGCGAATGCACTGCAGCGCCCAAAGCGGTTCTTCGGTGCGGCGCGCAATATTGAGGAGGGCGGCAGCCTCACGATTCTCGCCACGGCCCTGGTGGACACGGGGTCCAAGATGGACGACGTGATCTTTGAGGAATTCAAAGGTACCGGCAACAGCGAAATTCATCTCGACCGGCGCATCTCCGAGAAGCGCGTCTTCCCAGCGGTCAACATCAACCGCTCCGGTACCCGCAAGGAGGAGTTGATCACCGATCAGGGTGAGCTCGCCAAGATGTGGATCCTGCGGAAACTGCTGCACCCCATGGATGAGCTGTCAGCCATCGAGTTCCTGCTCGACAAGATGAAAGACACCAAGTCGAATGGTGAATTCTTCGAGGCCATGAAGCGCTGAGGCGATATGCACGCCTGCGCCGCTTGTCGGTCTAGCGTCGCAACCCAACGACACCTACCGGCCTGGGCGGCCCCGGCAAAAGTCACGCCTTTTGCCCGGGGCGCGCAGCCCGGCGTTGAGCGAGGCGCTCCCGCGGATTCTGCCGAGACGGCCGCAGGCCGTGTCGGCCAATAAAAAATAGGCGACGCTCGGGGTCGCCGGCCGGCCGACGCAGCGTCCGCGGTGTCGGTCAAATGAACAATATGTGTTGTCGGTTTGATTTGTGGGCTGCTCGCAATGGCATGATTCGCCTATGCGAAACTGGGTGTATCTGACCGCGGCGTTGCTCGCACTACAGGCCGTTCCAGCCCACGCGGAACGCGATCCCGTTTCGGGGGCTCCGATCAAGCCGGACAAGCACCGGATGACACCGAGCCCCATCACGGACCGGTTCGCCGTCGAAGGCATCTTCTTCAATCCCGCGGTGTCGACCGCTCTGCGGGTTGATACCCACAGTCCGGGCCCGGGACTCGACGGTACCCCGGGAACAGTACTCAATGGTGAGCGGGATTTCGGTCTCGACAGCCGCATTCCCCAGGGCCGTATCGAGATCATCTTCCGGCTGCGGCAGAACAACCGGCTGCGGGTGGATTACTTCGCAACCAACCGCACCGGCGATCGGGCCATCACGCGCCAGATTCTGTTTGGCGATGAGACGTTCGAAGCCAACGATCGGGTAACGAGCTCGCTGGATTGGCGTCAGTTCTCGTTGACGTATACCTATTCGCTGTTCCGCAACGATCATGTCGAGGCGGGTCTGGGTCTCGCGGTGCATTTTGTCGAGGCGGATGCACGCGGCGCCGTGGAGGCCAAACAGCTTCGCCAGGAAGTATCCGGATCGGGCGCATTCCCCTCGATTCCCGTAGATATCACCTGGCGTATCTGGCACGGCCTGGCGCTGTCAGCCCGGGGGCAGTACTTCCACGCCTCGGTCAACAACTTCGAAGGCTCCATCGCCGAGTATCACGGTGACTTCCAGTGGCGCTGGCAGCGGTACCCCAACTTCTCGCTGGGCGCCGGCTACACCATCATGAGGTCGTCACTCGACGTGGACGACACCAACTTTCCGGGGTCGTTCCGTTTGAACGTCCGTGGCCCGGAAGGATTTTTCAAAGTCAGTTTTTAGGGGCCCGCCTAGGGCGGGGCGCGCAGCCGGGCCCGCCAGTCGCGGTGCCCCTAGGCCGTACCGACCAGGCCGCCCAACACTTCCGTCTGCGTGGCGTGTTTGCGCCAGGCACCGAACGCCTTGACCAATCGCACGGGCGAGGTCATCGCATCTTCCAACAGCTCGAAATACTCGGCGCGTGCCTGCAGAGTCGCGGCAACAGACGCGCAGTACTGATTCTCAATCCAGGCTGACACTCGATCGGCGGCGTTCATTGATTATCCCCGTAGTTTTCATTGGGCCCGTGGCCCGCACTCGTAGTAGCAAGTGCAACTGCCATGCCAGGGGTTGCGGCTGGCCCCAGGGGGCCGGAAGGTCAAAAGTTACCTTGGAGTCCTACGGACGGGTTTGGGCCTTGTCCTACAGCGCCTGAACCCCGTTTTCACGGACGTGTACTTTGTACCAACGGCCCTGCCGGGGAGCGCTGACGCTCATTCAAAAAGCGCCAATTCGCGTGCCACAGCTGATGCCATAGCATGTTCCTGCGGGAACCTTTGATACCCCTTGCGAATTGTTCACGCACGGCATCCGCCGCAACCGACGAGGCGTGCTATGAATATTCTGATCTGGCTGATTATGGGCGGCATCATCGGCTGGCTGGCCAGCGTGATCATGCGTACGCAGGAAGGGATTCTTCTGAACATCGTGGTGGGTATCGTGGGTGCCTTGATTGGCGGCTGGCTGATCAGCCCGCTGGTCGGTGCCGCCACCATCAATCAAGGGGATCTGAGCATTGCGGGGCTGGGAGTCTCCCTGCTCGGAGCCGTCATTCTGCTCGCGATCGTCAACCTGTTCCGCGGGGGCCGCTCACGCCTGTGATTATTGATTGGCGAAAATTGCCGACGGCAATTTTCGCGGAGCCGGCGTCAGCGCACGGATCGGCGCCGGGCAAAAGGCGTGACTTTTGCCCGGTAGGTCAGCCGATAGTTTTGACGTAACTGTTCGCGAAGGACTCCGGCATGCGGCAGGCGCGGCCGGAATCCAGGTTGATACACACATAGTCTGTTCGGGCGCGCGCTAGCGTTTCGCCATCCGGCGCGCGCCTGACCTGAAAGCGGCGCTCCACCCGCAACCTGTTGTCAGTGCTGACGATCCAAGTGGCAACGGCTACTCGGTCGCCCAGTATGGCAGCCCGCTGGTAGTCGATTTCGGCTCGGTGTGCAGCCATCCCCCGGCGCATGCGGGTACATTCCTCCAACGAGATCCCGAGGCTCGCCGAATGTGACCAGGCAACACGATCAAACCACGACAGGTAGACGGAGTTGTTGACGTGGTTGTAAGCATCAATGTCGGATGCGACCACCTCGAGCGAGATGAGGTGCGGATTGGGATAGTCCCACTGTGCTGACTCGATCCAGGCTGACGCGGCCTGGGCTGAGGCGCCCCCGTCAGCTTCCGGCATGCTCACGTGCGATGGCTCTGTAACCGACATCGTGACGAAATTGAACACCCGCCCAGGAGATTGAGTTGACTAACCCGTAGGCCTGCGCCTGGGCATCAGTCACACTCGCTCCCAGTCCAACGGCGCAAAGCACGCGCCCCCCACTAGTCACAACCCGCCCTGAGTCCATGCGCGTGCCCGCGTGAAATACCTTGCCAGGCAAGGCCGCAGCGCGATCGAGCCCATTGATGGCATCCCCTTTACGCACTTCCTCGGGATAACCTGCGGCAGCCATGACGATGCCCAGTGCTGGCCGCGAATCCCACTCGGCCGTCACCTCATTCAACCGGCCTTCGAGGGCGGCCTCGCACAACCCGGTGAGATCCGATTGCAACCGCATCAGAATGGGCTGCGTCTCCGGATCGCCAAATCGGCAGTTGAATTCGAGCACGTTGGGCGTGCCGTCCGGGGCGATCATGATCCCGGCGTAAAGAAACCCGGTGTAGGGCATGCCGTCGGCAGCCAGGCCACGGATCGCCGGTTCCATCACTTCTTTCATGATGCGCGTGTGCAGCGCATCAGTGACAACAGGCGCGGGCGAATAGGCCCCCATGCCGCCGGTGTTGGGCCCCTGATCTGCATCCAGGAGCCTCTTGTGATCCTGAGAGGTTGCCAACGGGAGGATGTGCTTGCCGTCCGCCATGACGATGAAGCTCGCTTCTTCGCCCGGCAGAAATTCCTCAATCACGACCACGTGGCCTGCGTCACCGAACTGCCCGGAAAACATGCCGTCCGCGGTTGCGATCGCGATTTCTGCGCTGTCGACGATCACAACACCTTTTCCAGCAGCGAGCCCGCTTGCCTTGACGACAATCGGCGTTCGTTGCCGGCGCACGTAGTCCCGATCGAACGTCTCGCGGGTGAACGTGGCATAGCTGGCGGTCGGAATGCCGTGCCGGCGCAAAAACTCCTTCGTAAAGGCCTTGGACCCCTCGAGCTGCGCGGGCGCGCGTCGCGGGCCGAAGCATTTCAGCCCGGCGCGCTCAAACTCGTCGACCACTCCGATGACCAGGGGCGCCTCGGGTCCGACGATTGTCAGATCAACATGTTCAGTACGCGCAAGAGCCACGAGAGCCGGCACATCGTCCGCGGCGACGCCGACATTGCGTACCTTGGGCTCATTTGCGGTGCCTGCGTTACCGGGTGCAACGAGAACTTCGGTCACCCGTGGCGCGGATGCGCATTTCCAGGCCAGCGCATGCTCGCGTCCGCCACCCCCGATGATCAGCACCCGCATCGGCTAGTGCCGGAAGTGGCGCATGCCGGTGAAGACCATGGCGATTCCATGCTCATCCGCCGCGGCAATGACCTCGGGATCCTTTTTCGAGCCGCCCGGCTGAATGACCGCACGGATTCCGTATTCCGCGGCCACATCGAGGCCGTCGCGGAACGGGAAGAACGCATCGGATGCCATGACGGAGCCCGCTACTTCCAACTGCTCGTCGGCGGCCTTCATTGCGGCAATGCGGGTTGAATAGACGCGGCTCATCTGCCCGGCGCCCACGCCAATGGTCATGCGCTCGTGGGCGAAGATGATTGCGTTGGATTTCACGAATTTGCACACCCGCCAGGCAAACAGTAGATCGACCAGCTCGGACGGAGTCGGTTTGCGGCGGGTGACGACCGTCAGGTCCGATTCGGCCACCATGCCGGTATCGCGCGTCTGCGCCAGCAGGCCCCCGGTGACGCTGCGATATTCCAGCTCACCCGGGGGTGCCTGGCCGAGATCGCCCAGAACCAACACCCGGACATTCGGTTTGCTCGCCAACACGCGGGCCGCATCTGCCGACACCGCAGGCGCGGCCAGCACTTCAACAAACTGCCGGTCGACGATCGCGGCTGCCGTGATGGCGTCCAGCTCGCGGTTGAATGCGATGATTCCACCAAAGGCTGACGTCGGGTCAGTGCGATAGGCGCGGTCATACGCTTCGAGCGGCGTGGCCGCTACCGACACGCCGCATGGATTCGCATGCTTCACGATCACGCACGCAGTTTCCGCAAACTGGCGCACGCACTCGATCGCGGTATCCGAGTCCGCGATGTTGTTGAACGACAGCTCCTTTCCCTGCAACATCTTCGCCGCCGAGATACTGGCACCGCGCGGTGCAGGATCTCGATAGAAGGCGGCCTGTTGATGTGGGTTTTCGCCGTATCGCAGGTCCTGCGCCTTGTCGAACACGAGGGGCAGGGTGGTCGGGAAACGCTCTGCCGGCACTTTGTGGACTGCGCCGAGATAACTGGCCACCATGGTGTCGTAGCGCGCAGTGTGCGCGAACACTTTCGCGGCGAGCCGGGATCTCGTGGCCAACGAAGTGCGGCCATCGTGAGTTTCCAACTCGTGCAACAGCGCCTGGTAATCAGCCGGATCGACGGCGACCGCGACGCCCTCGTGGTTCTTCGCGGCGGCACGCAACATCGCGGGGCCGCCGATGTCGATATTTTCGACCGCCTGCGCATAAGTGCAGTTCGGCCGGGCAATCGTCTCGGCGAATGGATACAGATTTACCACGAGCAGGTCGATTGGCTGAATGTCATGGCTCGCCATGACCGCTTCGTCGATACCCCGCCTGCCTAGCAGACCGCCGTGGATTTTTGGATGCAGCGTTTTCACGCGGCCGTCCATGATCTCGGGGAATCCGGTGTAGCTCGATACTTCACGCACGGGCACGCCGTTGCTGGCGAGCAGCTTCGCCGTGCCGCCCGTCGAAAGTATTTCGATGTTGCGTTTAGCCAGCGCGCGCGCAAGCTCCACGAGACCGGTTTTATCCGATACGGAGAGCAGCGCGCGGCGAACAGGCAACAACATCAGCGCAATGGGTCGCAAGAGCGCGCTATGCGCCTCCGGACAGGCCCAGCTCCTTCAGCTTTTTGCGCAGCGTGCCCCGATTGATTCCCAGAATGCCGGCAGCGCGGCTCTGGTTGCCTTCCGCATAGTCCAGCACCACGCGGAATAAAGGCTCTTCGACCTCGCGCAGCACGAGGTCGTACAGATGCGCAGGCCGGTGACCGTTCAAGCTGGTGAAGTAGTCGCTCAGCGCCCGTTCAGCATGATTGCGCAGAGGCAATTCTCTGGCGCTCAACCGGACACTGGAATCCCCCCTGGCCCGACTCTTCTTTTTTGCTGTCATGTATGGTCCCCACACTCACCAATCGCCAATTCAGGCCGTCAAGCGTTCCGGCCGGGACGCGCCAGTCCAAGCCCCATCGGCTTCGGCAACCCAGTCCTCCAGGCGGTCGTGCACGAGCGCAAACTGCGCGGACGTCGTCGCAGCGGCCATCAGAGTGCGGCGTGTCTGCACCGAATCTGTCAGCAACTGTTCGCAATACCAGCCGAGATGTTTGCGCGCGATCCGCACTCCGATGTCCTCGCCGTAGAAGGCGTACAGAGAGCCGAGATGTCCCAGAATAATATCACGCACCTTCGCCCGCGAGAGCGGCGGAGCGGTAATTCCTGCATCCAGATACGTGTTGACAGAACGAAATATCCATGGCGCGCCATGACTCGCGCGGCCCAGCATTACTCCGTCAGCACCGGTGAAATCAAGCACCTCGCGTGCCTTTTGCGATGTTTTGATATCACCATTCGCAAAGACGGGAATACTCACCACGGATTTTATGTTCCGGATCGTCTCGTATTCCGCTTCACCTGCATAAAAGTCCGCACGAGTGCGACCGTGAACGGCGAGCGCCGCGATGCCACTCGCTTGCGCGAGCTGCGCGATCCGCACGCCATTACGATTGTTACGATCCCAGCCCGTGCGGATCTTCAGCGTGACCGGTACGCTCACCGCGTTGATGACGGCTTCCAGTATCTGGGCCACGAGCGACTCGTTCTGCAGCAGCGCGGAGCCGCACAGCTTGCCGCAGACTTTTTTCGCGGGACATCCCATGTTCAGGTCGATGATCTGCGCGCCGAGATCCACGTTGATGCGCGCGGCCTCTGCAAGAGCCTGACTGTCAGAGCCCGCTAGCTGCACGACGCGGGGCTCGGGCTCGCCTTCGTGACTCATGCGCAGGCGCGATTTGGACGTGTTCCACAGCCGCGTGTCGGAAGTGAGCATTTCGGAGGCCGCAAGTCCGGCTCCCAGCGTGCGGCACAGCATGCGAAACGGGCGATCTGTCACGCCGGCCATGGGCGCGAGTACAACAGTCGACGGTAGAACGTAAGGTCCTATCTGCATGACGGATCGATCTAAAGTTAGCGCGGGGTGTCGTTCGCGCAGGAAATCCCGCCACCCGGGGCGGGCAGGCAGGCGTCGATCTCAAAGCCTACAGCGTTGGAGCCCGGATCGATAAACGCCATTTCCGCATCAATACGCTGTCCCGCGGACAAAAGCGAGGTACGGGGTATGGCGCGCGGAAGATAAGACTGCGGGGGCACATCCCGCGAGGCAATACGATTTCCGAAGCGGTCCTGCAGAGTGACGCGCAGGAGTGGCAGAGGCTGAGCCTGGCGGGCACCGTTTTTGACGCTCGCGCGGACTGTTATCTGTCCGGGAGCGTCGGCAGCTGTAGAAGCACCCAACTGGCGCACTTCATAAGAGCCGAGATCCCAACGCGGCACGATAGAAATTCCCAGTACGGCATAGATCGATGTCAACGGCCCGTTGAAGGTCGCATTTGCGGCAAGATCGTGGCGATAGTGATGCACGATCTGGATCAGCAGCATCAGCAGCAACACCGCGCTGCCTGCCGTCCACATGCCAGCGAAGAATGATGTTGGTTGCTCGGCTGGCAGCGCGTCGGCCCCGAAGGGACGCTTGCGGGGAGCCAGTGCATCCCGGAGCGCCGCGGCGGTCTCGAAGGCAGTGCCCCGCGTATCGTCGGGACGAAAAACGGGTTCCGGCTTCGGGGCTTCCGGTTTCGCTTTCGCGTCCGGCTTCTGCTTGGTGTCAGGTTTCTGTCTGGCGTCCGGTTTGGCGGCGGCGTCGAGCGCCCGAGTTGGATCCGCGCCGGTTCTCGCGGCTTCCGCGCGCGCCTTGGCGCGTTCAGCCAACCGCATGGGCACCGGCGCGTGCGGTGGTTGCTCCATGGGCGGCTGCAACAACATGGGTTGTTTAGCCGGCGTGGGAGTCTTTGGCGGTACGAGCGCCCGCAGCGTGCCGGTGGCCGATGTTGAGCTGACCGGTGGTGCGGGCGGCGGCGGCGGCACGGGCTCGGGCGGCCCGCCGAACACGTCGGACGAGAAGTCGGACTCGTCCGGTGTTGGATTCAGGCGATCCAGGCGATTGTTGGTCAGGTGCGCCATGGTGGCGAGCAGGTCGGGATCGATCTCGACGTCCACCTGTGTGTCGACTGGGTCGAAACTGTCCTCGGGGGCAGATTGCGCGTGCAATGCATGCGATGCACTCGGCTCTGCGGGAATCTCGCGCTCGTCGGTCCGGGCGAGCTCTTCTTCGGCGCGCGCCGTATCCTCCGCCCCCAGGCGGATGGCTTTGAATGTGCCGGTGGCAGCCGTGAACTTGGGGCTGGGCGGCGGCTCGACGAAGACCTTGTTGAGGTCGGTTGCGTCGGGGTTGAATTCGAGATCCTCTTCAGGAATCGACGAGTCGTCGTCGTAACGCGTCGGCTCTGGAGGAGGAGGAGGTGGCGGCGGGGGCGGCGCTGGGGGTTGCACCACCTTGCGTGAACCGGTGACGTCCGAGGCCTGGCGCGTTCGCGCCGTGGCCGATGGGTCGGGCATCACTCGTGAACGCGAAGTTGCAGAGGCGTCTGTTCGCTGCGGCGGCGGCGGCGGAGCCGCCGGTTTCGGTGGTGGCGCGGATGAGGGCTCCGGCGATGACTGGGTCTGGGCTGCTGCACCGGCTTGGCGGTCTTCCGAGAGGCGCGAGAGAGCGTTGAATACGTTCGAGCAGCGCCCGCAGCGCACGTAGCCCTGCGCGACGCGCAAATCTGCGGCGGTCACGACGAGTGTCAGCGCGCACTTCGGACAGACTGTGAACATGCTTTACCGGCTGGAGCCTGGGTGGCTAATGATCGCCGTCACGAGGGCGACCCGCAGTAGGCGATCATTAGCCACCCAGGCTCCTGGGCGCTACGTGCGCAGCGCATGAGTTTTCCGCTTCCCCGCCAGACCGGACCAACCCTCCCGAACCTCGAAGGGTTGTATATCAAACCACGCGCCGTAAGCGTCTGTCACGTCGGCAGCCTCGTGTTCCAGCAGTCCCGCAAGCACTATCGAGCCACCGTCACGCACGAGCGACCCGAAGGTCGGGGCCAGCTCGCACAGCGGGCCGGACAGGATATTCGACACGAGAACATCCACGCCCGCAGGCAGCCCGCCGGCCACCTCGTATGCGCTGACTCGTGACTGCACGTCGTTGACCTTCGCGTTTTCACGGGTCGCGGTCAGAGCCTGCGGATCAATGTCGAAACAATGAGCCGCGGCAGCCCCCAACTTGACAGCTGCGATGCCGAGCACTCCCGAACCGCAGCCGAAATCGATAACGCGCTGGCCGTCAACAATATGACGGTCCAGCCACTCTAAGCAAAGCGCCGTCGTGGGATGGGTTCCCGTTCCAAACGCCAGTCCCGGATCCATTCGTACGACCACCGCGCCCGCCTCAGTCACTTGCTCGTGATGGGGGCAAATCCACAGTCGTTGCCCGAAGCGCATTGCGTGAAAATCGCGCAGCCATTCGCGCTCCCAAACACGATCCTCGATGCGCTCGCTCTGGACACCGCCGGCCGCAATTCCGAGCGTCTCGGTTAGTCCGCGAACGACTTCCTGCGGGTCGATACTCTCGGGAAACAAAGCTCGCAGTCGCGTCGTGGGCCACAGCCGGAACTCACCCGGCAGTGGCTCCAGAACCGGATCGTCATGCGCGTCGACATAGGTCACCGACGTTGCTCCGAGCTCGAAGCAAATTTCTTCCGCTAAATTCGGATCCCGCGCACCCAGCTCGAACGACAGCTGCCGGAAAGCCACTCATTGCGCCCCTTTACCGCAGGCCCAACCGGCGCTCCAGGTAGTGAATGTCCGTGCCACCCTTCTGGAAGGCCGCGTGGTTGAAGATCTCCTGGTGCAGCGCCACGTTGGTCTTGATTCCCTCGATCACCATTTCAGCGAGCGCGTTTTTCATCCGTGCAATCGCGGCTTCCCGGCTCTCTCCATACGCAATGATCTTGCCTATGAGTGAATCGTAGTTGGGAGGGACGTTGTATCCCGAGTAGATGTGGCTATCGACCCGGACGCCAGGGCCGCCCGGGGCATGCCACAGACGGATCGGGCCTGGCGAGGGCATGAATGTCTTGGCGTCTTCGGCGTTGATCCGACACTCGATCGCATGGCCGCGGATCTGGATATCGCTTTGCACATACGGCAGGCGCTCACCCGCAGCAATCAGCAGCTGCGCTTTCACGAGATCGATGCCCGTGATGAGCTCAGTGACCGGATGCTCCACCTGGATGCGCGTGTTCATCTCAATGAAGTAGAACTCGCCATCCTCAAAGAGAAACTCCAGCGTGCCGGCACTTCGATAACCCACGGCCTTGCAGGCTTCCACGCACCGATCGCCCATGATCCGTCGCTGCCGCGCAGTGATACCCGGCGCCGGAGCTTCTTCGATCACCTTTTGATGGCGGCGCTGCATTGAGCAGTCACGCTCACCGAGATGGATGACATTGCCATGGCCGTCGGCGAGCACCTGGAACTCGATGTGCCGCGGCCGCTCCAGGAATTTCTCCATGTAGACCTGGTCATTGCCGAACGCAGCCCGGGCCTCAGCTTTCGTGATGCCAATGGCATTCAACAACGAGGCTTCGCTGTGCACGACGCGCATACCGCGTCCGCCACCGCCGCCGGAAGCTTTGATGATGACGGGATAGCCGATATCCCGAGCGATCCGCAGGTTCTCGTCAGGGTCTTCGCCCAACGGCCCGTCGGACCCCGGCACGCAAGGCACGCCGTGCGATTTCATTACACGAATCGCTGAAACCTTGTCGCCCATCGTGCGGATCGTCTCCGCCTTCGGGCCGATGAATACAAAGCCGCTCTTCTCCACGCGCTCGGCAAAATCCGCGTTCTCGGACAGGAAGCCGTAGCCGGGATGAATGGCGACTGAGTCCGTGACTTCCGCGGCGCTGATGATCGCCGGCATGTTGAGATAGCTTCCCACCGACGGGGGCGGCCCGATGCACACGGATTCATCCGCCAGCAACACGTGCTTCAGGCTGTAGTCGGCCGTGGAATGCACGGCGACGGTTTTGATGCCCAACTCGCGGCAGGCCCGCAGGATCCGCAGAGCGATCTCGCCACGGTTGGCGATGACGACCTTCTCCAGCATGGCCACGCTATTCGACTACAAACAAGGGCTGACCGAACTCAACAGGGTCGCCATTGCGCGCCATGATGGAGGTCACGCGGCCGGCCTTGTCGGACTCGATCTGGTTCATCATCTTCATGGCCTCGATGATGCACAGCACCTGTCCTACCTTGATCTCGTCGCCGATCTCAATGAACGGTTTGGCGCCGGGCGAGGGTGCGCCGTAGAACGTGCCGACCATCGGTGCAGTGATGACGTGCTCGTTGGCTTTCGCCTTGGCTGCGGCGACCTCTGCCGGGCGTGGCGCTGCGGCCTGGGCCGGTGCAGCCAGGGGAGCTGCCAGCGGCATGGCCATGGGCGGCAACGGGTGATGAGTAGCGGCTACACCGGTGGGCATGCGACTGATGCGCAGCGCTTCCTCGCCTTCCTTGATTTCGATCTCTGCAATGCCGGATTCCTCCAGCAGCTCGATCAGTTTTTTGATCTTTCGGATATCCATGCTCGGGAACGCTCCCCTTGGCGATTTGTCTCGAATGGGTTGTCGGGCGAATCAGGTCAGGACGGTTTGGCCAGCTGCTGCACTGCGGCTCGCACCGCCAGCTCGTAACCGAACGCGCCCAGACCGGTGATCACACCGATCGCAATGTCTGAAAAGTAAGAGTGGTGACGGAACGCTTCGCGCGCCTTTGTGTTCGACAGGTGTATCTCTATGAACGGCAGGCGCACCCCGAGCAGTGCATCGCGCAAGGCGATGCTCGTGTGCGTAAACGCGCCCGGGTTGAAAATCAGGAAACTGATGCCGGCCGCCGCTGCACCGTGAATGCGGCCGATCAGCTCGGCTTCGGCGTTGCTCTGGAAGGCCACCAGTTCGTGGCCGGCTTCGCGGGCCAGCTCCGCGGCGCGCTGTTCGATCGACTCGAGGGTGTCCGCTCCGTAGACCCCGGGCTCACGACTGCCGAGCAGGTTCAGATTAGGTCCGTTGAGAAGCAGCACTCGCGCCATTGAATTGTTGCAGCGGCCGGAAACGGCGGCGAATGTAACCCAATTCGCGGCGATATGGATACTTCAGGAAGCTATTTTCGTCTATCTGGCCTGCTAACTCGACGGTGAGGCTTTAGTCTCCTCGGCCGCTTCGTCACGTTTCGCACGCTCGGTTGCCAGTGCGGCAATGCCGTCGGCGATCTCTTTCTTGGCCGCCGCCAGGTCGATCCGTCCGGAGTCGATCCCCTTCACCCGATCCAGAATGAAGTGAGCCTCATCCGCATGCAGTTCCCCCACTTTGAGGGTCACGATCCGTCCCTGGCGGTCGGCAAACACCGTAAACGGAAAGACCGTGTCCATGCCGAAGGCGGCAATTGCGTCGAGACCGTCCTGCTCACCGACCAGCACAGGATAATCGATGCTCATCTCCCGTGCGTAGTGCTGCACAGCATCGCGGAAGTCGACGGCGATGCCGACGATTTCGACTCCGTCGGCGGCGCGCTCGTGGCGGAGGGTCTTCAGAAGGGGGATTTCCCGGCGGCAGGGGGCGCACCAGGTTGCCCAGAAATTGATCAGCAGGGGGCGGCCTTTCCACTCGGACAGCGCATGCTTGACTCCGCCCGGATCGGCCAGCGAGATGTTGGGTAGCTGTGTTGGAATCGGGCGTGGCGCAGTGGTGCCGCCGTCATCCTGGGACTGTTCAGTGACCGCCGCTGGGGGTGGCGTTGGCGATGTGTCGACTACCCCTTGCGTACGCGCGACACGGGCGAGGTGGGCGGCAAAGAAACCTGCCGCGCCTCCTATACAGATGATTGCGACGGCAAGGGGGACACGGAGGCCGTCTCTCACGTCGAACCGGGGAGTGCAGCGCTGGACGCACTCAGGTTCGGTCTGAAAGCGCGGCTCGCGAGGGAGGCGAATTCGGCGGCTTTCATGTATCCGACGACGCGGAAGTTCCGGCGTTCTTCGCCGTCGGGGCCGTAGAAGGCTATGGTCGGAGGCCCGAAGATGCCGAAGTGTTGCAGCAGCTCCTGATCCACCGCGTCGTTCTTTGTCACGTCCGCATGTAGCAGTACTGCGTTGGAAAGGGCGGCCTGTACAGTCTTGTCACTGAAGGTGTACCGCTCCATCTCTTTACACGACGTACACCAGTCGGCGTAGAAGTCGAGCATCACCGGGCGCCCGGCGGCAGTCGCCGCAGCGACCCGCTTGTTGAGATCGTCCAGCGACTTAATCGTTTCGAACGCAAGCGCCGATTCTTTCGTGGCAGCGGCAGGGCTGCTGCCATTGCTGGCGCGCAGAGTGCTCAGCGGTTGTAGCGGATCGTTGCTGCCGGCGGCCACTCCTATAAGAAGGATGATGCCGTACACGAGGGCCAGCAGTCCGGCGGCACGGATGGCGGCCGGGGCAGGACCCCCGTCACGAGCCTCGAGCGCGAATATCCAAAAACCGGCGATGACGGCCAATGCTGACCACAACAGCATCCCCACCGACGCGGAAATCAATGGCTGCAGGAAATAGATGGCCAGGGCGAGAAACAACACGCCAAAAAGCGACTTCACCGTGTCCATCCACGGTCCGACCTTCGGGAGGAGCGACCCAGCCGACGCACCGACAAGAAGCAGTGGAACGCCCATTCCCAATCCGGTGACATAGAGCGCGGCTGCTCCGCGGGCAATTTTGCCGGTTTGGCTGATTACCGACAGCGCTGCAATGAGTGCGGGCGCGACGCATGCGGTCACTACCAGGGCAGACAGCGCACCCATAACGAAGCAGCCAACATAGCTGCCCGATTTCTGCTGATTGCTGACGTCTGTCAGGCGCGTCTGTAGCGCGCTCGGCATTTGGAGGGTGTACGCCCCAAACATGGCGAACGCCAATGCCACGAAGAGCGCCACAAACAGCATGATAATCCAGGGCTGTTGGAAGAACGCCTGCGGTGCCTGTTTGAAGACAAGTACGAATATCGCACCGGCTGCCGCGTATGTCAGCGCCATTCCTTGCGCGTATGTGAACGCAAGCGAGAAGCCACGGGCGGGGGTCACTCTGCCGCCCTGGCCGACGATGATTCCCGACAGGATCGGGATCATCGGCAGCACGCAGGGGGTCAGGGAGAGCAGCAAGCCAATGCCGAAGAAGGTAGCCAGCACGGCGGCCAGGTTCCCGTCGCGGATGAGGATGGCGAGCTTGTCCTGCTCGGAGACGAAGGCGCCGGTGCCGGCGGCTACAGTGTCCGCGCCGGCAGCCGATGCTGCAGCGCCCGAGTCGGCACCGAATCCGCCGGTGGCGTGACTGATCATCGCGGCGCTTGTGCCGCTGGCCGTTGCGCCCGAGCCGCCGCCGGTGTGCGTCGCCCCGCCGCCAGGTGACGGTAGCACCACATTCACAACCTTCGTGATGGGCGGATAGCACAGCCCTGCGCTTGCACAGCCTTGATATGTGACCTTCAAGGGCACCGCCAGGTCGCCCGAGCTGGATCGGGCAACCGAAATCGCGCCCACCACATCGTGGTGATAGACCTCCTGCTTACCGAAGTACTCATCCATCTTCGTCTCACCCGTGGGTAGGGTGAGCTCGCCCAGCTTTACCTGGGTGCCGTCGCTGGAAGCCTTGATGCGCGCGCGATAGAGGTAGTACCCGTCAGTGACACCCCAGATCAGCCGGATCGAGTCCGGTCCGTCCGCCAGGGCACTGAAGCGAAATGCCTCGTCCGGAGAGAGGAAATCCGGCTCACCCGACTTCTGCTGGGCCGCGTGCAGCGCGGCAGCGATGCCGGTCGGCGTCTTGGAGTCGGCGCTGGCGGGCACACTCACTGTGGCCCGGGAGGACGCGGCCGACAGTGCAGCCACCAGCAAAAACGCCCCTGCAAACAGGGTTCTGCACCGGGTATTGAGGGTCATGGCGGTCGTGTTCATGAGGCTGATTTTCGTAGGTGGCCGCGCAGGCCGCCAGCGGTTTGACCGCAGGCTGTAGAAAAAACTTCGCGCCGTGCTTGAAATTACACGTCCACCCACTATCATTAGCAGCCACCCATGGAGAGTGCTAACAAGCTCCTGGGTGTCTATTTTTCGAACTAAATCATCAGCTTCTAAAGGAGCGACATCCATGAAGATACGTCCTCTTCATGACCGCGTCATCGTGAAACGTCTGGAAGAGGAAAAGACCTCTCCGGGCGGCATTCTCATTCCCGATACCGCGGCCGAAAAGCCAGTACAGGGAAAGATCGTAGCGGTCGGCAAAGGCAAGATTCTCGAAGACGGCCAGGTCCGTCCCCTCGACGTCAAGATCGGCGACAAGATCCTTTTCGGCAAGTACAGCGGCACCGAAGTCCGAGTGGACGGGGAAGAGCTCGTTGTGATGCGAGAGGAAGATGTTATGGCCGTGATTGAATCCAAGTAACTGAAGGATCACGACAATGGCAGCTAAAGAAGTCCGATTCAGCGACGACGCACGCCAGCGCATGTTCAAAGGCGTGAACGTCCTCGCCAATGCCGTCAAGGCAACATTAGGTCCTAAAGGCCGCAACGCGGTGCTCGAGAAGAGCTTCGGCGCCCCCACCATCACCAAGGATGGCGTGTCGGTCGCGAAGGAAATCGAGCTGAAGGACAAGTTCGAGAACATGGGCGCGCAGATGGTGAAGGAAGTTGCTTCCAACACCTCCGACGAGGCTGGTGACGGCACGACCACCGCTACGGTGCTGTCGCAGGCCATCATCCGCGAGGGCCTGAAGGCCGTCGCTTCCGGCCGCAACCCGATGGACATCAAGCGTGGTATCGACAAGGCCGTGATTGCCGCCGTCGAGGAGCTGCGCAAGCTCTCCAAGCCGTGCAAGGACTCCAAGGCCATTGCTCAGGTCGGCACGATCTCAGCGAATTCCGATGAGTCGATCGGCAAGACCATTGCCGACGCGATGGAGAAGGTTGGCAAGGAAGGCGTGATCACTGTTGAGGAAGGCTCGGGCCTCGACAATGAGCTGGAAGTGGTCGAGGGCATGCAGTTCGACCGCGGTTACCTGTCGCCGTACTTCATCAACAACCCGCAGAACCAGACGGCGGAGCTCGAAAAGCCGCTGATCCTGCTGGCCGACAAGAAGATCTCCAACATTCGCGAAATGCTGCCGCTCCTCGAGGGCGTAGCGAAGGCCGGCCGTCCGCTGCTGGTCATTGCGGAAGACGTGGAAGGCGAAGCGCTCGCGACTTTGGTCGTGAACAACATCCGCGGCATCCTCAAGGTGTCGGCGGTGAAGGCCCCCGGCTTCGGTGACCGCCGCAAGGCCATGTTGCAGGACATCGCAGTCCTCACGGGCGGCACGGTCATTTCCGACGAAGTGGGCCTGTCGCTCGAGAAGGCGACCCTGAACGACCTGGGCGATGCCAAGAAGATCGTGGTTGAGAAAGAAAACACCACCATCATCGACGGCGCCGGCAAGGCGGCCGACATCAAGGCGCGCATCGACTCGATCCGCGGGCAGGCTGAAGAAGCCACCTCCGACTACGACAAGGAAAAGCTGCAGGAGCGTGTTGCAAAGCTCTCCGGCGGTGTTGCCGTGATCAAGGTCGGCGCGGCCACCGAGATCGAGATGAAGGAAAAGAAGGCTCGCGTCGAAGACGCCCTGCACGCAACCCGTGCGGCCGTTGAAGAAGGCGTGGTGCCGGGCGGCGGTGTTGCACTGATCCGTGCGCAGAAAGGTCTCGACAAGCTCGAGGGTTCTAATGAAGACCAACAGGTCGGCATTGCGATCCTCAAGCGGGCCATCGAGGAGCCGCTGCGTCAGATTGTCGATAACGCCGGTGAAGATCCCGCTGTGATCCTCAACCGCGTCAAGGAAGGCAAGGGCTCGTTCGGCTACAACGCCGCCACGGGAGAGTTCGGTGACATGCTCGATGCGGGCATCCTGGACCCGACCAAGGTCACACGTCTCGCGTTGCAGAACGCAGCGTCTGTTTCCGGTCTGTTGCTGACGACAGAAGTGATGATTGCCGAGGCTCCGAAGGATGAGGAGCACAGCCATGGCGGAATGCCGCCGGGCGGCATGGGCGGAATGGACATGTAGGTCCCCCCCAAAAGGGATATCGAATCTGTAACACAACATCGATAAGATACTCATGACGGTTAAGGGTTGCTGCCGCGCCCCCTAAGTGCGGCGCAACCCCGAAAGACGCGGAACAAGACCCCCTATTCCGCGCATTATTGAAACCCGGCTTCGGCCGGGTTTTTTTTTGGCAAGAAAAGGCCTGCGGCTTTTTTCGCGGACAGCGGGTCCGTTCGTTAAGCGGGCGTTAAGGCGCCGTTAAGATTCGCCGGCGCCGGTTGTCGCAACTACCCAACACGCAGCCGCGGCGGAATTCAACATACGTCTAACATGACGCAGGTTGTTGTTCCTCTAGGTGTTTTGTCGTTGTTGGGAGACGCTTTTTCGCTCGGCGTCAACCCCTCCGAAGGCTTACCGTTTGCGCCACGAGACACCCTCGTTCGGAGATCAAAACCATGCTCGGATCGAAAACGCTGCGCGGCTCGCTGGCAGGTCTCGCGACCTGCGGGGTGCTGCTGTTGGCAGGCTGCGGGGACGATATGGGCGGCAGTATGGGGAGTGCGTCCAATACGTCCGCCACCCCGACCGCCTGTGGCTCATCCAGTTGCGGGCCCTCCATCGTCACGATGACCGACGCCAGGGGCGATTTTCTCAGTTACACCGTCAACCTGACATCACTGCAGCTGCAGACAGCGGCCGGTGCCACGGTTGAGACGCTGCCGTCAGTGACTAAAGTCGACTTTGCGCAGCTCGTAGACCTGACCGAAGTGATCAGTGCGGGACAGATTCCCGCCGCCGAATATGTGGGCGCCACGCTGACGCTGGATTACACCGGCGCGAATATCACTGCGGACGATGGCACTGGAGCGGGTGTTGCGTTGAAGCCTGTTGATGCCAATGGCGCCGCGCTGGCCGCCCCCGTCACCGTGTCCGTCAAGCTGGACAACGCCCATCACCTGATGATCACGAAAGGACGCACGGGACGGCTCGCTTTCGACTTCAATCTCGCGGCCTCAAACACTGTCGATCTGACGGCCTCGACGGTAACAGTGTCGCCGACACTGGTGGCAACAGTCGTGCCTTCGGACAACAAACAGGTGCGCGTGCGTGGTCAATTCGCGAGCGCCAGCACGACCGCGAACGATTTCGTGTTGAACGTGCAACCGTTTCATGACCAGACCAAGACCAATGGGCAGGTGACGGTTGGCGTCGGCATGGCGACGACCTATCAGGTCAATGGCACGGCCCTGGTGGGGGCCGCAGGTCTCGCGGCGCTTGCTGCTCTGCCAGCGAATACCATGGTGGCGGCGTTTGGAACGCTGCAGACGGATACTCAGACCTTCACGGCCACCACGGTGCTGGCCGGCACGAGTCTGGAGAATCCTTCCAAGGACCAGGTCTCGGGAACGGTGATTGCGCGGACCGCCAACACGCTGACTCTGCGTCGCGCAACGCTGTGGATGCGTGATGGCGACTTCGAGTCTGAGCATCACGACGTGACAGTTACTGTGGCCGATGGGACCGCCGTGACGGAACAGAGCACGATGGGAACGTTCACGATCGCCGACATCTCCGTGGGGCAGCACATTGATGCCTTCGGTACGGCGGGCTCGACCAGCGGTTCCGGCATGAGCGGCAGCGACGACAGCAACAAGACCTTGGATGCGACTGCCGGCTCAGTGCGCCTGGACATGACGCCAGCCTGGGGCGTGGTGACGGCTCTGGCTGCCGGGAGCATGACGATCAATCTGCAGTCCCTCGACGGGCTGCCGGTGAGTGCATTCAACTTCGCAGGCACGGGAACGAGCACCGCTATGGATGCTAACCCGATGTCTTATGTGATTGATACGGGTCCGCTCACCCAGACTGGACTGGCTGTGAAGGCTCCCGCGCGGGTGATGGGATTTGTGACGCCATTTGGCAAATCGCCACCCAATTTCACCGCGCAGACGCTCGTCAACTTCTCGGGTGTACCTGAAGCTCTGGTCATCGACTGGGCACAGCGAGGGTCAGCCACGGCGTTTACGGGTCTCACTGCGACCAGCACGTCATTGCAACTCGACCTGGCGGGAGTGGACAAACTGCACTTCATCCAGATGGGTCCGCAGACCATCGATCTGACATCGCTGGCGACCGCACCAACAATCACGGCCGACGCGACCGCTACAAACGAAGTGTTCGCCATCGGTCACCGTGGAAAGTACAAGACCGAGAACTTCAATACGTTCGCGGCCTTCATCACGGCGCTCGCCGCGGATCTCACCCCGACCGCAACAGTCGTCGACCTCGCGGCGACTGGACAATATGACAGTACGGCGAACACCTTCACCGCCACCCGACTGGCTGTGCTGATCAATGATTGAGCGGCGTGCTATGTTCTACCGCAGTGTCTGAACCACCGGGTCCCCTGCGGGGGACCCGGTGTAAGCGGAGAAACAGAATGCCAACTATTGTGAATTCTATTGTTAAATCCGCGGCGCTGATTGCCGCCGGGCTGTTACTCACCGCGTGCTCCAAACTCGGCATGGGGCAGGATCAGATGGCCTGGGCGAAAGACGCCCTGGACCGTAACGATCGTCTCGAGGTCGTAGCCTCCGATCCCCAGGCCAAGACCTTCACAGTGCGCGTGAAGGAATCCGGCCAACTGGTTGTCATCCCGGTTGAGCAAATCGTCGCAGGACCTGCGGCAGGGATGTCGGCGTCCGGGAAGCAGGCGGCTATGACTCCTGCGACCAGCCCAACTGATGCGCCATCACCGCCACTGCCGGCACCTGAGACCTCTGTACCGGAGGCTCCGGCGCCACCAGTCGCGCCTTCGCGGACAAATGACACTCTGCCTTCGCAATCCACCGGTAGCTCTACCGTAGCCTCGGGTGGCGAGCCAGCACGTCCTGCGCGAACCGATGCCCAGCAATACGCTGCATCCGATGAGGCTGCCCAAGCGCCGGCGGAATCCGTAGCGGGTCCGCATTCTGAGTCGGCTGCTCACGCCAAGACTGGAAGTGTGTTGGCCTCGGGGCCCGGCTACAGCATCAAGGCCAGTGGGCCCAAGAGCGTCGCGGCGACCGTCTCGCCCGCTGGTGCAGCGCGGGGTGCGCCCGAGCGACTCCACGATCCCATCATTTGTCAGGGCTCGCGCCTTTTACATATTGACAATCGCAACCTGGAATTCGATGGTGATGCCATTACCGCCGAGGACGGCTGCGAGATTCACATCACCAATACGCACATCAGTGCGAAGGGCATAGGGGTTCTGGCTCGTGCAGCCAATGTGCACATCAAGAACAGCGAGATTGATGGCGCCTCGGGATCGGTTGATGCATCTGATGGAGCCCAGGTATATGCCGAGTCATCCCGCTTCAAGGGTCTGACACGGCGTCTGGAGAGCTCTTCATTTCACGACCTGGGTGGCAATGTCTGGAACTGACGGGGGATGCCCTCGCCGCTGTTGAGGCGGGGCCGGCGTCGGTCCGTGAATCGCTCCCGCTCGTTTTTGCCGCGAGCGATTTCGTCTCTCAAGCGTGTACACGTGACGCTCGCCTGTTACCCGAGCTGATCTCCAGCCACGACTTACAACGCAAACTGTCGGCGGCGGATTTCGCCGCCCGCGCTCCACGGCCGACTGCTGATGCGGCCGTTCCGGAAGCGCTGTTCCTCACGGACCTTCGCGAATGGCGCCGTCGAGAAATGGTGCGCATTGCGTGGCGGGATCTTGCGGGATGGGCTCACCTCGAGGAAACGCTTTCTGATCTGACAGCCTTCGCGGACGCGGTAATCAATGTGGCTTGCGATTTCGCGCGTCGGCCGCTCGTCGCACGCTACGGAGAGCCCTGCTCGGAAAGTGGCGTCGTACAACCGCTCGTTGTGGTTGGGATGGGCAAGCTCGGCGGTGGTGAGCTCAACTTCTCATCCGACGTCGATCTCGTTCTGCTGTTTCCGGAATATGGCGAGACGAACGGGACCCGCTCCATCGCGAATGAGGAGTTCTTCACTCGGCTGGGGCAGGGGCTCGTGCGGATGTTGGAGACGCCGACGCCGGATGGGATCGTTTTGCGGGTGGACTTGCGGCTGCGGCCTTTTGGCGATAGTGGACCGCTCGTCGCGAGTTTCGCTTCGTTTGAAGACTATCTGCCTCGTCACGGCCGCGATTGGGAGCGCTATGCGTACGTCAAAGCACGCGCAATCACAGCGCCGCAACAGTACGAGGAAATCAACGCTGCCGCGGTTCGGCCCTTTGTCTACCGGCGCTATCTCGACTTCGGGGTGTTCGAAAGTCTGAGAGACATGAAAGGGTTGATTGCCCGTGAGGTGGAGCGTCGGGAGCTTGCAGATCATGTGAAGCTCGGGCCGGGGGGAATTCGCGAGATCGAATTCATCGTGCAGGCATTCCAACTCATTCGCGGCGGCCGCGACCGGCGGTTGCAGACACCCTCTTTGTTTAAGGCCCTGGCGATTTTGGGCGAGACGCGCTTGTTGCCACCGAATGTGGTCGCCGACCTTCACGCCGCCTATGTGTATCTGCGCCGCCTGGAGAATCGCCTGCAAATGCTGGCTGATGCGCAGGTTCATCGGTTGCCCGAAGATACCCCCTCGAGAGAGCGGATCGCCATGGCCATGGGCGCCGCTGACTGGCCGGCGCTGCTGCAGGAGTTGAATCAACATCGCACCCGGGTCAGCAGTCACTTCCGCTTCGTGGTGTTTGGGGGCGGTGATCCGGAGCGCAATGCGGTCAAAATCGACCTGGGGCGTTTCTGGGACTCGCAAGCCGAGACGGCCGCACTGACGGAATCGTTGGCGAACGCGGGATTTGCTGAAGCCGAGGAAGCGTCGCGCATCTTGTTGGAATTACGGGCTTCATCCCTGGTTCGCAAGCTCGACGAGCCCGGACGAAAGCGGCTGCAGAGTCTCCTGCCTGCGCTGTTGTCCGACATTGCCGCCAGTGGCGGGCAACTCGCCGTGCTGCTCAGGGTTCTCAGGATCATCGAGGCCATCGGACAGCGCTCGGCCTATTTTGCGCTGTTGCAGGAGAGCTCCTCGGCGCGAGCGCGTCTCGTGGAGCTTTGCGGGCACGGCGACTTCCTGGCGCAGCAGATAGCGTCTCATCCGATGTTGTTGGACGAATTGATTGACGAGCGTCTGCTGTCAGACATGCCGGGGCGAGCTGATCTGGCGCGCGAGCTCGCTCTTCGAATGGAGCTGGTTCAAGAGGACGACCCCGAGCGCCAGGTCGAAGCGCTGCGCCACTTTCAGCGTGCGGCCATATTTCGTGTGGGCGTCGCCGATCTGACGGGCCGCATGCCAGTCATGCAAGTCAGCGACCGTTTGACCGACATCGCCGAACTGATCGTCGAACGAGCAATGCAACTGAGCTGGCAGCAAATCACTGCGCAATACGGGGCACCCCAATGCGACGACGGCGCCGGCCTACGCCCGGTCCGCGTCGCTGCGGCCGGATACGGGAAGCTGGGCGGCATGGAGCTCGGCTACTCGTCCGATCTCGATCTCGTGTTCCTGCACGACTCGCGCGGCGAGCAGCAGGAAACCAACGGGCCTAAACCGATTGACAACCAGGTGTTTTTCGTACGCCTCGCACAACGGATCGTGCACCTGCTGACGATGCATTCCGCTGCCGGACGACTCTACGAGGTCGACGTTCGCCTACGACCCAGCGGCAAGGGAGGGATGCTCGTGACGAGCATCCACGCGTTCGCGGAGTATCAGCGACGAGAAGCGTGGACGTGGGAACACCAGGCGCTCCTGCACGCACGATCGGTGGCAGGTTCGCCTGAACTGCGTGCCGACTTTGAGGCTATCCGCATGGATGTGCTGTCCAATCACGTACGCAGGGACACACTGCGGACGGAAGTCCGGACGATGCGCGAGCGCATGCGAAAGGAACTATCGCGGGCGTCGGACTCCCAGTTCGATATCAAGCAGGATGCCGGCGGTGTGGCGGACATCGAGTTTCTGGCGCAGTACTGGGCGCTCAAGTGGGCGAAGGAGTATCCGCCGATAGCGATGTTCTCTGACACGATCCGGCAGCTGGAATCGGTGGCTTCAGCCGATCTGATTCCACAGGTGACCGTTGACCTGCTGATTGTTGCTTACCAGGCCTATCGCGTGCGGACGCACCACCTGTCGCTGATGAACGAGAAGCCGATTGTGGCGCGGACCGAATTCGTCGCTGAGCGGGCGGCGGTGACGCGGATCTGGAATCGGGCCATGGCCGACGATCCGGCCCCCGGCGGTCAACCTGGATAATCTAGCCTATAATCGCGGTTCCACCCCATTTGCCGAAAAGCTGACCCATGGCCGCGACGACCAAGGTACTGATCCAGCCGAATGCCCAGAACCAGTACGATGTGACGGAAGAGGACCTGCCGCTGTCGTGTCCCATGCCGCAGATGTACCTGTGGAACTCGCACCCGCGTGTGTATCTGCCCATTCAGCAGACTGGCTGGGCGAAGTGCCCCTACTGCGGGGCCGAGTACACCCTCAAATCGTAGCGCCCCTAGGGCGCGGAATGACTTCCGGCCCGATACGGCTTGTACGATTTCTCTTCGACGATTCGCGAGCCCAGCGCCACATTCACGCGCTTCTTGATGGCCGCTCGCTCGTCATTGAAGACATAGACGGCGCGAGCCAGCTCGATGAAGTCGCGGTCGAAAGTCTGCACGGCTTCCTTCTCGCGGATCCGGTCCTCGACGTCCCACAGGCGCTCATTCACGTCGTGCAGGGCGCGCTCGTCAGCAGCGATATTGCCGGCGGCACAGCCACTGTCGCGCCAGGTCTTCTCGAGCAGGCCGAGCTCCAGACGGACGTTTCCCACCTTGGCCGGATCCGTGATCCGCGCGGACTTGATCCGCAGGATGGTGATCTTGTCCAGCAGCTCGCCGGGTGAGATCGGAACCAGTACGTCATTCATAGGGCTAGGAGCCTGTCTGACTCATGTTCGCCTGCTGCGGCCGGCCCGCAGCGGCATCTTTCTGCGATCCTTTCACTTACATAGTATCGACTATGCGCGTGAAAGGATCGCAGAAATCTGCTCGCTGGGGGCCGCCCTCGCGACGGCGCCCATGAGTCAGACAGGCTCCTGGTTTAACGTAACAGCTCGGTGAGCTTCGCGGTGACCTGCGGCACGGTAATGAGGTCCATGACGCCGGGTTCCTCGATCTTGCGGGTCCAGGGCAGTCCACCCGCCGTCTTGCCGCAGAACCGCACAGCAGCCTCTGCGTAGGCATCCACACACCATTGGCGCGAGAGGTAGGGTCCGCTGCGTGCGGGGTTCGTGGCCGCGTATAAACCGATTACCGGGGTGCCGACCATGGTGGCCATGTGAACCGGCCCGGAATCGGGGGCAATCAGGACCCGGGCCCGGCGTAGCAGCGCCAGCAGTTGCGGCAACGTGTCCTTGCCAATCTGATTGACGACCGGTGTTTCCATACTGAGTAGCCGCTCGATGGCGACGCCTGTTTCGCGTTCCAGGGTGGTGGGTCCGCCCGCCAGAATGATTCGCATGCCGTGCTCACGGAAAGCGTAGTCAGCGACTGCCGCATATCGATCAGCCGGCCAGTTGCGCAGGGCGTGACTGGAGCACGGACTGATGAGGAGCGTCGGCTGTGAGTCAGGGATCAGTTTCTCGGCGTACGTCTGTGCATCCGCAGACAGCGGAATGTCCCACCGCAGGACGCGCTCCCGGATGCCGAGAGTTGCCAGGAATCCAAAAAAGCTGTCGAGCACGTGCTCACGGGTCCGCGGCGTGATCTGCTCATTGGTAAACAACCACTGCATCTCGCGGGCTCGCTCGCGGTCGAAGCCGACTTTGATGGGCGCGTTCACTGCGCGCGCCATCACGCTTGCTCGAAGTGCAAGCTGCATGTGGAGCAGGATGTCGAACTGTCGACCGCGTAGCTGCGCGCGCAAATTGCGCAACCCTGACAACCCGGCGCGCTTGTCGACGATGATAAGCTCCACGCCCTCGACGAGTTTCATGAGGCGAGCTTCCGTCTTGCCGATGATCCACGTCAGCTGTGTGCTCGGCCATACATGCTGTAACGTACGGATGATCGGTACCACGTGGCACGTATCGCCGATCGCAGACAGTCGCAGGATACAAACGCTTCGGGGCGGTTCAGCGAGGGGTTGCATTAGTTGGAGGATACAGCGACATGACTGGGCGTTGGCCACTCGGGTCTGAAGTCAAGCACACCGCGCTGCCGGGCGGCGCAATGCTATATGACGGCTCCCGCGTGAGCAATTTGGGTGCGACCTGGTTCGACCCGCAGCACTGGGAGGCCCGTGGCGAGGTCGAAGGCACCGCGCGCGGCCGGGGCACAGCGCACTACATCAAAAGCAGTGATGGCCGGAAGTTCGTGCTGCGGCATTACCGTCGTGGTGGCTTTGCAGCGCATTTCTCGCGAGACAAATACTTCTGGAAGGGCGAGGACGAGACGCGACCGTTCGCCGAATGGCAACTGACCTACAGGTTGCATCGCGCGGGGCTGCCTGTGCCGGCGCCGCTTGCTTGCCGTTATCAACATGATGGCTTGACGTATACCGGCGATATCATTACGGAGCGCCTCAACACGGTCGGCTCGCTCGCCGAGTGCCTGGCGCAGGGCGCATTGTCCATTCTCACGTGGATCGAAATCGGTCGCTGTATACGGAGGTTTCATGACCTCGGTGTCTGTCACGCCGATCTCAACGCGCACAACCTGTTGCTCAATGAGGATGCCAAGGTCTACATGATCGACTTCGATCAATGCCAACTGCGCCGTGCGGGATTGTGGCGCGACGGCAATCTCGTGCGTTTGCGGCGGTCGCTCGAGAAGGTCACCTACGCTCTGCCGCGCGATCGCTTTGGTGAAGCCGACTGGCATGGACTGCTGGATGGTTATCGACAGACCTCGGGCGATCAGCCCCTGGCGCCCGGAACCTGAGGCATCGGTCGTAGGGCGTGCGCTACCTGTACATACTCGCGGTCTACCTGGCAGCACCGCTGATCAGCCTGGTGATGCTGTGGCGGGGATTCGCCGATCGTATCTACTGGGCCAGCTTCCCGGAACGGTTCGGCTTCGGTGAGCGGCTGCCCGCGGGCAGTATCTGGATCCATGCTGTGTCGGTGGGCGAAGTAAATGCTTCTGCCGCGCTCGTAACAACGTTGCGCGAGCGCTATCCAGGCGTTCCAGTCCTGGTAACGACGCTCACTCCCACCGGCGCGGTTCGCGCGAAAGAGTTGTTCAAGGATCTCGCCCAGGTGCGGTACATACCGTTCGATCTGCCGGGCTCCGTACGGCGATTTTTTAGTCGGGTGCAACCGCGCCTGGCGGTGATCTTCGAAACCGAATTGTGGCCGAATCTATACCACCAGTGCGGCCGTCGCCGGATTCCGCTGGTGTTGGCCAGTGCTCGGATCTCATCTCGCTCGGTGAGCCGCTATCGGCGTTTGGGATCGCTCTTCCGGGACGCGTTGTCGCGAGGAGTCGTTGTCGCCGCGCAGGGCGAGGGCGACGCGAACCGCTTCGTGTCACTCGGAGCCGATCCCGATCGCACGCACGTCACGGGCAACATCAAGTTTGATTTCAGCGTGCCGCACGACACTGGCGAACGGGGCCGGCGCCTGCGTGAGTTTTATGCGGTATCGCGGCCGATGTGGGTGGCTGGCAGCACGCACGGCGGCGAGGAGGAAATCGTCCTCGAGGCCCAGCAGATCGTGCGCGGGATACATCCCAGGGCGTTGCTGGTGCTCGTGCCGCGGCACCCGCCCCGATTCGATGAAGTCGCCCATGGGCTTCAGCGCGCAGGCATCCGGTTCGTGCGACGGTCGCAGCGGTTCGGAGAAAAGGCCAGTGCTGCGGCCGCCTCCGCCGATGTGTTGCTCGTGGACACGCTCGGCGAGCTGTTGGATTTCTACGCGGCCGCGGATGTTGCTTTTGTCGGTGGCAGCCTGGTCCCCATCGGGGGGCACAATCTTCTCGAGCCGGCGGCGCTCGGTTTGCCCATTCTGACGGGTCCGTACAATGCGAACAGTGCGGACATTGCGAACTTGCTCGTAACGCGGGGCGCGGCGGAGGTGGTGCACGACGCCGAAGAGCTCGGGAGCCGCGTCTCAATGTTGCTGACTGATCCGGACGAGCGCGACAGGATCGGCGCGCTCGGCAGGGACTCGGTGGACAGCAACCGTGGTGCCCTGGGGAAGCTGTTGGGGTTGATCGAGCCGCTACTGCGGGGCTGACGTCACCCCGGCGGCGGCGAGGGCGTTATGGGGTCCGCGCTCGGCTGGGCGGGCGCTTCGATCGGTTGCATGGGCACCGTGGGAGCGGATACAGCCAGCCACTTGTTGATCTCGGTGACATCGTTCGTCGAGAGATTGCCCGCGGCGAGCCGAAGTTGAATCACACTGATGATGTAATCGTAGCGGCTGACCGCATAGTCGGTCTGCGCCTGTACCAGGGTGCGCCGCGAGTTGAGAACATCGACGGCGGTTCGCGTTCCAACTTCGTAACCGGCTTCCGTCGCCTTCAATGCGGTCTGGCTCGATTCGAGGGCCTGCCGCAGCGCCTGCACGCGCGCGATACCGCTGATGACGCCCAAGTAGGCATCACGGGCCTGCCGCTCAGTGGCCCGGGATGACTGCACGACCCCTTCCTTGGCAGCAATCCATTGGTACTGCGCTTGACGGACTTTCGATTGCGTCAGCCCGCCACTGAATAACGGTACAGTGATCTGCAGCGTGTACTGGCGATCATTGACGGTGTTGTTCAGGCTGAAAGGGCTGCCCGGGGTGTCCGGAATGTCTTCGCTGCCATCGGTGACCGTTCGGGACTTGCTGGCAACCAGATCGAATGTGGGCAGGTGGCCGCCGAAAGCGATCTTGACGTTCTCGCGAGCGATGTCAGCTTGCAGGCGGTTCGACAGCAGCGAGACATTCTGATCGAGGGACACGGTTACCCACCGGTCCTCGTCCGCCGGTTGGGGCGTGTTCAATGGCATGTCATCGCCGGGCTTGTTCAGGTCATCGTATTTCTGACCCGTGATTTCGCTGAGCTGGTCACCGGCGGTCGCCAGGGTGCGTTTTCCGGCGATCACCGCCGCGGCAGCCGTGTCCCGCGCTGCTTTCGCTTCCTGAACGTCCGTAATGGCAATCAGGCCTACTTCGAATCGCTTGTTGGCCTGATCCAGCTGGCGGGAGATCGCTTCCAGGGAGGCCTGATTTGCGTCGAGACCGTCGAGCGCCGACAGGACGTTGAAGTAAGCCTGGGCCACACGAAGAATCAGATTCTGCTGGGCGGCCAGGTAGGTTGCCTCCGCCTGGGCGACCTGCTTGTCGGCCTGCTTCACGGACATCCAGTTGGACCACGAAAACAGGTTTTCGCGCAGGTTGAGACCCCACGACCGGGACGTCGTGTTAATGGCGAACGGGGTGCTCGCGGTGGAATTGTCAACCGGTGGGACCGGGCCTGTGGGCGTGCCGTTTCCCGACCCGATAGACCCTTGGGCTTCGCTGCCGTCCTGTTTATCCTGCGACCGGGACAGCGTGCCCGAGATCTGGGGCAGGAGTGCCGACCAGGCCTGCGGCCGCGCCTCACGCGCGGCCAGCCGATTGGCATCGGCCTGGCGGATCTGGGGGTCGCTTTTCAGCGCGTCCTGATAAACCCCTACCAAGTCCTTTGCGGACGCCGCGCTGATGGATGCGAGCGCGACGAACAGGTAGGTCAGCGAGCGATTCATCAGAACGTGAACTCCTGGGGCCGTCGTGCGTTGATCAGGGGGTCAACGACGGTTTCGAACAGGCTTTCCGAGGTCCAGGCGTTCTCGGCGGTACGGCGGATCAGCCGTGCGGTCATGACCGGGGCCTCACCAACGATGATGAACAGCCGGCCCCCGATCTCCAGCTGGCGCTGGAAACGCTCATCCGGAATGGGCATGGAGCCGGTCACGGCGATGGCGCCGTAGCGCTTGGCGGGGCTGGCCGTCGTTGCCAGGGCGTCCGCTGTCACAATTTGCGTGTTACCAATGCTGAGTGTGGCCAGATTGCTCTTGGCGAGCTCGGCCAGCTCAGGAAAAACTTCGATGGATTCGACATGAGCGCTCACAGCGGCCAGGCAAGCGGTGATAAATCCGGAGCCGGCACCAATCTCGAGCACACGCTCGGTGCCCGTGAGCTCCAGAGCCTGCAGGAGCCTGCCCGCAACACTCGGGCGCAGCATGTGTTGGCCCTTGGGAAGCGGCACTTCGAGATCCATGTATGCCATGTACCGCTGTTGCGCCGGCGCGAAATGATCGCGGGGAATCTTGCGGAAAATTCCGAGCACGCGCTCGTCGAGCACGTCCCACGCGCGCACCTGCTGCTCAATCATCTGTTCGCGGGCGTTGGCGGTCTGCATCGTGGCACTCCAATTGGACTTATTGCGCATCAGTGAAAACGCGAGAGACGTTAAGGGTTTTACCGGGTTCTGCCAAGCAGCGGTGCGACGAGCAACGCCCCCGAGCGATGGGACGTGCGCGGTTGAGGGTAGCCGGGCCCGCGGGCGAAATGATAGTCAAGCCGGATGCGAAAATGACAGCCAACCCCCGAGGGGAAATGACAGCCAACCGAGAGGGGAAATGACAGATATAGTGAAATCCGGCTGGGGCGACCCTCCGCTTGCTATATGCTGCGGCTGTACGTTTCCCCGGCATGACAACCAATGAAAATGATCCGCGGGAGCGCACCCTTTTCGAATGAGGCCTGCCAACTGAGGCACTGAGAACAGTAGATGTCGATCGTCGGGCTTTTGTGCCTTCTATTTGCACTAGTCGCGAGCCTCCTGCTCGTGCTCTATTGGGTGCAGAGGCGTGAGATTCGCAGCGTCGAGCAACTATCGCAGCAGGTTCAGCGGATAGCGATCGGCGGGCGGCTCGACGGCCGCGTGGATTTGCAGAGCGACCAACCTGAGATCTCGGCGCTCACCACGGCGGTGAATCACCTGTTGACGCGTGTATCGGCCAGCAACGCGAGCGAAAACGCCCGCTCCACGCCGAAACTGTTTGCCGAGCTGGGCGACCGCATTCACGAGGCGGTGCTGGTCCACCGCGATGTCATTTTGTATGCCAACCGGCAATTTGCGACTTTTGTCGGTGTTGATCGCATCGAGCTGGTGGGTCGCAGGCTGGGCGACCTCGTGCCCCCCGAGTATTCCGAGCTCGTAAATGAGAACCTGCGGCGCCGCTTCGCGGGTGAGCCCTCGGCCGAGCGCTACGAGATCGAGATGGTCGGAATGCAGGGGCAGGTGAGCCGCCTCGAGATCACCACCGCAGTTGTAGACTACGAAGGCGCACCGGCGCTGCTCGTGACCGGTGTTGAGATCATCCCGACACAGACGGTGCAGCAGTTGCGGCTGACGGCCGACTCCACCGAGCCGGGCATGCATACGTTGGCGTTGGATTCGCTTGCCGAGGCGATCATTGCGACGGATGCGGCCGGGCTGATTACCTACATCAACCCTGCCGCCGAGCGTCTGACCGGCAGCGGCGCGTCAGCGGCTATCGGCAAGACTCTGGAAGACATCGTCGGCTTTGTTGATGAGACGGACCGGCGACTGCTGTCTGATCCGGTGCGGCAGGCCCTCACCAGCGGTGCGCCCGTGAACCTCAGCCGCCGTGCGCTGCTGTTGTCGCGTGCGAACGGCAGTGAGCGCTCGATTGAATTGTCAGCTTCACCGATCCGCAACGACGTGAAGGAGTTGATCGGCGCGGTTGTGCTGCTGCACGACGTGACTGAATTGCGCGGCCTTGCCCGCCAGATGTCGTATCAGGCGACCCACGATGCGCTCACGGGCCTGGTGAATCGCCGCGAGTTTGAGGGCCGCCTCGAAGAGGCCATCGACAGCGGTCACCGCGGCGACGGTCAGCATGTGTTGTGTTATCTCGATCTCGACCGCTTCAAGGTGGTGAACGACACGAGCGGCCATCTCGCCGGCGACAGCATGTTGCGCGAAGTGGCGAAGGTGCTTCGCGATGCCGTGCGCGACAGCGATACGGTGGCGCGCCTGGGCGGTGATGAGTTTGGAATGCTGCTCATCGGCTGTCCGCTGGAGAAGGCGCGGCAGATTGCGGACGATGTGTGCCGGGCGGTGGGCGACTATCGTTTTGTCTGGAAAGACAAGATCTTCAACATTGGTGTATCCATCGGTCTCGTTGAGATCTCACGCGAGAGCGGCAGCCTCGAAGAGTTGTTTGCCGCCGCCGACTCGGCCTGCTACGTGGCCAAGAAACAGGGGTCCGGCCGGGTTGCGGTCTACTCCGCGCGGGATGAGGCGTTGGCGCGCCATACCGGCGAGATCCAATGGCTCCAGAAACTACAGAGCGCTCTGAAAGAAAATCGCTTCCAGCTGTACCACCAGCCCATCGTTCCCGCGTACGGACAGGATGGCGGAGGACCGGCGATGGAGGTTTTCGTCCGGCTGCAGGACGAGGCCGGACACGAAGTGCCGCCCTCGGAGTTCGTGCGGGCGGCTGAGCGCTATCGGCTGATGAGCCTGGTCGACCGATGGGTGGTGCAGACGACTCTGGCAGCGCTGGGACGGGGTGCGATACCTATTCCGGCCAACCGGAGTGTGGCCATCAACGTGTCAGGCCAGACACTCGGGGACGTGCAATTCCTGGAGTTTGTCGTCGAATGCCTGGACAGCACCGGAGTGACTCCTTCCCAGGTGTGTTTCGAGATTACCGAGACCGCCGTCGTGGCCAACCTCGACCACGCCCGGCGGTTTGTCGGCGTCCTGCACGGCATGGGCTGTCAGTTCGCCCTCGATGATTTCGGCTCGGGCGTGGGATCGTTCTCGAACCTGAAAAACCTTCCCATGGACTACCTGAAGATTGACGGCTCGTTCATGCGGAACCTGGCCCGGGACTCGGTGAACCAGGCCATGGTCACGGCCATGATCAAGCTCGCCCGGACTTTGAATTTCAAGGTCATTGCCGAGCAGGTTGAAGATGAGGCCGGCCTGGAAGCCGCCCGCCGGATGGGCGTGGACTACATCCAGGGGTACGTGGTCGGCAGGCCGCAGCTGCTGCATCTGGCCGCCGCCTAGCGCCTTTGGGAGCCTGCGAGCCCGCCCTGGAGGCTCCTAGCGTCGAGCCAAGGGTCGTGGTAAGAAGGGCGCCCGTCCTAACAACACAACGACTAACGGACGCGCCCCTATGCAACTTGCACGACTGTGGCGTGAGCACCTTGCTGCCGGTTGTCCAACCGAGGTCGCCGGGGTCGAAATTGCCGGTAGTGATGCCCGGGCCCTGGATGCTGAGATTACGGCCTGTGCCAGCGCATTGATCTGCCGGAAGATGACTGTTGATGGCCGCATGGAACGGCGCCTCACCGAGATCAGAAGCGCGTTGGCGGACAAGTTGGCGCATCACGGGGAGGCTGACACCGATGAGCCGGTGGTAGCGGCCTATTACGCCCGCCTGAACGAGCTCGTCAGCGCGGTTCTCGTTGAGTCGCACTCGGGGCAGGCGTAGGAGTACATTTGGCGTTGCACCGAACGGTGGACGGCCAAGTGACATAACTCGTGTTGTGGCCGGTAGCCTGCATTGCGGCGGGTGGCCTGCGTCATTGACCGGCCGATCGTCAGGCGAAAACCGGAAGCCCCAGCCGCAAAACCGGGGGGTACGCACATTTCTTGCTACATCGCCGGCTTGGGAAGTTGTGAGGGCTCGGAATGATTGAAGACGTGCCTCATGCCGAGGTGCCGCTGAAGGTACTGGTCGTCGACGACCAGGCGGATTCCGCGGACGCTGTCGCCTTCATGTTGTCCCTGATGGGACATGACGTGCACACAGCCTATGGCCCTCGCGAGGCGCTGGAGCTGTTCCGGGAGGTTCAGCCGAGCGTGGTCTTCATGGACATCAGCATGCCGGAGTTGAGTGGCCTGGAGGCCGCGGCGCGCATTCGGTCCCTGCCGGAGGGCACTTCGACGACGATCATTGCCCTGACGGGGCTGGGACACGAGCAGGATCGGCGCCGCTCGCGGGAAGCGAGTATCGACCATCATGTGGTGAAGCCGGCTTCACCGGCGGTACTGCACCGGTTGCTGAGCGCAATCCAACCGGGGTGATGGCTACCGTCGGCGGCGCATTCGGCCGGCGCAGCCCGCGGCGTCAAAGAACCTGGGCTCCGCGCGAACTTTTTCGCCGGGGCGCCGTAGGCGCACAGCCCGCGGCGCAGCCGGCAAAAACCGCGCTTTTTGCCGGCGTCAAAGAACCCGGGCTCCGCGCGAACTTTTTCGCGCTAATTAATTAGATGATACTGACCAACAGCAGCGCCACGATGTTGATGATCTTGATCAACGGGTTGATGGCAGGGCCCGCCGTGTCCTTGTAGGGATCGCCGACGGTGTCGCCCGTGACCGCGGCCTTGTGAGCATCCGAGCCCTTGCCGCCGAAGTTACCTTCCTCGATGTACTTCTTCGCGTTGTCCCACGCCCCACCACCGGTGGTCATGGAGATAGCGACGAACAAGCCTGTGACGATTGTTCCGATGAGTAGTCCACCGAGCGCCCTGACGCCCGCGTCCTCTCCCATCAGAAACTTCATGGCGTACACCAACACGATGGGCACCAGGATGGGCAACAGCGAAGGGACAATCATTTCGCGGATCGCGGCACGGGTGAGCAGGTCAACGGCGCGCGAGTAATCGGGCTTGGCGGTGCCTTCCATGATTCCCTTGATCTCGCGGAACTGGCGGCGCACTTCGACGACGACCGAGCCGGCGGCCCGGCCGACCGCTTCCATCGCCATTGCAGCGAACAGATAGGGAACCAACCCGCCGATGAACAGGCCGATCACCACTGCGGGGTCGAACAGTGAAAACATCTCGTGCGGGTGTTTGCCCACTGCGTCGAGGTTGTGCGTGTAGTCGGCAAACAGCACGAGTGCGGCGAGGCCGGCCGAGCCGATTGCATAACCCTTCGTAACCGCCTTGGTGGTGTTACCTACGGCGTCGAGCGGATCAGTGATGTCACGAACGGCTTTCGGCAGGCCGGCCATTTCCGCGATTCCGCCCGCGTTGTCGGTGATCGGGCCGTAGGCGTCCAATGCGACAATCATGCCGGTCATGGACAACATGGCGGTGGCGGCGATCGCGATCCCGTACAGGCCCATGCCCGTCAGGAACGATTCGCCCAGTTGGTAGGAGCCATAGATCGCGAAGCACACGGCGATCACCGGCAGCGCCGTCGACTTCATCGATACGCCGAGTCCGGCGATGATGTTGGTGGCATGGCCCGTCTGGGACGCCGCCGCCACCCGTTGCACCGGGCCATACTCAGTTGCGGTGTAGTACTCGGTGATGATGATCAACGCCGCCGTCAGACCCAGCCCAACCAGGGCACAGCCGTAAAGCGCGTTAACTTTGCCGGCACCATCCATCAACTGGTGGGTGATGAAGTAGAAGGCAACCGCGGAGACGATGCCGGAGACGATCACGCCCTTGTACAGGGCATTCATGATCTTGCCGCCCTCTTTGGCGGACACGAAGAACGTGCCGATAATCGAGGCGACGATGGAAGCTGCGCCGAGCGCCAACGGGTAGATCAACGCATTGAACTTAACTACTGCGTCGCCTGCAAACAGCAAACCGCCCAGCAACATCGTGGCCACCAGTGTCACGGCGTAGGTTTCGAACAAGTCAGCCGCCATGCCGGCGCAGTCGCCAACGTTGTCGCCCACGTTGTCGGCGATGACCGCGGGGTTGCGCGGGTCGTCCTCAGGAATCCCTGCTTCAACTTTGCCGACGAGGTCGGCTCCGACGTCCGCCCCCTTGGTGAAGATTCCGCCGCCCAGTCGCGCGAAAATCGAGATCAGCGAGCCGCCGAAAGCCAGGCCGACGAGTGCGTGCAGTGCACCGTCGTCTCCGATATGGGAGCGCAGAACCGCAAAATAGCCTGCAACACCGATCAGTCCGAGGCCTACCACCAGCATTCCGGTGATCGCACCACCGCGGAAGGCAACACTGAGTGCCGCGTTCAAGCCGTGAGTGGCTGCCTCAGCCGTGCGGACATTCGCCCGCACGGAGATGTTCATTCCGATGTAACCCGTGAGGCCGGACAGGATTGCGCCAACCGCGAATCCGCCTGCGGTTGCCCAACCAATGGCTACGCCTAATGCGATGAAGAGAACGATTCCGACAATGAAGATCGTCGTGTATTGACGATTGAGGTAAGCCTGGGCGCCTGCTTGAATCGCTGCAGCGATTTCCTGCATGCGGGCATTTCCCGCAGGCAGACGCAAGATGGACATCATCGAGAAGACGCCGTAGAGAACGGCTAAGACACCAGCAGCGATTGCAACCCACAGCCAAGAAGCAGCATCGATCACAGGCTTCCTCCCCCAAAACAACGAGTTGTAGTTCGGTCGTGCCCCGCCAAAAAAAGGCGGGGCACTGTAGCACAACCTCCCGTGAGGCCCGATTCGTTAATTGGCGCGGCACTGGCCGCGCGCAAGACCGGGTCCTTTTCCGCCGCCAAAAAGCGTGGTTTTTGGCGGCTGCTCCTGCGGTATGAGCTGATGCGCCGCTCACGTGGTTGGACTTTAGGCTTTAGATTTTGAAGTCGGTTTTGAGCTTGCGCTTCACAGCGACTCCTTTGATCCGGACATACTCCGGTAGTCCGTCCTTGAATGGCGGATACGCTTCGCCACCAATGAGCGGCTCCAGGTAGCGTCGGCAGGCGTCGGTGATTCCGAACCCGTCCGCGGTTATGTATTCGGGGGGCAGTTTCTTTTCCTTGTTGGCCACTTCGCCCAGTGGAATGTGCCCGATCGTCCACTTGTACGGCTTCGATGACTTGCGAACGATCGTAGGCATCACCGCATTCACGCCTTTGACTGCCAGCTCCGCGGCCGCCTTCCCGACGGCGTAGGCCTGGTCCACGTCCACCTGCGACGCAATGTGCCGCGCTGCGCGCTGCAAATAATCAGCCACCGCCCAGTGGTACTTGTACCCGTGTGCCTCACGAACCATGTTTGCAACGAGCGGACCGACTCCGCCAAGTTGCGTGTGACCGAATGCATCCGTTGTCCCGGCGTCGGCGAGAAACTTGCCGTCGGCGGTCGCGGAGCCCTCGGAAACGACGATTACGCAGAACCCGTAATCCGTGACGCACTGTTTCACCTTGGCGAGGAACTTGTCTTTTTCGAAGGGAACTTCCGGGAACAGAATGATGTGCGGCGGCTCATTCGGCTTGCGTCCCGCCAGCCCAGCCGCGGCGGCGATCCAGCCGGCGTGGCGGCCCATGACCTCGAGCACGAACACCTTGGTCGAGGTACGCGCCATCGAGGCCACGTCGAGGCCTGCTTCGCGTGTGGACACCGCGATGTATTTCGCCACCGAGCCGAAGCCGGGGCAGCAGTCGGTGTGCGGCAGGTCGTTATCAACCGTTTTCGGCACACCCACACAGGTGATTGGATAGCCCAGGGACTCGCCGATTTGCGAGACCTTGAGGGCGGTGTCCATGGAGTCGTTGCCGCCGTTGTAGAAGAAATATCCAATGTCGTGCGCCCGGAACACCTCAATGAGCCGCTCGTATTCGGCCCGGTTCTGTTCCAGGCCCTTGAGCTTGAAGCGGGCGGAGCCAAAGGCGCCGGACGGGGTGTGCTTCAGGCCCTTCAGGACGGCAGGGGTCTCCCGGTAGACGTCGATCAAATCCTCGGTCAGCGCCCCGATGATGCCGTGCCGTCCGGCATAGAGTTTCCCGATGTGGCGGGGGTACTTTTTCGCAGTCTCGATGACGCCGGCCGCCGAGGCATTGATGACGGCGGACACACCACCTGACTGGGCATAGAACGCGTTTTTCGGGGCGGCTCGCGATGGGGCGGTTTTTTTCTTGGCCATGGTTGACAGTTGCGTGCCGGTGAGGGAAGTGGGGTTGCCAAGAATAGCGCAGAGGGCGGGTCTTACGCCCTGAAGAACAATTGCGCTCCGGACAGTGCGTTTGACCTTGCAGGGAACGGCCGGTAACGTGTCGGGCCTTTCGCGAGTCACGAACCGAATAAAGCACATCATGCGCATCGTTCTATTGGGGGCGCCCGGATCGGGCAAGGGAACGCAGTCTCAGCGTCTGGTGCAGGAGCACGGAATTCCGCAGATCTCGACGGGTGATCTGTTACGTGCTGCCGTCGCCAAGGGCACTCCGCTGGGAGTCCGCGCCAAGGAGGCAATGGACCAGGGGAAGCTCGTCGAAGACGACATCGTGCTCGGCATGATCCGTGAGCGGCTGGCCGAGCCTGACGTTGCCAACGGCTTCATTCTCGACGGTTTCCCGCGCAACTTGTTGCAAGCCGACGCGCTCGACGCGTTGCTGAACGAGTTGGGTCAACCGTTGGATGCAGTCGTCCAGATGGACGTGGAATACACCGAGCTCATGCGCCGGATCTCTGGACGCCGCACCTGCGTTGATTGCGGCCGTGTGTTCAATCTCTTCAGCACCCCGCCGGAAGAAATCGAGAGTGACAAATGCCCGAAGACGGGTGAGCCGCACAAGTTGTTCCAGCGGCCGGACGATACCGAGGAGACGGTTGCCAACCGGTTGAAGGTGTACGAGGAGAAGACTCGACCGCTGATCGAGTACTACCGCAAGAAGGGAATATTGCAGTCCATCGATGCCGAAGGCGACATTGATGACATCACGGCGCGGTTGGAGACGGCGTTGCAGGCGGCTGCGAAGCGAAAGCCTGCGGTGAAGAAGAAAGCGGCGCCGGCCAGGAAGACTGCGGCTGCGAAGAAAGCCCCGGCAAAGAAGGCTCCCGTGAAGACGGCTGCCAGGAAGGCTGCAGGCAAGACTGCGGGCAAAAAGGCGGCGGCGAAGGGAGTGCGCCGGCGTACCGCCGTGGCGAAGTCAGTCCGTAAGGCCAAAAAGGCTCCCGCGCGACGTACGCCAGTGAAGAAAGTTGCGAAAACGGCCGCGAAGAAGGGCAAGAAGGCGGCTAAGCGCACCCGCTAGTTGGCAAACGGCTGGTCGCTCGGCGCGGCCTGCTGAAGGTCGCGGCGGCTTGCGTCGGCTGAGTGAACGAGCGCCGGCTGATTGTCAGTCGCCCTGCAACTCTCTGACGTTGACTTGCGTGTCGTAGTGCTGCATGTCAGCGGCTTTGGCAGCGGCAGTGGAGTGTTGGTCGGGAGCTTTGGCGCGCGGCGCCACTCGCGGCAACACCACCGTGAACGTCGAGCCTCGATTGGCTCCCTCGCTCGTGGCCGTGACCGTGCCGCCGTGCAACTCAACCAGCCGCTTGGCGAGTGCCAGACCCAACCCCAGGCCGGAGAATCGTTGCTCGGGTGACGTGTCGGCGCGCCAGAAGCGGTCGAACACGAACGGCAACATTTCGCTGGCGATTCCCGTGCCGGTGTCAGTAACTGAAATCTCGCAGTCGGACCCTTCAGAGCGCAGCGTCACCAGCGCCAACCCGCCGCGCGGCGTGAATTTGATCGCGTTGCTCACGAGGTGCCAGATCACCTGTTGCAGGCGATGTGGATCGCCGAACACCAGGCAGTCCGGCTTGGAGAATTCCCTGCGCAGCTGCACGCCCTTGGCCTTGGCGACGGGCTGCAGGATGTCCAGTGCGGCCTCGACGATCTCGCAGATGTCGGTCTCTTCGGGATCCACGCGGATCTTGCCGCTGGTGACGGCGCTCAGGTCGAGCAGGTCATCCACCAGATGGGCGAGGTGTCTTGCATTGCGGGAGATCGTCTGCCCCGCGGACTGAGTCTCCGTAGCATCGAGCCGACCCAGCTCCATCAGGCGCGACCAGCCCAGGATTGAATTGAGCGGCGGCCGCAGCTCGTGACCCAACGCCTCGAGGAACTCGTCCTTCAGCCGGCCCGCACGCTCGGCCTCGAGGCGCGCGGCGCGCTCGAATTCGAGCAGGGCCCGCAGCTCATCGAGGGACTCATTCATGGGAGAGCAGCACCGGTGAAGACGTATACTTTCCGACGCACTTTACCATCATTGGTTCAAAGCGCGGCCAGCATGCGATTGCCGACAACCTCACGACGCCAGCCGCGCAGCACTCCAACGTCGCGCCGCCCGTCCACGAGCAGCTCGAGGTCGCGCCGTGTCGCCAACACTTCCGGGCTCAATCCCAGATCGGCCGCCAGGGTCTGATTGAGCACGCCCAGTTTTTTCACCAACGCGGTCTTGGACGGGTCGGGCCGCAGGCGTGCGTTGATCGGGGGGGCGGGGGTGGGCACGGCGGCCGCTTGAATGCATTCGAGAATTTCGGCACCGCAGTGCTTGAGCACGCCCGGGGGAAACTCGGGGATCGCGCCGATGGCTTCCAGGGTACGCGGCACCTGTATGACAATATCGCGAAGCGCTGCATCATCGAGAATCCAGCCTCGCGGCCGGTTGCGCTCGATTGCGCGCCGCTCACGCCACGCAGCGAGCAATTGGGCGAGCCGCTCGCGCGCCGGATCCAGCGATCGCAGGCCTTTCACGCGCAACCAGGCGTCATCGGGATCAGTCGCAATGTTCCGCGTGTCCTCCAATTCATGCAACTCTTCCCTCAGCCACGCCAGGCGTCCGCTACGCTCGAGCTGTTCTTCGAGATGCACCTTCAACGGCAGCAGATAGCGAACATCATCCAGCGCATATTCGATTTGCTCAGGAGATAGCGGCCGCCGCGACCAGTCAGTACGTGTGTGCGATTTTGGAAGCTCTTTTCCCAGCAGGCGGCGCACGAGCTCGCCGTAGCCGATCTGCGCAGGCAGCCCTGTTAGGGCCGCGGCAATCTGTGTATCGAACACCGGCCGCACGAGGCCGGCGATGGGAAACATGACCTCGACATCCTGCCGCGACGCATGCATGACCTTCGTAATACCCGACGCGGTCAGCATTCCTGCCAGTGGCGTGAGATCGGAAAGCGCAAGCGGATCAACGCACCAGGCGTCGCTGTGCGACGACAACTGCACCAGGCACAGTTCCGCGCGATAGGTTCGCTCTCGCAAAAATTCCGTATCCAGGCCTACGTGATCGCATGAGTCCAGCTCGGCAGCGAGCTGTGCGAGGGCAGGGGATGTCGTGACTATGGTTTGCAACGGTCGAAGGTCATATGGGTCATTGGGGCTGTACAATCCGGCGCGGTGCACATTATGCGAGTCAGAGGCCGGTATACAAAGCAATGAACGCATTCAGACGAGTCAGCCAGTAATGGTCGAGCTGCTCCGGCTCTTCACCCAGATCGCCATGTTGCGCAAAGGTCCCCAGGACCTACCGGCGTCGCCGTTGCTGCTCGTATTGACGATTGCGGGTTATTTCATCGCCCATCTGATTGTGGGTGAGGTCCTGCCGCCGTTTCCGGGCCCGTGGGTGACTCACCTCATCCTCGACGTCGTGTTTACGTTTGTGTGGTACGCGCTGCTGCTCTATGTGGCGAAGAAGCCGGAGCGCTTTCTGCAGACGACGATCGCGGTGTACGGCTACCAGACCGTGCTTTCTCCCTTGTTGGTTGCAGCACTGTGGCTGCAGCGCCGTTTCGATCCCGAGTCTGTCTGGCAGTTCCCCGTGACGCTGGTCAGCCTCGCCTTGCTCATCTGGATCATTGCGGCCAACAGCCACATCGTGAAGGCAGCCCTGGAATGGTCTATGGCGCCGAGTGTTGCCCTCGTCATATTGCAAACGCTGGCGGGTGACCTGCTGGTGCTCACTCTCTTTCCTTCATCAACTCCTTAGCGGCTGAACGATGCACGTCCACATACTAGGAATCTGCGGCACTTTCATGGGCGGCATTGCCGCCATCGCCCGGGCAGCGGGCCATCGGGTGACCGGCTCGGATAGGAATGTCTATCCGCCGATGAGCACCCAGCTCGAGGCGATGGGTGTCAACCTGATCCAGGGCTTCGAGGCCGCGCAACTGGATCCGGCCCCTGACGTTGTAGTGGTTGGTAACGTGATGACGCGGGGACAGCCCGTCATCGAGGCCCTGCTCGAGCTGGGTATTCCCTACGCGTCAGGACCCGAGTGGCTGTCGCGCGAGGTTCTCAAGGACCGATGGGTGCTGGCTGTCGCCGGGACGCATGGCAAGACAACAACCTCGTCGCTGCTGACCTGGATTCTCGACAAGGCGGGGCTCGCGCCCGGCTTCCTCATCGGCGGCGTACCCGCCAACTTCGACACCAGCGCCCGGCTGGGTGGCGACCCGTTTTTTGTGATTGAAGCCGACGAATACGACACGGCGTTTTTCGACAAGCGAGCGAAATTTGTGCACTATCGGCCGCGCACCGCGATTCTCAACAACCTCGAATACGACCACGCGGATATCTACCCGGATGTCGAATCGATCCAGCGCCAGTTTCACCACCTGGTGCGGATCGTCCCTGGCAGTGGTCGCATTGTCTGGAATGCCTCCGACAAGCGGCTCGAACAGACGCTTGCGATGGGTTGCTGGACACCTTGCGAGGGATTTGCGCGATCGGACGTTGGGGCTCCTGATGCGTTATGGACGGCGCGCCCGACCGGGAATGTCGATGACTTCTCGCAGTTTGAGGTGCTCGAAGGCGGGAGGCCTCGCGGTACTGTTCAGTGGCAGATGATCGGTGCCCACAACATGGAGAATGCCCTCGCAGCCATTGCGGCGGCTCGTCATGCCGGCGTTACTGTCGAACACGCCATCGACGCTCTCGGATCGTTCAAGGGCATTGCCAGGCGCATGCAGTTGCGTGGCGAGGTGAACGGCGTTCGCGTGTACGACGATTTTGCGCACCACCCGACGGCCATAGCGACGACCGTGGATGGCTTGCGCCGGCGCGTTGGAAATGCGCGGATCATTGCCGTGCTGGAACCCCGATCGAACACCATGAAAATGGGCGTTCACCAGAAGACCCTCGGCCCGTCACTACTCGGAGCGGACGAGGTCTGGCTGTTCACACCGCCCGATCTGGGTTGGGATGCGACTCCCATCGTAGAGTCACTGGGTCAGCGCGGACACTCGAGCCGCGACATCGGCTCGCTGGCTACGGCGCTGGCGAAATCGGCGCGACCGGGTGACCACGTGTTGATTATGAGCAACGGTGGCTTCGGCGGCCTGCATGGGAAGCTGCTGGCCGAGCTGGAACACAAGCAACCTCCCCTGAAATCCCCTCAATAGACCCGTGATACCTCTCTTCCCGCTCAATACAGTGTTGTTTCCGGACGGTCCGCTGCCGTTGCGGATCTTCGAAACGCGGTATGTGGACATGGTCCGGTACTGCATGCGGGAGCACTGTCCGTTCGGAGTGGTGCTGATTCGAGCGGGGTCGGAAGTAGGGGCGGGTGCTGCGGGCGAGACCAGTGCGATTGGTACGACGGCGCGGATCGTAGATTTCAACGCGTTGCCGGACGGCCTGCTCGGAATAACCTGTCAGGGCGAGCGCAAGTTTTCCGTCTCGAAACACTGGCAGCAGGAAGACGGTCTCCATGTCGCTGACGTGGAGTTCGCGGCGCCGGAAGAACCTACCGACCTTCCCTTCGAGTACGATCATCTCGGCGAGCTGCTTCGCAAAGTGTTGCCGGAGTTGGGTGAGTTGTACGCCAACGTGCCCAAATATTTCTCGAATGCCTCGTGGGTGGGCTGTCGGCTGGCCGAAATCCTGCCGATTGCTCTGTCAGAGAAACAATACTGCCTGGAGCTCGACGACCCCATTGTGCGGTTGGCGCGGCTGAACCCGCTGATCCGCAGGGCGGATGAATGAGTGAGTTGGATCGGCGCACTTTCCTGGCTATGACGGCTGCGGCGTTTGCCGCCCCAGCCGCTTTGGGCCAGGGGCCAGCCTTGGCCCCATGGGCTGATTCGATCATCGTGAATGCGCTGGGCGGATTGGAGGATCCCAACCCTAAGAAGTCCGACGAAAGGGTGATGCGTGACGCACACGCATCGGGTCTCACTGCCGTCAACCTGACGCTCGGCTACGTGTTCGGCGACATGGAGCCGTTCGAGTCCACGGTTCGCGACATCGCAAAGACAGATTCGCAAGTCCTGGCGGATCCGAAAAATCTTCTGAAGGTTTACACGGCGGCCGACATCCTGCGAGCCAAGGCCGAGCGCAGGATCGGTCTCATCTATGGCTTTCAGAACGCGGCCATGTTGGGTAACGACTCGTCGCGGGTCGAGATCTTCGCTGGCCTGGGCGTCCGCATCATCCAGTTGACTTACAACGCACCGAATCAGCTCGGAGACGGGTCTGTTGTGCCGGAGAACCGCGGGTTGTCCTCATTCGGTCACGAGGTGGTCGACCGGTTGAATGCCAACCGCATCATGGTCGATCTGTCGCACAGTGGTGAGCACACGTGTCTGGATGCAGCACGGGCCTCGAAGCAACCCATTTCAATCAACCACACAGGGTGCCGGTCCCTCGTTGATCTGCCGCGCAACAAGACAGACGAGGAGTTGCGCCTGGTGGCATCGAAGGGCGGATTCGTTGGGATCTATTTCATGCCCTTTCTAAACAAAACCGGCCACGCTACCGCAGACGACGTTGTGGCCCACATTGATCACGCTGTGGATGTCTGTGGCGAGGACACTGTAGGGATTGGAACAGACGGGCCGGTTACCGGTATCGACGACCTGAAGGGGTATACGGAGGTGCTGGCCAAGGAGCACGAGACGCGCAGTAAAGCTGGCATCAGCGCTGCGGGGGAGCGAGCCGATACCGTACCGTTCGTGGTCAATTTGCGGGGAGTCAACCAGTTCTACGCGTTGGCCGATCGCTTGCTGAAGAAGGGTTATTCCACCGGCCGGGTGGAGAAGATTCTCGGACGGAATTTTTTGCGGTACGCGAAAGACGTGTGGGGCGCTTAACCGGTAGCGGCGGTGGCGCCGGTGCGGCGAATGTAGAACCGCACCAGGACCACGCCCGTCAGGACGGTCCAGGCAAAAACCAGCCATCCGATAAAGCCATCAAACTTGCTCAGCAGGAAGCTCAGAGGCTGGTCACGCACAGACTTTGTCAGCTCGTGCGTAAAGAGCATGACCCACACCCAGCCGGCGTGCAGTCCCACGCACGCTGCGATGTTGCCGGTCCTCGCGCGAATGATCGCCAGCACCATCCCCACAGCGAACAGGCAGATGAACGCATCGGCCATGTCCAGTGGCCGAGAGAACCACTGCAGCGTTCCCGCCAGCAAATCGAATCCGCTGGAGGACGTCACCTGGTCCGGCGCGATGTGGTAACTCGCCAGGAAGTGCACAGCTGAGTAAACGATGGAGGTCAGTACTATCGCGGTTTTCGCGCCGGACTCGCGTTGGATGGCGGCGAACATCACACCCCGAAGCATGGTCTCCTCAATGAACCCGACGGCCAGGCCACTCGCGAGTCGATTGAGGATGATTTTCGTCAGTTTGCCGCCCGTGGCCGTTGAGGCTTCGGTCCAGTCCAGCAATCCCAGCGCGGTCATGATCCCCACGATGGCCGCCATGCCGACCACGCCGAGCGCGAGCCCGATCAGCATTTCCCGGATGAAAAGTGGACGTAGTAGCGCGTAGCCGACGCTTCGCTTGTCGGCTAGTCCAACACGGCGTGCGACCAGGATGAAACCGATGACCAGTGCCAGCATCCCGATGCGTTCGCCCATGCGGTGGAACGGGAAGTCGAAGTAGGGGTGTAACAGCAGCCACACCGGGTAGGAGAAGATGGCTATGGAGGCCAGTGCTGCCAGCATCAGTCCGAAGAACAATACGAATGCACGCATCAGCAGTGACTCCAATTTTGCCGCAAATCCGGAGGCTGTTGGGCTATCGCCGCAAGCCGTCGACTCCTGACAATGGCGTCGCGGTCAATAATCATGGATGGTTTAGTCATGCAAGAACAACGGGCACGGAAAATACTTCAGGCTCTCGTCCAGGGAGTGGATCCGACGACGGGTGCGGAACTGGAGGCCGGAACGGTGTTGCAGCGGGCGGATGTGTTACGTGCCTTGCTGGCCGGCGTTACGGCGCTCGAACAGATCTCTGCACGGGCGCAGCGGCGGGCGCAATTGCCGGACAATGTTGGGTTGCCGTGGACGGCAGACGAGGAACGCACTCTCGTTTCGGCGTTCCAGGCGGGTGATGCCCTGTCTGAGATTGCAACGAAACACGGACGTACGTTACGTGCAATCGAGGCACGTCTGGAGCGACTCGGGCTGATCACGGCCGACCAGCGGACAACCAACAACAGCTTCACGGGATCCCCAGCATCGCGCGCCACTGATTCACAACCGCCGTGAGTCGGAAGCGCGGATCAGGCGCAGCGCTGGGGCGGGCTCCAGCACGCCAGGCACGAATGCGGTCGATGTACGCATCAAACAGTCCGAGGCCGTCCGCGACCCGTGCGGGTCCGCTGCGCCAGCCGGGTGAGAGGCTTTGGAATGTTGTCTCGTAGGCTCTTTGGGCAAATGTGACGGGCAGTACCTGCTGCGGGTCGCCGACAATCTCGGCGGCCGCGCCGCAGTCGCATGTGAGGACGGGTGTCCCCACGGCCTTGGATTCAGCGAACACCAGGCCGAAAGTTTCGGGCAGTACGAAGTTGGGGAAGAAGGTGCACAGCGCGGACCGGACTTCCTTGTGAATCCGTTCCTGCGGCTGCGGCCCCAGATACTCGACGCCCTCGATAGCCGACGCTCTGCGGAATTTGTAGCCGGGGTTGCCCACTTGCAAACGAAGGTCCGGCATCCGTTTGCGCAAAGCGCGAAAGGCGTCGAGAGTGAAGGCCAGGCCCTTATTCGGCGATGAGAAAAATACGAGCTTGCGATCGTCAAAGGCGGAACCGTCGGGCACGAGATCGTCGGTGACCGGGTTGTAAATCGTTACAGCGCGCACGACGTCAGCAACGCCGATCCTGCGTACGGTGGCCTCAACTCCGCGACGCTGTGTATCCGAAACGCAAATGATCGTGACGGAGCGGTCGCGCAGATGCTGGGCAGTGGAGGCGAGTCGTCGGCCCCGCTTAGATCCGGGATTCAGCTGATCGTGTACCCACAGATACGTTTTTGCGTCTGGGTAGAGCTCACGCACCTTGGGAAGCGCACGCGAGTCGCGATTCAGGATGACGTGTTCGATGCCCGCGATTTTGCCGGGGGGCAGATACGAGCCGTAAGCCTCGGTGCGATTGTGCTGCATGACGAATGCGCCGAGCGCGTCCGCTATACGGGTGACACTTGCCTCAGTGCCACCAGTGGCCTGCTGCTGCAGCGTGCGCGTGTCGTACGGCCGCTGGCACGACGGGTCATAGAACAACACGGAACTCATTAACGGTATTCTATGCCAATGAAGCTGACCGCCTGCATTATCACGCACAACGAGGCGGATCGGATCGAGTCTTGCCTGAGGTCCGTGAGCTTTTGCGACGAGATCCTCGTCGTTGATTCGCATTCCACGGATACGACGCGCCAGATTGCCAGCTCGCTCGGAGCCCGTGTCATCGAGCGCGATTGGCCCGGGTACCGTTCGCAAAAACAATTCGCCATCGACAGCGCCGGTCATGACTGGGTTCTGTGCGTTGACGCGGACGAACGTGTCACCAGCGAGTTGCGTGAGGAGATTGAGGCCTTGCGCGCCCGTGGCTTTCCGGAACACGCCGGTTGGTCTGTGCCCCGGATAACCGAATATTTCGGACGCTTCCTGCGTCACGGCAACACGTATCCCGATCGGCTGATTCGCCTATTCGATCGGCGGCGGGGTGGGTGGGTCGGTGAGGAGATCCACGAGAACACACGGGTGACAGGGAGCGTAGGGCGGCTCAAGGGGCATCTCGAGCATTTCTCGTATCGAAGCCTCACCGATCATCACAACCGGATGGCGCGTTACGCCGATCTCATGGCGCATGCGTTGTACGCTCGCGGCAAGCGATGCGGGTTGCTGAAGGTGCTCTTCAATCCGCAGTGGCGCTTCCTGCGCGGATACTTTTTGCGCCTCGGGTTTCTCGATGGCTGGCGGGGGCTGGTATTTGCCCTCGTCGAGGCTAATTACGTCCGGCGTAAATACCTGGGGCTGTACATGCTGAGCAAAGGACTCGCGCCCTAGCAGTCCGGTGACGAAGTAATGTCCGCGGAAATTGCCGATGAAGCGCCGCAGGCGCCCTGCACCGGCGCAGCCGGCAAAAACCACGCTTTTTGCCGGCGGGCGACAGGGTAATGTCCGCGGAAATTGCCGGGAGCAATTTCCGCCAAATTTAGTAGAGAGCTTCGGGCTTGAAGCCATCGCGACGCATGAGCTCGAGCAGCCCGCCGTCACCGACGAGATGCAGGGCGCCCACGACGACAAAGTAATCCTGATTCCCGTGCAGCAGCTTCTCGATCTGCGGTACCCAGCGTTTGTTGCGGTCGCTGACCAGGAGGCGGTACAGGGCGGGGAACGATTTGTACTCATCGCTCAGCAGTGCGGCCAGCTTCGTTGCATCGCCCGTGCGCCACGCAGACACGACGGATTGGGTTTCGCTTTCGACGTCGTGCATCTCGGTCACGACCATGTCGAGGAAGCGCGCCTGGTCGGGATATGACATGCCCTGCAACACGCCCAGCTGCTCGTCCATCGTTTCCAAGCCGCTGATCGGTTTGCCGTCGGCCTGGGCTTTGTGCTGCAACTGTTGCTCAACCCCTTTCTGGGGATCGAAGCCGAGTTGCACATACTGCATTTCAATCAACTGTAGGGCGAGAGCCCAGGGCTGCAGCATGTCGGCGGCGTCCATCGGGACGCCCAGGCGCTCCGCTTCCTTGCTCACGCGCCGGTAACGCTCCTCGCCGATTGTGGCGCGCAGTGTGGTGCCTTCCTTCAGCATGCCGTTCTCCATCATCCACGACGCGGCCTCCATCGGGTCCACCTTGTCGATGGCCAGCTCCATGACGAGAGCCTTGGATCCCTTGTAGGCGTGATCGAACGCCCGCGGCAGACTGGAGTCGTCAGCCTTCAGCAGATGAACGGAGCCAGCGAGATAAACCGTATTGTGATCGCCGTGGATGGCCCAAACGGGGCTCCCGGCATGGGCGGTCAGGCTGCCGAGGAGACCGAGTGCGAGGAGCCAGCGACGCGTTTTTCGACCCACATAACCTCCGTAAGCAACGAGCCGTCAGATTGCAGCTCGAGAGTGCGGTAGGCAGGCGGTCGCCGGTCCACGGCAAACTCGTCGGCGTGCGGCACAAACTGCGCGCACGTCGATGGTGTTGCAAGCAAGCGCACATTCTTGCGCATTCCTTCATACGCCTGGTGCACGTGCCCCCAGACGATCGCACGTACATTATCGTGCCGGTCGACAACGTTGAAAAATTCTTCCGCGTTCTCCAGGCCTACGCGGTCCAACCACCGGCTGGACATTGCGATTGGGTGATGATGCAGGGTCACGAGGCAATGACGACCCTCGGCGGTGCTCAGCGCCTCTTCGAGCTGCGCGAGCGTCCGGTCGCTCAGTCGGCCGCTCGCCGATCCGGGCAGGGTGCTGTCCAGCAGAACGACGCGCCATGCATCAAAATCGCGGTAGCCACCCACGGTGAATGGGTCAACCCGCAACTCGCGGCGCATCACCGCAGGATCGTCATGATTTCCAGGTATGCATAGGACTGGCATGCCCAGATGTCCAAACACGCGACGGATGTGCACGTAGCCGTTGGGATCGTCCTGCACGAGGTCGCCGGTGACGAGTACAACATCGGGCGGCCAGGCCGTGGACTGCCGCGCATCGGCAAGCGCGGCCTTGAGCGCGGGGAGTGTTGCGATCCCGCGCAAGGTTTCTGTCTCGCTCCCGTAGAGGTGCGGGTCGGTGAATTGAATGAGGCGCAAAACACTCATGATTTTGACATCGCCAGCCGGATCCTTTCAGTGACTTCCGCAATGCCGGTTGGGTTCCTTGGGAGCCGGTGGCCGGACGGTGCAATCAAAGCGTAACAGAGGGTCCCTGGGGCCTTGCAGTGAACTGGGTCATGTGCTCGGAGCAGGTGTTCGCGAACATGACGCAGTACCGTGCGAAGGCCAGAAATTGTGAAGCCAGACGCCTACATATGCAGCCTGCACAGCGACCTATGTCGCGTGTGCAGGCGCTCATGTCGGTGGTGCCAGACAGCACAATGAGCCAGTGGCGGGTAGTTCGATGGATTGAGATTTCCAAGCGGTGCCCGGCCGCGTGTCCGTACAAGCTGGGGTCTGCGCGCCGCACTATGGCAAACTGCTCTTTTCCGCATCCCCCTTCGACCCGCAAACGAAGAACCATATGACTACACGACGCGAGCTGGCCAATTGCATTCGTGCGCTCTCGATGGACGCCGTCGAGCGCGCCAAGTCCGGACATCCGGGTGCCCCGATGGGCATGGCGGACATCGCCCAGGTCCTCTGGGGCGATTTCCTCAAGTACAACCCCGGCCATCCCGAGTGGGTTGACCGCGATCGGTTCGTGCTCTCCAACGGGCATGCTTCGATGCTGCTGTATTCGGTGCTGTACCTCACGGGCTATCCGTTGCGTCTCGAGGAAATCGAGACGTTCCGACAACTGGGCTCGCGGTGTGCGGGTCACCCGGAGCACGAAATCGGCATCGGTATCGAGACGACCACCGGGCCGCTCGGCCAGGGCGTGGCGATGGCCGTGGGTATGGCGCTGGCGGAAAAAATGCTGGCTGCCCAATTCAACAAGCCCAATTTCAACATCGTCAACCACTACACGTATGTGTTCGCCGGTGACGGTTGCCTAATGGAAGGCGTTTCGCACGAGGCCTGCTCGATGGCGGGAACCTTTGGGCTGGGCAAGCTCATCGTGTTCTACGACGACAACGGGATTTCCATCGACGGCAAAGTGGCGGGCTGGTTCCGGGATGACACTGCGAAGCGCTTCGAGGGATATCACTGGCAGGTAATCCCCAATGTCGATGGCTACAACCCGGACGCCATTGCAGCGGCCATCAAGGCTGCGCAGGCCGAGACGTCGCGTCCGACGTTGATCATGTGCAAGACAATCATTGGTTATGGTGCGCCGGACAAGCAGGGGACGAAATCCGCTCACGGCGAAGCGCTGGGGCCGGACGAAGTGGCTAAGGCTCGCAAGCAGCTGAATTGGCCCTACGAGCCGTTCGTCATTCCCGACGAGATGAAGTCACAGTGGGATCACCGCAAGCAAGGTGACGCCGCGGAAAAGATCTGGAAGGATTTGTTCGCACGCTACCAGAAGGAATATCCGGAGCTCGCCGCTGAATTTGAGCGCCGCACTTCGGGGCAGTTGCCGAAGACCTGGCGGGACACGGCGGCCAAGGCTCTCGAAGCCCTCGGCTCACAATCCAAGCCGCAGGCGACCCGCCAGTCATCACAGGCCGTGCTGGACCTGCTGGCGCCGGGATTGCCGGAGTTTTTCGGCGGCTCGGCCGATCTGACCCCGTCGAACAACACGCAGTTCAAAGGCGCTGTGACGCTTACTCCGGAGGAGTTTACCGGGAACTACATGCACTACGGCGTGCGTGAATTCGGTATGACCGCAGCGTTGAACGGAGCCGCACTCCACGGGGGATTCATTCCCTATGGTGGGACGTTTTTGGTGTTCTCAGACTATGCACGCAATGCTGTGCGCCTCGCCTGCCTGATCGGAACCCATGCGATCCTGGTTTACACCCATGATTCGATCGGTCTCGGCGAGGACGGTCCGACCCATCAACCGATCGAGCACCTCACCAGCCTTCGAGCTATCCCCCATATGACGCTATGGCGGCCTTGCGATGGCGTCGAGACGGCTGTGGCCTGGGTTTCGTCAATCGAGCGCAAGGGCCCGACATTGCACGTCCTGACGCGCCAGGCGCTGCCACAGCAGCAGCGGACGCCTCAGCAGAGGTCGGATGTCGCACGGGGCGGTTACGTCCTGATCGACTGCCAAGGCACTCCACAATGCATTGTGATTGCCACGGGTTCGGAGGTCGGCATCTCTGCAGACGCTGTGAAAGCTGCTAACGCTGAGGGCCTCCGCGTGCGCCTGATCTCCATGCCGTGCGTCGAGGTTTTCGACGCGCAGGATGCGGCCTACCGGGAGAGCGTACTGCCAAAGGCCGTAAAGGCTCGCCTTGCCGTCGAGGCGGGCGCGACGCTCGGCTGGTGGAAATATGTCGGATTGGAAGGCCGGGTTCTGGGCATCGATCGCTTCGGCGCCTCCGGAAAGGTCCAGGATCTGTTTCCACACTTCGGCTTCACAGCCGATAATGTGGGGCGGCTGATCCGCGAACTGATCAAGTCGTAAAACCACGGAATCGAGACACTTCTTCGAGAGGAATGAGGGGCATGGCAATAAAGGTGGGAATCAACGGTTACGGCCGTATCGGACGAAACATTCTGCGCGCGCTGTACCAGGCGAAGCGCAATTCACAGGTTCAGATCGTTGCGCTCAACGACCTGGGCGATGCAAAGACCAATGCACACCTCACGCGGTATGACACGGTGCACGGCAAGTTCCCGGGCGAAGTGGCTGTCGACGGAGACTCAATGGTCGTCAACGGCGATCGCATCCGCGTGCTCGCCGAGCGCGATCCGTCGAAGTTGCCATGGGGTGATCTCGGTGTTGAGTTTGTCCTCGAGTGCACGGGATTGTTCACGTCGAAGGCCAAGGCGGGTGCGCACCTCAAAGGTGGCGCGAAGAAAGTCGTGATTTCTGCTCCTGGCGGCGACGATGTCGATGCCACGATCGTCTACGGCGTCAATCACAATGTGTTGAAGAAGGAACACACGGTGATTTCCAACGCGTCGTGCACGACGAATTGCCTCGCGCCCGTGGCGAAAGTGCTGAACGACAAGATTGGAATCGTCGCCGGCATCATGACCACGATCCATTCCTACACGAACGATCAGGTGCTGACTGATGTATATCATTCAGATCTGCGCCGTGCGCGTTCTGCCACGATGTCCATGATCCCCACGAAGACGGGCGCCGCTGCTGCCGTCGGCCTCGTGCTTCCTGAGTTGAAGGGCAAGTTGGACGGATTCGCCGTCCGCGTGCCGACGATCAATGTCTCGCTCGTGGATCTCACATTCACAGCGAAGCGCGCGACCACCGTGGAGGAAGTCAACAAGCTCCTCGAGGAAGCTGCCGCAACGGACGCGTGGAAAGGCATTCTGGCGTACAACGACCTCCCGTTGGTTTCGGTGGACTTCAATGGTGACTCGCACTCGTCAGCATTCGATTCCACGCTCACCAAGGTTGTCGATGGAAACGTGGTGAAGGTCTGCGCGTGGTACGACAACGAGTGGGGCTTCTCCAACCGCATGATTGATACAACGGTGGCCTGGTCGAAAGTGTCATGAAGGTTCTGCGCCTGACGGATACGGATCTGCGCAACAAGCGGGTTCTGATCAGGGAGGATCTCAACGTCCCGGTGCACAGTGGAGTGGTGACCAGCGATGCGCGGATTCGTGCGGCTCTGCCCACGATCCGCTATGCGCTGGATCAGAACGCGAAGGTGTTCATCCTCTCTCATCTGGGCCGACCCGAGGAAGGCAAGTACGACGAGTCCTTGTCGCTCGCACCGGTTGCCGTGCGGCTGTCCGAGCTGCTCGGCAAGCCCGTGCCGCTTCGCAAGGACTGGCTGGATGGCGTGGATTGCGCTGCTGGCAGCGCCGTGCTGTGCGAAAACGTGCGCTTCAACAAGGGCGAAAAGAAAGACGACGAGAAGCTCGCGCGGAAGATGGCCGACCTGTGCGATGTGTTCGTCATGGATGCGTTCGGTACGGCGCATCGCGCGGAAGCCAGCACTCACGGAGTGGCTCGGTTCGCCAAGGTCGCCTGTGCGGGCCCGCTGCTGGTGGGCGAGCTCGAAGCACTCGAGACTGCGCTCCACAAACCGGCGCGCCCGCTGGTTGCGATTGTGGGTGGCTCGAAGGTCTCCACCAAGCTGACGGTGCTCGAGTCGTTGCTCGAGAAAGTCGACAAGCTGATCGTCGGCGGGGGTATTGCCAACACTTTCCTGGCGGCTACCGGCGTGGGTGTTGGCAAGTCACTGCATGAAGCTGAGATGCTCGACGTTGCGCGCCGACTGATGGCCAAGGCGAAGGCGAAAGGTACGGAAATTCCTCTTCCGACGGATGTCGTGGTCGCCAAGGAGTTCGCGGCGACGGCCCATGCGGACGTGCGCACGGTGCACGATGTGCGCGGCGACGAGATGATTCTCGACATCGGTCCGGATACATCCGATCGCTTCAGCGAGTTGGTGCAGACCGCCGGAACGATCATCTGGAACGGCCCCCTGGGCGTGTTTGAGTTCGAGCAGTTCGGCGAGGGGACCCGCTCCATTTCGCTGGCCATTGCACGCAGCAAGGCGTTTTCGCTCGCGGGGGGCGGTGACACCCTGGCGGCCATTGAGAAATACAACATCGAAGACGGAATTTCCTACATTTCGACCGGCGGTGGCGCGTTCCTCGAATTCGTCGAGGGCAAGACGCTGCCTGCGGTTGCGGTGTTGGAGGAAAGGGCGAAAGCCTAGGCCAAGGGACTTTTTCTTAAACGGCGCGCAGCGCCGCAGCGTTTTCGGGGTCGCGCTTTGGCGATCCCCGTGGAAAGTTGCGCGCAGCGCATGAAGAGATACATGTTAAGACGCACAAAGATTGTCGCGACAGTTGGACCGGCAACGGATGATATCAACGTATTGACGGATATGATGCGAGCTGGTCTCGACGTCGTACGGTTGAACGCATCGCACGGAACAGTAGATGACCGTCGCCGCCGCCTCGCGCTGGTTCGAGAGGCCGCCAAACGCGCTGACAAGTGCATCGGCGTGCTGCTGGACCTTGGCGGACCCAAGATCCGCATTGAAGGATTTCGCACTGGCAAAGTGCTGCTCGAGGAAGGGCAGCCGTTTGCTCTCGATACGACGCTCGACTCCAAGTCGGGTACTCCTGAAGTCGTCGGGGTCGCTTACAAGGATCTCCCGAAGGATGTCGTTGCTGGCGATACGCTGCTGCTGGCCGACGGCCTCATCGTCCTCGATGTCGACCGAGTCAGTGGTACGCGGATCGAGACGCGCGTCCGCGTCGGTGGTGAGCTGTCCGACAGAAAAGGCGTAAATCGCCAGGGCGGCGGTATCTCGGCGCCTGCCATCTCCGACAAGGATCGTGACGACATCAAGTTCGTTGCCCAGGAGGGAATCGACTACATGGCGGTGTCTTTTGCACGTGATGCGGCTGACATCAACCAGGCGCGATCACTTTTACGCGAGGCGGGCGGCCAGGCGCGGATCGTTGCGAAGATTGAGCGACACGAAGCTGTCGCTAACCTGGCAGGTATCATCGACGCCTCGGACGTCGTGATGGTTGCCCGCGGAGACCTCGGTGTTGAGATGGGCTATGCCGAGCTGACCGGCTTGCAAAAGACCATCATTCATCAAACGCGCGCTCGGAACCGTGTTGTGATAACGGCGACTCAGATGATGGAGTCGATGATCACCAGCCCGGTGCCCACCCGCGCTGAGGTGAGCGACGTTGCGAACGCGGTGATGGACGGTACAGACGCTGTCATGCTCTCCGCGGAAAGTGCTACCGGACGCTATCCCGTCAAAGCCGTGCAGGCGATGGCGCAGGTCATCGAGGGCGCGGAAAAATATCAGCTGACGCATACACGCACGCGGCATCGGGTCGAGGGTCAGTTCAAAGGGACTGAAGAAGCGATCGCCATGTCCGTCATGTACACCGCCAATCACATGAAGGTGGGGGCGATTGTGGCATTGACCGAGACGGGCGCCACTCCGTTGTGGATGTCCCGTATTCGTTCTGACATTCCTATCTACGCCTTCACCCGTCATGAGGCTACGCGCCGTCGGGTCACTATGTTTCGCGGCGTCTATCCAGTGATATTCGATGTCACCACGCCCAACTCGACTGAGATCCTGTATCGCGAGCTGTTTACGCGGCTGCTGGATCTGCAGCTCGTGAAGAAGAACGACCTCGTGATTCTGACCAAGGGCGAGTTGTCCGGTGTGCAGGGTGGGACCAACTCCATGCTGATCCTCAAGGTTGCCCTCGAGAGCTGAGGGGAGGGGCCCTCGCGCCATCGCATGAAACTCAAATACGTCGTAGCGGCGTGCTGCGCGGCGCTGATTCTGGTGCCGCTCACCGTCGTTCACGTCGTGTTGCGCGCGTCGCTTCCGACGCTCGATGGGGATGTTCATCGTCTTGGCGTCGTGGCACCGGTCACGATTGATCGGGACGCGCTGGGGGTGCCGACCATTGAGGCGGCTAATCGGGTCGACCTTGCGTACGGAACCGGGTTTGCTCACGGACAGGATCGGTTTTTCGAGATGGATCTGTCGCGGCGACTGGCGGCGGGTGAGCTGTCCGAGGTGTTTGGAAAGGCGGCCGTCGAGCAGGACAAGAAGGCGCGGCTCTTCCAGTTTCGGCAGGTAGCGCGGCTGACACTGCAACAAGGCACGCCCGAGCAACGGGCGGTCCTCGAAGCCTATGCTCGCGGCGTCAATGCCGGGCTGGCCAGCTTGCGGAGTCGGCCGTGGGAATACTGGGTGTTGGGCTCACCGCCCGTCGAATGGCGCCCGGAAGACACGATCCTCGTTTCGCACGCCATGTGGTGGGACCTGCAGTATTCAGGCATCGATCGCGAAATTGCGCGACTGCAGGTCAACGAGCGGCTTCAGGGACCCGAGTGCGAGGCGGGGTGGAAGTGCGTGCTGCAGTTTTTGTATCCGGGGCGGACGGAGTGGGATGTGCCCAACGCGCCGGTTGGGGTGGTGAATGCGGGGGCACCGGGTGGAGCGGCCGGCCATGCGACGGGCAACGGGGCTTTTGGGGTGCCGCTGCCTGAGAATTTTGACGTGCGCGGCGGTGGGGCGGCTGCGGCGTTGCCGACGGCGTCTTTGCCGCGCATGTCAGGCGACATGGGTATCGGCAGCAACAACTGGGCTGTCGGCGGGCGCCTAACGGCCACCGGCGCGGCGTTGATTGCCAACGACATGCACTTGCGCGCGCGGGTGCCGGTCATCTGGTACCGGGCGCGTCTGCGCATCAAGGCCTCTGAAACCCAACCTGCTCTCGATTTGAACGGCGTGACCCTCCCGGGCGCACCGCTTCTCGTTGCCGGATCCAACGGGCACATCGCTTGGGGATTCACCAACAGCTACGGTGATTGGATTTACGTTCACAAAGCGGGTTGTTCGACTGGGGGCAGAATCGACACGGAGGTGATCCGCGTACACGGGGCGCCGAGTGTCAAACTCAACTTGATATTAGGGTACGGCGGCGTTCGGTACCGCGAGGAGCCCAACAGGAATGTCTGCTGGTACGTGTCGTGGCTGGCGCAGCAGCCCGGCGCCACCAACATGAATATCATGGGTCTGGAGCGCGTGACATCAGTGTCGGAAGCGCTCGCGCTGGCGCCTACATTGGGCATCCCGCATCAGAACTTCGTCGTCGGAGACCAACAGGGGCACATCGCCTGGACTATTGCCGGCCGCATTCCCACAGATTCAGGGGCGACACGCGCGACCGGCGCACCCTCATGGACGACACCCGAGACGCACCCGCGTATCGTAGATCCTGAGATAGGCCGCATCTGGACAGCGAATGCGCGTGCCACTGACGACCCGACCCAACTCGTCGCGATCGGCGGAATCGACGCTTCGGTCGGCGCGGACTACGACATGGCTGCCCGAGCCCGACAGATTCGCGACGACCTGCTCGCACTCCCGGGGCCGGCCACGCCGGCGGACATGCTCCGTATCCAACTCGATGATCGGGCCCTGTTCCTGACTCGCTGGCGCGGCTTTCTCACGCAGCTGCTCGACGCTGAGGCAGTAGACAATCGGCCGGAGCGTGCCGAGTTCAAGAAACTCGTCGCGGATTGGAACGTCCGCGCCAGCGTTGATTCCGTGGGCTACCGTCTGGTGCGTGCCTTTCATGAACGGGCCGAGAGATCCATCTGGTCCATGTTGGTGGGCAGTCTGGGACTCACATCCGGTGAGCCCGCCTCAGTCCCTTCAACATTTGATGTCGCTATGTGGTCGCTGGTGAACGAACGACCCGTGCACATGCTCGCCGCGAGCTACAGCGACTGGCGGCAGTTTCTGCTCGCCCAGGTGGATGCGACAATCACGGACCTGCACAAGAGCTGCCCGCAGCTCGCGAGCTGTACCTGGGGCGCACGCAGACCCGTGCACATCCAGCATCCGCTGTCGGGGGCGATTCCCATACTGTCCGGCCTACTGGATATGCCGGAAGTCCAGCTTCCGGGCGACCATGACATGCCCCGCGTCCAGGACGGTTCCGTCGGAGCCTCGGAACGGTTTGCGGTGTCGCCGGGGCACGAGGATCAGGGCTATATTCATCTTCCTGGAGGGCAGAGCGGGCATCCGTTGTCGCCCTACTACAGAGCGGGATTTATGAACTGGGCGAATGGCACACCGACGCCGTTTCTGCCGGGAGCCTCACAACACAGGCTGACACTTCAGTCTGAATGACCTGCGGGATCGTGAAATGACCGAACGTTTTGCCGGCACTGATCGCTACATCGCCACCGACGATCTGATGATGGCGGTCAACGCCGCCGTCACGCTGGGCCGGCCGTTGCTCATCAAGGGCGAGCCGGGCACGGGCAAGACGCAGCTTGCGCAGGAAATTGCCCGTTCCCTGGGCAAGCCCATGTTTGAGTGGCACGTCAAATCAACCAGCAAAGCCCAACAGGGACTGTACGAGTACGATGCCGTCTCGCGCCTGCGGGACTCGCAACTGGGTGATGCGCGCGTCCACGATATTGCCAACTACATTTTGAAAGGCAGCCTGTGGGAAGCCTTCGACTCCGAAGTGCAACCCGTGCTGCTGATTGATGAGATCGACAAGGCCGACATCGAATTTCCCAACGATCTGCTGCGTGAGCTGGATCGGATGGAATTCTATGTCTATGAGACCCGGCGACTGGTGAAGGCGCGCAACCGCCCCATCATCGTGATCACCAGCAACAACGAGAAGGAGCTGCCGGATGCGTTCCTGCGGCGCTGCTTCTTCCACTACATCCGTTTCCCGGACGAAGCGACGATGGCCCGGATCGTGGAGGTTCACTATCCGGGTTTGAAGAAAGAGCTGCTGGCCGAGGCGCTCGGGTCGTTCTTCCAGGTTCGTGAGACCCCTGGATTGAAGAAGAAGCCCTCCACGTCCGAGTTGCTCGACTGGATCAAGCTGCTGGTGGCCGAGGATATCGATCCGGCGGTGCTGCGCTCCCAGGATCCCAAGAAGACCCTGCCGATACTGCACGGCGCGTTGCTGAAGAATGAGCAGGACGTGCATTTGTTCGAGCAGCTGGTGTTTCTCAACAGGCGCGTCCGGTAGGGGGAAGCCCGCGCCGTGCTCGTCAAATTCTTTTTCGAGCTGCGCAAGGGTGGGGTCCCCGTGACCATCACCGAGTTTCTGACTCTGCTGGCGGCGTTACGTGCCGGTGTCGCGTGGGCCTCCGCCCAGGATTTCTACTATCTCGCCCGGACGACGCTGGTAAAGGATGAGCGGCACTATGACCGGTTCGACCGGGTGTTTGCCGAGATCTTCAACGGCGCACAGAAACTGTTTGAAGAGATCGTGGCGAACGTGCCCGATGAATGGCTGCGGGCGTTGGCTGCACGGACTCTGACCGAGGAAGAGAAGCAGAAGGTTGAGGCGCTGGGTGGCTGGGAGAAGCTGCTGGAGACTCTGCGTCAGCGCCTGGAGGAGCAGAAGGAGCGGCACCAGGGCGGAAACAAGTGGATCGGCACCCAGGGGACCTCTGCGTTTGGTGCCAATGGTTACAACCCCGAAGGCATCCGGATCGGCCAGGCCGGCTCCCGCAACCGCCGCGCCGTGAAGGTGTGGGACAGGCGCGAATATCGCAACTTCGACGACACCGTGGAGCTCGGCACGCGAAACATGAAGCTGGCGTTGCGAAAGCTGCGCAAGTTCGCCCGTGAGGGTGCCCAGGACCAGCTCGATCTCGATGGCACCATCAATGCCACGGCCCGGAACGCCGGCCTGTTGGATCTGAAACTGGTTGCCGAGCGTCGCAATGCCGTCAAGGTGTTGTTGTTTCTCGACGTGGGGGGCTCTATGGATGACCACATCCGGGTGTGCGAGGAGCTGTTCTCAGCGGCCCGCACCGAGTTCAAGCACCTCGAGTACTTCTATTTCCACAATTTTCTCTATGAGAGCGTCTGGAAGGACAACCGGCGGCGATTTGCGGCAGTGACGCCCGTGATGCAGATTTTGCGCACCTACGGGCACGACTATCGCGTGATCTTCGTGGGTGATGCCACGATGAGTCCGTACGAGATCACGCAGCCCGGCGGCAGTGTGGAGCACTGGAACAAGGAGGCAGGCAGTGTATGGATGGGGCGAATGACGGCGGCATATCCCCGGCTCGTGTGGTTGAATCCGGCAGATGCCGATCGTTGGGAGTACACAGCTTCGGTGCGCATCACGCGGGAACTGGTGGATGAGCGGATGTATCCGGTGACCATCCAGGGACTGGACGGCGCTATCGGCGCCCTGCGCCGCCCGTTGGGCCGTGGTAGAACGGGTTCGCAATGGGGTGGGGAACTGATTCCGGGCCATGAGCCGTCCCCTTCCCCTCGATAGAAGTGCGCGACCTCGATCACATCGGGGGGCGTTGGCGAAACCCATAATCCCGGGTAACCCATGACGGAAGGCTCCTTCCAATCTTACCGCTCCAGCGGACGTCCCACGGTCGGGCTGGTTCTCACTGGTGGCGGCTCGCGCTCCGCCTATCAAGTCGGCGTCCTTCTGGCCCTTGCAGAGCTACTGCCGCGCGCGCGTAACCCGTTCCAGGTGATTGTTGGGACTTCAGCCGGTGCAGTTGCCGCCGGTGTACTGGCAGCTGAAGCTCATCAGTGGCGTCGGGCAGTCGATGGTCTCGAGCGGGTCTGGTCCAACTTTCGCTCGGAGCAGGTCTTTCACGTCGATCCCGTGCACATGCTGCGTGCGGGGATGCACTGGATACTCGCATTGGCATCGGGTGGCATGGTGTTGACGCCGCCCAAGTCCATGCTCGATAACTCGCCGCTGCGCCAGCTGTTGGGTGTGCACATTGATTTTGCGGGGATCCGGCGCAGCATTTCGCGCGGCCACCTGCGTGCTGTTGCGTTGTGCTCGACGAGTTATGTGACGGGCCATTCTGTTGCTTTTTATGACGGCGTCGAAGGTTGCGGCGAATGGTCGCGAGTCCAGAGAGTCGGCCGGCGGACCGAATTGACGCTGGACCACTTGATGTCGAGTGCGGCGATCCCTTTGCTGTTTCCGCCCATGCGGCTGGGCGACGAATACTTCGGTGACGGCGCCATGCGGCAGCTGAACCCGCTGAGCCCGGCGATTCATCTCGGTGCCGACCGGTTGTTGATCATCGGCGTTCGGGCTCGGCAGTCCGCGGGTGTTTCAGTCACCCGCACCCAGCCGATGATGCCCAGTCCCGGCGAGATTTTCGGCTACATGCTGGACACGCTGTTTACGGATCAGATCTACGGTGACCTGGAGCAGTTGGAGAAGATCAACGAGCTCGTGAAGCTGGCGCCGGAGGCCGCACAAGGCTCGCGCCACGTCGAGACTTTGATGTTGGCGCCCAGTGTCGATCCGCGGGAGATTGCGAGCCGTCACGGTGCGGAGTTGCCCAAGGGACTGCGCGCATTGTTGCGCGTCATCGGTGGGCGCGACGCGTCAGGATTTCAGCTGGCGAGCTACCTGACTTTTGAGTCGGGGTATACGCGTGAGCTGATTGAGTTGGGGTATCGGGATGCGATGGAAGCGCGGGGCGCGTTGGATGCGTTTATGAGTGGGGAGAAGACGCCACAGGTGGTGGATACGTCCCCGGGCGTTGTCGCGCAGGCGACATGATCAGGGGTGGGGCGGCGCTGATCAATGCGCCTTGTCGTATTTCTCGCTGTAAGGGCCGTACGGCAGGCCGGTCTGTTCCGGGAAGAACAAGTTGGCATTCGCCAGGCGACTGACCTGGTGCGCACGGTCAGTATGCTTGTTCAGTATCTGGGTAACAGCCGCGGCGATCAGGTCGCCGAGCAGGTTGCCTGAGCCGCTCGAATTCTGTTGGGCTGTACCGTGGCCTTCCCACAGCAACGTTCCGGTGCGCGTATCCACGAGCTTTGCGCTCACCTCCACGGTGACTACGCTGCTCAGCACTTGATAGTGCGCTCCGTACTGCTTCAGGTCGAGGAACAGAACGGCGTCGGCGCCAGTGATTTCCGCGACTTTTGCGAGCGGGGCCTGTTGCATTTCGGTGGCGCTGGGAAGCCCGTTTTCTTTCATGAACTGATCGACAACGGCCACCGGAAACACGTAGTAGCCACGTTCGGCGACCGGTCGCGTTACGGTGGTCAGATAGCCGTACGTGCCTTCGACGGCGGTGCTCTCGTTGAGCGGCGGCAACACCAGGATCGAACGCGGCGGGTGCGCCCTGAAGTTGGTGTAGTCATAGGGCTTGACGGTCTGACATCCGGCGAGCAGGAGCACGCTGCCGAGGATCGCCAGCAAGCTGCAGCGGGTTACGACGCTCATTGTTTTTTCACGTTGGCGAGTAATCGGTCCACAAACACCGCCGATTCGGGGAACTCCGCCTTTTCGGTCATGAGCTCCTGGCGGGCCTGGTCACCTTTGCCGACCTGGTAATACAGGTAGCCCAGGTGGGCATGCCAGCCGGGGGGCATGCGCCTGTTGGTGGATCGCGCCGTCTGGTAATCCTTTTCCAGCAGCTCGACCTGCTTTTCGGCTGGTACGTCGTCGTGTGCAAGATACGAGGCGTACACGACCTCTTCGTAGCTGCCCCACTCATACCGGGATTGTTGAGTGGCGCAACCTGCCAGCAGCAGACCCGCGCTCAGTAGCACCGCGGCGCGGATCATTGCGATCTTTGCGGCGACCAGATCCCGCTCTCCATTCCCTGGACCAGGTTGTCGACTGCCTCGCGGATCGCAAGGTCGAGGACCTTGCCGTTCAGCGTGGAGTCGTAGCTGGCAGTGCCGCCGAAGCCCAGCACTTCGCGGTTGCTCAAAGCGTATTCGCCGGCGCCCGAGGAGCTGTAAACCACTTGCGAGGTCAGCACATTGACCACGTTCAAAGTCACCTTGGAATAGGCGACCTGCTTTTTGCCTTCGCCGAGAATGCCGAACAACTCGGCGTCACCGGTTTCCTTGCGGCCGAACTCGACCACATCGCCGGTGATGGTGAAATCAGCCCCTTTGAGCGTCTGTTGCTTGCCGCTGAGCTTGGCCTCGCGCGCGTTCTCTTCCATGTTCTCGCGCTCGAGGACGTTGAAACGACCCGTTTCCTGCAGGTGTCCGACGAGAATCGTTTTGGCCTGGCCGCCCAGCCGATCAACACCGTCGGAAAACAGCCCGCGCAGGTAAGTGGAGCGGTTGTCGAACTTGCCGACGGCGATCGCGTTTCGGGCGCCGCGATAAGGGGTGGCCGACGAGGCGGTGTGCTCAATCTGCACGGCCTGGTGGGATTCGGTCGCACAGCCCCCTACAACAGTGAGCAGGAGCAGCGAGTAGAGGATGCGGACCTTGGGGTGTGTCGTTGGATCCTTCATGACAGTACGGTTCCTCGTGTCCAGCGGGTGCGCAGACGGGAACACTACCTCAGCGGTAAGGGTGATTCAATGAGACCGGTCACGATATGCTTGCACCGTGACTCAAATTCGCATTGCAGGCCTAACTAAAACCTACGGTGAAAGCCACGCGCTGAGCGAGGTCGACCTCGAAATCCGCAGCGGCGAGCTGTTCTTTTTGTTGGGACCGAGTGGTTGCGGCAAGACGACCTTGCTGCGCACCATCGCCGGGTTGCAGGCGCCGTCCGCAGGCCGGATTCTCTTCGACGGCCATGACGTTACCGCCGTCCCAACTCAGAAGCGTAGCGCCGTCATGTGCTTCCAGGGTTATGCACTTTGGCCACATATGACAGTGCGCGAGAACATCCGATTCGGCCTGTCAGTACGCGCAACCCCGTCGGGGCGCGAGGCGCAGCTCGCGCAGGTTGAGAAGGCTCTCGAAATCGTGCAGCTGAACGGGCCCTTGGCCGATCGGAAGCCACAGCAACTATCAGGTGGACAGCAGCAGAGGGTGGCATTGGCCCGGGCCCTGGCGGTCGAGCCGGCGTGCCTGCTGCTCGATGAGCCGTTGAGCAACCTCGATACCAACCTCCGCCAGGAGCTGCGGCGGGAGATTCAGCGAATCTGCCGCCGGGCGGGTATCACGACCGTCTACGTCACTCATGACCAGAAGGAGGCGCTCAGTACCGCCGACCGCATCGCGGTGATGAAGGATGGCAGGCTGGTTCAAGTCGGCACGCCGCAGGAGTTATATCGCTCGCCGTCAAATGCCTTTGTCGCCGAATTCATGGGGCCGACCAACCTGATTGACGGTGAGATCGTGCCCTCAGGTGACGGGCTGGTCCACGTCAACACGGGCGTCGGGGAGATCCTCGCGGCGGCGGGTCCGCCGGGCGGCCCCGTGACAGTCAGCATTCGCCCCGAGTTGATTCGCATCGTGAGCAACGGGTGGCGGGCCGAGGTGAACTGGCTCCTCGGGACTTTGGTTGAAGACACTTTCCTCGGTCAGTCGAGCGAGCATGCCGTTGCGGTTGGCGACGGGCACCTGAGTGTGGTGTCGGCTCCGCCGCAATACGGTCTCAAAGGAAATGTGGCCCTGGAGTTCGATCCGGCCGACGTGGTGGTATTGAGCCGATGAGGGCCTGGGGTACCCGGGTGCTGCTGGTGCTCGTACTGCTGGTGCTGTTTCTGCCTTTCATATTCCGCGCCTTGACGACCCGGAATCCACCAGTGGTTGTTCGGGCCGGACCGGCGGATCAACTCGTCATCATGACGCCTCACCTGGAGACGGTGCGCCGCAAGTTCGAAAAGGCATTTTCAGCGTGGTACGCCGCCAACTATCACCGTGGCGTGAGCATCGAGTACCTGAGCTACGGCGGCGGCGAAATAGTGAAGTTCTTTCAGGCCAGTGAGGCGGCCTACAAGCGATCGGGCACCTATAACATCGACATCGTTTGGGGCGGCAGCGATTCGCTGTTCAGCGATGCCCTCGGCAGCAAGTACCTCGATAAGGTGTCGCTGGACCCAGCTGTGCTCGCGGCGGCATTCCCCACTCCAGACATCGGCGGCGTACCGTTGTATGACCCGGACCCTGTGGCCGGACCGCGTTGGTTCGGGGCCGCCCTCTCGAGCTTTGGGATCCTGTACAACCGGGATGTATTGGCCTACCTGCACCTCCCGGAGCCCAGGACGTGGGCCGATCTCGCGGACCCGCGGTACCGGGGTTGGCTCGAGCTTGCGGATCCAAGCCGGTCCGCGTCTGCGAAAGCCGCGTTGCAGGTGATTGTCGAGCGCGAGATGGAAACGGCGAGTCAGGAAAATCGCTCCCAGCAGGAGGCCTGGGCGCGGGGCATGGGACTGATACGGCAGATTGCGGCGAACGCGAAGGGTTTTACACAGGCGGCCAATGAATTGCCGAGCACCGTCAGTAATGGCGATGTCGCGGCGGCCATGTCCATCGACTTTTACGCTCGTGCCCAGATTGCGGCTGTGGGGGGAGGGCGTGTCAGCTACGTTGAGCCGCAGGGCGCGACGATGGTGACCCCAGAGCCAATCGCCCTGGTGCGGGGTGCGCAACACGCCGAAGTCGCCAGGCGATTCATCGAATTCATACTCAGCGATGCAGGGCAGCGGCTGTGGATCACGAAGCCCGGGCCGGGCGAATCGCCGGAAATGGCGCTGCAACGACTGCCGATCGTGCGTTCGGTGTACGACAACCCGGTCAATTTTACCGAATTCACCAATCCGTATACGACGGCTGGTGGATTCAACACCAAGCCGAGTCGGCGTGCCGCCTTCGGGCTCATGGATGAGCTGATCGCGTTGTGTTGCATTGACCTGCTTCCCGAGCTGCGCGAGACACGCAAGCAGATCGTCGAGTCGCCTCGCAGGTCCGAGTTGGACGCGAAGCTCGGAACGTTTCCGGTTGATCAGGCAGCATCGCAGGCCGGGGTGGATGTTCACAGGCAGATGTTGAGGGGTAAGCCGGAGGATTGGTTGACGCTGCAGCGGCGGTGGCGCGAGCAGTTTCGCGCGGAGTATCGCGAGTTGCGGCGCGAGGCGGCGCCGTGAGGGCCCTCAGCGTCCGTTACGCCGCCCTTGCAGCCGTGCTGCTCCTATTCGGTGTCTTTCTCGTATGGCCGGTATGGAGCGTCATCAGCACAGGACTGGGGCTCTCGACACCCGGGGTCGAGCTGGCATCGGTGGGCGCCTATCTCACAGCTGTTCTTCAGGATCAACAGTTCCGTACCGGGGCGATCAACAGCGCGGTCATCGCAGCGCTCGTCACCGTGTGTTGTGTGGCGATCAGCGTGCCCCTGGCGATTCTGAATCGACGCTTCGAGTTTCCAGGCAAGAGCCTGCTGGCAGCATTCATGTTGGTACCGCTCGTGCTGCCGCCCTTTGTGGGTGCCATCGGCATCCGTCTCATCTTCGGCGCGCAGGGCGCGCTCACTGCGCTCTGCCAACACATTGGCCTGGTGCCGCCGGGAACGCCCGTCAACTGGCTCGCCGACCATCCCTTCGGTGGAGTGGTCGTCAGCGAAGCATTCAGCCTGTATCCCATTCTGTTCGTGAATGTCGTTACGGCGCTCTCATTCGTGGATCCTGCATTGGAACAGGCCGCTGCGAACCTGGGAGCGTCTGCCTGGCGGATATTTCGCTCAGTCACGTTGCCGTTGATGTTGCCCGGCGTGTTTGCTGGAGCCTCCATCGTGTTCATCTGGAGCTTCTCCGAGCTGGGCACACCGCTGATGTTCGATTTCTACGACGTCACGCCGGTACAGGTCTATTTCCGGATCACGGAAATCTCGAACAACCCGCTTCCGTACGCGCTGTTGATCGTGACGATGCTCGGTTGCTGCGTCGTGTATGCGCTGGGGAAGCTGGCTGCCGGTTGGGGTAATCAGACCGGCTGGACGAAGACCCCCGCCGCACTCGGCACGTCGCAATTGAAAGGTCTGCCCGCGATCGCGGTGGCGACACCCTTCGTCATTGTCATCCTGCTGGCACTGCTACCGCACATCGGTGTAGTCCTCACGAGTTTCTCGCAGACCGGGCAATGGTATGAGAGCGTCCTGCCGCGCGTATTTACGACAGCCCACTACGAGCATGCACTGTCGCATGAGCTCGCGCTCCCCTCCATCCGCAACAGCCTGGTGTTCTCCGGCCTCAGCGTGGTGCTGGATGTAGCGCTCGGCTTGGGCTTGGGAATCCTGATCGTCCGTTCCAAGCTTCCCTTTGCGCTGCGCGCGGTGCTCGACAGTTTGTCCATGCTGCCACTGGCCGTGCCGGGTCTGGTGCTGGCTTTCGGATACCTGGCGATCAGCCTGCAGATCAAGGCCTGGTTCCCCGACCTGAAATGGCTGCTGCAGGTCATCGACGTGCAGAAAAATCCAACCCTGCTGTTGGTCATGGCCTACACCATTCGACGGCTGCCCTATGTCGTGCGAAGTACGGTGGCGGGTTTGGAGCAGACTCCTGAGGAGCTGGAGCTCGCCGCCCGGAATATCGGCGCCACGCGGTCGCAGACGCTTCTGCGGATTACAACTCCGCTGCTGGGCGCGAATCTCGTCGCCGGGGGGTTGATGGTGTTTGCCTTCACCATGCTGGAGGTCAGTGACTCGCTGATCCTCGTGCAGAAACAGTCTTATTGGCCCATCACGCGCGGTATCTTCGAGCTGTTTCAGCGTCTGGGCGACGGCCCCTACATCGCGAGCGCGCTGGGAGCCTGGGCGATGCTTCTGCTGACCCTGATACTGGTCCTGGTGAATTCGCTGTTGGGCAAGCGCGTCGGGGCGCTTTTCAAGCTCTAAACAGACGCTATGGCGCGTGGTGGGGTGTAGAGCCGTGCGGCTGGCAACGAGCTGTGGCGGGTCGCGACGTTTGCGTGGCTAGTCGCAAAGCTCTCTGCAAGGCGATCCACGATGTAGACGGACCTGTGCTGCCCGCCGGTGCATCCCACTGCTACCGTAAGGTAGCCGCGATTGCTGGCCTGGTACTCGGGAATGCGCGCCGTCATGAATTGCGCAATGTCGGCAATCAGGACACCGACGGTGGTCTGTGCTTCGAGGAAGCGGATGACCTCCGGATCGCGGCCGGTCAGGTTGCGCAGCGTGGGCTCCCAGTACGGATTCGGCAGGGAGCGGGCGTCAAAGACAAAATCTGCATCGCCCGGTATCCCATGTTTGAATCCGAACGACTCGAACGTGATCGACAGCCGACCGACACTGCGCTGTTCCACCCGCTGGTGAATGATTTCCCGCAGGGCGTGCACGCCCATTTTCGATGTATCGATTACGAGGTCGGCCGCGTAGACAATGGGCTCGAGCAGTTGCCGCTCCAGGGCCATGGCGTCGCGCAGGTCGATGTTGTTGCCACTCATCGGGTGCTTGCGCCGGGTTTCAGCAAACCGGCGCAGCAGCTCCTCGTCACTGGTGACGAGGAAGATCACTTCACACTGGATTCCGCTTCGTCGCAGCTCGTCGATCAGCTGCGGGACTGTCGCGATCTCAGCAGCGGTGTTGCGCGCGTCCAGGCCGATTGCCGTGCGCTCGTAAGTCGATTCCGGGCTGCGCACCGTGTAGGAAATGAACGGCTTCAGCAGCGCCGCCGGGATATTGTCGATGCAATAGAAGCCGAGGTCCTCGAGCATGTGCAGGGCCACGCTCTTACCGGAACCGGACAAGCCGCTGAGGATGATGATGCGCACGGGCGTGAAGTTAGCCCCAGCGACCGCACCGCTGCAAGCACCGGTACACGTCCGGGTCGGCTAATTGTGCGCTACCGCCCGGTTACGGCGCAGGCACCGTGACCGGGCGGTTGAGCAATAGCCCGAAAGCCTCTAGAGCCCGTGACCGAGACCGCGACCGGCGCGGCTAAAAAAACCGCGCCGGTCGCGACGGAGTCATGTCCGCGGAAATTGCCGCCGAAGCGCCGCAGGCGCACTGCATGGGCGCAGCCGGCAAAAACCGCGCTTTTTGCGGGGGCGCCCAGCCCGGCGGGCGACGAAGTCATGTCCGCGGAAATTGCCGCCGAAGCGCCGTAGGCGCACTGCATGGGCGCAGCCGGCAAAAACCGCGCTTTTTGCCGGCGGGCGACGAAGTCATGTCCGCGGAAATTGCCGGGAGCAATTTCCGCCAATTTACAAAGAAGCGATGTTCCGCGCCGAGCGCTGGGCTTCGGCCGCGTGGTGATCGCATTTCTTCTCTTTGTGTTTCTTGACGCAGCGGTCGAGCTTGTCGACGAGGAGGTCGATGGCGACGTACATGTTTTGTTCGGTGGCGTCCGCGTGGATCGAGTTACCACTCACGTGCAACGTTGCTTCGGCCTTGTGGCGCAGCTTCTGTTCTACGGTAAGCACACAGTGAACGTCGATGACCTGATCGAAGTGCCTTGCGATGCGATCGAGTTTTTTCTCCACATATCCGCGTAGTGCCGCAGTGACCTCGATATGGTGGCCGGTGACGTTGAGCTGCATAGCCGTCTCCTTTGAGTTGTTCACTCTCGTCTTACATCTGCTTCAATCCCGCTCGTCGACGCTCGTTCGAGGGAGCAATGCCCATCGCCTCGCGATACTTGGCCACAGTGCGGCGCGCGACCGGGATACCTTCACCGGACAACAGCTCCGCAATACGACCGTCGCTCAAAGGCGTTTCGGCGTCTTCTTCTTTGACTAACTTTTTGATCTTGGCGCGAATTGCGGTGGACGACGTGCCTGAGCCGTCTGCACCTTCCACCTGGCTGGAGAAGAAATAGCGCAGCTCGAAAACGCCGCGCGGGGTATGCATGTATTTGCCGGAGGTCACGCGCGAGATGGTGGACTCGTGCATGCCAACAGCTTCGGCGATGTCCTTCAGGATCATCGGCCGCATGTGCTCGTCGCCGTGCTCCAGAAAGGCCTGCTGACGCTCGACAATCGAGCGGGCGACCTTGATGAGCGTTTCGTGGCGGATTTCCAGACTTTTCAGCAGCCAGCGCGCTTCCTGCAACTGGGCACGCATGGTGGCGTGGCTGGCGTTGCGGCCAATCAGGCTCGCGTAGCTGCTGTTGAGGCGTACGCGCGGCAGGGTGGCGGAGTTTATTTCGACCGACCAACCGTGGTCGGTCCGACGCACAAACACATCGGGCACCACGTACTCAGCCGAGCCCGTACTGACTGTTGCACCGGGACGCGGGTGGCACGAGCGTACGAGAGCAAGAGCGCTCGCAATTTCTTCTTCCGTCGCGCGCAGCTCGCGGCGCAGGAGTGACAGCTCGCGTTCGGCGACCAGCTCGAGATGGTGGCGCGCAATTTCGATTGCGGTGTTGAATCCCGGCGTTGCGGGATCCAGCTGGCGCAACTGAAGCTCGATGCACTCGCCGACCGAGCGCGCGCCGACACCCGGGGGATCCAGGGCCTGCACACCGGCCAACACGGACTCCACCTCAGCGGCATCGCATTCGATTTCCGGCCGCAGGGTGTTGGCGATCTCGTCCAGCGGCTCGGTCAGGTAGCCGTCATCACTGATCGAATCGATGATTGCGCGGGCAATCCCGAATTCGCGCGGTTCGAGCTTGGCCAGCTCCAACTGCCAGAGCAGGTGGTCCTGCAACGACTGGCCGGCGGCGTCGGCAAACTCCTGCTGGCGCTCATCATCGTCGCTGTTCCAGGGCGCCTCGGCGGAGCCAACGCTCTGCTCGCCCCAGCCTTCGTCAACAACCTCAACGGTGTTCTCTTCCCGCGCGCGCTCGGGGACCTCAGGCTGTTCGCGGTTGCGATCGAGGAGGTCGTGCTCCTGGTCGGCGGTGGGGGTCGCGTCAATGGCCTCGAAGGTGGCGGTCCCCTCGCCTTCTTCCGTGGGCTCCAGCATCACATTTGTTTCGAGCAGCTCGCGAATGTGAGCTTGGAGCTCGAGTGCGGGCAGCTGCAGGAGCCGGATTGCCTGCTGCAGCTGCGGGGTCATGGTCAGTTGCTGACCCAACTTGAGCTGCAGAGAGGGTTTCAGCATGGCGACACGAAAGGCAGGGTGGGCATTCCAATTGTAAGTGATTGAAAGATTTAACTTTGTCCTCGCACCGGGCGGGGCGGGCCCGCGGCGGGTCAGAGGCGAAACGACTGGCCCAAGTACACCTCACGCACTTGGGGGTTGGCAAGGATTTCTTCCGCAGTTCCGGCCGCGATGGCGGTGCCCTGATTCACGATATAAGCGCGGCTGCAGACCCCAAGGGTTTCCCTCACGTTGTGGTCCGTAATCAGCACACCGATGTCCCGGCTGGTCAGCTCGCGGATGATCCGCTGGATGTCCAGGACAGACAGGGGGTCCACGCCGGCAAAGGGCTCGTCCAAAAGCATGAAGCGCGGCTCTGCGGCCAGTGCCCGGGCGATTTCTACGCGGCGCCGCTCTCCGCCGGACAGCGACAGGCCCATGCTGCGACGAACGTGTCCTATCCGCAGCTCCTCCAGCAATTCCTCTAGACGTTGTTCCCGGGCAGCGCGGTCGAGGTCGTCGCGTGTCTCCAGAATCGCCATAACGTTGTCTTCGACCGACAGCTTGCGGAAGACGGAGGCTTCTTGGGGAAGGTAGCCGAGACCCAGTCGCGCACGTTTGTGCATGGGGAGGGTGGTCACATCCGTGTCCCCGATGTGTATTCGTCCGGCGTCACATGGAACGAGACCCACGATCATGTAGAACGCAGTTGTCTTGCCTGCCCCGTTGGGTCCGAGCAGGCCTACAACCTCCCCGTTCGCAACTTCGATGGACAAATCGCGGACGACTTGCCGCGACTTGTAGCTCTTGGCAAGGCCGATGGCTCTGAGCGCAGTCATGGTTTTTTCGGTGAATCCCCGCTGGCGTTCGGGTCGATCTTGAAGTGCACCTGACTGCCACCGGCAGGGTCAGCCACAGCCTGCACGTGCTGTTCTCGGATGTTATAGACGAGCTCGTGCGCCGTCAGCTCGTTGTGACCGTCCCAGACCCAGGCATCATTTGACAAACGCACCGTCCCATCCACTACGTTGTAAACAATTTCCTGCGCATGGCCCTTGGCGGTTTCCTCGATATCCGAGCGCCGCTGCTCAAACTCGGCCGGGTTGCCCGTCGCCGTGGCCTTGGAAATGTACTTGTTTTTGAACTCCACAACGGCCACGTCGGATTTGAGGCTGCCGTGCTGCTCACCTGTGATACGGACATTGCCCTCGAACGTCCAGCGGCTGTTGTCAAAGTTGTCGAGACCGGTGGCGTGGGCGCGATCTGCCTGCACTTTTGTCTCACCCTGCGTGATGACGACGTCCTGGAAAATGACGCTATCCCCTTTGTAGTCAATTTTGGAGGACGCCACGTCGATGGGTAGTTTGCGCGCGTCCTTGGAGGGCGCCGGAACTGACTTCTTGCTGACTACGGCGATGTGCGTCGCGGCCGGCGCGTCACTCTGGGCCAACACGGCGGCACCGATCAGCGCAGTCACAGCGGCTCGTTGCAGAAAGCGGGTCATGTTATGGAGTGAACGTGCCACGTACGTTGGATTCCAGGACCAGATGATGTTCGTTCAGCGTCGCCACCATTCCTTTCGATTTGAGCTGCCGGCCGATCGAATTCACCGTGACGGGCTGGGACGTGCTGATGATGTTCTCATGCGTGTCCACAGAGAGCTTCTCGGTCGCCAGGTCAGCCATTTGATCGGAACCCGGAAGCAGACCATTCACATGCACATTGCCGGCCAAGTCGACTTTGCCAGTCTCAGTCGTCAGCTCACCCTGATCAGCGCGGCCCTTCCAGGTCTGCCCGTCGGCGTCCCGAAAGGACATCTGAACCTGCTCAAACTCCACGCCGTCTCCTGGATGCTGACGAATCACGTTGGCGTTTAGTGTATAGACCGGTAATCCGTCAGCCCCCGTTTCTATGAGGGTGGCGTTCCGCGCGGAGTAGCCGAGGTCTGCACTGGAGGCTTCCACCGTCGTCGTTGCTGTCGTTTCGCGCTGTTCCCCGCCGAGCCAAAATGAGCCAACGATGATGGCAACGAACAACAAAGCGGCCAGGACTCGGAAAATCATCGCTTGCGCGCGTCCAGCAAATAGTCACAAACTTCACGAACCGCGCCCTGTCCCCCAGGAAGCGATGTCACAACATGAGCCGCGCGGAGCGCATTCCGATGCGCATCAGCAACCGCGAAAGCGAGTTTCACAGCCTTCATGAGCGGCACGTCCGCCGTATCGTCACCCACGCAAGCACTTTCCGACACGTCGATCTTCAATCGCTTCCGTAGCTTCTCAAACGCCGCCACCTTGTCCTTGGCTCCTTGGACGACGTGCTCCACTCCCAGTTCGCGGCAACGCACGGAAACCATCTTTGATGTGCGTCCCGAAATGACGGCGACATGGATTCCCGCCTCATCGAGATGCTTGATACCTTGACCGTCTCGCACGTGAAACACCTTAATGGCTTCACCTCGCGGCCCGAAGTAAAGCTTTCCATCTGTCATGGTGCCATCAACGTCGAGGACAAGCAGTCGGATCGCGGCAGCGGATTTAAGTGTCATTTGGCGGGCGGCGTCGGGTGTTAGACGACGCCGGCCCGGAACAGGTCGTGTACGTTGAGTGCACCGATCAGTCGCCCCTGCGAGTCAGCAACGGGTAACGCCGTGATGCGGTGCAACTCCATAATATGCACGGCCTCAGCGGCGAGGGCCCGAGGACCAATGGTCTTGCAGTTTGAGGTCATCACAGCGCGCATCGGCGTGCCGTGAACATCGATTTGCTTGTCAAAGGCACGTCTCAGATCGCCGTCCGTAAACACGCCAAGAATGCGGTCGTCTGAGTCCACCACGACTGTCATGCCCAATCCCTTCTGGGACATCTCGATCAACCCGGCACCCAGCTGATCGTCTGCCAAGATGCGGGGAAGGGCCGTCCCCGTCCGCATAACGTCTTCGACATGAAGCAGCAGCTGCCTCCCCAAGCTTCCGCCCGGGTGAGACATGGCGAAATCCTGCTTGGTAAAGCCGCGGGCTTCCAGTACCGAAACGGCGAGGGCGTCGCCCATCGCCAGAGTGGCGGTTGTACTGGCCGTCGGGGCGAGATTCAGTGGGCATGCTTCTTCCGCGACACTGACGTCGATTGCGACTGAAGCTGCACGACCGAGCGTCGAGTCGACCTTGCCGACGAGCACAATGAGCGGGACGGCGAGGCGTTTCAGGTGCGGAAGCAGAAGCACGAGCTCAGGCGTCTCGCCGGAATTGGAGATCGCGACCACGGCATCGGTCCGCGTGATCATGCCGAGGTCGCCGTGCCCCGCTTCGGCAGGGTGAAGGAAGAACGCGGGGGTGCCCGTGCTGGCGAAGGTCGCAGCAATTTTGCGGGCAACGTGCCCCGACTTGCCCATCCCCGTTACGACAACCCGTCCCTCGCATGCGAGGCAGATGCGGCACGCTGCGGCGAATCCCGCATCCAGTCGGGGCGCTAGTGCCGCAAGGGCCTGGGCTTCGATCTCGAGGGCTCTGCGCCCAAAGGCCAGCAGCTGAGCATCGTCCGCGGGGGGTGTCGAAATGGAGACAGGAGACTGCATAGCGCGCGGATTATAGGCTTCACGTCCCGATAGACCACCCACGAAATAGATGCCCACGCGGTACACTGCTCCACGGCCTGACGGCCGAACTTTCCACGGGGTCGAAGCGACCCCGAACATTTGGCGGCGCGAAACGCGCCGGCTAAGAGAAGACATGAACCCTGAACAAGTCGCACAATTGATCCGGGCCGGCCTGCCCGGGGCCGACGTCCGAGTCGAGTCAGATGACAACACCCACTTCGCCGCGCGCATCGTTTCGCCTGAATTTGCGGGCAAGCGTAGCCTCGCGCGCCACCAGCTCATTTACCGAGCATTGGGGGAGCGCATGGGAAATGAAATACACGCGCTGTCCATCGAAGCGTTGACTCCCGAAGAGTCAGGGACGAAGTGACCCCATGGACAAGCTGCAGATCACGGGGGGCGTGCCCCTCGAGGGAGAAGTGCGGATTTCCGGCGCAAAGAACGCCACGCTGCCGATTCTGGCCGGCGCGCTTCTGGCAGATGACCCGGTAGTCGTCGCCAACGTCCCTCACCTCAAGGACGTCACGACCACAGTTGAGCTTCTAGGACGCATGGGCGCGACCGTCACCATCGACGAGCGTATGCGGATCGAGGTTGAAGGTTCCACGGTGAAGGAATGCTTCGCGCCGTACGAGCTGGTAAAGACCATGCGGGCGTCCATCCTCGTTCTGGGACCGTTACTCGCTCGCTTTGGTCGGGCCGACATTTCGCTTCCCGGGGGCTGTGCCATCGGTGCGCGCCCGGTGAACATCCACATCGCGGGGCTGCAGGCGATGGGCGCGGATATCACCATCGAAGGTGGATACATCCGTGCTCGTGCAGACCGGCTCCACGGCGCTCGACTGGTACTGGATACGGTTACAGTCACTGGAACGGAAAATCTGATGATGGCCGCCACCCTCGCAACAGGCGAGACGGTCATCGAAAACGCTGCACGTGAACCCGAAGTCATCGACCTGGCGAATTTCCTGATTGCCATGGGCGCAAACATTCACGGCGCGGGCACCGACAAGATCGTCATCCAGGGCGTGAAGCGGTTGCGTGGCACAACGTACGACGTGCTGCCGGACCGCATCGAGGGCGGCACCTATCTCGTGGCTGGAGCGATCACCGGTGGCCACGTGCGGATCAAGAACACGCGGCCGGATCATCTTGATGCGGTGCTTGCCAAGCTCGAGGAAGCGGGTGCAACAGTCGGTGTCGGTGACACCTGGATCGAAGTCGATATGCGCGGTCGCCGCCCTAAGGCGGTGGACGTGCGGACGGCGCCCTATCCCGCTTTTCCGACCGATATGCAGGCGCAGTTTGCTGCGCTCAATACGGTTGCTTCGGGTGTGGGGACGATCATCGAAACGATTTTCGAAAACCGGTTCATGCACATGCTGGAGATGCGCCGGCTGGGCGCCGAGATCCGGCTCGAAGGGAACACTGCGATCATTCGTGGTGTCGAGCGACTCACGGCGGCGCCTGTGATGGCAACGGATTTGCGTGCGTCAGCGAGCCTGGTGCTGGCGGGCCTGGTTGCCGAGGGTCGCACCGATATCGAGCGCATCTACCACATCGATCGTGGGTACGAAGCGATCGAGGAAAAGCTCGCGCAGCTCGGTGCACAGATCAAGCGCGTCCCGAACTAGCTTTGGCGTGGCCCCGAAGCGCGGGACCCGGGCTCCGCGCGGCCCTGAAGCGCCGCAGGCGCCCTGCTTGAGCGCAGCCGGCAAAAACCACGCTTTTTGCCGGCGTATGAGTACCCGGGCTCCGCGCGGCCAGTGCCGCGCCTATCCCACAAGAGACTGCAGATTGACACGTACGGCGCGTACTATTGCCAGCCACAACTGCTGGAGTACGTATGCGCATCGGCATGATCGGACTGGGGCGTATGGGCGCGGGCATGGTGCGGCGCCTGCTCAAGGGTGGCCACGAATGTGTCGCCTACGATAATTCTGCAGAAGCCGTAAAGGCGCTGGCAGCCCAAGGCGCGAGGGGTGCAAAAACCCTTGCCGAGCTCGTCGATGGGCTCACCGCCCCGCGAGTTGTGTGGGTCATGGTACCCGCCAGCGTCGTCGATTCAGTGATTGCGCAATTGCGGCCGCTGCTGAAGAAGGGCGACGTCATCATCGACGGCGGCAATTCCAACTATCACGACGACATTCGCCGTGCCGAGGAGTTGCAATCAGCCGGCATTCACTACGTCGATGTCGGCACGAGCGGCGGCGTGCTCGGGCTGGAGAATGGCTTCAGTTTGATGATCGGTGGGGAGAAGGACGTCGTTGCGGCCATTGAGCCGATTTTTGCAACGCTGTCGCCGGGCGGGAAGCTGCCCGAGAAGCAGTCGGGCCGTGCTGCGCCGGCCGAAGGGCAGGCGGGGATGGGGTATCTGCACTGCGGTCCCGTCGGTGCCGGCCACTTCGTCAAGATGGTCCACAACGGCATCGAGTACGGAATCATGGCCGCGTATGCGGAAGGCCTGAACATTCTCAAACATGCCGATGCCGGCACGCAGACTCGCGAGTCGGACGCCGAGACGGCGCCCCTCAGCAACCCGAAATATTTTCAATACAACCTGGATATCGCAGCGATCTCCGAGGTCTGGCGCCACGGCAGCATCATTTCTTCGCGGCTGCTCGACCTCACTGCGGAGGCGTTGGCGAAGAGCCCGACGTTGGAAGAGTTCGGCGGGCGCGTTTCCGATTCCGGCGAGGGGCGGTGGACTGTGCAGGCGGCGATCGAGATCGGCGTGCCGGCACACGTGCTGACCGCAGCTCTCTACTCGCGTTTTGAGTCGCGCGGCCGGGCCGAGTATGCCGACAAGTTGTTGTCGGCGATGCGACTCGGATTCGGCGGCCACCACGAGAAGAAGGACTGATATGGAGCGTAGCGATTCGGATGCGTTGGTAATCTTCGGCGCCACCGGCGACCTGTGCTTCAAGAAAATCTATCCGGCGTTGTACAACCTGGTGCGGCGTGGGCATCTGGCGGTGCCGGTGATCGGTGTTGCGCGCGCGGGATGGAATCTCGACAAGCTCGCTGACCACGTGCGCGACAGCGTGCATACGGCCGTAAAGCAGACTGATGAGTCAGTTCTGTCCAAACTGACTTCGCTGTTGAAGTACGTTGACGGCGACTATACGAAGCCGTCCACATATGAATCGCTGCGGAAGGCCCTGGGCGACGCCAAACGACCTCTCAACTATCTTGCGATTCCGCCGAGTGTGTTTCCGCCGGTGATCGGCTGCCTCGAGAAGACGATGCCCGTCAAAGACGCGCGGGTCGTCGTCGAAAAGCCGTTCGGGCGCGATCTGCCGTCCGCGCAGAAGTTGAACGCCACACTGCTCACTGCATTTCCCGAATCCAACATCTTCCGGATCGATCACTATCTCGGCAAGGAGCCGGTGCAGAACCTGCTGTACTTCCGCTTCGCGAATTCGTTTCTGGAGCCCGTCTGGAATCGCAACTTCGTCAACAGCGTGCAGATCACGATGGCGGAGAAGTTTGGAGTAGCCGGTCGCGGCAAGTTCTACGAGGAAGTCGGAGCAATTCGCGACGTCGTGCAGAACCACTTGCTGGAGGTTGTCTCGCTGCTCGCGATGGAGCCGCCGGTGAATGCCACCGGTGAGTCGTTGCGTGACGAGAAGGTGAAGGTGCTGAAAGCAATCCGGCCGCTGTCACCGAAAGACGTCGTGCGCGGCCAGTTTGCCGGCTATCGCAAGGAAGAAGGCGTTGCCAAGGATTCGCACGTTGAGACATTTGCAGCGCTGCGCCTGCAGATCGATTCCTGGCGGTGGAGCGGTGTGCCGTTTTACCTGCGCGCGGGAAAATCACTGCCGGTTACTGCCACCGAGGTCGTCGTAGAGATGCGGCGGCCGCCGGCACGGGTCTTCGGCGACGCGAGTCCCGAGCAACCCAACTACCTGCGCTTCCGGCTGAGTCCCGACACAGCCATCGCGCTGGGTGCCCATGCAAAGCGCCCCGGACCGGCCATGCAGGGCCGGGATGTTGAGTTGTTCGTGGATCAGCGTGACCCGGATGAGGCCGAGGCTTACGAGCGGCTGATCGGGGCGGCGATGATCGGTGACACGTCACTGTTCGCCCGGCAGGACGAGGTGGAAGCGGCGTGGGCGGTGGTCGAACCGGTGCTCAGTGTTGATTCAGTTCCTTTCGAGTACACGGCAGGAACGTGGGGTCCGAAGGAATCGGACGATGTGATCAAGGGTGATTGCAGTTGGCACAACCCGGGAGCGGATGCGCATAGTTGGACGCGTTCCTGCGGCCCGGTGAACCTGAGTAAGTTCGCCCCATAGCGCGCCGCAGGCGCCCTGCATAAGCGCAGCCGGCAAAAACCGCGCTTTTTGCCGGCGTATTAGGACCCGGGCTCCGCGCGGCCAGTGCCGCGCCGATAAACCACTGCCGCGCCAATCAAACTACTTGGGACGCTCGCTGACTTGCGCGTGCACATCGAATTCCTTGCCCGCGCGCATCCCATGGATCGCAATTCTCGCGCCCGGCTTGTGAGTGGCGATCTGGCCGAGCGTATCCTGCGCACCCTTCACGGGCACCGAGTCGATTGCCAGGATGAGATCGCCGGGTTGCAACCCCGCCTGCTGGGCCGGACTGCCGACATAGAGGTTGGCAACCAGGACGCCGCCCTGAGCGAGACCATACTGAGCGGCCTGCTCGTTGGACACATCTTCGGGCACGATCCCGATCCACCCGCGAATGACGCGCCCGTTCGCGATGATGTCGCTCAACACGCCGCGCACCATGTTGACCGGAATCGCAAACCCGATGCCTTCCACACCCAGGTTCTTGGCGACAATGGCCGTGTTGATACCGACGAGCGCACCGCTCGAGTCCACGAGCGCGCCGCCCGAGTTGCCGAAATTGATGGGCGCATCCGTCTGGATGAAGTCTTCCAGCGCTGCGATGCCCAACTGTTGGCGGCTGGTGGCGCTGACGATGCCGTGTGTCACTGTCTGTGACAGGCCGACGGGATTGCCGATGGCCAGCACCACATCCCCGACCCTCAGTTGGTCGGAGCGACCCAGCACTGCAATGGGGAGGGGCGTCAGGTCGATTTTGAGCACGGCGAGATCCGTGTCGGGATCGCGGCCCACAATGTGGGCGTCCGCTACTCGGCCATCAGCCAGTTGCACCCGCACCGAGTCGGCGTTCGCGATGACGTGATGGTTGGTCACGATGTGCCCTGCGTCGTCCACGATGACGCCCGAGCCGAGGCTTCGCTCGATTCTCTGCCTGTATCGCGGCAAAAAGCCCCCGAACAGCTCGCCGAGAGAGGAGGGTGCAACGCGTTCGGTTACCAGACGGGCTGTGTAAACGTTGACGACTGACGGCGCGGCCCGTTGAACAGCGGCAGAGTAGGTCACCCGCACGGGAGCAGGCTCGGTTGGCCGAGGCCCGGCCAGTATGGTTGAGGGCGCGGCTGGCGTGTCGCCGCGACGGATGAGCTCCGGGCGCACCATCACCAGAATGAAGGCGAGGGCAAGGCCCCCGACCACCGATCCCGCCAGGAAAATGAGTCCCCGCATCCAATAGTCCTTTATGCGGCGGACGCGCCGCTCGCGCAGAAATAGTCTCGGCAAATGTGGCACCGGCGCAGAAAGAATCCTCGTAATCGAGTCACTCACTGCCTGCGCAGATGGCCGTTTTCGTTTGTGTATAATGCGCCGCCCCCCGCAAGCCGGAAACTGCACGCGTGCGTACACTATCGTTAGTCCGCGCGCCCAGCGACGCGCGGATGGTTGGGCAGCAAGCGGGAGAACGGTTGATGGCGGAAAACGTTGTCGTCGGTGACGACGAGGTCGATCAGAGTCGACGCAAGTTTCTAACCGCGGCTACGGTTGCCGCTGGGGCAGTCGGAGCTGCATTCGCCGCGGTGCCCTTTATTTCGTCGTGGGCGCCCTCGGAGCGTGCCAAGGCGGCGGGAGCACCGGTCGAGCTGGACGTCTCGAAGATTGATGCGGGCCAGATGGCCATCGTGACCTGGCGGCGATCTCCCATTTACGTCGTTCGGCGCACGCCTGAAATGATCGGGCAGCTGAAGGGCCACGACGAGCTGCTGAAGGACAAGGATTCGGCCGACTCTACTCAGCCGGACTACGCGAAGAACGAATACCGCGCGCGCCTCCCGGAAGTCCTGGTTCTGGTGGGAACCTGTACACACCTGGGGTGCCTGCCGAAGCAGCGCTTTGAAGCGCACTCGGCCGAAATGGGCGCGTATTGGCCGGGTGGCTTCTTCTGCCCCTGTCACGGCTCCCGGTTTGACCTCGCTGGCCGCGTTTTCAATGGCTCGCCGGCATCGATCAATTTGAAGGTTCCGCCGTACTCGTTCCCGTCGCCACTCAAGCTGGTTGTGGGAGTCGACGAGACCAATAAAGGAGCCGCGTAATGGCTGCAGTGCAAGCGCCCCCAGGCATGGACAAGAGCGCCAAGCCCTCCGAACGGAAAGGGTTCCTGGGCTGGCTCAACAAGCGGATGCCGGTGGATGAGTTCATCTCCAGCCAGTTGACCGGCTACTACGCGCCCAAGAACTTCAATATCTGGTACTTCTTCGGCTCGCTGGCGCTGCTGGTGCTCGTGCTGCAGCTCGCCACCGGCATTTTCCTTACGATGTTTTACAAGCCGGGCGAGTTGACCTCGTTCGACTCGGTGGAATACATCATGCGGGAGGTCAACTACGGTTGGCTGATCCGCTACCTGCATTCCACTGGTGCATCGGCGTTCTTCATCGTCGTGTACCTGCATATGTTCAGAGCGTTCTTGTATGGCTCGTACAAGGCGCCCCGCGAGCTCCTGTGGATCCTGGGCATGCTCGTGTACCTCGCGTTGATGGCGGAGGCCTTCATGGGCTACGTCCTACCGTGGGGCAACATGTCGTTCTGGGGCGCGCAGGTGATCGTGAACCTGTTCAGCACGATTCCGGCCGTCGGTCCGCCACTCGTCGAGTGGATCCGCGGTGATTACGGTATTGCAGATGCCACTCTGAACCGCTTCTTTTCTCTCCACGTAGTGGCCGTTCCACTGGCACTGCTCCTCCTCGTTATGTTGCATCTCGTCGCCCTGCGGCAGACGGGGTCCAACAATCCGGACGGAGTCGAGATCAAGAAGAAGCTCGGGGCTGACGGCCATCCGATCGATGGCATCCCGTTCCATCCGTACTACACGGTGAAGGACATCTTCGGCGTTGGCGTGTTCTTCGTCCTGTTCACCATCGTGGTGTTCTTCGTGCCCACGTTCGGAGGCCTGTTCCTGGAAGGCCCGAACTTCGAGCCGGCCAACCCGATGTCCACCCCTGAGCACATTGCGCCCGTGTGGTACTTCACGCCGTACTACGCGATCCTGCGCGCCGTGCCAAACCAGCGAATGGGCGCCCTGCTCATGGGTCTGGCCGTTTTCGCGTTCTTCCTGATGCCCTGGCTGGACCAGTGCTCGGTGAAGTCGATGCGCTACAAGCCGTTTATCTCGAAGCTGGCACTGGCGATTTTTGCCGTGTCATTCATCGCCCTCGGGTACCTCGGGCTGCAGCCGGCGGAAGGCTCTGCCGTGTTGCTCGCTCGGGTATTCACGGTTCTGTACTTCGCGTTCTTTGCCCTGATGCCGTTCTACTCGCGAATGGGCACGCCGAAACCTGTGCCAGAGAGGGTGACCTACCATGCGCATTAAGATGCGCGCGCTCAATGCGCTGCTTTGCGCAGCGCTGCTGCTGACGTCTGGGGCTCTTTTCGCCGCTGAGGCCGATGAGGGTGTTGCTGGCGCCACGCAGACAAACTGGAAGGCCTGGCACGCGGACCTCGACATCGCGAACCGGGATGCGCTGCAGCGCGGTGCGCGTAACTTCGCCAACTACTGCCTCGGGTGCCACTCGCTCAAGTACGAGCGCTATTCGCGCCTGGGTCAGGACCTGGGGATTCCGCCGGACTTGCTGAACAAGTACCTGGTTCAGCCCGGCGACAAGGACACGAACTACATCCTCACAAGCATGCCGGCTGCGGACGCGGAAGCCTGGTTTGGCAAGACGCCGCCGGATCTCTCGCTGATGGCCCGTGCCCGTGGCACCGACTACCTCTATCGGTTCCTCAAGACGTTCTACGTAGATCCGACCCGTCAGACGGGTGCGAACAATCTGCAGCTGCCGGCAACGGCAATGCCGCACGTGCTTTCCGAGCTCGAGGGCCTGAAAAAGCCCGTCTACAAGAGCGTCGAGAAGAAAAACGAGGATGGCAAGACCACGACCGAGCAGGTTTTCGATCATTTTGAGCAGGTTGCACCCGGCCGCATGAATGCCGAGGAGTACGATGCCTTCGTGCGTGATACCGTGGCTTTCCTGAGCTACGTGGGTGAGCCGGCGCAGATCCAGCGGCACAGCCTGGGAATCTGGGTAGTGCTGTTTTTGCTGGTGTTCACCTGGCTGGCCTGGCTACTGAAGAAAGAATACTGGAAAGACGTACGATAGTTTTATCGGCGCGAAAAAGTTCGCGCGGAGCCCGGCTCCGTTGGCCGCCGGCAAAAAGCGTGGCCTTCTTGAGGACATACTGGGCCGGCTACGCCGGTAGATGCGCCTTCGGCGCCCGGACGGATTCGAGATAGGTTCTGGGACACGGAGCGGAAATTTGTCGAGCAGACGATCCATCATGACGCTCTTTTCCGCTCCTAATGACCCATGGAGTCATAGGACGCGGATCGTGCTGGCCGAAAAAGGCATCAGCATCGATATCGTGAGCGTTGAGCCCGGCAAGCTCCCGGAGGATCTGCTCGATCTCAATCCGTATCACAGCGTTCCCACACTGGTCGATCGGGACCTCGTGCTCTATGACTCGCGCGTGATCATCGAGTACCTGGACGAGCGTTTCCCCCATCCGCCGCTCATGCCCGTCGATCCCGTGACCCGGGCGCAATTCCGCCTGGCGCTGTACCGCATTGAGCGCGACTGGTACGCGCTGGTTCAGCAGATCGAGCAGGATCCCGACAAGAAGAACACCGTGAAGCTGAAGAAAATCCTGCGGGACACGGTGTTACAGAGCACCGAGCTGTTCAAGGTGAAGCCGTATTTCCTGTCAGATGAGTTCTCGCTGGTGGATGCGACGATTGCGCCCGTGTTGTGGCGTCTGCCGTATTATGAGATCGACCTGCCGCCGCAGGCCCAGCCCATCATCAAGTACGCCAGCCTGATTTTTTCGCGGCCGGCGTTTCGCGAAAGCCTGTCCGATACCGAACAGGAAATGCGCCTCATCTGATGTAGCGTCATGGCTCCTCCAGCACCTCCGCCGCCCCCGCCCAAGCGTCCCTATCTGTTGCGAGCCATGCATCAGTGGATGTCTGACAGCGGACATACACCTCACGTCATCGTCGATGCCGAACGTGCCGGCGCCGAAGTGCCCAAGGCGTACGTCAAAGAAGGCAAGATCGTACTCAACCTCAGTCCGAGCGCGACCCAGCGTTTGAAGTTGGGTAACGAAGAGATTGAATTCGATGCGCGTTTCGCCGGCGTCGTACACCACGTACGTTTCCCAGTTGCCGCAGTGATGGGGATCTACGCGCGCGAAACCGGCGAAGGTATGGTGTTCTCAGAGTCTGACCTCGGCCCCGAGCCTCCCAATCGACCGACTTCCGCTGAAGAGGGCGGGGGTAGTGGTAGCAGCAGCAATGGCGGGGGTAGTCGACCACGGCCACAGTTGAAGGTGGTCAAGTAAAGGCGTGTTTGATCCATTCGATGCCCGCCGGCGTGACGGCGACGACATCGAAGCGAACGCGCAGTCCCGTCAGGTCCTTCCGGTGCTGAAGCAGTACATTCGCTGCACGCCGAAGCTTGATCTGCTTTCGAAAGTCCACGCTGGCCGCTGCGCCGCCGAATTTCGCGCTGGAGCGTTTGCGGACTTCCACAATGGCAAGTGTGTCACCGTCCCGAGCGACGATGTCCAATTCGCCCAGGCGAAAACGAAAGTTGCGGAGCAGTATCTCAACGCCTTGCGAACGCAGGAGCGTGACTGCGGCGTCCTCGGCCGCCTGGCCCATTTGCTGACGATCCATAGCTGACGATCCATGTCAGTAGTCGCATCACTGTGCTGCCGTCGTGGCTCCAGTGGTGGGCAGCATCTTGATCTCACCGTTGTGGATCTGAGCCCATCCTAGCTCGCGATGAATGCGATGGTCGGGGTCGAGCGTCAGACGTCCCGTGAGTCCGTCGACCTGGATGTTGGTTGCGCCACTGTGGAGGGCGGTGGCGAGGCGATAGGCATCGAAGCCGAACGCGAAATAACGGTTTCGACGAGGGCCGCCACCGTTGGGGTAGGCGGTTTGCAGAGCGTTTCGTACTGCGTCCGCGAGATCGCTGCCCAACATCCAGGGCATGTCGGGAAAGATCAGGCCTTCGAGGTCCTGGTTGTTGTGCGGATCGGGTTCGAACGCGTCGGAAGTTGCGTAGGTCGGTACGCCGCCGGCGAAGTGGAATCGCAGTTGGGGGCGCAACAGGCGTTCGACGTTTGCTTGCGCAGGGGCGAAGATGAACTCGATGTCGCCACGCCGGCGAGGCTCGAATTGCAGCTTGGTGCCGAGGATGGATTCCAACCTGCGGTGCCGGGCGCTGCTGTCGCTAATGCGCAAAACCGTCGTGATAGAATCCGAATAGTCGGTCATCGCGCTATCCAGCGCCGTCGTTGCAAACAGGCCGCCACCGCCGGCCTCCAGTTCTTGTTTGAACGCTGCGAGTACACGCGTGCCCCAGTCGCCGGCGGGAACAATAGCCAGTCCGTTTCGGTGTCCGTCCGCGAGAATGCGACGCGCAGCGAGGCGTGCTTCGTCTTCGGGTGAAAGCGCGTACTGATAGAAACCAGTCGGCGCTGGCTGACCGGGTGGCAGGAAGTTGAGTGCGAGAATGGGCGGCCGGCGTGTAACGATGCCAGCGGCAGCGACGACTTCGTCTCGAGTCAATGGGCCAACGATGATGTCGGCTCCTTCCTGAGTGGCCCGCGCAACGTTTTCCGCGATCCCCGTCTCACCCGTGTCGTACACGTTAACAGGTGTTCGCTGGGCCTCCGGCGTCTGGTAATACGCCGTCATGAAACCATCGCGAACGGTGGCTGCGACCGTGCCATTGCGCCCGGAAATCGGCAGCAGCAATGCAATGTGCGCTCCCCCGGCACCGCCGCCGCTGACAATTGTCGGCTGCTGTTGCTGGAACTGCTGGCTCAGCAACTCACTGCGAACGATATCGCTCGCAGGGTGATTTGGATTGCGCGAGCGCCACGCATCAATGTCGGCGATCGACGCATTGGGGCTGCGCGCCGCTGCCGCCGCGATGGGGCCCAATTCCAACCAGCCGCGGATTGTTGGGTCGGTGGCCGAGCGTGGATCGATGCGGATGTTGCGTTCGCTTGCGTCGCGCAGCGAGGCGAGGAGATTGACACGACTCTGTCGCAGCTCCTGCACGCTCGGCAGCCAGTGCTCCAACGAAATTTGCGCCGCGACGCCGTCGTTGGGTCTGCCGCTGGCAAACGCCGCCTGTTGTCTCAGTCGCCAGTAATGCAGCGCTTCAGGCGCAGTTCGGGGTTCGGGCAGCGTGCTGATTCTCTGCCAGGCCTGTTGGGCCTGACCGCGGGCGAGGGCCAGCTCGACATCCAACAAAGGCCTTTCAGCGGCCTGTTGGGCGGTGAGTGGCTGTTCCAGCTCGGCGAGAACCCGGGCAGCCTCTTCGGGGCGGTGTCCGGCCAGGAAGGCCCGCGCTGCGCGGAACAGATACTCGTTGCGATCTGTGCCACTGTTCTGTGCGGCGAGCGCCTCATACATATGAGCTGCGCCCATCTGGTCGCCCTGACGCGCAAGCGCATCGGCGTTATCCAGTGAAGGAGGCGATTCCGCACGGGGGCTGAGGCTCGGACAGCCTGTAAGGGCAAATCCGACGGCAGCGACCACCATGAGGCGAACAATCCATCGCGCTAGTCCATTAGAACAAATGGCGGGGGCGCCCAGCCCTGCGTCCATTTTTCGGACAACGGCTTCGTTGCCACCGGCAAAAGGCGCGACTTTTTGCCCGGCCCGCGTAGGGGGTTGCGCTTGCGGTCGCTTGGTTGGAGTCGGGTTCCGATTGGCTCCTGAATGCATTTGTCGAACGGCCTTTGGTCGTGCAGGCGGGACCGGGGATTATAGTGGCAACATGCTGCCGGCGAGCAGACGAATGCCCGTCATAATGAGGAGAATAGGTTGGTCAAAGCGCCCGGACGTCTGCAGGTTGTCGCGACACCGATCGGCAACTTGAGCGATTTGAGTGCGCGGGCACATCAGGCGCTCGCTGAAGCGGATCTCATCGCTGCCGAGGACACACGTCATACGCTCGGAATGCTACAGACAATGGGCATTTCGAAGCCGATGGTGTCGCTGCACGCCTACAACGAAGGGCAACGTGTACCCGATTTGCTGGCGCGCCTCGCGGCTGGCGAGGTGATTGCTTTGGTCAGTGACGCAGGCACTCCTCTGCTCTCCGACCCCGGTTTCGAACTGGTGAGCGCTGCGTCAACTGCGGGTTTTGAGGTGCGCGTCATTCCAGGGCCCTCAGCGATTACTGCCGCGCTTGCGGTAGCGGGATTACCAACGAGCCGCTTCTGTTTTGAAGGCTTTCTGCCGAGCCGTTCGCGTGAGCGACGCACGGCGTTGGCGCGACTCGCTCGTGAAACGAGGACGTTGGTCTTCTTCGAAGCACCGCACCGGATTGCAGAAACGCTCGCTGATCTGGTCAGCGAGTTTGGTGGTGAGCGGCATGCAGTCGTTGCTCGCGAGTTGACGAAGACGCACGAGACGATTTATCGCGGGAAGTTGAGTGAGTTGATTGAGCTGTCGAACAGTGACGCCAATTTCCAGCGTGGCGAGATAACTTTGGTCGTCAGCGGGGCTGAGGAAGTCGCCAGTACTGTCGATTCACAGTTGTTGCAACGTGCAGTGGAGTTGTTGGCCAAGGAATTGCCGCCCGGCAGGGCAGCGTCCATTGCCGCGCAGCTGACGGGCGCGTCGCGCAGCGAGGCCTACGAGCTTCTCAGGAAGGCGAAAGACTGACAGCTTTCCCGGCGCGCAGCGCCGGCTAAATGTTGCGGGTCGCTGCGACCCGCAGGAAAGTTGGGCGCAGCCCATGAAAAGCTCTGGTAATCTGCCGCGGGGAGCCGGCCAGGCAATCGCTGTTCTCAGCACCGCAAGGTGCCGAGGGTGGAGGAAAGTCCGGGCTCCGGCGGATCAGGTGCCAGGTAACGCCTGGGGGGCGCGAGCCTACGGAAAGTGCAACAGAGAGCAAACCGCCTAAGGTCTCGCACGCGTAAGCGGGCGAGGCACGGTAAGGGTGAAACGGTGCGGTAAGAGCGCACCGCGGACTTGGTAACAAGGACGGCATGGCAAACCCCACCTGGAG
>Ga0137415_10000012_pt1 | contig 163285 bp, 147 predicted proteins | sample CZODoug3_1_1_16f_FD_183082 | JGI IMG/M metagenome (GOLD analysis project Ga0137415, IMG submission 183082) | Vadose zone soil fungal communities from Angelo Coast Range Reserve, California, USA - CZODoug3_1_1_16fungal (Hybrid Assembly) | ecosystem: Environmental > Terrestrial > Soil > Vadose... | reverse complement strand
GAACATGGTCAAGCGAGGGAGCAAGTGAACCCCGGAATGCGCGCTCGCAATAGACCCTTAAGCTAGTCGATCTGCCTGCCCGATGAACCGGGCTTCGAGGGCGGCTCTCGTTTTGGTCTCGAGAACACATCCGCAGACCGCGTAGTCAACTCCACGACGGAAGTGTGCATCTTATGCTCGCAGTTGAGGGCGTGTTCTTTCCTAGGTGTGCGCCTATACTTGGGGCGGAAAACGCCACTCGTTCAAGAACGAGTTGCTCGGGAGATGACTTATGAGGTGGTTGGCAGCGGTCTTGGCGGTGTCGGCGATGGGCTTTGCACAGGGGCGCTCGAATGCACAGGAAGATCATTCTCCGGTTGTAAAGACCAGCGACACCAAGGGGGCAGGGATCGTCATTCCGTCGGGGACGAGGGTCGCTTTGTCTTTGAAGCAGGCGATTTCGACCAAGACGGCAAAAGAAGGGGATCCGGTCTATGCTGTGACCAACTTTCCGGTGGTGGCCGATGACCGGATCCTCATCCCGCCGGGAACCTACGTGCAGGGGAAGATCAGTCACATTCAGCGGGGCGGGCATATCAAGGGGCGTGCGGAACTGCTGATTCACTTCAGTTCGCTCATCTATCCGAGCGGCTACACGGTGATGCTGCCCGGAGCGCTCGAAAACGTACCGGGCGCAGAGCACGCTACGACTCAGGGCGAGGAAGGCAAGATCCGCCAGGACAGCGACACCGGGAAAAAGGTCGAAACGGCGGCGAAGACGGCAGGAGCCGGGGCCACGATCGGCGGTTTGACGGGCGGATGGAAAGGTGCAGGGATTGGTGGTGGAATCGGCGCTGGAGTGGGCGCGGCGATTGGGATGCTGTCCCGCGGAGCGGACGTGCGGTTGGAGCCAGGAACTTCGTTGGAGATGGTGATCCAGCGCGACGTGGCGCTGGATTCGACCCGGCTGCCGAGGTCGGGACAATAGGTCGCAATATCGGGCGAGACTTCCGTTCGAGTGGAGCGCAGTTCTCAACTACGCACGTTCTAAGAGCCAAATTTTGCGTGTGCTCCGATTCCTCATTGGTCAGACCAGGTCACGATGACCTTCGGCAGCCGCTCACGGCGGTCAAGCTCCACACCAGCCGCTCGGGTTGAATGGCATAGCGCCAGCCGGGCCCCAAGATGGCCTTTGCCCTACTTCAAAGTGAATAACGCATTCACGTGGGCCGTTACGCTCACGGTTTGCGGTGTGAACTCCTCGGTTGGCGCTGGTACGGCTTCGGCCTTCATCGGCATTGGGGAGCGTGCGAGGATGGGCATGGGGCGCACGTTCTCGAAGGTGTCGACCGAAGCGTAGGATAACTCGACCACTGAGCGCCCGGCGGCCCGGGCCAACGAGTCTGCAGACGCACGAGCGCGTCGATAAGCGTCTTCGACCGCTTTCGATTTCGCCTCGTCCATGCTGTCCAGTGTGTAGTTGATGGATTGGCTCTCGCTGACCGCCGCGTCGGCCAGTTGCTGAGTGATGGGACCAATCTTGGCGAAGTCTTTCAGTTTCAGACTTACTAGGGTGGTCACCTGGTAGCCGATCAGCTTGCGCTTGGCAGTCTTCCAGTCATACATCGGCTGGATAGAGTAGGAACCGATCTGCGCGGTCTTGGGGTCGATGCCGTTGTCGCGCATAATCTGGCGTGTCTGCTCGGCTTGTTTGGCGGCGTTCTCGTAGGCTGTCTTGGCGTTGTCGGCTTGCGCGGAGAGATTGAACTGAACGAATGCAGTGTCGGGCGCCGCTTCGAATTTTCCGTCGGCGCCGGCGAACACTGTATTCGGTGCCGCGCTGACGGTGGGTGCCTGGGCGGACGCCAGAGGTGCGCCGAGAAGTAAGGATGCCAGGAATAAAGACGCAGATTTCATCGCAGATTCCTCCTGTTCAGGCTGCCGAGAAAGTGTATACGGTTAGAACTGCCTCTTGAATCAGAACGTCCGCCATCAGTGTTTTTGCACGCTTACCTCCATACCCGGACCGATCTGCTGTCTTTTCGGGGCTGTTTCCCTCACGCAGCGCCCGCACCCGGGGCTGTGGTCGGTAGCCGGCGAATCGTCCAGAGAAGGGCAAGCAACGCGGGTATCGACAGTTGGACGTGAGTCCAGTACGTGAGGGGACCTAGCAGGGGGAGGGCATAACAGCTACAGAGCAGGGGGCCCAGGCGCGGGGCGTCGGACTGGATCCCGTTTGCCACGGCATGATCAGCCAGGAACAGAAATGCCGGAGCAAGGATCAGAAGATCGTAGACGGTCAAGTGCGGGGAGACCAGGACCGTCGCCAGCAATAAGGCTGAGTATCGCAAGCCGAGGGGAGCGTCGGTGTTCCAGTAACGGAAAGTGATCGCCAGAACGCCGAGAGCGGTTGCCATGTAGAGCGTGAATGCAATGTGCGTCCAGGGCAGCAGCATGGCCCAGAAGGCCCGTAGGGAGTGCATTTGGTAGGGCCGAGGCTCGAGTTGTGGAAAGGTCCGGCCGATATGGACGAGATGGAAGAAGTAATCTCGCAGGGCCGCTGTCCCGTAGTAAGCCCATCCGGCCGAGAGTTGTGCGGCTGCTGCGATGAGCGCTCCCCCGATCACTTTCCATTCTCGAGCCAGCAGAAAGACCACGGCTGCGGCCAGGCCCAATTGTGGCTTGAAGATCAGGGAGCCAATGGCTAATCCCGCAAGGAAGAGGTTACGCGAGCGCTCGGCCAGGTACGCGGCGGTGAAGCACGCTAGCGCCAAGGCGGAAGTCTGGCCCCAGGCGATCAGTTGTGCGAAGGCCGGGTAGGCAAAGACAAGTATGAAAACCGTCGAAGCCTCAGCCTGAAGATGTGGGCAGGTCTTCCAGATCAGGTAGCAGCAGATTGCGTAAAGCACGGTATTGAAAACCAGCCAAAGGGTGAGCGCCGCCGCGTAGGGCAGAGCTGCCAGGGGAGCAAACAAAAGCGAGACCTGGGGCCCGTAGAGCGGGACGTAGAGCAGATGTCCAGCCTGGGGAACTTTTTGTTGCGCGAGTTCGGACTGCGCCTGCATGTTGTAGAGGTCGGCGCCGCGGTGTTCGAGGGCGAGCGAACCAAGGGTATAAAAGTGGAGGAAGTCGGTGCCCTTGAGGAGTCCATTGCGATCACGCAACGTGGGAGTGGCGAGGACCCAGGCATAGATTGACCAGAGTGCAAGTGCGAGAAGCAGACCGTGGGCCTGCAGGCGACGCACCGTGAGCAGGGGAGCCGATTTTGGCGTGCTGGCGCTCTCCATGGCTGAGGGAACAGCATTCTAACCGTAGGAAAGGATTAGACCTATTGAATTGCCGATGCGGGGCACGGGAAACATGAATACACGTCAGAAACCACGGGGGGCAGTGGCAGGAAGAGGAAGAATCCGGTTCGAATCTCACAATCCCGGCTTGCCCGCGCGGGTGAGGTCTGTCTGTTTCAGCATCCGATGCGATCCTGTGCGCGCACTGACGGGACACTGGCGGTCGCGCACCTCGTCAACTGTGTCCTGGAAGACCGCTTCGGTCGATGTGTCGCACTTGGGGACAGGCTCGTTTGCAGCGTCCCCACGCCTCGGAAGGCAACGATGAGAGCACTCCAGCCAGCTCTGCAGAGCCGCCGAAACCTTCAGGCAGGGTGCGTCTCCCGGAACGTTTGCAAGCATCTCTTGGCGGTGTCGAGTTCGGAAAATCGACTGCCTTCCTGTTCCACCAGGTAGTACTCCAATCCTCCCACCGATTCGGCGGCGGCAAAGATAGTTTTCCAGTCAGCAGCGCCTTCTCCAAACAGTACCGTGTAGCCCTTGGCGGGGTCGGGGGACCAATCTTTGCAATGAATGGACCGGATGCGGCCCGGGTTCGCTTTGATCCACGCCACCGGATCGGAGCCGGCTTCCAGGCAGGTGCCGATGTCGAGTTGAAGGGCGACCGACGGCTTTGTGTTCTTCGCCAGGATCTCCATCGGGCGCTGACCATCTGCGGGACGGAACTCGGCCTGGTGATTGTGATAGCCGGCTTTCAGCCCGGAGGGCTCGAGTTGATCGGCGGCGGCATTCAGTTCGTCGGCGACCCCCTTCCAGCCGCCAGGTCCAGGTTTAGGATCGGCGTGGGCGAGTACTACGTATTTGCTGCCCAGGATCAGGTTGAGGTCGAGGGTGCGCTGGATGTTTTGCGGGGAGAGATATGCCTCGCTGTTGTGAGTGGAACAGCAGCGGATGCCCAGATCGTCGAGCAACTTGCGCATTTGTTTGGTCTGCGCTTCGGTCCAATCGAAGTAGGGCGAGTAAAATTCGACGCACTGGTAGCCCATTTGAGCGACGGCGCGGACGGTCCCTTCGAGATCCTGCTTGAGGGTGTTGCGAACCGAGTAGAGCTCGAGACCCACCGGGATCGATGGCGAACCGGCGTGTGCGAGGGTGTAAGGCAGCATGGCGGACAGTGCGACGAACGCGCGGCGGGAGAGAGGCATCGGGAGATATTAATCGAAAAGCGGAGTGAATGCTGGGCCTGCCCACCGCAACGTCGGGTGTTCCGAGGCCAGCAGCTAGCGGCGGAACAGATAACTGAACTTGATGAAGAAGACGCGCCCGTCGTTTCGGAAAGGGCCATTCACGTGGACAAGGCCGTTGCCGTTGGGATCACACTGATTGGTGCCCTGAAGGTGGACGCAAAGTCCGGGGAGGACGTTTTCGAGGTTACTGTTGTATCCGACGTACAGGGCGGTGCCGGGATGAAGGAGGTAGGTGAACAGGATGTCGAAGTTGAGATTCTTGGACGTGGTCAGCGAGGAATACGTCGGGTTGGCGAGCAGGCCGTTGTACTGGGTGATGAAGCGCAGAGAGAATTCCTTGGTGAACTGGTAATTCCACTTGCTCCGGATGATGTGGTTGTTGAAGACGGAGTGACCGATGGGATTGTGGACGACCCGGTCCATGATGTAAGTGTTGTCGATTTGCAACCGGCTGACCGGCTTGACGCCCATGGTCAGGTTGACCGTGGTCTCGTCGCCTTCGCCAGGAAGCTGGCCATCGGGAACGACGACGTTGACCGCACCTTGCCGATATGCGTTGGCGTTGAGGGTGAACTGGCGCAGCGGACTCGTGCGGAAGACCAGGCCAACGAAGTCCTCGACGAACTTCCTGCTCGAAGGCAGACCATAGAAGTCCTGCGGGCGGAGTGTGTCACTTTGCACGCCGACGACGGGTGCGAGGACGGTATTGCGTTTGAAGACGAATGCGATATCGCCGTTCGCGTTGTACTCGATACCCGTCCCCTGGTGGTCGTAAATGCGCTCCACGCCAAGTTCGGGTCCCCAGAATACGAGGTGCTTCCCCTCCGGCCGAAAGTAAAAATGAAAAAAGTTATTGAGGCGGCGAATGTCATTTCGGCGAAGGAATCCGGTATCGGTCCGGAAGCCGGGTGTGATGTCCTGGTACTGCGTCACCCATTCGAAGCGGCGGCCCTGACCGATGAGCATGGCTTCGGTGGCGGAGCCGAAAAAGTAGTGATTACCCGAAGGTGGAGGGGAGTTGTAAGGGAGGAACTGATCGTCCTCGAGACGTTGGTTGGTGGAACTGACCACGCTACGAGCGGTGGCGTTCCAGTTTTGTCCGAGGCGGATGGTCGTGTCGATGCCGCCGACCCGGTTGAAGTATCCCGCAAATTCGCGGTCGGTATAGATGACCCCCACGCTCGATTGCCGGCCGAGGTCGTAAGCGACGCGTCCCACGGCGAATTGAGCACGGCGTCCGGCGAGCGGGTCAGTGGGCGCAACGGCTTCGCCCGGCGAACGGTCATCGGAGGCGAGCAGGCCCAGGTTCCACGGCCCCTGCTTTCCGGTCAGGCGAGCGCCGAACTCGGGATCCCCGATGCGTCGGGTGAAGACGAGTTGGGTCAGTTGAAAGGGCGCGCCCGGCTGGCTCGAGTCGAAGAAGTTCGAGTTTTCGAGAAAGAACGGGCGCTTCTCCGGGAAGAAGACCTGGAAACGCTGGTTGACCGTATTCTGCGGCTCGTCAGATTCCACCTGGCTGAAGTCGGGGTTGATGGTGGTGTCGAGGACGAGGCTGTCATGAAAGACGATTTTCGAATCGAGTCCTCCGGTGAAGTCGCCTGTGCTGGAGCTGAACCGGGGGTTGACGGAGTCGCGCGTATCGACAGCGCGATAGCTGCGGAATGAAGTGTAGGGGATGAATTGCATATTGTGGCCCGGTGTGACATCACCGAACCCTGTGATGGCGCCTGCCTGGTTGAGGCGCCCGGAGATGCGGCTGGAAACGCGCGGCCAGTAGTCCCATTCGTTGTCGCGCGCAACTACCCGCAGGAGCGTGATTCCCCAACCCTGTTCAGGCGCGCGCTGAAACCGGAGGCTGCGAAAAGGAATCGATTCCCAGACCAGGTAACCTTGAGGCGTAATCTTGCCGCGGGAATACCAGAGGGTGTCCCAGGAATTGTCCGGTCCGTTGTTGTTGCTATTGCCGTTTTCCGTCCAGAGGCCATCGGCCTGCACCCCGAGCGGGTTCGACGCGAAGACGAAGCCGTGACGCTGGTCATGAAAGGTGTCGAGCGTCAACTCGACGAAGTCGTCATCGTAGATATTTTCACGACGGCTGAGGTGGGCACGGATCTTACCGGGATCTCGGTCGAAGCAAAGCCAAACCACGTACAGGTTCGAGGAGTCGTAGCCTAAGTACACCTTCGTGGTTTGGGTTGCGGTCGCGCCATCGGTGGGCTCTTCCTGGATGAAGCCCATCGCCTCGGCCATCTGCGTAGCGGGTCCGGACGGGACCATCCCCTCGAAATGTTCAAGGGTGATGGGCTGGTTGACCTTGGGAATGTGCAGGGCCGGCTTGGTTTCCTGCGAAGGAGCGGGAGTCATTGCCGGTGTGACGTCGCTGGGGGAGATCGCATTTTGCCCTCTGGCCAACGGGGCGAGCGACAGCAGGCTCGTCCCGGTTGCGACGCACAGACAGCGCCCGACTGCTTGCCAGCTGAAGAGCAAGTGACCCCACACAAGATGCTTGGATGTGACCCGCAGCCCGAACCGGTTCAACTGAGCAAACTACGCGTTAGACGGGTCGGAGGGGAAGTTGTCATCTGCCGGAAGGACAAGGAGACGCTGACAAATCAGGTACGCACAACCCGTTGGGAGCATCCCGGTTCGGTGCAGGCGTAGGTGATGCGGTTGTGCTGGCGGTCCAGGCTGAGGATGAACATGGGGCGCCCGTGCAGATCGCACCGGGGCTGATCGGGCTTGAGCTCAGGGGCATCGCCGCGTTTGGGGGTAGCATAGCCGATGCGTTCTCCGAAGCAGCGCCCGCAGAACTTGTCAGTGCAGCGGAAGAAATCGATCGAATAATCGGGACTGTAGGGGGCGATGCAAGCTTCCATGGTGCGGAAATGTTTGTCACATAGGGGGAGGATGTCCGTCCGCATGACTTGGGGAGTGTAGCATTCGGCCGCTGGGGGAACGAGTGACCATAGGGGGCCACAGGGGGCCACGGGCGATCCGGGACAGTCTTGTTTTACAGGCAGGTCAGGGAAAGGCCTTCCTCAACTCGCGTCGAAGGATTTTGCCTGATGGTGTGCGGGGGACGGCTTCGACGAAGTGGATCTCGCGGGGCTGTTTGTAGGGGGTGAGGCGGTCAGCGACGAAGCTGCAGAGAGATTTCTTCATCGCATCGTCGGAGAGCTGACCCGAGCGCAGGACCACAAAGGCGCAAGGGATTTCGCCGGCCTCAAGGTTGGGGCGCGCTACGACTCCACAATCGCGCACCGCGGGGTGTTCCATGAGAACGGCTTCGACTTCCGCGGGAGCCACCGGGAAGCCCTTGTATTTGATCATTTCCTTGCGGCGGTCAAGGATGTAGAAAAAATCGCTGGCGTCGCGGCTGACGATATCGCCGGACCAGTACCATCCGTCGCGCAGAACGCTCGCGCTGGCCTGGGGGTCCTTCCAATATCCCAGCATGAATTGCGGACCCCGCATGACCAGTTCGCCGGGCTCTCCGGAGGCGACTTCCCGTTCGTCAGCGTCGAGGACGCGGCAGTCGGTCTGGACAAGGGGCTGGCCGATAGATTCCGGCTTATAGAACTCGGGAGGATCAAGATAGCCGACGTGGGTAACCGGTGAAGCCTCGGTCATACCGTATCCCTGGTTGACGCGAATGCTGGTCAGTTCGGTGAAGCGACGCGCAAGTTCGGGAGCGAGCGGCGCAGCTCCAGACTTGACCCAGCTCACGCGATGATTTGTCGGGAACTGTCCGGCTTCCGCCGCCTGGTTGAGCGCGTTGAGCGCCGGTGGAACGGTGGGCATCATCGTTACACCTTCGGAAACCAGCAGTCCCAGAAGTTGCTGGACCTGGAAGCGTGGCATGAGGACTATGGTCGCGCCGAGTGTGAGTACGGGGTTGAGCGCGACGTTGAGCCCGTAGATGTGGTAGAGGGGCAGGAAGCAGAGCATCGTGTCGGTGGGCTTGAGAGGTGCGGCGCAGGGAGCGATGAGCTGGTAGATGTTGGCAACCAGGTTGTGGTGCGAGAGCATGACGCCCTTGGGGAGTCCGGTCGTACCGCTGGAATAAGGAAGAGCTGCGAGCATCTCGGAGGGCTGCCGGTCTGGCGGGGGGAGGGTGGCGGTGGTGGGACGCAGCAGGCCTGCAAAGTTTTCAGACCCGGCGGCCTGCTGGCGCGTGCTGTAAACGCAGCGCAAGTTGGGAAGTCCGGCGAGGTTGATGTCGCCGAGGGTCGCACCGTCAGTGACGAGAATCGCTGCTCCGGAGTTTTCGAGTTGGTAACGCACTTCACGTTCCCGATACGTAGGATTAAGGAATGTGGGGATGCCTCCGGCCAAGGTGGCAGCGTGGTAGGCGGCAGAAAATTCCCACGAGTTGGGGAGAAAGATGGCAACGACATCTCCCGCTCGGAGGCCTCGAGCGACCAGCCCGCGTGCCAGTTGCTCGACGGTGTCTCCGTATTCGGCGTAGGTGAAACGACGATTGATGGAGGTGTCAATGAGCGCGGTCTTCCGTGGGAACTTTCGGCAAGAGTTCAGAATGACGTCGTGGAGAAAGAGGCCGGACGGGTCAGCGTAGAGCTGGGTGCGCAACATGGGCGGAGAGATTGTAGCGGAAAAGGGGGAACAAGCTCTAACCAAGGAGTGCACGGGGGAAGGCACGGGCTGTTGGTTGCAGAGATCGCCAGCGTTTTGCGAAAGGTACGCACAGCCACCACCATCAAGAACGCGGAAAAAAGCAGGAAACGGAAACCTCGAGAGCGGCCAAGCTCCCCCGGCGAACGACGACTTGAACCTCACGGCCCTTGCGGATTCCCGCTTGCCGAACCGCCGGATGCCGAGCCGCACGTCCGGGTGGTGTGGGGCAGGGGAGAGTGGGTGACTCGTCCCCTATGCCGATTCTAGGCCCGCTTTGCAAGGGCAGGGGTGGTGAGGGGCGCGAGGCGCTCTGACCACCGGATGCGTCCGGTGGCTTGCATCACGACGAAGAGAGTCACGATCGAGATGACGGTTATGGCCAGGCCGGTGAAGCCCTTCCAGAAAAACGCGTACGAAAACAGAACCAGGTAGATGAGCTGCGCGGTGCCCGCCTCCAGCGCCGCGAAGCGGATGCCGACGACCAGGCGGAGGTAGCTCACGACCAGGGTGATCGAGACCAGCGACGAGATCACCATGGCGACGTGAATGGAGATATGGTCGACAAGATAGCCGAGCAGCAAGTGGAAGGCGAAGAAGGCACAGGCCAGGAAAAAGTAGTTGAGGGGATGAAGGTCGATGTTGCGGAGGGTGGTAATGATGAACATCAGGAAGAAGAAAAAGAACAGGGAAACGGGAGCGAAGTAGCTGACTTGTCCAGCGAGCGGGCCGGGTTGGAGCTTCCCGGGCATGGTCATGCCGATTTGAAATCCGGAGAGCAGGCTGGAGTATTGCCAGGTGAGCTGCCAGCCGTCGGCGGTACGCTGCTTGGCGGTCGGAGACAGCGTGTCGTCGGCGAAGTCGATGTCGTTGAAATTGGTGTGCATGGTAAGGGCGAAATTGTTGACCTGGGCGATGCCGGAGCCGAGCTTGTATCGCCAGCTGCCCAGCCCCTGCGAGCGGTACGCGGTGTGCAGGACGGCGGTTTGGCCGGGCGCAACGACGGCCTGGACGTCGGCCCCCTGATCGTTGGCGGATAGCGGGAGGGCTTGGCCGTCGACGTCCATGATCAGACCGTCGTAGACGGCACGCTGCGCGGGGAAATCGAGGTGGAAGTCGACGGTCTGGGGTTCCGCAGTGTCGTTGCGGAATTTATAGTCGCCGGTGAAAGCGACGGCGTAGGTGCTATACCAGAGAAGACCCTTCTGGCGGTGGTCCAGGTGCAGCTTGACGGCAATGGTGCTGGCGTCGACGGGCAGGGGCGCGTAGTGCTCGACTTTATCGCTGCCGATCGTGGTCTTGCCGGGAGCTTGTTCGGTGACAGGCGTGATTTCGGTTTTCTTGTAGCAGGCACTGGGCGGCGACTGTTCCTGGGGCGATCCCCAGGTAGAGGTCACGCGGCCTTCAAGTTGCTGGTTGCTGGAATAGGTGCGGGAAAAGATGGTGGCGCCGAGGATCATCCAGGCGACCGTGGTGCAAACGAAGATGAACACAAGAGCTGCGATCTGACGAAGCACGGCAATGGCCTCCTTGACGTTCTGTCGGACAGGGGGGAGCAGGTGAGAAGCCGTGGATGGGTAGTTGAAAACGCTAGGGTTTGCGCGGTGTGTCTGGGGAGATGCGTGTCCGCCAAGGCACGTGTGTGTCGGCGGAGACACGTCCGAATCCCGGGCAAAATACAAAGCGCGGCGCAAGGGAGGCCGCACCGGGAGAGCAGAGATCCCCCTTTGACCGGTGTTCAGGAAGAAAGTGAGTGGACTTTTTTAGATTGCCTGTGGGCTAGCTGGCCAGCTTGCGGAGAAATTCCCGCTCGTCCATGCGGTACTTGAACGCTTTGCGCCCGTCGATAAAGACAACGGGAACTTCGTCGGTGAACCGGCGGCGGAGTTGTTCGTCGGCATCCACGTCGACTTCCTGCCAATGAAACAGGCCGCGGCGCTCCAATTTCACCAGGCTTTCCTTGACGATTTCGCACAAATGGCAGCCCTTACGGGTATAAACCAGGACATTGCGCGGGGTGTCCATAGGCGGGAGTGTAGCAGTTTTGGGGCGAATTTCAATTGGATGAGATGTAAAGAATCCTAAACAAGGGGGTGAAAACCCAGCAAACCCGAAGGGAATGGTAACCAGCAGGGGTGTTACCGCGGTGCTTAGGGGGGAGGGAGGTAACTGGGGCAGAATGTGGACCACCTGGTCGGTTGTAGGGGGAATCCAACCGGTGCCCGAAACCATATTGATTGCTGACGATCACGAGTCCAGCTTATGGGGGCTCGAGGGATTGTTGTCGGCCGAGGGGTTCACGGTCTTGACGGCGCAGGACGGAGAAGCTGCGTTGGCGGAACTGGAGCGCGGCAGACCCGATCTGCTTCTTTTAGACGTAAAGATGCCGCGACTGAGCGGGTTCGATGTCTGCCGGCAGATCAAGAGCGACGTGGAGACCCGGCTGATTCCGGTCATCCTGATCACCGGGATGACGGCGACGGCGGATCGGTTGGCGGGCATCGAGGCGGGGGCAGATGACTTTCTGACCAAGCCCGTCGATCGGGAACAATTGTTGGCGCGGGTCCGCTCGTTGCTGAGGCAGAAGGCCTATACCGACGAACTGGAGCGGGCCGAGGCAGTTCTGTTTGCACTGGCGCGCAGCATCGAGGGCAAGGATCCCCATACGGAAGGGCATTGCGAGCGGTTGGCCGAGTTGTCGGGCCGTTTGGGGGAGTTCGTCGGCCTGGAAGGTTCCAAGGTCCAGGCGCTGCGCCGGGCCGGGATCGTGCATGATATTGGGAAGGTCGCAGTACCCGATCATGTGCTGCTGAAACCCGGGCCCCTGACGCCTGAAGAGCGCGCGCTTGTCCAGCGGCATCCGGTGGTGGGCGAGGGGATTTGCGCGCCCCTGAAGTCATTTCAGCTGGTGCTGCCGATCATCCGCCACCATCACGAAAAGATGGATGGATCCGGATATCCGGATGGGTTGAAAGGGAAGTCGATCCCGATGACGGCTCGCGTGCTGCAAATTGTAGATGTCTATGATGCGCTGATTGCGGCGCGTCCGTACAAGAAAGCAATGCCGTCGGCAGAGGCGCTGGCGGTGATGGAAGGGGAAGTGTGGCGCGGGTGGTGGGACGCGGAAGTGTTTACCGCTTTTGTGGAGATGTTGGGGTCCGAGGGCGTGAGGGTGCGCCGGATGGCGCGGGCGGCGGCAGCGGATTGAGGGGCGAATAGCAGTCGGGCAGTGGATCCGGGTGGGGACCTATGGCCCCAGGATTGTAAAATTGAACCTGCGCTTTCAGGAAATCCTTGCCCTGCTTCCCTTCAACTATGAAACAAGCTCTGGCACTGCTCGGCATGCTGGATTGTTTCCGTTCTTGCGTGCCATCCCGGGGGCGAACGGCCCCGACCGTCTGTTGCCTGGGTGTGATGGCGCGGTGTGGAAATATTCACAGAAGAATTGAAGTAGCCTTGCGTTGCTCGGCGCCGTCCAGCGTGCCCCACGGGCAGTTCCGGCCCGACTGTAGGTCTTGAAGGCGATACAATCCCTGCCATGAGAAAGACTCACGAAACGCCTCTGCTGGGGAAGACTGCGCTCATCACGGGCGGGGCGAAACGGTTGGGGCGCTATTCTGCGCTGGCGCTGGCGCGGGCGGGAGCGGATATTGCGATTACTTTCAATCATTCCGCGAGCGAAGCGCAGCACACGGTGATCGATCTGGCGAGCCTCGGAGTACGGGCACTCGCGTTGCCCTGTGACGTCACCAGTGAGAAGAGCGTGAAGGGGATGATCAAAGAGGCGGTGAAGGAGTTGGGCGGGATCGACATCCTGGTCAACAACGCGGCCAATTACGAGACGGTGGAGTTTGACGCGATCACCGTGCAGCAGTGGGATGCTATCTTCGCTTCCAATGCCCGGGGCCCGTTCCTGGTGACTCGCGAGGCGTTGAAGGCCTTGCGAGGGCGGCAGGGAAAGGTCATCAACATGGGGTCGCTGGGGGGACTGGTGCCATGGGCAACGCATGCGCACTATTGCTCCTCGAAAGCGGCGGTTCACATGTTGACCAAGGTGATGTCGAAAGCCCTCGCACCGGAGATCGCTGTGAACGCGGTTGCTCCAGGAATGATTGACCTGGGGGAGAAGGCGGCAAAGCCGTTCATGCGGAAGATGGCGCGTGTAACACCGATGCGGCGGAATGGTACAGGCGAGGAGGTCGCGGCGGCGGTGGCGTTCTTCGCGAACGCACCACACTTCATCACCGGTCAAATTCTGGTGGTGGACGGAGGATTGGGACTCGGCTAGCGCGTTGCCGGGGTCGAGAACGTTCCTGTATTGTGCATAGGTCGGTCGGGCACGGCTGATCCAACATGCACAGACAAGTGGTGAGGGTGATCATTTTTTTCGGGTTGGCCTTGAGTCCCGCGATGAGCGGAGCGCAGTCGGGACCTGAAAATGGCGGGCACGAATTTCAGGGGTGGACGGGCGGCGGGTACACGGTCCCGGGTGGCACCAAGAACACGGGCGTGTGGAATCTTGGTGTGCGCTATGGATGGATTCTGACCCGTCCGCATGGGCCCGGGTTTCTGAAGGGCCGGTTCGAGTATGCCGTCGATGCGGTTCCGATGTTTTTGATATTTCAGCCGGCGAACACTTCGTACGGGGCAGGCCTCAATCCGATCGACCTGAAATGGAACTTCGCGACCCGGAGTTCAGTCGTTCCATATTTGGAGATCGATGGCGGCACTTTGTTCACCAACCACGCCGTGCCCACCGGAACCAACGCGGTGAACTTCACGACGAGCGGTGTTCTCGGCATGCACTTCTTGGGTCCGCGCTGTAACTGGAGCGTCGAGGCGCGCTATATGCACATCTCGAATGCCGGACTGGCGACGCCGAATCCGGGGATCAATACCTTTCAGGTACGCCTCGGGATCGGGAGATTTCTGGCGAAGAAGTAGACTGGCTGGCGTGGGACAGCGAGGAGATTCGCCCATCTCCCCCGGCCTACTTTCTTCCGCGGCTCATCCCTCCGAGGTGGTTGGGTCGATCGTGGTGCGGACTTGCGAGACCCGGTTGGCCGGGAAGCCTCCCTGGCGCGCGTGTTCGCGGACCAACTCTTCATTGGGCGCGATGTAGACGCAGTAGATCTTGTCGTCGGTGACGTAGCTATGCAGCCATTGAATTTCGGACCCGAGCTTGCGAAGGACTCCGCAGGAGGTTTGAGAGATGGCCGTGAGTTGGTCTGGCGTCAGTTTCCCGGCGCCTGCGAGCTCGCGTTCGATGACGTATTTAGGCATGGCGCTGCTCCTTACAGGGGATTGCGACAACAGGGCAATCGAAGATGGTCCACGAAGCGCGCTTCGATTGTCAAACGAGGTCACGGCGAGACGACTCTGAGGTCTCGCATACACAACCGGGAGCTATTGTGAAGTGGCCACACCCGTGGCCGGTGACTCCACATCCCGGAACGAGAAATTGATGGAGACGTTCGGGTATTCCTTGCCGTCCATTTCCACGTACGGATAAACGAAATAGTTGAGCGGCGGCCCAGCTTGCGCAGGTCTTAACTTCAGGTCCCGGCCCATCGTGAACTGGACGCGGTTGACGTCGTGCGCTCCGAAGAAATAGTCGCGTTTTTCCGGATGCTTCCAGGCTTCGGAGATGTCGATGGGAATCCATCCCATCTTGTCGATGTAGAACTCGGCCCAGCAGTGGTAACCGGGGATTTCGGCGGCGTGCTTGTCGGCCGTGAGGGGGAAGCCGATCTCGAAGCGCGACGGAATGTTCTGCGAACGCGCCATCGACATGAAGACGGAGTGGAAGTCGGTGCAGTTGCCGCGCTTGGAGTCGCAGGCCCAAAGTGTGTCGCCGTGTCCCCACCCGGTGCCGGTCTTGTCGTATCGCATGGTGGTAAAGACGTAGTTGTAGATCGCGCGCGCCTTGTCGAGTTGTGTGATGGCAGACCTGGTTTGTTCGGCGGCCAGTTGCGCCGGGAGGCCCGTGGTGGGCACAAGTCGGTCGGGTTGCAGGTAGCGTGCCAGCATCGGCTGGGGCACTTTCTCGGGATGGGCGTTGGAGGCGAGCTTGCCATCGACCAGTTCAACGTGCTCGCGCCGGACGACGTCATAGTCGACCGAGAACTGGTATTCGCCGCGGGTGGATTTCCCTTCTTCCGCGTAGAAGGTCAGGTTGCCGTATTCCGGCTCTTCGGTTGGGCGGAACTTGAGATCGCCGTCTTGGCTACGAATGGTTATGTCCTGGCTGGCGTCGGAGTGGGCCAGGGGGAACCAGACACGGATTTGGTGCCCGGCGGGGACCTCCTTCACCGTGAACGCGTAGCGAAAGATGAAGTGGCGTTCCTTCTGGGCTTGCGCGGTGAGAGAAAGCGCGACGATGGCAACGACAATGAGGCTTCGGCGCAGCATGGGTCAATCCTTTCTGATGGTAAAGCGACTGCAGTTCAGCAACGATGGTGGAAACGACCGACGGGCGTCTTAGAGGGAAAGCGTTCAAGTGAAGCCACGGCCGGAGAGGCGTGGTCGGGGAGCGTGCATGGGCATTAATCTGCTCTCGTCTGGGAAAGTTGTCAAGGCGTAGATGGCGAGATGGCAAGACCGGGTATGACGGATATCGCGCGCCAAAACTGAACTAAAACTTTAAGAGAGCCACCGTTCCACGGGAGGTGCCTGTTGCGCTTCGAAAACGGATCGGAAACCCCGGCCTTCACCCGATGGGAGATTTGAAACGGCACGCTTAGACTCGGCACCTACAAGTCACAAAATTTGTGTTTGGGAGAACAGCCTGTGAAACGTTTCGGGAGAAGGGTAAGTTTCGCTCTGGCTCTGGTGCTGGGTTTGCTGGCAGCATCCTTCGCGCAAGACAGTGCGAAGCAGGACGCCAGGGACGCGGGGCACGAAACGAAGCCAGCGGCCCAGGATGCTGGCAAAGCCACCAAGAAGACAGCAACGAAAACGGGACATACTGTAAAGAAGAACGCCAAAAAGGCGACGCACAAGGCCGCGCAGAAAACCGACGAAGGGGCAAACAAGGTGGAGGACAAGACTAAACCACAGTCGTTGCAGCGGAGCGGAACTGGGACGAAGGCGCCGAATTGGGCGCCTTTCGTCTTTTGTGGCGTCAGCGGATGGCTAGGAGAACCCGGCAGCCAGGGCCGCCGATCCGAGCGCGAAAACGGCGTACCAACCGAAGACAACAGACAAAGCCGTCGAAAGCTTCAGTTTCTTCGTGATCACGCTCAAGCCAATGGCGGTGAGAAGCAGTGTCCAGATCATGAAGATGTCGAGCGCAGAGCCGAGCGCATAGAAAAAAGACGTGTCGGCTTGGTTCAGGAAGTATCCGGGATTGGTGGGGGCGGGATTTTGAATGTTGAAAGAATCCGGATTGAGGCCTGCGAAGAGAGTGAGGATGGCAATGAGCGATCGTATGACCTGAGGCAGGGCGGCATACATGGTCACCGCAAAGGTCGCGGCGAAGGAAAGATCGGCGCTCAGAACGAGCTTGAGGGTTCCAAAGAGCAGAGCAGCGACGATCAGGTGCCACAGCAGAATGAAGAGCGGGAATCCGTAAGCGATGCCGCGCCCTACTTTCGCCTGGGTTGCAATCGCGTGCGTGCGATCCTCGCGCGACATCCCCTCCATGCGTCGGGCGGCCTTGGGCGAGTGTTCGATCTGGTTTTCGGCCACTTTGCGAAAGCCGACTTTCGTGTCGACGGAGTAGACGAAGAGCACGGAGATGATCACCGTGATCAGGAACGGACCCCACCAAGCGGCGTTGCGGCGAATGTCGGCGAAGGTTTTGCCCGGCGCGACGAAGGTATTGACAATCCGGGCTGGTTCGGAGAGGGGCGTGACTTCGGGTGCGGAGCTGACCGGAGCAGAGGTCATGCAAGTCTCCTCGAAAATGGCAGGGCGGATTGTACTGTCGGGCCCGGAAACGAACAAGAGCGGTCTGTGCGGGCGTCACCGCTTGATGGTTGCGGCATCGTCGGCTGCCCTTATATTCTTCCCCCTTATGTCCACTCTGGTCGAATGCGTTCCGAATTTCTCCGAAGGCCGCGACAAAGCGAAAGTGGATGCCGTCATCGAAGCAATGAAAGTCAGCGGCGTGTACCTGCTTGATCGCGAGATGGATGCCGATCATAACCGGTGTGTGATCACGCTGGTGGGCGAACGCGAAGCGATCCAGGAGGCGGCGGTTCGGGGGGTGGGCAAGGCTGCTGAGCTCATCGATCTCACCAAGCACCAGGGAGCGCATCCGCGAATGGGAGCGGCGGACGTGGTTCCGTTTATCCCGATTGACGGCGTGACGATCGAGGATTGCGTTGCGATGGCACGGCACGTGGGCGAGGAGATCTGGAAGAGGTTTGAGATTCCCGTGTACCTGTACGAGGCGGCGGCGAGCTCGCCCGAGCGAACCAATCTCGAAAATATCCGGCGCGGACAATTCGAGGGCCTTCGGGCTGAGATCGCGACCAACCCGGCGCGGAAGCCCGATTTTGGGGAAGCGAGGGTACATCCGACCGCCGGGGCGACGGTGGTGGGGGCGCGCAAGTTTCTCATCGCCTACAACGTGTTCTTGAACACGACTGATGTGGATATCGCCAAGAAGGTGGCAAAGGCGGTGCGATTTTCGAGCGGCGGGCTGCGCTTTGTGAAGGGTGCGGGATTTCTCGTGCGCGGGATGGCGCAAGTCTCGATGAACCTGACCGATTTTGAGCAGACACCCGTAGCCCGCGTGTTCGAGTATGTGAAACGAGAGGCGGCACGGTACGGAGTGACGCCGGTTTCGAGTGAGATTGTCGGGCTGATTCCCAAGAGAGCTCTGGAACAGGCGGCTGAATGGTTTCTGCAGGTGGAGAATTTCGATTCGTCGTTGATTCTGGAAAACCGCCTGTCGGCAGTCATGGGCGGAAAGATGGCGGTGGGTGGGCTGCGCGCGGGGCTTGAGCCGTTCGTCGAGCAACTGGCGGCGCCGACAGCGACTCCGGGCGGCGGGAGCGCGGCCGCGGCGGCCGGGGCGATGGCGGCGGGCCTGGCGCACATGGTGGCGGCGATGTCACGAGGCAAGAAGGCCTACCTGCAACACGAAAGCGCGTTGAGCGCCGCCATAGCGCGTCTCGGACAGCTGCGCGAGCAATTCAAGGCCGACGTGGATGCCGATGCCGAGTCGTACAACGCAGTCATGAAGGCATACAAACAAGCCCGGCAAGCGTCCGACGGAGACTTGATCATCGAGGCGGCTCTGAAACAGGCAACCAGCATACCCCTCAGTGTGGCGGAGCGCGCCTCCGAGGTTGGAGATCTCGCCCGGAAGCTGGGGTCGATCACGAACCCGAACATGAAGTCAGATCTCACCACCGCGTCGGCCCTGGCGCGGGCCGCCGTTGAAGGAGCCCTGGCCAATGTGGAGATCAACCTGGAGTCCATCAAGGATCCTGCGTTTGTGAGCGCAACTCGGAAACGTGCGACGGGTTTGAGGGCATAGGGCGGTACGGCGCCAGGTGTTCGGTCCGTCAACGGCGAGCCGGTACTTTAGTTTGTCCCGCGCTGACGGTTCACGGCATACAATTGACATACGGCGGGTTAACGCCAGGGCCCGTTTCGGCATCCAAGGGTGTATTTCCTCGAGGTTTTATGAAGAATCTGACTATGAAGAATCTGACAAAGATGGCTGGTTTCGTATTGGTGATGGCTGGGGCGGCGTCGGCCATGCCGCTGGGAAGTTCCTCGCGCGCCGTGATTCCTTCCGATATTCAGCAGATCATCTCGGTTGACTACCGGGCGCTGCACGACTCGCCTACGGCGCAGGCCCTGAAGGAACAGGTGCTGCCACCCAGCCTGAAGGAGTTTGAGACTGCCTTGAAGGGAGTTGCGATCGACGCAGACAAGGATGTGGACCAGCTTACATTTGCCTCCTACCGCAAGGGTAAGCAGGGCGTGAAGGTGGTGGGCATGGCGCAGGGATCGTTTTCCTCGAAGGTGGTACTGAAACGCATGAAGTTGAAGAAGATCATGCCGACGAAATACCGTACCGCCGATGTCTACTCCATGGGAAACGGCATGATGATGACGTTCCTGGACGATAATACGTTGTTGTTTGGGGATGATGGAGCCATCAAGGGAGCGCTGGATGCCCGGGACGGCGAAGTGCCCACCATCGACTCGAACTCGACCATGGCCGACATGATGTCGGCGGTCGATGGTTCTCCGGTGTGGAGTATTTTGGACCAGCAGGGGACGCAGAACGTAATGCGATCGGCGCTGGGCGACGCCTCCAAGATTGCCGATTACGACACGATCAAGAAACGGCTCGTCGGTTCGCGCTACACGATGGATTTTTCGAGCGGCGTGAACTTCAATCTGGACGTAATCACATCCGACTCCATGACGGCGGCGACCATGTCTTCGCTGGTAAAAGCTGGCATGCTCTACAAGAAGATGAACGCCACTCCGGTGGAGAAGGTCGCAATCGACGCGCTGACGGTCGATTCCGACAGTTCAAAGGTCCTGTTGCATTTCAAGACCGATGACAAGCAGTTTCAGGCGCTGATGAAGTCAGATCTGTTTGCGGCAGTATCGAAGTAGGCGACCTTCAATACCCAGGAAGCGGGGGCACGGAGTTGCTGGACTCTGTGCCCTTTTCCTTTGCGGAAGAACAGGCAAGGAACGCTATCGTTTCCTGGCCGCCGCAAGTTGTTCGCGCTTGCTCCTGGCCCAGCCTTCTTTGACGACTTGCCGACCCCGGCCAATGGCCAAGGCATCTTCCGGGACGTCCTCGGTGATACAGGAAGCCGCACCAATGTAGGCGCCGTTGCCGACCTTCACGGGGGCAACCAGCGTGGTGTCGCTGCCGACGAAAACACCGTCGCCGATTTCAGTGGTGTGTTTGTTCACGCCGTCATAGTTACACGTGATGGTGCCGGCGCCCACGTTCACGCCTGCTCCAATTTCGGCGTCCCCAAGATAAGTCAGGTGATTGGCCTTGGATCCCTTGCCCAGCTTGATCTTCTTGGTCTCCACGAAATTTCCAACCTGCGCACCTTCTCCGATATCGCTGCCCGGACGCAAGTGCGAGTAGGGGCCGATGACGGCTCCGGTGCCCACACGCGCGTCGTCCAGGATAGAACCGGGGCGCACGAGGACGTTGTTTCCAATTTCTGAATTGCTGATGACGCTGTAGGAGCGTATGCGGCATTCGCTGCCCACGCGGGTCTTGCCAAGAAGCTGCACGAAGGGCTCGATGACGGTGTCGGCGCCGACTTCGACCTCGGCGTCGATGACGCAGGTCTGCGGGAAGAATATGCTGGCGCCCGCGCTCATGAGTTGCTGGGACTTCGCCATGCGGAACCGGGCGTCAATTTCCATCATTTCGGCGCGCGTATTGCTGCCCAGGACCTCGGCCGGGTTGGCAGTCTTGATCGCGACGACTCTGGCCTTGGCCCGGGCGAAGACTCCTGCCATGTCGGTAAGGTAATATTCCTGGTGCGCGTTGTCGGTTTTGAGGGAACCGATCTTGGCGTACAGGGGCTTGATCGTGAACGCATAAATGCCCGAGTTGATCTCGCGAACTCTCTTCTGCGCCGGAGTGGCGGATTTTTCTTCAACAATCGCTTTAACATCATCGCCCTTGGCCGACTTGCGGATCACGCGACCATAGCCAGTGGGGTTCGCGAGCTCTGCGGAGAGCAAGGTCATCGCGGCCTTTTTTTGCAGGTGGAAGTCGCGCAGCCTGGCAATCGTTTCGGGCGCGATCAGGGGAGCGTCGCCGGAGAGCACGATGACGTGCTCATAAGGGGAGAGCGCCTCCCGGCAGACCATGATCGCGTGGCCTGTGCCGCGCTGCTGTTCCTGCAGGACAAAATTCACTCCCGTGCCCTGCACGGCTTTTCTTACGAGATCGGCTTGGTGGCCGATGATCGCGTAGACGTCTTGCGGCTGGACGACGCTCGTCGCTGCCGCGATGACGTGTGCGAGCAGGGGTTTGCCGCCGACTTCATGAAGAACTTTGGGATATTTGGACTTGAGGCGTGTGCCCTGGCCGGCGGCCATGATGGCAACTGCGATCCGGGGCGTGTGCGGTGTCGGCATTCCCTTTCAATATAGCGCGTAAGGCGGGAAAAGCTTAAACCAGGGGGCACACAAGGGAACACGAAAAGCAACCGTGTATGGGCCTAATCGCCCCGGTTGGAAGCAGGTGCGAGAGAGGCTCTGCGTGGGGTTCCGGTTGCTTGAACAGCCAGTTCCATGAGGTCGCGCGCCACCACGTTGTTGGCGTGCCGGGCTGCGCCGGCTTCTTCCAGGTAGTCGCCGAGCACCGGAATACAACCGAGTTGCTCAACCGCTTCCAGGTCAGCCACGATCTGGGCGGCGCCTTCCAGGGCGTATTTAGCCTTGAGTGCGTCCGACACAGGGCGGCGGTTGATCAGGACGTAGTCAAAGATCTGGGCCTGCGCGTGGCGGTTGAGCGCGCGGACGTGATCGGCAGCCGTCAATCCGAGGCTCTCGTTGGCCTGGGTCATCAGGTTGCAAATATAGACCTTAATGGCGGGCGAATTGACGATGGCCTGGACAATGCCGCGCACCATCAGATTGGGAATCAGACTGGTGAAAAGAGAACCGGGACCGATGGTGATGAGGTCGGCGTTTGCAATGGCTTCGAGCGTCTGCGGTAGAGGCTCGACGTCGGGGGGTATCAGAAACAGTTCCTTGATCCTGCCCTTGCTGGCCGTGATTTTTGTCTCGCCCCGAACCCGCGTTCCGTCTTCCATCAGTGCTTCCAGTTCGATGTTCGAGGTGGTCGCGGGATAAATGTGGCCGCGAGTGAGCAGGATTTCAGAGGACAGCCGTACCGCTTCGGAAAAGTCCTCGGTGATGGCCGTGAGCGCAGCCAGGAAAAGATTGCCGAAGCTGTGACCTTCGAGGCCGGAGCCTTTGTCGAAGCGATGGCGAAACAGTTTCGAGAGCAAGGCTTCGTCTTCGGAAAGGGCCACGATGCAGTTGCGGATGTCGCCGGGCGGAAGCATGTTGAGTTCCTTGCGAAGGCGTCCGCTGGAGCCGCCGTCGTCGCTGACCGTGACCACGGCGCTGAGTTCGCTGATGGTGGGGTGGCCCGGGGTGGGACGGTGGGGCTCTCCTGGGGCGGGCACGAAGTGCTTGAGTCCCTTGAGCAGGGTGGAAAGACCGGTGCCGCCGCCGATGGCGACGACTCGCAGCGGCGCGGCACGCGTCGACTTGTCCCGGGGAAGCGGGTCGGGCCGCTGGGATTCCATCGCAGGGTCCTAGTAGGTGTCTTCGGTAGCCTCAGCCTCGGGGACGGCATCCGCTCCCGGATCGGGGTACAGCAGCTCGGTGAAGCGCGGATCCTCGGCCAGATTCTGGAAGTCCGAGTCGTTGCGCGCCTGGAAGCGCAGGGCTGGACTCAGGCGGATGGCCTCGTCCAGATTCCGAAGCGAATCCTCGACGTGACCGGTCAAGCAGTCGAGCGCGGCGAGACCGTAAATGACGTAGTCGGCCTTTGGGGACTGCTTGAGCAGTTTGTCAAGGTGCTCACGCGCCTGCAGGTAGTCGCCCACGTTCATGAGGGACACGGCGTAGTCGAAGTGCTCTTCCGGGCTTTTGAACTGCGTCGTTGCTTTGTCCAGATGTTGGTTGCAGGTGTTCAGGTGAACCGAAGCGCGGTCGGCCAGTTCCTTGCTGGGCCCGCCGATCACCTTCTGCAGGTGCGTCTTCGCCTTGTCGAACTTGTGCTCCTGCAGGGCACGGAGGCCAGTCTCGTAGTTCTGGATCGCCTGGGCGACACGCGGGTCGTCGGCAATGGACTTCTTGGCGGTAGGTTTTTGAGCCATCTGTAAAACTCTTCCTGTGTTTTTACTTGCTGTACTTTTCGTAACTGCTCCTTGTTGCCGCACCGTGTGGGAGATAAACTCTAGCATTTTACTAGGTTTGAGGGCGCTTGGCGGCCAGGCCGCAAGGCAACGGCTCAAAGAAGGTCTTTCTTGAACGGCCGGAACGGCGCCTGTCCCCAGTCTGAGCAGGTGGACGCGCGTCTTGGCATCAGCCGAGGCTATGGCCAGCCGGCCTCAGCGACGCCGGGATCAGTTCATCGTGGACGCGGCCTGCACGTCGACCTGCTTCCAGTCGCCGTTGACGATGCCCTTGCGGATCTGGGCAGCCGTCTTGCCCTTCTTGGTTTGCGAATACGAGTAATAGAGTTCCTTCAGGCAAACCTCGCACTGCGCGCCGTGCGTGCCTTCAAAGCAGCTGTGCAGACTGTTATGACCCATGCCGCGGTCGCAGTAGCAATAGCAGGGTTCCTGATGGATCACGTTCGAAATCTTGGCGGCAAGCTCGTAGGCGTGGGTCTGGTAGGGGTACTGGGCATTCTCAGCCCACAGATTCTCTTTGGGCAGGATGGGTGGCAGCTTTTTTCCTTTGGGTGGAGGGGCAGCGTTGTAGGCTGGGACTCCCTGATCCTCCTGCGGGGCGGCCCACTGCGCCGACAGCGTCAGCGTTACCGTGAACACGAATGCCAAGACCAATGCGCGCTTGAACATAGCGAAGAATCCTCGTACATCGAATATTGTAACCCGCCGTCGAGGTTGGCCGCATCAGGGACGGGTATCCGATGGTACACCGGGCTCGCCATCCTCCCGTCGTCCGGCATCGGGGCCGCGGATTCCCGACGCAGCCGATGAATGGAACGTATAGAATTGCTAATCATGCAAGCCGTGGGGGCTCCCCGCTCGCAGGACGATCAGAGAGAACGAGCCAGCAAGGCGCCCGCGCGCACTGCTCCCGTGTTGGCGGTTTGGCTGCGCGACCTGATCATTTCCCTGGCAATTTCCGCTTTCATCATCGTCTTCCTCTATCAACCCGTGAAGGTCGAGGGCACGAGCATGATGCCGTCGCTCGACGACCAGGAACGAATCTTCGTCAACAAGTTCGTCTATCGGTGGGAGCCGATCGAACGCGGCGATATCGTCGTGTTCCGCTATCCGCGGGATCCTTCGAAGAGCTACATCAAGCGGGTGATCGGAGTGCCCGGCGACCGGATCCGGATCGATTCCGGACAGGTCTATGTCAACGACGAGGCCATCGACGAGGACTACGTGCCGCCGGCCTATACCGACGAACGCTCCTATCCGGAACTGGTGGTGCCTGCCCGCAGCTACTTCATGCTGGGAGATCACCGGAGCATGTCGAACGACAGCCGTGATTTCGGGCCCGTGAAAGACGGGTACATCTTCGGCAAAGCCGTATTCGGATATTGGCCGATGGATAAGCTGGGGCGGTTGCGTTAGGTGGGGGCTTCCAGGACCTCTTGCGGTTCGGGTTTTCCACACAAATTGCGTGGAAAACTGCTCGAGGTGCCCCTGGAACTCTTGGTGCTGCGCGGCTTCCTTGCTAGAATCTCTAAAATCCACACCCGGGAGCGGGAATGCAGGCTATCCTTGCACTCGAAGATGGGCGCATCTTCCGAGGCAAAGGCTACGGCGCCAAAGGCGAATGCTACGGGGAAGTAGTTTTTAATACTTCCATCACCGGTTACCAGGAAATTTTCACCGACCCCTCCTATTCGGGACAGATTGTCGTTCTCACCAACCCCGAAATCGGAAATTACGGCACCAATCCTGAGGACAACGAGGCCACCCATCCCTACATCGAAGGACTGGTCGTCCGCGAGTTCTCGAAAGTCAGCTCCAACTGGCGCTCGCAGCAGGTGGCCGAGGAATATCTGGAGCAGTTCAAGATTCCGGTACTGGCCGACGTCGACACGCGGGCTCTGGTGCGGCATCTGCGCGACCACGGAGTGATGCGCGGGGTGATCTCGACCATGGAGGGTGACACCGACAAGCTGGTCGCCAAGGCCCGGTCCATTGCGAAGATGGACGGTACCGACCTGGCAAAGGTTGTGAGCACGAAGCGGCCCTACGTATGGGAACTCGGTGAGCGCTCGCACGAGCCGGTGGCGGTGGTGGGCGTAAAGGATGAGCCGGCGCGCTTTCACGTGGTCGCCTACGACTATGGCATCAAGCAGAACATCCTGAGGAAACTGCGGGGCGAGGGCTGCAAGACGACGGTGGTCCCGGCGGAGACTCCGGCGGAAGATGTGCTGGCCCTGAAGCCGGATGGAATTTTCCTGTCGAACGGGCCGGGCGATCCGGAACCGTGCAGCTACGCAGTCGACAACATTCGGCGCTTGATGGGGCGGCAGCCGATCTTCGGGATTTGCCTGGGCCATCAGCTGATCGGAATCGCCTTGGGCGGGAAGACCTACAAGCTCAAGTTTGGGCACCACGGCGGGAACCATCCGGTAAAGCAGATCGGGACAGGGAAGATCGAGATCACGGCGCATAACCACAACTTCGCGGTGGATCCAGACTCGTTGCCGCACAGTGAAGTGGAGTTGACGCACATCGATCTAAACGACAACACGCTGGAGGGATTGCGGCACCGGAATCTGCCGCTGTTCAGCGTGCAGTATCACCCGGAGGCAGCGCCCGGGCCTCACGACTCCCATTACCTGTTCAAGGATTTCGTGAAGATGATGGAGGATTGGAAGGGCAGCGAGCGGTAATCGGGTTGCCGGCTGCCCGTGAATTGCCCGTAAATTGCTCGGGAGGGCCAGGCCACCAAGGACCAGGGGACCAACAACCAACGACTGATTTTTCATGCCCAGACGAACTGACATCTCCAAGATTCTGATCATCGGCTCCGGGCCCATTGTGATCGGGCAATCGGCGGAATTTGACTACTCTGGCACGCAGGCCTGCAAGGCGCTGAAGGCTGAGGGCTTTGAGGTGGTGCTGGCCAACTCGAATCCGGCGACCATCATGACGGATCCGGAGATTGCTGACCGCACCTACATCGAGCCGCTCACGCGCGAATATCTGGAAGAGATCATTCGCATCGAGCGGGAAATGTCGCCGCGCGCCGGCTTTGCGGTTCTGCCCACCGTGGGGGGGCAGACGGCCTTGAACCTGGCCGTCGAGCTTTCCGATGGCGGCGTGCTCGATAAGTACAACGCGCAGTTGATTGGCGCGAACATCGCGGCGATCAAAAAAGCCGAAGACCGGCTGTTCTTCAAAGACGCAATGCAGAAGATCGGCCTGGACGTTCCCAAGTCAGCGCTGGTGAACAATCTGAAGGACGGGCTGGAATTCGCGGGAAAGATCGGGTTCCCGGTGATCATTCGTCCGTCGTTCACGCTGGGCGGGACCGGTGGCGGGATCGCCTTCAATCGTGAAGAGTTGATGGAGGTGCTAGCGAGAGGACTTGATTTGTCCCCGGTGCACGAGGCCCTGATCGAGGAATCGGTGCTGGGCTGGAAGGAATACGAACTCGAGGTGATGCGTGACCTCAAGGACAACGTCATCATCATTTGCTCGATCGAGAACTTCGATCCAATGGGTGTGCATACCGGCGACTCGATCACCGTGGCTCCAGCGCAAACGTTAACCGATCGCGAGTACCAGGCGATGCGCGATGCCTCCATCGCGGTGATTCGTGAGATCGGAGTGGAGACCGGAGGTTCTAACATCCAGTTCGGCGTGAACCCGGAGACCGGGCGGATGGTGGTAATCGAAATGAACCCGCGCGTATCGCGGTCCTCGGCCCTGGCGTCCAAGGCCACGGGGTTCCCGATCGCGAAGATTGCCGCCAAGCTGGCCGTGGGCTACACGCTGGACGAGATTCCGAACGACATCACCCGGAAGACGCCAGCTTCGTTCGAGCCGACCCTGGACTACGTCGTCGTCAAGATTCCGAAATGGCAGTTCGAGAAATTTCCTGGTGCGGATGAGAGCCTGGGACCGCAGATGAAATCGGTCGGCGAAGTGATGGCGATCGGCCGTACCTTCAAGGAGGCGCTGCTGAAAGCGGTGCGCGCTCTGGATACAGGAAGGAAGGTTGGCTCGGAGAAGATCGAGCCAAAGATCCTGACCCAGAGGCTGGTGACACCGCATCCGGAGCGCTTGTCGTACGTTCGCTATGCGCTGCGCCAGGGTTACACCGTCAAGCAGCTGGCCAAGGTCACGTCGATGGACCCGTGGTTTCTGTACCAGCTCAAAGAGATCAACGACATGCAGCTTGAGCTGGAGAAGCACCCGATGGACTCGATTCCGACCGAGGTGCTGCGCGATGCCAAACGCATGGGCTTCTCCGACGGGCGGCTGGCGGCGGTTTGGCGGCTCAGCGACAAGGGCGGAGCGGAGAAAGTAAGACACCTGCGGAGAAAACACGGCGTCATGCCGGTGTACAAACGCGTGGACACCTGCGCCGCGGAGTTCGAGAGCTATACCCCGTATCTGTACTCGACCTACGAGGAAGAGGACGAGGCCGCGCCGACCAGCACCAAGAAAGTGATCATCCTGGGCAGCGGTCCGAATCGCATCGGGCAGGGCATCGAATTCGACTATTGCTGCTGCCACGCTTCGTTCGCACTGCACGAAGACGGTTACGAGACCGTGATGATCAACTGCAATCCGGAAACGGTTTCGACCGACTACGACACCAGTGATCGGCTGTACTTCGAGCCGCTGACCCTGGAGGACGTATTTGCGGTATTCGAGCACGAGGTCTCGGGCGGAGCATCGGTCGGAGTGATTGTGCAATTCGGCGGGCAGACACCCCTGAATCTTGCCCTGCCGCTGAAGGCGTCGGGGGTTCCCATCATTGGAACCTCGCCGGAGTCGATTGACCTGGCAGAAGACCGCAAACGGTTTGGAAAGCTGCTCGATGAGTTGCAGATCCCGCAAGCTCCCGGGGCCATGGCCACCTCGCTGGAGGAAGCGGTCGAAGGCGCCAAGCGCGTGGGCTATCCCGTGTTGGTGAGGCCGTCCTATGTTCTGGGCGGTCGGGCGATGGTGATCGCCTACGATGAAGATACTGTTGTCCGCTACATGAAGGAGGCGGTGGAGTATTCGCAGGACCGCCCCGTGCTGATCGACCATTTCCTTGAAGACGCCATTGAGGTCGACGTAGACGCTCTCTCGGATGGCGAAGACGTGGTCATCGCCGGGATCATGCAGCACATCGAGGAGGCTGGCATCCACTCCGGCGACTCTTCCTGTGTGCTGCCCGCGGTGGACATTCCGGGACCTCACCTCCAGCGGATGCGGGAATACACCTTTAAGCTGGCGCGCGCCCTGAAGGTCGTCGGGCTCATGAACATTCAGTTCGCCATCCCGCGCACGCCGAACGGTGGGTCGAAGGGTAACGGCTCTGAAGCCGGGAAGGTTTACGTACTCGAAGTGAACCCGAGAGCATCGCGTACTGTCCCGTACGTCTCAAAGGCAACCGGCGTACCGCTGGCAAAAATCGCCTCCCGGCTCATGACCGGACGCAAGTTGCGGGAGTTTCTGCCCGAGCAAGTCGAGGGTGGGAAGGATCTCGATACCGGCCGCTGCTATTACGTGAAGTCGCCGGTGTTTCCGTGGAGCAAGTTCCCGGGGGTGGATACGGTGCTCGGTCCGGAGATGCGCTCTACGGGCGAGGTCATGGGCGTCGCCGACAACTTCGGTGAAGCCTTCGCGAAAGCGCAGATTGCAGCCGGGCAGAAACTGCCAATCCAGGGATCGGTGTTCATTAGCGTGACCGATCATGACAAGCCCCACGTGGCCGAGGTTGCGCGGCGCTTTGTGGACATGGGGTTCAGGCTGGTGGCTACGGCTGGCACGGCGGACGTTCTCGAAGAGGCGGGCCTGAGCGTGGAGCGCGTTTACAAAGTGAAAGAAGGCCGCCCGAACGTGGTCGACCTGATCAAGGGCGAGCGGATCCAGTTGATCATTAACACGCCCCACGGCGCCGACCCGTGGTTTGACGAGAAGGCCATCCGGCGTGCGGCAGTCACCGCACGGATTACGACCATCACAACACTGTCGGCCGCACGGGCAGCCGCGGAGGGGATTGCGGCGCTGCAGCGTGGAGAAGTGCGGGTACAGGCACTCCAGCATCTGCACGCAGAGCGGGTGGCGGGGAAGCGGCGGTAAGCGTGTCCCAGGTTCGCTCCGGAACGATGGTTCTGTTGGTACTCAGTCTGCCGCTGCTGGTGGGGATATTCGTCTACGGGCCTTTTATCCTCGACCTGTTTCTGCACCGGCGACCCCCGTCGGTATTTCTGATTCCTGCCGGATACGTGGGCTGGGTGCGTATCAAATATCAGATTTCAAATGCGCCGCCGCTGCCGCGCGAAGGGAAGTATCAACTTGTCCGTCTGGATCGCAATGGCACGGCACAAACCTCGTCGCATTTGCCGGAAGGTTGGGCCGATGACCAGTACTTCTACGAGTCGGTACAGGGGCGCAGGGCGCTCTCCAACGCTGGCTGGTGCAAGGGCGGGATGATCTGGGGCGAGGCGGTCGGCAAAGACGAAAGCTCCGCCGCATCTCAGAAATTCTTCGTCGGCGATGAGGATCAGTTTCGGATGGAGGTCGATCCGGCCGGGAGAACCTACAGTCCTTGCGGCTAGAGGGGGTTCCACCCTCATCGGGAGTGAAACGGAAAAGAGCCGGAGCACGGGCTCCCGGCAGGTTAAGCCGCCCGCCAAGGTCTAGACCCTAGCCCATTTACTGCCCCGCCCTACCCGCCGCGTTGGACATCGCCAGGGGACGGCTCAATTCCAGCATCAACTGTGTCCCGGAAGGCAATACTGCCGAATGCCGCTGCACAAGCCAGTGCGTCGTGGTTGCACCGGCGCCGATCACGCCGCCAATCAACAATCCTGGTCCGCTACCGATCAGACCGCCAACCAGCATGCCCGCGCCAGTCCCGCCGGCCACTTCGATCTGGTCTCGACGGTCGTGACCTGCCCCCTTGAACTGCCCCTCCTCGTTCACGTCGGTACCCTTGATATCGGTATCCACGAGCACGGCGTTAAGCATAGAGCGCTGCCCGTCGGGCATGACGATGTGCTCAGGGAAAATCCCGATTGTGGGTTTACCCTTGATCCGCCGAGGCTCGCTCAGCTGGGTGACGCGCCCTTCGACGACCGCGCCCACAGGAATCACGGTCTTGCCGCCCACCACGACCGGCTCGGAGATCTTTCCCTGGAAGGGGTCGCCCACCTTGCTGCTGAAGGTGGAGATCGTGGTCTCCAGCCTAACTTTCATTGGTGTCCCTTCCGGGATCGAAGGTGAGCTTTGCGCCCACGCCGATCCCACCAGCAACATCGCGCCCACAGTCGCCAAGACCTTACTCATCATTCCTCCTACGATGCCTCTCCCTGCTTTTGCATGGCTAAGCGATGAAACCTACGGTTGGAACCTACAAGTTTGGCCCCGCCGCCTGTTTCACTGCTGCCATCACCTGTTCGAGCGGTGCCCGGTCATGCTGATTCTCTCCGCGGTAGATGTAGCGGACTGTCCGCTCCCGATCAATCACGAGTGTCGCCGGATGGGCAATATTCAGAGCGTCCATACCGAACCGGTGATACAAACCGTATGCCTTTGTGACGATCCGATCCTCATCCAGCAGGAACGGAAACGAAATAGGCTTCTTCTCCAGGAATTTCGTCGGCCTGAATACTCCATCGCGCTTCTCGGCAGCGATAAAAGCTAGTTCTGCCCGTGATTGCGCAATCTGTTCCTTGTTGGACTCGACCCGAGTCATGCGCTCGGCGCAATTTGGTCACCAGGTTCCCCGCAGGAACTCCAGAACCAGCAAGCCGCGTTTCAAGAAACCCGAGAGCGTCAAGATGCCGTCGCGGTTGGCCGCCTCCAAGGAAAACTCCGGCGCTCTTGCCCCCACCTGCAACGTATCTGTGTGATCGACCATCTGGTAACTGACTGTAAAACAAGCGTAATCGGGCTACAACCGGCGAAAGCGCGAGCGAACCACAAGAGGCACGTCTGGCAAGTGCTCGCGGGTGGGCTAGCCGAATGGCGCCGCCCACACCCGTGAACCCCAAGCCCAGGAATTTGTCGCGAGCACCACTGAACTATTTCGTCCTGCTGCCAGGCGACGCACAACCACTGTAGGGTCGCATGCAGGGGATCACATGCGGTCCCGGTGTCGGTTGTCACATAGGGCATGAAGGCCTTCCGATATAATCTTCGGTTCACTCTGAGCAACGCTCTACTTTAGGAGTGGGTCCTTTGCAACGGCGCCGACTCCCGGTAAGCGGCGATCGCCCTACGGGCAGAGAAGCTCAGGGATATTTTTCTGTCTTTGCTGAATCGAAAGAGGAAAGCATGCCCAGCACTAATATCTCTTCCATCCACGCGCAAGAAATCCTGGATTCTCGCGGAAACCCCACCGTCGAAGCCGAAATCCAACTGGCCAGTGGCGCGAAGGGTCGTGCAATCGTACCGAGCGGTGCTTCGACCGGCGAGCATGAAGCCGTCGAACTCCGCGACGGAGACACCAATCGCTATCTCGGCAAAGGTGTTCTCAAGGCCGTCGAGAATGTAAACGGCGAAATCGCCGAAGCTCTGGCCAACGCGGACGCCTCCGATCAGCGGGCCATCGACGCCACGATGATCGAACTCGACGGCACCGAGAATAAAGGTCGGCTGGGCGCAAACGCGATTCTGGCGGTCTCGATGGCCGTTGCCCGCGCGGCGGCATTGGAGTACGGCTTGCCCCTCTATCGCTACCTGGGTGGCGCGGGCGCCAACCTGCTCCCCACGCCCATGATGAACATCCTCAACGGCGGCGCCCATGCTGATAACAACGTCGACTTCCAGGAATTCATGGTCATGCCCGTCGGCGCTAAGTCGTTTTCCGATGCACTCCGTTGGGGTGTCGAGGTCTTCCATACACTGAAGGGTGTGCTGATGAAACGGGGCTACAACACGGCGGTCGGCGATGAAGGCGGCTTCGCTCCATCCGTGAAGTCCAACGTCGAGGCCATAGAAGTGGTTCTGGAAGCGATCCAGCAAGCGGGCTACAAGCCCGGCGAGGAAATCGCCATTGCCCTTGACCCGGCGGCCAGTGAGTTCTATCAGGACGGCAAGTATGTCTTCAAGAAGTCCGACAAGTCCAGCCGCAGTTCCGATGACATGGCGCGCTTCTGGGCCAAGTGGACGAACGACTACCCGATCGTTTCGATCGAAGATGGCCTGGCCGAGGACGACTGGGAGGGCTGGAAGAGGCTTACCGAACTGGTCGGCAGCAAGATTCAACTGGTCGGAGACGATCTGTTCGTCACCAACACCGAGCGTCTGCAAGAAGGCATTGACAAAGGAATTGCCAACTCGATTCTGATCAAGGTGAACCAGATTGGTACGGTCAGCGAAACTCTCGATGCGATCGATTTGGCGCGCCGTAACGACTACACTTCGGTCATCTCGCATCGCTCCGGCGAGAGCGAAGACACTTTTATCGCAGACCTGGCCGTCGCAACCGGCGCGGGCCAGATTAAGACCGGCTCCGCGTCCCGCACGGACCGCATCGCCAAGTACAATCAACTCTTGCGGATCGAACAAGACCTGGGCGCCAGTGCCCGATTTCTTGGATTGGAAGCTCTGAACTGCAAGCGATGAAAAAGAGCTGCTGGCCGGATCCGAGAGTTTCTCAGGCTACAGCGTTTCGACGTGCCGCGAGGCCAATCCAGTCGATGTAGGTCTAAGGGCAAAGCGGAAGCACATTCAGGAGTCACCATGAAAACACGTTGTTTGTTCGTTCTGCTGTGCTTGGCGATGGCGGGTTTCCCGCTGCTTGCCCAGTCGGACCCTCCTGCCTCCCGCGAGGATGTCGTGAAGCTGTTCGACGTCATGAATATCCGGGACCAGATGCGCACGGTCATGGAATCTGTCGCGAAGCAGCAACGCGCCATGATCCACGAGGGACTGAAAAAGCGTTCACCCGAAATTACCGAAGAAGATCTCGCCCGCATGGACCAGTTCACCTCCGACATCATGAAGGACATGCCCGTGGATGGCATGATCGACGACATGGTCCCGGTCTACCAGAAGCATCTGTCCCGGAGCGATGTCGAGGCCATGAGCACCTTCTACTCGTCGCCCACGGGCCAGAAGCTCTTGCGCGAAATGCCCGCCATGACAGCCGAGTCCATGCAAGCCGCAGCTCCACGCATCCAGGCCATGATGGACAAAGTCATGAGCAAGGCCGAGGACATGGCCAAGCAAAATCGCAAAAAGAAAACCGAGCAACCGAAAACCGGCGACCAATAAGAACTAGTGCTCGTTTCCCGGGTGTGTCATGGCCCGGCGATTAGACATACTGTACGCCCGGTGCGTGTAATCGAGGGCGAGTCTTCCTGATCCCTAACTGCCGAAGGCTGCAAGCCAGCAGCCACAGGCCAGGAGCTAACCGCTGAATGCGCCCCAAACCACTCATCCTTGTCATCCTCGACGGATGGGGCTACAGCCCCAAGACCGAAGCCAATGCGATCGCGCTTGCTCGCAAGCCCACTTACGACCGCCTGCTGCGGGATTATCCTCACACCGTGGTCCACACCAGCGGACCGTTCGTCGGCCTGCCCGAGGGACAGATGGGCAACAGCGAAGTGGGACACCTGAACATCGGCGCCGGCCGCATTGTTCACATGGACATCACGCGCATTGATCTGATGATCCGGAACGGCGACTTGTTCTCCGACCCGACGATCGTCGCAGCCATGAAACACGCCCGCACCGGTGGACGCCGCCTGCACCTGTTCGGCTTGGTCTCCGATGGCGGGGTGCACTCGCAGCAGGCGCATCTCTATGCGTTGTTGAAGATGGCCAAGCAGCAGGGGGTTGACCGGGTCTTTGTCCATGCCTTCATGGACGGGCGAGACACTCTGCCCACGAGCGGCGCGAGCTACCTCGGACAACTTCAGCAGAAAATGCGCGAGTACAACTCTGGCAAGATCGCCAGCGTGAGTGGCCGCTATTACGCGATGGACCGCGATCGTCGCTGGGAGCGTATTGCCAAGGCCTATAACGCGATGGTCTTCGGAGATGGCGAGGGAGGCAATTACGTGGATCCCGTCCAAGCTATGAAGGATTCCTATAACAAGGGACTCACCGACGAGTTTGTCATTCCCTTCGTCTGTGTCGATAACAAGGGCGGGCCACTAGCGACGATTCGCGACGAGGACTCCTGTATCTGCTTCAACTTCCGCGCGGACCGGGTCCGCCAGATCACGCGAGCCCTTGCCCGCAACAGCGGCCTCAATGGGCAAGGCGGTCGAGATCTCCCCGGCGCCGACGAGCTCGACAGCAGAATCCCGCGCGACCGTGTACCCAACCATCTGCACTATGTCTGCATGACGCAGTACGACAAGAACTTCACCCTCCCGGTGGTCATTCCGCCAGAATCGATGGCCAACATCCTTGCCAACGTGATGGGGCAGACAAAGCTGCGCAACCTCCGCGTTGCCGAAACCGAGAAATACGCGCACGTAACTTACTTCTTCAACGGGGGCGTCGAGCAACCCTTTCCGGGAGAAGAACGGCTGCTGGTTCCATCGCAGAAAGTTGCTACCTATGACCTGAAGCCGGAAATGTCGGCTGCGGGCATTGCGCAAGGGGTCATGAAGGCGGTCGAGGAGGGCACCTTCGACGTGATGATCGTGAACTTCGCCAACGCCGATATGGTTGGTCACTCTGGCAAGATCGAACCGACCATCAAGGCTGTCGAAACCGTCGACGCCTGTCTGGGTGAGATCGAGAAAGCCGTGAAAGCCCGTGGCGGCGCCATGCTCATCACTGCTGATCACGGCAACGCCGAACAGATGATCGATCCTGCCACCGGCGGCCCGCACACGGCCCACACCACCAATCCAGTCCCCTTCGTCGTGGTCAGCGAAGACGCGAAACAGTTCACGCTGAGGCCGAACGGCTCGCTGCGCGACATATCCCCTACGATCCTCGGCATGCTGAATCTGACCGAGCCGAAAGAGATGACGGGGCGAGATCTGCGGGTGCCCTTGAACCAGAAATAGGCGACTCGCCTTAGAAGATCCTGCGTGTGCGCAGCGTCTTCGGCCAGGATTCTCCAGCGAATGAAGCTTCTCATCGTCGTCCACCATCGCTTTGCACTCTGGAACGCTCCGTCTTGGGTTTCCGAAAGACTCCAACTCGCATTTCCGCAAGTCGAGGTGGCCCACCTCCCAGGCTATGAAAATCTCGACGCGCAGATCCCTGACGCCGAAGTTCTGATCGCCTGGTCCGTTCGTCCCGAGCAAATCAGGTCCGCCCGCAAACTCCGCTGGATTCACTCTCCCGCCGCCGCCGTCCACCAGCTCATGTGCCCGGAACTGGTCGAGAGCGATATCATCCTCACCAACGCCCGAGGAGTGCACGGCCCGGTCGTCGCCGAGCACGTCATCGCACAGATCTTCGCGCTCGCCAAGAAAATCCCGCAGGCCGTTCGTCTTCAGAAAAAGCACATCTGGGGCCAAGAGACGCTCTGGGACGAACTTCCGCGTATCCGTGAAGTCGCGGGCGCCACCCTCGGTCTGATCGGTGCAGGGAGCATTGGGCGCGAAGTCGCCAAGCGCGCCGCTGCCCTGGGCATGCGCGTCATCGCAGTTCGAGAGCATCCCGAGAAGGGAAGACCCGAAGGCGTCCAGGCCGTTTTTCCATTCGCGCAACTCGACGAACTTCTCGCGCAATCGGAGTACGTCGTGCTGGCTGCTCCAGTTACCCCCGGCACCACCACAATGATGAGCGCCGCCCGCCTGGCCAGAATGAAACCCGATGCCTGTCTCATCAATGTGGGCCGCGGCCCGTTGATCGACGAAGTCGCCTTGGCCGCCGCTCTCCGCAATCGCCGAATTGCCGGAGCCGCCCTCGATGTTTTCCCGAAAGAACCTCTGCCCGCCGAGTCCCCGCTCTGGGATATCGACCACCTCCTGATCACACCGCACACCGCCGCTCTCACTGAGAAACTGTGGTTCCGCCACTACGAACTGATTCACGAGAATCTGCGCCGCTATCTCGCGCACCAGCCCCTGCTGGCTGTTGTTGACAAGCGGAAAGGGTATTAATCCTGCCCAATCGTTGCGGTCCTTCGCGCCTTTGGTGACGCGAATCACTACCCTCCGCCCCACAACGTGCGTTGGCACACGGGCGCGCAAGGCAAAGATTCCTCAGCCATCTCTCTTTTGCGGTAGACTCGTCTCTTGCATAGAGACAGGAGTTCCGATGCCTTACACCCGCTTCGTCCTGCCGCTGATGCTCACGTTTGTGGCCATGGCGCTAGCCTCTGAGATGGAAGGCTCCCAACCGGGCGCTCAGACGCCTCTACTTTTGGTTGCGAACAAGGGAGATCACGCGATCGGTTTTATCGACCCGGAACTGGGGCGACAGATCGCTAGCGTGGATGCCGGCGCGATCACACCGCACGAACTGGTTGCCTCTCCCGACGGGCGGTTCGTTTACGCACCTATCTATGGCAACTCGGGTGTCGGACAACCCGGTACGGACGGCAGAACCCTGGTTGTCATCGATGTGTCGGCCCACAAGGTGGTGGGCACGGTTGACTTCGGCCACGGCGTTCGTCCGCACTGTCCGCTCGTCGGACCGAAGGATGGACTTCTCTACGTAACCACCGAAATCGATAAGTCAGTGACCATCGTCGATCCCCGCACCCTGAAGGTTGTGGGTTCACTGTCCACCGGACAGCCCGAATCCCACATGCTCGCCATTTCCCGCGATGGCCGCCGCGGCTATACCGCCAACGTGGGGCCCGGTACGGTGTCCGTTCTGGACCTCGAGGCCCGCAAGCTGATCGCCGTCATTCCGGTCGCTCCGCGCGTGCAGCGCATTGGCCTATCCGTGGATGACCATCTGCTCTTCACGGCGGACCAGTCCAAGCCCCAACTCGCTGTCATCGACACTGCCACCAACAAGCTGAAGACTTGGATTTCGTTGCCAGCGCTGGGCTATGGCGCGACGCCCACGCCTGACGGACGCTGGCTGATCGTTCCGCTACGCTCCGGTGATCAGGTTGCGGTCGTTGACCTTGACGCGATGAAGGTCGCTCGTACCGTTACAGTCCCGGCGGTGCCTCAAGAGGTCCTCGTGCGTCCGGATGGGTCCGTCGCTTATGTGTCCTGCGATGCCAGTCGTAAGGTCGCCGCGATTCGCACTTCTGATTGGACCGTCGAAAAGATAATCGACGCCGGTGCGTCCGTGGATGGCCTTACTTGGGCGGTCGCGAAGTAATCCGGATGCCTCGCGTAGGGTTCGCGGGTGTTGGTTCTATGGTTGTCGCTCTTGCCCTGGGAGCCCCACGGTGCGGCAGGATTTCAACTCCCGCAGTCCCCAATTTCTACCGTGACGTGCTGCCTATCCTTCAGCAGCATTGCCAGCAATGCCACCGCCCGGGCGAAATTGCTCCGATGCCCCTCGTCAGCTATGCGGAGAGCAAGACTTGGGCAGGCCTCATCGCCCGGGATGTCCGCTCCAAACGGATGCCGCCGTGGTTTGCCGATCCCTGCTGTGGCAATTTCTCTGACGACCCGTCGCTCACCGAAAGGCAGATCGCGACGCTCTCCGCATGGTCGGATGCAAAGACTCCCGAAGGGAATCCGAAGGATGCGCCGCCACCACCACATTGGACCAAGGGCTGGAACATTCCCCAACCTGACTTCATCCTCCAAATGCCCAAGGCAGTTCTGATTCCGGAAGAAGGCGACGTCGAGTACACCTACGAAATCGTGCCGACTCAGTTCACGCAGGACCAGTGGATTCAAATGTCCGAGATCCGGCCTTCCAGTTTGGCCAACGTTCACCATGCCGTCGTCTACGTCCGCCCGCCTGAGTCCAGCTGGTTGCGAGACGCTCCGCTCAACGTGCCCTTCACGGCATCCACTCTCAACGACCCCCAACTGCTCCACCAAGCCCATGAAACAGACAGCGACATGCTGCTCGTCTACGCCCCGGGCAGTTCCCCCGACCGTTGGCCCGCTGGCATGGCGAAATTCATACCTGCCCATTCCGACTTGGTCTTCCAGATGCACTACACCACCAATGGTCGACCGGGCGAAGATCGGACGAGTGTGGGCATGGTCTTCGCCAAACAACCGCCCAGACGGCGCATTCTGACGCTGCAGCTCGCCAACGACCATGACCCCATCCCCATTCCTCCCAACACTGACAACTACCGCGTCGAGGTCCACGGTACATTTCCCAATGACGCGATTCTGCTCAGCTTCTTCCCGCATATGCACCTGCGGGGCAAGCGTTTCGAATACAACCTCATTGACTCCAGGCACAAGACCAAGACGCTGCTGCGCGTAAACTACGATTTCTACTGGCAGCTCAGTTATCGTCTCGCCCAGCCTCGTCTGATTAAGGCCGGTACCGAGTTAGAAGCCGTGGCGTGGTATGACAACACTTCCAAAAATGCTCACAACCCCGATCCGGATAGCGCGGTCGCCTGGGGTGACCAAACCTACAATGAAATGATGGTTGGTTTCTTCGACGTTGCGGTCCCGGCCAACATGAATAAATGGCAATTCTTCAGGCGCTCGACGTCCCGATGATCAGGCCACCAGCAACCCAACCTCTTGTTTCGGCCGCCCCGAAGCTCGTTGTTGGGGGCTAAGTTTTCAAGCAGATAAGTCGCCTCGGAATCGAACACTCCGTATCCGTCCCCGCCAATCTCGGATATACTTGCGGCCTTGGATTCTGGCCCGGTCTTCGCCCACCGTTCCGGGGGTTTCGCACGTGACATCAACATCGACTCTCGGGGCACACCCGCTGCACGCCTCCCTGAAGGCTTGTTCGTGCCTATGGTTGGGTCTGTTCTTGTTTCTGGGCGCGGCGCAGATCCGGGCCCAAACCGAGCGTGCGAAGCCGGAACCGGTGTCAACTGCTCCCGCGGCATTGCCTCCCGCCGCGAGCAACTCCTCGCAGGAAATTAGTTCGCGCGACGAACTCACGACTTTCAAGGTCAAAGTCAACCTCGTTCTGGTGCGGGTGGTGGTTCGAGACTCAAAGGGCCAGGCCATCGGCAATCTGCACCAAGAGGATTTTGCACTCTTCGACAATCGCAGGCCTCAGGTGATCAAGGAATTCTCCGTGGAGCAACCCGGCGTAAAGGCGGCGGCCGCGCAGCAAGCCGAGCAGAAAGCGGCTGAGGAGAGCTCCAATAGTTCCGTTTTGCCACCGCCGATTGCTCCGGATCACTACGTGGCATACGTTTTCGACGATGTGCATATCGCGTTCGGCGATTTGGCCCGGGTACGCGACGCCGCCGAACGTCATATGGCGACCCTCGCTCCCACCGATCGCGCGGCGGTCTTCACCACGTCCGGCCAGGGCAATCTCGATTTCACCGACAATCGCGAAAAGCTGCATCAAAGCCTGGGTCAGCTGCAACCGCGCTCTATCGCGCGGAGTGGACAGCCTGGATGTCCTGACGTTACCTACTACATGGCCGATCTGATTGAAAATAAAAACGATCCCACGGCACTACAGGTCGCTGCCGCCGATGCACTCCATTGCGCCTTCAATGATGACCCTCGGATGGAATTGGCTGCCCAAGGCATGGCTGCGGGCGCGGCTGCATCGGCTCTAGGTATTGGACAGCACGAGAGCCAGGTTACGCTGTCTGTCCTGAAGGATGTGGTTCGGCGCATCGCCATCATGCCGGGTCAGAGGACCGTTCTATTGTTATCTCCCGGTTTCTTGACGCCCCGGATGGAGTTTGACTATCACGATCTCATCGACCGTGCTCTGCGCTCACAAATCATTATCAGTTCGCTCGATGCGCGCGGTTTATATACTCCCGACATGAATGGGGACATCAGCAACGATCACCCGTTGCCGCCTCAGATCATGAACCAGAAGATGCTGTACACCACCGACAGCGCCTCGGATGAAGCCAACGTCCTTTCTGACCTGGCGAATGGCACCGGCGGTTCCTTCTTCCATAACAGCAACGATTTCGACGAAGGCTTCCATCGCATCGCTGCCGCCCCTGAGTACTCCTACGTTCTGGGTTTCTCGCCGCAAAACTTGAAGCTCGACGGTGCCTTTCACGCTCTGAAAGTGACGCTCAAGGAATCTCCGAAGCTTACGATCCTCGCTCGTCGGGGTTACTACGCTCCCAGGCAGGCGGCAGATCCCAATGAGGAAGCCAAGCAGGAGATCGAGGATGCTCTGTTCTCCCAGGAAGAAATGCACGATCTTCCCATCGATCTCCACACGCAGTTCTTCAAGTCCAGCGATATCGACGCCAAGCTCGCGGTGCTCGTGCACGTCGACGTCAAGAAAATGCATTTTCACAAGGCGGACGGCCGCAACGCGAATAACCTTACAATCGTGTCTGGTCTGTTCGATCGCAACGGCAAGTACATTACCGGCAATCAAAAAGTGCTCGACATGCATTTGAAAGACGACACCCTGGCAAACAAACTGAATTCAGGAATCACAGTGAAATCGAGTTTTGACGTAAAGCCGGGCAGCTATCTCGTCCGGTTGGTCGTCCGCGATGCCGAAGGGCAGCTCTCCGCGGCCAACGGCGCCATCGAGATTCCGTAGTTGAGAGGTGAAAGATGAAGTTCCGTCGCCTACTCTGGATCGCAGCCTTCGCTCTGATCGTCCTGTTCGCTGCATGGAAGCTGTCTGTCCACGCGCCCGTGGCCTTCGCGCAGCAGCAACCGGCACAGCCGGTGTCGGCGCCGGACCCGACCCCGCTCATCAGGGCTGAAACCCGCCTGGTTCTGGTCGATACGATCGTGACTGACAAGAAAGGCAACTACCTCACGGATTTGGCCCAGAAGGACTTTCGCGTTTGGGAGGACGACAAGGAGCAACAGGTCAAGAGTTTCTCTTTTGAAGCCAGTCCTGGTTCGAGTGCTCAAGAGCAGAAGCACTACCTGGTTTTGTTTTTTGATAATTCGACCATGGATCTAAGTGATCAGGCGCGTGCGCGCGATGCGGCCGCGAAATTCATCACGGCCAACGCTGGTCCCAATCGCCTTATGGCGATCGCCGACTTTACCGGTGTCGTCCGCATCCCGCAAAACTTCACGGCCGACGCCGAGCGGCTCAGGAAGGTAGTCGCCGACGTGAAGTTCTCCAACCTCAATCCGAACGCCCAGAACCCGGTTGAGGTGGCGTCGCTGGGGATGCCCACGCTCTATAGCGCGGAAGCCGACTTCGCCCAGCGGAGCGTTTTGTTAGCGCTGCGGACGATGGCAAAGAATCTCACCAATGTCCCCGGGCGCAAAAGCCTGGTCTTTCTGACTTCCGGCTTCGCTACGTCGCCCGAAATCCAGTCCGAGCTGACCGCCGTGGTCGATACCTGCAACAGAGAGAACGTCGCAGTCTATCCGATCGATGTTCGTGGATTGGTGGTCGGGGGTCCTTCTGCGATGGGCCCCGCACCCGGTGCTCGAGTTCGGGTCCCGCTCGACATGCGCTCGAGCCATGTCCATCCCGTAAACCTTCACCAGGACACTGCGGCTGAAACGCCTCGCCGTCATGCGCGTCTCCTTCGGGTACAGCACGGAGGCGGGGGCGGTGGAGGAGGTGGGGGTCATCCGGGCGGTGGAGGAGGTGGGGGTCATCCGGGCGGTGGAGGAGGTGGGATTGGCGGTGGAGGAGGTGGGGGCGGTAAGGGAGGTGGGGGCGGCACAGGGGGTGGCGCTGGAGGCGGCAAGGGTGGCAGCGGCGGAGGTGGCGGTACTGGCGGCAGCCGCGGTGGCGGAGGTGGTTCTGGTGTGAATAATGCCAACTACTTCAACAACCCTTACAATCAGCCTCGGCAGATCATCCCGCAGTTCCCGCCGAGCGCTTCGACCAACCAGCAGATCCTTTATCAGCTGGCCGAGGGTACGGGTGGGTTCGTCATTGTCAACACGAACGACTTGCTCGCTGGACTCGAGAAAATTGCTCGCGAACAGACCCAATACTACGTTCTCGGATACACACCAGCGATCTCGCCAGAAGGCCGCTGCCACGCACTCAAGGTGAAGGTCGACCGCGGCGGAACCATCGTTCGTTCGCGCAGTGGCTATTGCAACGTACGCCCGGTGGATCTACTCGCCGGCAAACCCATCGAGAAGGATCTTGAGAGCCGCGCCAACGGATCGCAGGCTGGCAATGTTTCCGCCGCCATGGCTCTTCCGTTTTTTTACAAGTCGGCTAACACCGCGCGCGTGAACCTCGCGATGGAGATTCCTTCCAACTCCATCAGGTTCGAGAAGGAAAAAGGCAAGCAACATTCCGAAGTTAACATTCTTGGCATTGCCTACAAACCCGATGGCTCGGTAGCTGCCCGCTTCAGCGACACCGTCAATCTTGACTTCGATGGGAAGAAAGAAGTTCAGGAATTTCAAAAGCAACCGCTCCATTACGAAAACCAGTTCGATGTAGCTTGCGGGCAATACACACTGAAGGTAGCGTTCAGCTCCGGCGACGTTTTCGGAAAGATCGAAGGACCGTTGGTTGTGGACGCCTACGATGGCAAACAATTCGGTGTCAGCGGCGTGGCGCTAAGTCGCGACGTACATCGAGTCTCCGACATGGCGACCGGACTCGATGACGTCCTGCTCGCCGATCACACTCCTCTGGTCGTGCAGGGGATGCAGGTGGTACCCACCGGCGGTACCCACTTCACCAAAACCGACAATGCCGTGATGTATTTCGAGATCTACGAGCCACTCATGGTTAACGCGCCTGCGACTCCGCTAAAAGTCGGGGTCGCTTACGTGGTCGTTGACCGGAAGAGCGGCGAAAAAAAAGTTGACGACTCGAGTCTCGTCAACCTCGAAAAATCGGCAAAGGCGGGCAATCCAGTCATCCCGCTCGGTTTCAGGATCCCGGTCGATAAGCTGCCGCCCGGCTCGTATCGGGCGGAACTGAAGGCGATGGATTCAGCGGGCAATTCATGGAAACCGCGCGTCGTCGAGTTCGATGTGGATTAGCCATGAGCGAGCTCTAACGGGGGCATCTTGTTCGCCGGACGTCGAGATTGAGGGAGGGCAGAGGGAGCCCCTTTTCTGGGCCCCGTTCCGGGTAAACACTCGGACGTTTCAGCGACGGCCGCCAACCGGAACCTCCGGCGACCGGGGCATCTCGCTGCCCCGAGCTGGCATCCATTTCTTGGATTGCCGCTTCGGGAGGAGAACCTCTTCTCGCTAGAATCGCCTAATATTGGACCTTGCTGATGCTGCCCGGTGTCAGTGCCGTTCGAGATCGACGGAAGATGCGTTTCGTGCGTCCAGGATTGGCCGTCAACTGCGCTCTGGCGCTGTCGTTCTGTGCCGGCCTGCTCACGGTTGCCAAGCGTGCTTCAGCCCAGAGCGACCCCCCCGACACCCTTGTGCCCGCGCGCAGCGCCTTTGCCATTGCTGGAGTCGTGGTGAACTCGGTGACTGGCGAGCCTGTCCGGCGCGCTCTGGTGCAGGTTGCGAATCTTCCCGTCGCATCGCCCGCCACCCTCACCGATTCCGAAGGCCGTTTTCAATTCGCGGATCTGCCTGAGGCCGAAATCGCCCTTGCCGTTCGCAAGCCTGGCTTCTTCAATGAGCAGGAATTGCACCCCGAGAGCGCCCGTCCGTCCATGTTTTTTCACGTTGGCGCAAACACACCTTCGATCATTCTCAAACTTGTCCCGGAAGCTACGATCTCTGGCCACGTGTTAACCATGAAAGGGGAGCCGCTCGAGGACGCGCCTGTGCGTATCCTTGAGCAACGGATCTTCGACGGCCGCAGACGGTGGGAGCAGCGCGGCCAGGCTTCCACTGACGAAAACGGCCAGTTCCGCGTTGCCAACCTGGCCCCGGGTTTGTACCTGCTGGCAGCCGGGCCTGTCTTTGGCGCGGTGGGGGCCGGGGCAGGCATCTCGCGGGAAGAGGCGATCGGAGCGATGTTCTACCCGGGCGTCTCCGAGCTTGAATCAGCGACTCCGATTGCTATTTCACCCGGACAGCAGGCTCTGGCCGACTTTGCGCTAAAGCCTGAGCCGCTCTTCAAAGTTTCTGGTGCTGTGGTCGGGTTGGCGTCTGGGATGGGGACTGCCCCGCAATTCACCACCAAGTCCGGTGGGCCCGTGACCTCTCCCATAAGGTTCGACGCACAGACTGGAAAGTTCGAGGCCAAGGTTCCGGCCGGCCCGTATGTCCTGATGATTCGTACGCCCGACCAGAACGGTGCAATTCTGGCAGCCGATCTGCCACTGGTGGTCAATTCTGACATCGCCGGTGTCACACTTGCCGTTGGCGTGCCCATTCGCCTTCCGATCACGGTCGAAGCACGGCATGCCGCAACGTCTGCCCCACCGGAGCAAACCGGCGCCAACCAAGTTGTCGAGGGCAAGGGGCCGGAGCAAGACCTAAATTCGGCGGCCATCAGCGTCCAGCAACATGCTCTTGCCCGGGTCCGTCTAATTTCCACCGAGACACGACTGGAGTTACCGGAATTCCAGGCTGACGAACAGAACTCCATCCTTGCAGTCCGAAACATTACTCCGGGAAGGTATTCGGTCGAACTCTCGCCGAATTCGCCCTGGTACGTGCAATCGGCGAGGTGTGGCCAGACCGACGTTTTGCGGGAAGACCTCGTCTTCGCTCCTGGCCGGCGTCCTGATCCGCTGGAGGTGGTTCTGCGCGACGATGGTGCGCGTCTTTCCGGGAGTGTGCATTCCGACAATCAGGCTGCGGCCGGCGCCGTCGTTCTCATTCCGGAGCAGGGATCGCTGAACCAGGCGAAGCTCACGCCAAGCAGCCCCGCAGGACAGTTTCAATTTGATTCGCTGGCTCCGGGGGATTACCGACTCTTCGCGTTCGATACCGTCGAGGGTCTGGAATTCCGAAACCCGGAAGTGCTCGCATCCTATCTCTCAAGAGCTGTTCGCCTCACTCTCTCACCGAATGAGCAGGCCAGCGCCAGCGTCGAACTTATCCAGGCGGGGAAGTGAAGAATGAGCGCCCGGCCGCGTCGTCGCCTCATCCTCTGGGTTCTTGTTTTGCTAAGCGCGCATCTGGTTTCAGCGCAGACCGCGAGCGTTCCGAAGCCAATCCAGAACTTCCGCATCAGCGGTACCATCGTCAACCTTGTGGATGGGCAACCCGTGGCTGGTGCAGAGGTCATCACCTCTACCCAGCGTCGCGATGAGACGAAGCAGGTTCTCACCGCAGCCGATGGTCGCTTTGCCTTCGACCATGTCTTGCCCGGCAAGTACAGTCTCGCGGCGCACCGCCAGGGATACGTCGCCCAGGCCTATCAGCAGCATGATCAGTACTCCACCGCCGTCGCGGTAGGTCCTGGCCTCATCTCGGAAGACTTGACCTTCCCCCTTACTCCGGATGGCTCGATCTCAGGCACTGTGTTCGACGAGGAGAACGAACTGGTCCGCGCCGGCGAAGCCATCCTTTTCACACGCACCACCGGGACCGGCGCCAATGGATTTCATCTTCAGGCGCGTGGCCCCTTGGACGAACAGGGCCGCTATCATTTCGGCCATTTGGGTCCTGGGACCTATCTGGTCGCAGTCTCGGCTCAACCCTGGTACGCGCAGGATCCTCAGGCTAGTCCGCAGGAGGCAGTGTCATTCTCCCCGGACGGACAGTCCAACTCACACGTAGCCCTGGACTCATCGGAACGACTGGACTCCCAAGCGCCTGCGCCCCTCGACGTCACCTACCCGACCACCTACTATCCGAACGTCACCGACTCCGAAAACGCCGCGCCCATCCAACTTCATCCCGGAGAACGTGCCACCGCCGACGTGAATCTTCGGGCTGTTCCGGCGCTTCACCTCCGCATTCGCAACGCCAGTTCCGACCCCACCCGTCCCCTGACGGCGTTCGTGGAACAGCGCCTTTTGGATACTCCAATCCAGGTTCAAGCGCGTAGCCAGCAGATCAACTCGGGTGTCATCGCTCTTACGGGTATTCCACCCGGCCATTTCACACTCAGCATTCGCAACTTCACGGGCAAGGAGTGGATCAGCCTGAACAAGGAAGTCGACGTGGCGAGCGACACCGAGATCGACGCCGCCGAAAATAGTGTCGGCACCGTGAGCGTCAAGGGCGTCGTGCGTCTGCAAGGCAACACCCCGTTGCCTGCCGGAGCGTTTGTCCGTTTCTCCAATCGCCAGTCCGGAGAAACCTTTGGTGCCCAGGTCAGCGGCAAGGGAGAATTCGACGTGCAGACGACCGTTACCGCCCAGAGCGACTACAGCGTCGCAGTATTCAATGTTCCCAGGTTCATCGTGCAAAGCATCTCCGCCAATGGCGCCCGCGTTATCGGGCACACCGTTTCATTGCCTCGCGGCGGAGTCGTTCAACTTGACGTGACCATGTCCGAAGGGCTGGCACGAGTGAATGGCACCGTTCTGCGGGACGACAAACCGGCTTCCGAAAGCATGGTCCTGCTCGTTCCTGAGCACTTTGAAAATGATGTCACACTGTTTCGTCGCGATCAGAGCGACAGTGACGGCACCTTCAGCCTGTACGAAGTGCTTCCGGGGCGCTATATCGCCATCGCCATCGAGAAAGGCTGGGAGCTTGAATGGCAAGACCCGGTGATTCTGAAACCCTATCTGGAGCGTGGTGAGATCGTCGAGGTCACAGCTAACAAAACGTATAAAATCTCCCTCAAACTCCAGCCGCAGGCCGTGACTGCCGCACCCACAACTTCAGCCATACAATAGAACACAGTCAGGCAACCAGCGACGCGAGGCTAGCGATGGCCGTCATGCCAGCTATTTTCTTCGGACACGGAAATCCCATGAACGCGCTGCTTCGCAATCGGTACACGGAGCGCTGGTCGGAAATCGGCAATACCCTTCCGCGCCCCAAAGCCATTCTCTGTGTCTCGGCGCACTGGTACGTTCCCGGTGCCGCCGTCACGATCAACACGGCCCCGCGCACCATTCACGATTTCGGTGGTTTTCCACGCGAACTCTACGACGTTCTGTATCCTGCGCCGGGTGATCCCGAACTCGCGCGCCGCATCCAGAAACTACTTACGCCCCTCCCTGTTGACCTCGAAGAGCGCTGGGGACTCGATCACGGTACCTGGTCTGTGCTCTGCCACGTCTATCCAAAAGCGGACATTCCCATCGTGCAACTCAGCATCGACGAAACCCGCCCCGCCAGCTTCCACTACGACATGGGCCAGCGGCTCGCGCCTCTGCGCGAAGAAGGTATCCTCATTGTGGGTAGCGGCAACCTCGTCCATAACCTCCACACCTACGCCTGGGGACAGCACGCCGTCGATCCCTTTGCGTGGGCGAGCCGCTTTGAAGAGCAAGTCCGCGGGCTCTTGCAGTCGGGCGATCACCGCCCACTGATCCACTACGAAACCATGGGTCGGGAGGCGCTGCTTTCCATCCCTACGCCGGACCACTACCTACCGCTGCTTTATGTCATCGGGGCGGGTGCCGAAAAACAGGGCATGACCTTCCCCGTCGAAGGTGTGGACGGTGGCTCGATCTCGATGCTCGCTGTGCAACTCGGGTAGCGCTCAGCAGATTTCATCGATAACGCCTCCACATGGTTGGCCCGGAGAACTCGACTAAAATCCTTCCGCGGCCGTGGTGGAGGACTTCCACCGTTTTTGCGCTTCTCGCGGATGAGCGCGCTGTAGCCACAAGGTGAATTCATGACCTCAAATGAAGTTCGTCAAACGCCGATCTCTCGACGCAGAACGCTATCGGTTCTGGTGGTGGCTCTTGTTTCCACCCTTGCGACGGCACAGCAACCGGAACTCCCTCCCGCGACTCGAACGCGGCTAGAGGGCGCGATTTCAAGGTTCATGTCCGCTAGCGGCATCCCGGGATTGTCCGTCGCGATGGTCTTGAGCGGCCAGCATGTCTGGTCAAAAGGCTTCGGCTTCGCCGACCTCGAGAACAACGTCCCGGTGACCTCGCAGACGCTGTTCCGGCTTGCGTCGGTCTCGAAGCCCATCACAGCCACTTATCCCGCACCGCACCCGTTTCTATTCCAAGTCAAAATCGGGCAATATCGTCAACGCGGATTTCCTCGATTCCAGTTACAAAATTCCTGGGCGCCGGCACTACGGCCGGGTTCGCCGATGTCGGGCACGGTGGCGGTCAGCAGGGAACGAGCACCTTTATCATGCTTGCCCCCCAGCAACGTGCCGGGGTGGTGGTTCTGATCAATCTTGACGGCGCGGACGCATCCGCCCTGGCCGCCGATCTCATGAGAATGCTGATTGGCGCTGCGGAAAAAGCTAAGTAGGAGATTCACCGCCCCGGACCGTTTTCGAAGGGGTGGCTTTTGATCAAGCCACCCCTTTCGCGACCGCTCCGCGCGGCAGCCGTCGCGTATCCCTCGCCTCCAGCAAGGGCTCGGGTTCGAACAACACGCCTTCATCGTCATCCACCATCAGAATTTTGATAGGATCACGGCCAGACTGGACTCCGATGGTTTCGGGGATTTGCTACTCCTGCCCCTGGGTATTTGGCCAGGCAGGAAAAGCGGACTCGGGCCGCCGATGGTGTGGGTGAACGGTGTAAGAAACGGCGTGGCACAAGTTTGGGCCGAGTCGACCCATCTTGGTATTGGGGGCCAGGTACAGTGTGTGACGATGGTCACAGTCGCTGAAAACGCGCCGCGGATCGTGTGGGAAGAAACTCGCTGTCCACCCACATGCTGCGGGTATATAGTCAACCGCCCAGACAGAGCACGTCGTGTTACATGACGGCAGGAAAATTGAGGCCCTCCCCATGAGACCAGATCGCCAGGACAAAATCTCCCCCGTGCCGTACGGCAGCATGAGCCTCGAGCAAATCCAGGAAGGTGTCAGTGCCGAAGCCGTCAGCTATGCTGCCGGTCTGCTGGTAGAAGCTGTGCGGAACTACGAATCAAAAGCGCTCAGCACTCGCAAACTCAAATTGTCCCTGACCGAAGCTCAGATGATCGCCGCCAACCTCATTGCCAACGCTTCCGCCCACCTTAACGACCAGACCATGGACGATCAGATCGCTCGTGTGCGGAAGGCGATCAAGGAGACGCAGACCTAGATCCGCGCCGTCTTGCTGTCGCTCGAGTGGCCCCAACCAAGGGGATTGTTGCCCCGTCCATCAGGCTGTCCGGTTGTATCAGCAGCAGACTCTGACCGTTCGCGTCGCGAGACTACCGATGTCCCAGATCTGCCACGTCCCTCAGGCTGATTGTTTCTGCTCGAATTCCCACCGTGTAGCATTGTTCGGGAAATTCTGTTCCGTCCAAGCGAGTACAAAGAGCGGCTGCACGGCATAGATGACGGTCTTGCCCGGGATCGTGGTCAATGGCATCCTGTATTTCTGCTTGGAGGCGCTGTCGAGCTTGGTAAGGGTAGGCTCGTCCGATTCTTTGACTTCGATAGCATTGCCTTCGAGGATAACCACGTCGTCGCCGGATTCCAGGTGGATCGATACGGCGCGATTGTGCGCAAGGTTACGACCCTTCCGCGACGAGCTGGCCGTGCCAAAGTACAGGACGTCATCGATGAAAAATCCCCAGACGGGAATCGTGTCTCGAAAAGGGCCCTCGAACTCGACCGGAAGGATGCGCGGTTCCTTGGTCTCGAGTATGGCGCTGGTTTGCTTCCAATGATCCTGGGACGAACCAGGATAAGGTTGCCGGCGTTCTTGCGTAATCACTTGAACAAAATCGATTATGCCAAGGCAGAAGTCACACTGCTTCCTTGAAATGGGCCAATGTGGGCTTCCAGAATGGCGCGGGGCGCCCGTTACCCGGATGGGCCATTCCGCCTTGACCTGCAGATTCTGTAGAAATAGAGTCCCAAGAGGGATTTCGGGGCAGATGCCTGACAAAGGCCAAAACGGACGGTTACCATGGGCGGAATGAAACAGCTTGGGCGACTCTTTTTCGTGGCTGCGGTTGTGGGGATGGCCGCTTTGGCATTCGGGCAGGATTCTCAGGACGCGCCCGTCACCCCGGGCCAGGGGGGCGTGACCGTTGCGCCGCCGACGGGCACCGAGGACGCGGATCTGATCGCTGAGATACAGCGCTTACGGAACGACGTGGACCGACTAAAGCGCCAAGTGACATATCTGAATTCAGTGGTTGAGGAACTGGAGAACGAACGGGTGCCAGTGGAGAGAGCGGCAACCAGGCCACCGGCAAAGACCGCGAAGAAGGGTGCCAGGGCTTCTGCTCCGATCAGCGCGGTAGAGGGGACGCCGACCGCGGCGCCGGAAGCCGACGAGAAGGTCACCAAGACGGTGTTGGTGTTCCGGGATGGCCATAAAACTGAGGCCGTGAACTACGCGATTGTCGGGCAAACGCTCTGGATCTACACTGAGCAGGATTCGAAGAAGGTTCCGCTGGCCGATCTGGATGTGGCGGCAACCAAGAGTGCAAATTCGGATCGCGGCGTGACATTCCAGGTGCCCTCGGCCAAATGATCAAATGAGGGCGTATCGCGCGGGACCGGCGGAGCGCATTCCCGTTCCCGTCGCGCTGGCATTTCTTCATAATGCCTCATTCTTTCCGCACTCCATCTGGCCGCCGGTTTCCCTTACGTTCTGACCTTCTGGGGCCCTGCGGATTCATCCCCACACCCTGTTTGAAACCGTAGCCTACTTGGTTGGGTTTCAAAGCTATCTGAGGCTTCGGCGCCGGTTTGGCGATTCGATCCCCACTTCACTGAGATGGGCGGTGGTGGCCGCGGCGGTAGGCGGCGCGGTCTTGGGCTCCAAGGTTCTTTTCTGGTTGGAAGATCCGCATCTCACTCTGCTAAACCTGCATGATCCCGCGTACTTGATGGGCGGGAAGACTATAGTCGGAGCCCTGGTGCTTGGGCTGATTGCGGTCGAGTTGATGAAGTGCTACCTCGGACTTACGCAATCGACTGGTGACTTGTATGCGATCCCTCTGGCGCTTGGGATTGCGATTGGGCGGGTGGGATGTTTTCTGACCGGGCTCACTGACAATACGTATGGGGTCGCGACCGCGCTCCCTTGGGGTGTCGACTTCGGCGATGGAGTGCGCCGGCACCCGACACAGATCTACGAAATCGTGTTTCTGCTGTCACTGATTCCGGTTCTTTATTGGATCTTGCGGGTGGTCACCAGGCCAAACGCAAGTGCAGTTGGTCAAAGGCGGAGATTCCACGCAGGGGACGCCTTCAAGTTCTTCATGGCCAGTTACATGATGCTGCGCCTGCTGTGCGATTTCATCAAGCCATACCCACGGGTGTTCCGAGGACTGGGAAGCGTTCAGTGGGTCTGTGTGCTCTGCCTGCTCTATTATTCGCGGGATATTTTGCGGTGGGCGGGCGTGTCTGGCCGAGCGGCGGTATCAGCACACTCCGTTTGATCCAGACAGGTGTGGGGATGAGAGTTCCAGGCACCGGCGTGCTATCGCTCGGTGTGGTGGTCGCGATATGGGCAATCGGTGCGTTGAATCGCGAATAGAACTAGAAGTCGGCAGGGAAGAGAGCCTGTTTCCAGCTGGGTGTGCCGACCAGCAGTACCAGGTCCGAGGCGGAAGGAGGCGTGCATTCGGCGGCCGCGTAGTGTTTGAGCAAGCCTTTGGCCATGCGAACGGCAGCGGGCGAAAAATAGAAGTGGTGAGCAAGTGTGTCGACGCTCGAAAACATGGCGGCGTCATTGGGCCAGCGATTCGCCAGGAACACGGTCTCGAATCCCTGCTGGAGCTCCATGTGCTTGCGCGCAATCACTTCTTCGTCGGAGAGAGTGACTCGGTACCAGGCTGACACGACAAAATTATACCCGGGTTCTTGAGGCCGCACGCGCCGGGACTCGGGTGCTTGCGGGGAGACTGGTTACTGGAAGCCTACCCGCCCGCCGGAATAGTAGACGCTAAACAGGATCGCGAAAAGAAGAGCGACAAAACAGAGAGCGGCCGCGATCCAGAAGGCCCGAGGAATCCGGGTGGTGGGCTTTGCTTTGCGAGGCACGTCGCGATTGTAAAAGCCAGCGGTGTGAACAGGAAAGCAAGGAATGCTGTTTGGCGCGGAGGCCAGGGTTTTCGCCCGGAGGGGCCAGCCAACCGCGTCCTCTCCACGCCTGTGATCCGAGTGATTAATTGACAGGCTACGGGGCGAATAGTAGCGTGGCGCGGGTTCGTCAATCCTCAGAGAGAGACGTGGAGCGCGCATGATCTACAAGAGGGGGCTTGGGGTCTTGGTGCTTGGGCTGGCCGTTTTGGTTGGACTGAGTCATTTGGCTCGCGGTCAGGATCCGACGAAGGTTGAGCCGAAACACTACAAGCTGGATTTTGAGAACGACCGGGTGCAGGTTGTGTCGGTGCACTATGGCCCGCACGACAAGTCGACACTCCATGAGCATCCCGGAGGCGTGGTGGTGGTCATTACCGCGGGACATTTGAAATTTACCGATGAAAAAGGAAAAGTCACCGAGGTTTTTGCAAAGCCGGGAGAGGCCCGTTGGTTTGCTCCGTTTAAGCATACGGTTGAGAATGTGGGTGACACCGCGTATGACGCGGTATACGTAGGGATCAAGAGTAAGGCCACCTCGAAGGAGGTGATTTCGAGAAATCGGGCCTTGACCGAGAACGAAGCCCATAGGCTGGTGGCTGCCGCGCTGGCCGGGAAGTGAGCTTCGAGCCGCTAGTCAAGAAGTCGCGGCCGAATAGGGCTCCAGTTCCAGCGGATCGTCAGCAGTGAGCGGGCCTTTCCGCCAGGGTGGAACTACTGATTTTCGAAAACCGCGTTGGATTTCTTGGCGACGGTGTGCTCTTTTCTCAATTTGCGGGCGACGTCGCCCAGAGGCACTTCAACGGTCTTGGAAGCGAATTCCCACAGTGGCCGCTCCCCGTGAGCCGAAACATTACAAAAGGTGCCGAGAATGCTCTCCTCCTGGGCAAGTGATTTTGCGGATGCGTGCTCCGGGCGACTGCTAAATGCAAGCGGCACCGGTTGAGCACTCAGGACGTTGGTCCCAGCGACGTTCTGTCCAAACGCGGTCGAGACGCACAGCACGCAGAAGATAAAGCAGGCGGTCTTCATAGGGTCTCCAAGGTCGGAGGAGAAATCGAGCACAGAAGGCACCAGCCTCTGGAGGGCCTCGGATTCCGCGAGGGGGCGGCTGAACGCCTCACCACGACCAGAGAGTTGGGCCTGAGGGCCCCAAACAAGGTGCACCTCAACCAGGCAAGGATGCAAGGGCCGTGCCAAAGTCCGCACGGACGATAGAACGAGTTTTGCAGCAGGACATCGGCGCCGGGAGCAATTGTTTGCACAATTGTGGAGGGCACGCGCCCGCCGCTGTCCGACCGGTGACCAGGTTACTTTCGGAACTGTCGTGTCGGGTTACCTTGTTCCCTATGTTCAAATTGCCTGCGGCGAATCAGGTGTGGGGTGCCTTGGACTCCGAAGCTGGATTAGAGAGTGATCGAAGCCGGTGCCTGCAGGCAGGTCATGGTTCACTGGGTGGCAGCCCTGCCACCCTGGTCATGTCTACTGGCGGAAAAAAGTAGTCTCGGAGGCTACCGTCAAACGCGCCCGATGCCAGGCAGCACCTCTTGAAAGCGGTGTCCGGAGCCACACGGGCATGGATCGTTGCGGCCCAGTTTTTCGCGGAGTTCCTTGTTCCCGTGTACAACCCGGTAGCCGCGCTTTACGCTGGTTTCGGAGGGGTATCCTCTGCGGCGCTTACTGGTTGATTCGAAAGCAGTTGGAATAGGCCAGTTCATCGTCGATTTGCATGGGGCACCTCCTGAGGCTCACAAGGCAGACTAGCACGGGGGCGCCCAGTTTCGACGAGAGTTCTAGGCCCAGCGCTTGCCTGTCAGCGGTGTAGTTGTTCTCTTTTTGAAGGCTTGATAGCCGCGGGGGGTAAGTCGAACGACGCCGCGGATTTCTTCCTCGACGTAGCCTTCATTGCGGAGCTCTGCGACCATCTGGCGGGTTACCGCCGACGCCATGGTAGGTTGTGGAAGCTGTACGAACTGGCCGGGGTTTTCCTCGTAGTGCTCTGCCAGATCGAGGATGAGACCATCACGAAAGGCGTTTTCTAACATAAGTGGCTCCAACAGTTCGGATGGTAAGGGCAACGCAACCGGGGCGGAATGGCCCTTCGGTGGTAGGTAGGTCATTACTTGGGTGCATGTCCGGATTCCACAAATCGAAGGGGGAAGGTCGAAAGCGGTCGGCGCCGGAGTCAGGAGCGGGAGCGTCCCGGCAGGCGCGGTGCCACGGCATAGTTGAGTTGGACGGCGACGATAAAAACGATGCTCCAGTAGGTGCTGAAAACGCACAGCAGAGCCCCCAAAGCATACAGGGCTTGGCCGATGAGGATGCGGCGTCGGATCGCAACCGGGATCTCCCACGCAAGATCGGCCTTGACGAGTCCTTTGTCAACGGCGCAGGTCCAACTGAACTACAAGGCGCCGCCGATGACGACGATGTTCATCCCGTAGATGAGCAGAGCAATACGGTAATGGGTGAACTGCGCGAGCAGGGCGGTCGAAAAGGGGATCAGCGAGACGACGCCGAGAAAGGCAATGTGGATCCATGAGAGGTCGCGGTCGGAGCGCTCGAGATGGTTGAGTTGGGTCTGCTGACCCACCCAGAAGATGCCGAGCGTCAAGACCCTCATGCCAAACATGAGCAGACCGGGGGACAGCGCGACCAGAGCGCGCCAAAGATCGTGCTCACTGTGGACCGCGTCGGTGGTGGGGACTATGAGGTCGAGGACGAGCAGCGTCATGGCCACTGCAAAGATGCCGTCACTCAGCGCGGCGAGGCGCTGGACGCTTCGGCCGGCAAAGGCATTGTAGGTGGCGAGCATCGCCAGGAAGTTTAGCCTGCCGGACCGAATTCGAGGGGTCTCGCGAAGGTTTTGCTGGCGCTACTTGCCACCTTCGACGGTGGTGAGTTCCGCAGAGCCATTGCCTTCCTTGATTTTCTTCAAGAGGTCCGACGCGCTGATGCGGCCAGGGACCACATGGTAGGTGAGAACCTTGGTCAGAGCGGCCTTGTTCTCCGGCTTCAGCAGAGTATCGAGGGTGCCGGCGGGCAGCTTGTCGAAGGCTTCATTGATGGGCGCGAAAACCGTGAAGGGTCCGGGACCCTCGAGGGTCTCGACCAGGCCAGCAGCCTTTAGAGCCGCGACCAGCGTGGTGTGGTCGGCGGAATGGAGGGCGTTTTCGATGATGTTCTTGGTGGGGTACATCTGCTGGCCACCCACCACCGGGTTGCCCACGCCGGCCACAGCGGAGGTAATCGCCAGGGCAAGGAGAGCAAAGGTCAGGATGAGTCTGCGCTTCATCTGGGTAATCCTTTCAAAATGAAATTTGCGAATCCAACTTAAGTACGGGACGTCAGCGAGAACAGATTGGTGCGGGTTTTTCCCGGCGAGAGAAATCGGACTTGAGGTTTGTCGGGTAGAGAGAAGACAAATTCTGTTTGGGGCGGGCTCCCTCCCGCGCCCGGAGGTGCGACCTCTGTGGGACGCGGGATGCGCGCCCTGACTGCGCCCGCGGGCAGCGGCTCATGCAGGCAGGGTTGGCGCGCAGGTCCGGCTGCCCTAAGTCCGGTTGCACAGGATGCTAGGTTTGGGAGAGTGGCTCGAGTTTTCTCTGGGTACCGATTTCAGGATCGGTCTGATTGTCGACGATCACCAAGTCGTACTTGAATTTCTGTCCTTCTGCCCAATTCTTGAATTTCCAGCCGGCGACCCACTGTCCCCCGACCAGGGGCGTTTTTGCGACATTCTTGGCAGGCTTGCCCTCCCAGGCGATGCGGCCGACCAGAGACTGGTAGTTGGTGGCGCGGATTGCATCGCGGATGCTGGCCGGCGAGTCGATATCTTTGGCCCGCTTCAGACTATCGATTCCAACTTCAAACAGGGCGTGGAGAAAACCGATGGGCTGGGTCCATTGTTTCCGGGTTGTGTCTTCGTAGTTGACGCAGAACTCCGTGCAATTCTCCCCGTTGAGGCCGGACAAGTAAGGATGACTTGGGGACCACCAGATCTCTGTACTCATACCGCCACCGTGATCCCCGAGCGTCTCGACTGCAGAGGGAAATAGAAGCGCCTTGGCAATCGTGGCGATCTTGGGACGGAACTGTTGCTGACGGGCCTGCCTCCAAAACGTCGCAAACGCGGGGGACGTGAGGACTCCGGTCAGGATTTCGACTTTTTCACTCTTGAAAATCTTGATTTGTGAGGAGTAGTCGGAAGCCGCGCGCGGAAAGCGGCCCGGGTCGACGAGACGAAAACCCTTTGCTTGCAGCGTTGGCGGGAACCCGAGCTTCGGGTGGGAGTGGGCCCGGCCGTCGGCTTCGTCCGGCCACAGGGCGCCCACAACTTTGTTGGTCGGGACGCCGCCCCACATGTTGGTGAAGACGGCGACGACGTCTTCCATGCCCCAGAAGAAATGATACGTCCAGTCGAAGCTCTGGCTGAGGCTGCCGCCACGGCCGAGAAGATACATTTGCCAGGGGGCGTTGGTGGTGATGCAGGGCACTCCATTCTTCTCGCACAGGTCACTAACTGGGTTCACTGTGTCGGGAGTGCTCGCGGCCAACATAATGTCAATCTTGTCGGATTTAATAAGGGCGGAGCTGATTTCTGCGGCGCGCGTGGAGCTCGACTCGCTATCCCTGTCGAGGATCTCTACAGGATGGGTAGCTCCATTGACGACGATCCCGGCGGCTAATATTTTCCGGACGCCGGCTAGCACGAAATCTTCTCCCTCACCGAACGGTGCGAGAACGCCGGTGCGCGGGTTCACGAAGCCGATGCGGATGGGCCGTCCGGCAGCGGGCGCGGGCTGACGGAACAGCAAACCGGGTGCGGCCCAGGCAGCGACCGAGGCGGCAGCACTGGTGCGCAGGAAGCGACGGCGAGCGGAGTCGACCGACTTTTGCACGACGTTGAGAAGATCATCCGCACCCGCGTGCTTTTTCATGCGGCCTCCTAACCGGAAACGCCAGAACTGAATGTGACCCGGGATCGGCCCCTACAGTATGTGCCTGATGAGGCGTTACGATACCTCGAACGAGGTAGAGTGAACAGTTAGCACTGAGATACTCTGCTAGTCCGGCGAAGGATCCCCGGGGGGCATGGAGAGGGACAAGGATTTGTCGCACGAAAGAGGCAGCCTCAAGGCAATCCGGCCAACATAAAAAGCAGGAAGTTAGGTGCGCCGCATGCACCCAGGTTTGTTAGAATCCCTGACGAGGGGGTTACATGGCTAACTTAGCAAATGCAGTCAATGTATTGGTTGCAGAACAAAGAAGTCTTCAAAGTAAGTTGAGTCGAGTGGAGGCAGCGATCACCGCCCTGCGGCAAGTGGGGAATGAGCGGGGCGGAGCAGCGCGACCGAAGCGGGTTTTGTCGGTGGCGGCGCGGCGCCGGATCGCTGCGGCACAGCGGGCGCGCTGGGCCAAGTACAAAGCACAGAAGAAGGCTGCTTAACTCGATCGGTCCTTCGGCATTGCGCAACCGTCGGTGCGTGATTTTTTTCCCTAAGAGGAAAATCACTAACCGGCGGTTTCGTGTTGGTGGGACGCAAAGCTCGCCGCAGCCTTCAGGAAGCGCAAGCGCCTTGAACGCGTCGGCAAGATAGGCGGAAGGCTGCGGTTATGTTCAGAGCCGGTCCTGCTGCAGCCGCTCGGTAGATTTTTGTGGGCACGATATAGCACAATCGCGGTCTCATGTGGCGATTCCTTTCCCTGTTCTTCGGTCTCTCTGTTTGTGTGAATGCGATTGGCTTCGGGCCTGAAGCCCGGGTGCGGCGCCAAGACTTCCTGGTCCCGGAAGACGCAGAGATCAGGATTGCCGTGCGAGAGCTAAGGGTCGATCTGCGGGAGAATGGGCCGCCCCTGTTGTGGATTCATGGGGCACGCGTGCCCGGGATTGCGTCTTTCGACCTGGACGTACCAGGCGGCTCGCTGGCCGGGGATCTCGCAGCCCAAGGATTCGCGGTCTATGTGATGGACGTGCGGGGCTACGGGGCGTCGACCCGGCCGAAGGGAATGCAGGAACCCCCCGATGGTCGGGCCGCGCTGGTCCGCTCGAATGAGGCGGCCCGGGATATAGGCGCGGTCGTGGCTTGGATCTGCGCGCGCCGGCGCGTCAGCCGGGTGGCTTTGCTCGGATGGGCCACGGGAGGGCAGTGGGCAGGTTACTACACGAGTATCTTCCCGGAAAAAGTGTCAGCCTTGATCCTGCTGAATAGCTTGTATGGGGGAACTTCCGGGCATCCTCTCATGGGGCATGGATCGGACATGGAAGATGCGCAACATTCCGGTGAATTCAAACGGGGGGCCTGCGGCGCGTATCGATACAACGACGAGAAATCCTTGTTTGGAGTTTGGGATCGCAGCATTCCGGACGACAACAAGGAGGGCTGGCGGGATCCGGCGGTGGCCCGTGCATATGCGGCGGCTGCGATCGCCAGTGACCCCACCAGCAATCCGCGTACACCGCCCAGCTTCCGGTCGCCCTGCGGAGCCCTGGAGGATAGTTTCTACCTCGCCACAGGACGGCAGCTGTGGGATGCGTCGCTGATGACAGCGGCGACCTTGGTGCTAGCCTGGGAAGGGGATTTCTGGTCCCGGGTTGAAGATCGAGAGTTGTTGCAGAAGCACTTGGTGCACGCGGCTCGTGTGAAGGTCGTCGTGCTGAAGGGGGCAACGCATTTTGTGCACCGGGATCGACCGGAGCGGGGGCGGACGCATCTGCTCGAGGCGGTCACAGAGTTCCTGAAGGGTCAGTGATCCGGCGACCAAAGCCCTGACGGGCTCATGCGGATAACATCCCAAGGGCGACAACCGTCGTCTTTCCATCGAAACCAAGTCAGGCGTAACATGCTGGTCTATGCCAAGGGCGAGTCGCGGTAAGTGGGGCTGTTTCTTCGTGGGGTGCGGCCTTTTCGTTTTCGTGATCCCGTGTGTCTGGGCGAAACCGAAACCGGGAGACGCGCTGCAGATTTACTTCGTCGATGTGGAGGGCGGGCAGGCGACGTTGTTTGTGAGCCCGTCGGGACAGTCGATGCTCGTGGATACAGGCTGGCCCGGGTTCGAGCGGCGCGATGCGAAGCGGATTGCGGCGGCAGCAAAAGCCGCAGGGCTGAAGAAAGTCGACTACGTCGTGATCACGCACTATCACACCGATCATGTGGGTGGCGTGCCGCAACTGGCCCAGCTGATCAAGATCGGCACCTTTGTCGATCACGGACCTCTTCTGGAGGATTCCGAGGTCACGCGAAAGGACTTTGCCGCTTACCAGAAGGTGGTGGCGCATGCCAAGCGCCTCATCGTGAAACCTGGCGACACCATTCCGGTCGAGGGCATACGGGTGGATGTTTTGGCTGCGGGGGGAGAACACATTACAGCGCCGGTGGGCGCGGGCGGAAGCGAGAATCCGTTGTGCTCTTCGGAGCCGGCAGCCGCAGACGACGCCACTGAGAATGCTCGCTCGGTGGGGGTGCTCGTGACCTACGGCGCGTTCCGCGCGCTGGATCTGGGGGACCTGACCAAGAAGAAAGAACTGGACCTGGTGTGTCCGAAGAATCTGATTGGCGATGTGGACCTGCTGGTCGTGAGTCATCACGGCTGGTCGCAGTCGAGTACGCGGGCGCTGGTGCATGCCGTGCATCCTCGGGTGGCAGTGATGGACAACGGAGCGCGGAAAGGTGGGAGTCCGGAGGCATGGCAAACGGTTCATGACTCGCCGGGACTGGAGGATCTGTGGCAGCTGCACTATTCCATGGAAGGCGGCCAGCAACACAACGTCGCCGATTCCTTGATTGCGAATACCGAGGAGGGCTCGAGTGACAGGGGCCACTGGATCAAGGTGGTGGCAGTGTGGGATGGGACGCTGACGGTCGAAAATGCACGCAATGGGCATCAGAAGATTTATCGGAAGTAGCGGCCGGACAGGAGCGGGAGTTGATCGTTGTGGTGATGGGTGTGACCGGGTCAGGCAAAACCACCGTGGGCACCCTGCTGGCGGCGCACCTGGGTTGGGGATTTGCAGATGCGGACCGATTTCATCCACCGGCGAATGTCGCGAAAATGGCGCAGGGTGAGGCGTTGACCGATGGGGACCGCGAGCCCTGGCTGGCGGCGCTGAGCGCGGCTGTCGCCAGCTGGCAGGCGGCAGGCAAAGACATGGTGCTGGCATGCTCGGCGTTGAAGCAGTCCTACCGCGAGAAGCTGGGGGTTGGCGATGGGGTGCGACTGGTCTACCTGAAGGGGAGCTATGAGCTGATCGCGTCGCGCTTAAGAGCGCGTCTGGGTCATTTTGCAACCGAAGCGATCCTGGCGGACCAGTATCGAGCGCTCGAGGAACCGCCGGACGCCGTCACTGTGGATGTGAAGGCGTCGCCCGAGGAAGTCGTCCGGGAGGTCGAGAACCGGCTGAGACTGCCATAGGCCTTGACGGGACCCAGTTTGAGCTTCAAGTTGTGGGATCGAAGACTTGTCCGACATCTCGTATCGCGATTCTGAGAGTTCTGTCCTCCGCAAGCTAACCTGGCGGCTCGTACCATTTCTCTTCCTGCTGTACGTCGTGGCCTATCTCGATCGAATCAATGTGGGGTTCGCAGCGTTGCAGATGCAACGCCAGTTGCATTTTACCGATGCGGTGTACGGGCTGGGGGCTGGAATGTTTTTCGTGGGGTATTTGTGCTTCCAAGTTCCGAGTAACCTGGTGCTGCAACGGATCGGAGCTCGGCGCTGGATCGCGGTGCTGATGCTGACCTGGGGAGTGATCTCGTCGGCGATGATCTTTGTGAATTCACCCCGGAGTTTCTACGCATTTCGATTTTTGCTGGGATCGGCGGAGGCTGGATTCTTCCCGGGCGTGATCCTGTATTTGAGGAATTGGTTTCCGGCATCGGCGCGGGCACGCACGGTCGCCCGGTTCATGACGGCGGCACCAATAGCCGGATTGATCGGTGGTCCGATCTCAGGAGCGTTGCTGAACCTTCACCCGCGGTGGGGACTGGGCGGGTGGCAGTGGCTGTTTCTGGTGGAGGGAGTGCCGGCGATCCTGCTGGGGTGCATAGCCTGGCGCTATTTGACGGATCGTCCGGATGAAGCGTTCTGGCTGCCGGTGGCAGAGCGGAATTGGTTGCTGGATGCACTGCGACGGGAAAAGACGGGTGCGACCGAGTCCGGGTCGAATGCGCGGCCCGTGTTATGGAATGGCAAGATCTGGATGCTGGCAGTCGGGTATTTCGGAGTGACGACGGCGATGTACGGCGTGAGCATGTGGCTGCCGAACGTGCTCCACAGTGTTTCGGGCGTGAACAACTTCACGATCGGGCTGCTGTCGGCGATTCCGTACCTGGCGGCTTCGGTGGCCATGGTGGGGGTCGGGTTGCATTCCGATCAGTCGGGCGAGCGTAGGTGGCATGCGGCCTTGCCAGCGTTTGTCGCTTCCGTGGCCCTGGTAGGAGCGGCATACTCGGGGTCAGTTTACCCGTCGATTTTCACCATCAGCGTCGCCACCCTGGCAACCTTTTCGATGATGGGCCCGTTTTGGGCGATTCCAACCAGCTTGCTCAGCGGAGCCGAGGCAGCGGTCGGCATTGCTTTGATCAATTCGGTGGGCAACCTGGGGGGATTGTTTGGACCCTACGTGATTGGTTGGGTGCGGGGTGCAACCAGCTCGTTTCGGGGCGGCTTGTTGGCAGTGGGAGCGGCCGTGGCGATGAGTGGAGTCGTGGTGTTGCTGGTCCGGGAAAGCCCGCCGCAGAGCTGAGGTGGATGGCCCCGCTACGGTTCTCAGGATCGAGCCGGGTGGGAAGAGAAAGACGGGGAGCCAAGATGCTCTTCGTCCTTTCGTCATCATTGTTTACAATAGTTATCTTTGCTTTCCGTGCTGGGGGTCTCTTAGGATCTCGAGTTCAGGCGTACGACGAATTTGGACTCATTGAACAACAATTCAAAGCTTTCGGGCCACTCTCGCAAGGTGTACTGGCGCGTCGAGGGCAGCCTCCTCGATCTCACGACCGTGCAGCCGGTCGCGTTTTTTACCTGGAACGCGCAGACCTTTGGAGCGCGCATGGGGCGCAGGGGACTGGTGTTCCTGATGGCAGCGTTGCGTCCCTTTCTGTATGCCGCTCACCGGACCTTTGCCACACGGGTGGTGCATAGCGTATTGCGCGGGGTCAGCCGCGACCGCCTCGATCTTCTGGGCGACGAATACTTCCAGTACAAATTGAAACCCTACCTAAAACCTGATGGGGTAGCACGGCTCAAGCAGCTTCAGGCTTCCGGGGTGGAGCTTGTGCTGGTGAGCCAAGCCCTGGATCACATCATGCGCCCGCTGGCGCAGTATTTGCGCGTAGGGTGGGTGGTGGCGAACCGTTTAGAGTTTCGCGACCGGGTGGCGACGGGTCGCCTGATAGCGCCCGTGATCCGGCCACGGGGACTGTTCGCGCGGATCACCGGAGCCGGTGCGGACGGGAGGCGTGAGCCGGAGCGACTGGTGCGAGAGCTGGACTTGAACAGTGTGGAAGCGCTCGACTCGGCGGTCACCCCCTCGGGACGGCAGGCGGCACCGGCTGAGCGTCCCGTCGTCTACTTCGGCAATCACCGCCAGACGAAGCCGCTTTCGGTGCGGTCGGCGTTCACTGGAAAGCACGTCATGTTGATCGGAGTGACAGGGTTCATTGGCAAGGTATGGCTGGCCAACACGCTCATGGACCTGCCTGAGATTGGAAGAATCTATCTGCTGATCCGGCGGCAAAAGTCCAATCCAGCGATCAAGCGTTTTGAAAAGATGGTGGAGGAGTCGCCGGTCTTCGACCCCCTTTATAAGCGATACGGGGTAGACCTGGCTCGATTCATCGGGGACAAGGTCGAGGTGGTCGAAGGCGACGTCACGCAGCCTGGCTTGGGTTTTGCGCCCGAGGCCGGCGATCGGCTGCGGAGCGATCTGGACTTGATCGTCAATAGCTCCGGGCTGACCGATTTCAATCCCGACTTGCGGGATGCGCTGGCGACGAACGTGGACGCAGCGATCCATGTCCTGGAGTTCGTGCGTAAAGCGAAACAGTGCGGGCTTGTGCATTTGTCGACGTGTTACGTGGCGGGTGCCCGGGATGGGCGAGTAAGCGAGAAACTGCGTCCCAACTACGCCCCGGCCGGGATCGCCGACTACGATGCAGAGCGCGAGTGGCAATCGCTGCATGCGTTCGTGACCCAGGCGGAGGCCAGGGCGGAGAGCGACGAGGTTACCGCGGACCTGCAGCGGCAGGCCCTCGATAAAGAGCACGCGGCGAAGGATCTGCAGGGAGCGGCGCTCGAAAACCAGATTCGAAAGAACCGGATCCGGTGGTTGCGGAACTATCTGACCGAAGCGGGCACCAAGCGGGCGCTGGAGCTGGGCTGGGCCAACACCTACACGCTGACGAAGAGCATCGCGGAGTCGCTGATTGGGAAGCGGGCCGCCGGATTGCCCGTGGCAATTGTGCGTCCGGCGATCGTGGAGACGTCGGTGGCGAAACCGTTTGTGGGGTGGAATGAGGGGATCAACACGTCCGCTTCCCTGTCGTATTTGCTAGGAACGAGCTTCCGTCAGTTGCCATCGAACGAGCGCAAGCGACTGGATATCATTCCGGTGGATTCGGTCTGCCAGGGCCTGACGCTGATTGCGGCGGCGGTGATCGAGCGCCGGAATGATGCCGTCTACCAGCTGGCTACCTCGGTGACGAATCCGTGCGACATGGGGCGGTCGATCGAGCTGACATCCCTGGCGCATCGCAAGCACTACCGGGCACAAGAAGGCCTCGAGTCGTGGCTGCGGCTGCGAATGGATGCGATTCCGGTCTCGAAGACGCGGTACGTGCGCATGTCGGCACCGGCACAGAAAGCGATCGTGAAGTCCATTCAGCGGATCATGGCGCCACTGCCGTTGAAGAAAACCCCGCTCGCGCGCACCGAGCGCAACCTGGAAAGGGTGGAAAAGCTGGTCGAACTCTTCGAGCCCTTCATCCTGCATAACGAACATGATTTTGTGGCGGATAATGTGGAAAAGCTGTCGTACTCACTGACGCCGGAGGAGCGGCAGCAGTTCGGCTACGACACGCGATCGCTGGACTGGTGGGAGTATTGGATCGATATTCACATTCCCGCGCTGCGCCGGTGGACCTATCCGCTGATTGAAGGGCGTCCGCTGGAGGTACGGCCGCCGAGGACGTTCTCGGTAGCGAGCGAGGAACCGGTGAATGGCGAGACTGTAAAAACGGGGACCAACGGAGCAACGTGGCGATATTCCTGACGGGGTCGACGGGCTACATTGGGGCGCACGTGGCTGCGAATCTTCTGGATACGCACAGCGCCGCCCTGAACCTTCTGGTGCGGGCTAAGGATCCGCAGGACGGGGCTCTCCGGCTGTGGAATGCACTGCAACTGCACATGGATTTCCCGCGCTTCTACGAGCATCTGCAGACGCGAATCCGCATTTTTTCGGGTGATATTACCAATCCGCAATTCGGTCTGAATCGTGATGACTATGACCGCCTGATTCACACGACTGACTCTGTCATCCACTGCGCCGCTTCCCTCAACCGGAAGTCGGAAAAGAACTGCATGAATGTAAACCTGCGCGGGACGCTCGAAGTCATCCAGTTGGCGCGCCGGTCGCATTACTACCACGGGCTTCGGCGGTTCAGTAACATCAGCACCGTGGCGGTGGCAGGGAAACGCCAGAACGAGGTGGTGACCGAAGATCGGTCGATCGACTGGGACCGGTCGGATTACGATCCGTATGCCCGCACGAAGAAGTTCTGTGAGCATATGGTGCGCGACCTACTGTCCGAAGTGCCGCTCACGATCTTCCGGCCGAGCATCGTATTGGGCGACAGTCGATATGCGGATACCACGCAGTTCGACATGGTAAAGGCCTTCGTGTTCCTGGCAGGATTGAAGGCGCTGCCGTTCCGTCCCACCGACAAGGTAGACATCGTGAACGTAGACTTCGTGGCCGAGGCGATCGCTACGCTTCACCAGAAGGCAGAGCCGAAATACGATGTCTATCACCTTTCCTCGGGTACGGCTTCGGAGACCTTTCGAGACTTGACGACGGCCCTGTCCAGGGCCCAGCAGCAGCGCGCCCCGATGTTTTTGCCCTTTCTGGAGAGACCTTTCGCGACCACGGTGAGCACGCTCGCTAACCGCAGGGGGTCAGTGGGTTATGGAGCCTCGTTGATGAAAGTGTTTATGCCGTATCTGTTCTGGAACACGGTGTTTGACAACACCCGCGTGACCCAGGAGCTGGGGAACAGTCCCGTGCCATTTTCGAAGTACAGCCATTCTTTACTGAAGTTCAGCCGCGAACACAACTTCACCTATCCCTACAGGCCGTGGCCGGCGGCCAGGGCGGGAGGGTCTGCAGCATGATGGACTTCATTCTGGAGGCCTGGGTGAGCAGCATCATCGAGAGTAAAAAGCTCGGATGGATGCTGGGCAAGGGGAACGCATGGCGGCCGGGCGAGAAGCTGAAGTTGCTGTTTGCCGGATATAACGGGACTCGCAACACGGGGTCGGATGTGCGTGTGGAGGAGATGCTGCGGCAGATCCGGCACATCTTGGGTGCGGGGAACGTTGAGTTCTCGGTGATGTCGCAGAACTTCGATTTCTCGCGGGGCTATTTCGACGCGACCGCGCAGGTGCATCTGCCGGACATCTTTCCGCCGTTCCTGGCTCGTGAAGTGCCTGAGCACCACGGGGTGGTGGCCTGCGAGGGGTCGGCGTTCAAGAGCAAGTTCGCAAATGCGCTGACCACGATGATGATCGGGTCCCTGGGGATTGCCGCGGCACAGAACAAACTGTCGGTAGGCTACGGGTCGGAAGCGGGGCACATGGATCCGCTGGTGGCCAAGATGTGTGGGCGCTACTGCAAAGATTCGTTGATTATCACGAGGAACGTCGAGTCGCGTACCGTACTGCGCGAGTTGGGTGTGCCGACGGAGCTGGGAACCGATACGGCGTGGACATTCGATCCGTTGCCTACCGAGTACGGGCGGGGAGTGCTGCGCGCGACCGGCTGGGACGGGAAGCTGCCGGTGCTGGTGGTGTGTCCGATTAACCCGTTCTGGTGGCCGGTGACGGCGTCGCTGGCAAGGTACGCGCTGCATGCCACGACCGGCGCTTATGACGAAAGCTACTACCGGACGGTGTACTTTCACAAATCGGGTCCGGATGTGGACCGGGCGTTCGAACGGTACTTGACAGCGATCGGGAATGCGGTGGACGGGTTCCGCAAGCGGCGCAATGTGTTTGTGGTGATGGTGGCGACGGAGCGGTTGGACGCGCGGGCGGGGCTTCGCATCGCCGAAAAGCTGGGCGGCGTTCCGGTGCTCACATCCGACGACTACGACATGTACCAGCTGGTGAGCGTTCTGCGCGCCTGCCACCTGATGGTGTCGTCCAGGTATCACGGGATCGTGACGTCGATGCCGGGGCTGGTGCCCTCGGCGGGAGTGACCATGGATGAGCGGATCCGGAACCTGATGCGGGAACGCGGACATCAGGATCTCCTGATGAACGTGGATGACATCGATTTGGAACAGCGCCTGCTGGTCGCGATGGAGAAGCTGTACAGCGAAGGGGACGCAGTAGCGGACGGAATCGGGCGGACGGTGGTGAAGAATCTGAAGGTGATGGCTCGGATGGGGGTGTACTTCGAGGAAGAAGTGCAGCGCCGGTATCCGCAGTTCCCGACGCGGAAGGGTGTGTGGAACTGGGAGGACTACCTGCCGGCGATGAACCAGGGCCTGCGCAAGTTGGTGGAGCGATATGAGGCGCTGGCCGAGACACGGGTTTCGGCAGCCAGTTGAGGGCATTTGCAAGGCCAGATAGAGCTGTTGACAGCGAACAGTCGAGTAGAAGTGCCTCGAAGGGCGATCAATCAAGCGTGAATTTTCTGGAAAATATTTTCGTGAGTCTGGAGGAAGCCGGGGGCACCTCTGTCCTCGAGGAGATTCGCGATGGGCGGATCACCTCGGTCAGTGGTCTCGAGTTGCTCGACTTGGTGGCGCGAGCGCGGGTGTTTCTCGCCGACAGGAAATTGAGCAAGGGTGATCGCTGCGCGCTCTACGCGAACAACAGCGTGCGGTGGGTTGCGCTGGATTTGGCGGCGATGGCAGAAGGGCTGATCGTTGTACCTTTATACGCGCGACAGGCTCCGGCGGAATTGCTAGCGATGATGAAAGATTGTTCGCCGGTGCTGATCTGTTGCGAAGATCGAAGCTTGCGCGCGGGCCTGGCGCAGGAGTGGGTTGCGGGGCCTCCGCAGGCATTGTTGGATGACATTTTCACGACCGCGGCCGCTACCTTGGCGCGGCCCGAGTTGAGCGATCATGATCCGGTGACCATCATCTACACGTCGGGCACGTCGGGCGAAGCCAAGGGCGTTGTGCTGAACGCGGGCAACATCGCGCATATGCTGGCATGCATTAACGGACGGCTGGATTTGTTGATGGCAGGAAAAGACGAGCCCGATCGCGTCTTCCACTATTTGCCGTTCGTGTTTGCGGGCTCGTGGATGTTGCTGATGACGTCGCTGTTGCGCGGAAGCCTGCTCGCCATGAACACCGACTTGAGCAAGATCGCGCAAGATATGCGGACGGTGGCACCCGACTACTTCCTGAATGTGCCCGCGTTGCTTGAAAGGATGCGGCGCGCGGTGGATGAGCAGCTTTGGCAGGCGGGCGGGTTTGTGCAAGCGATCTACGGCCGCGCGAAGGCGGCGTGGACCAGACGGCATGATGGAAGTTCGGGGCCCCTCGATCGGGTATGGCTGTCGCTGGCAAATCTGGCGATTTTCCCGACCATCCGGAAGAAGATGATAGGACAAAACTTGCGGGCGTTGATTTGCGGGTCGGCGCCCCTGAGCCTGGAAACGCAGCTGTTCTTCGTGATGCTTGGGATCCCGGTGCTGCAAAGCTATGGACTGACCGAGACGACGGCTATTTGTACTCTGGATGACCCACAGAACTACGAGGCGGGCCGCGTGGGTCCGGCCATCGCGGGCATTGAGATGAAACTGGCAGAGAATGAAGAGATCGTTGTTCGTGGGCCGAATATTTTCCCCGGGTACTGGAATCGTCCGGAGGAGACCGCCCGGGCACTGCGCGATGGATGGTTTCACACGGGCGATCAGGGCGAGGTGGGCGCTTCGGGCAATTGGCGGATCGTCGGGCGGATCAAGAACCTGATTATTCTGGGGTCGGGACACAACATTGCGCCCGAGCCAATTGAGGAAAAAGTGCTGGCGCAGATCTCGGGTGCGACGCAAGTGGTACTGGTGGGGAATGGCAGGGGGTATTTATCGGCCATCATCACCGGCCAGGTGACGGCGGAGCAGGCGCAAGCGGCGATTGATGCGGTCAACCTGTTGTTCCCGCACTACAAGCAGATTCGGGCGTTTCATCTGCGGTCGGAGCCGTTCACAATTGAAAACGGGCTGTTGACGGCGAACGGGAAGCTGAAGCGGGATTCGATTGCGAGCGAGATGGGCGCCGAGATTGAGGAGATGTACTCGGTCAAGGTCGCGGTGTAGCAAGGCTACGGGTGCTTAGCGCGATGAATTCGTTTCAGGGCAGGTATCTTTCGTGGACTTTGGCCGAGGGCGCCATCGAGCTGGCGCTGCACCGGGATCCCTGCAATGAGATCGGCTTGCTGGCGCTCGAGGAACTGGAGAAGTTTGCGTCCGCGCTTGACGATCTGGCTCGAGATGCACACGCCCTGATCCTGCACAGCACTCTGAAGGCGGGATTTTGCGCGGGCGCGGATTTGCGCGAGCTCTATTTCCGGTCGCAACCGATGGAGAAGGCCCGGGCGGTGGAAGGAGTGCGAACCTTCCTGGAACGGATTCACAGGGTTCTGAACACAATCGATGCGGCGCCGCTCACCACCATTGCCGCGGTGCATGGAGTGACCTTTGGCGGGGGATTCGAACTGGCCCTGGTCTGCGACCTGATTGTGGCCGACAAGATGGCGAGGTTCTGTTTCCCGGAGTTGCGGTTGGGACTGATTCCCGGGTTTGGAGGAATTCCGCGGCTGAAGCGGGACTTGGGAAATGCGGTGGTCCGCGACCTGCTGCTCACGGGACGCAGCTTCAATGCAACCAAAGCACAGTCGGTGGGCCTGGTCAGCCAGGTGGTCGCCGAGGGCGAAGCGCTGCGAGTAGCCCGAGCGACGGCGGCGCAACTGGGGAAATTTGACCGGCGGACGGCGCTGGCGGCCAAGAAGTTTATCAAACCGATTCCGTATCACGAACTGAAACAGGAGATTGATCTGTTCTGCCAACTGTTTGCCGAGCCGGCGGTGGAGCGCGGGCTTCAGAAGTTTGTCGAGAGCACGGACGCTCAGCCGTATCTGCCCTGAATCACTTGGTCGAAGATCATCATCTGAAAGCGAAGACTATGCCTACACAAGAGAAAACCCTGGACGAGATCCTGGAGCTGGCGGCGAAGCATTTTAAAGTGGCGCGCGCGACGCTTACTCCGGACGACGACTTCTTCAAGACCCTGGGCATCGATAGCCTTCAGGCTCTCGATTTGTTGACGCGACTGGAGAACCATTTCCATGTGGAGCTGCCCGACTACGAGCTGCAGGGTGTCTCCGACTTCCGGACGCTGGCGGAGCGGATTCAGGCCCGCCTGTGAGTGCATTCGGCGCGCAGGTCGCCTGCGCGGGGACGAGGCAGATACGAAATAGTGCAGCTCAGGTTTCGATCGCACGCCCCCTGTTTTCCATGCACCCAGTCATTGATTGGTTAACAGTGTTGCTCCGCGTGGTTCCGCGTGTCCGTGGTGAAATAGACCTCTCATGCTGGATTTGCGCCAATATCCGTCCTTAGGGGCTGCCCTGCGCGACGCGCTGGACCACTGGCCCAATGAAACCTGTTTGATCGAAGCCGACCGCGATCGCGAGAAGACTCGCCTGACCTATTCGGACTTCAAGGAACTGGCACGTCCCTTGATCCGGGCTTTGCAGGACGCCGATTTCCGCGAAGGAGACCGGTCGGCGATCATCATGACGAACCAGTCGAAGTGGCTGGTATCGGCGTACGCGATCTTCTATTGCGGCGGCGTGCTGGTACCCCTGGACTACAAACTTACCGGCGAAGAGCACCTCCACCTGCTGGCGCACTCGAAGGCGAAATTTCTGATCGTCGAATACCACTTGTGGCGGGCGATCATGCAGTCACCGGAGTTCAACAATCATCGGGTAAGAACAGTGCTGGTGACCGAGGCGCCGCTCCGGGCGGACCTGGGTGGGGCCTACCGCTGGGAGGATTTCCACCGGAAAGGCGAGCCGATCTTTATCGATCGGCAACGGGAGGATGTAGCCTGCATTGTGTACTCGTCGGGTACGGGTGGAAGTCCGAAGGGATGCGTGCTCACGCACGAGAATTACCTGGAGCAGTGCTCTTCGCTGACCGAATGGTATCCCTTCTGGCCCGGGGTACGGTATTTGAGCATCCTGCCGACCAATCACGCGATTGATTTCATGGTGGGATTCATCGGCCCGTTCGTCTGCGGTGCGTGTGTGGTGCATTTGCGGACGCTGCGTCCAGAGTATGTGCGGGACGCATTCATCCGCTACCGCATCACCTACATGAGCCTGGTACCGATGGTGCTGAAGAACCTGGAGAAGGGATTGCGTGCGAAGTTCGACGAGTTGCCCCGGGCGAGGCGGCTTGTCCTGGATAAGCTGATTGCGCTGAACAAGAGACTCACGGCGCGGCGCCCGAATATCAAGCTCAGCCGCAGGCTGCTCGGGCAGGTGCACAAAGCGTTCGGCGGGCAGTTGCTGGCGTTCTTTACGGGGGGAGCATTCGTGGAGCCTCCGACGCTGCAGTTTTTCTACGACCTGGGGATCCCGGTGGCGAACGGTTACGGTCTCACGGAGGCGGGGACAGCGCTTACTCTGAACGACTTTAAGCCCTTCCGCGCCGATACGGTGGGGCGGCCGCTGCCGGGAGTGCAGTTGCGGGTGCTGAATCCGGACGCCGACGGTATCGGGGAAGTGGCCGTGCACAGCAAGACGGTCATGTCCCATTACCTCGACGATCCGGAGTCGACGGCGGAAACGATTGTGGATGGCTGGCTGCTCACCGGAGACCTCGGACGGTTTGATTACACCGGGCACCTGCAGCTGTTCGGTCGAAAGAAGAACATGATCGTGACCGAGGGTGGCAAGAACATCTTTCCGGAAGATATTGAAAAAGTGTTCGACGACCTCCCGGTAAGGGAATATTGCGTGTTCGCGGCCAACTATGTTTGGGCCGTGAAGCAACTGGGAAACGAGACGCTGTTTATCGCTCTACGGCTGGAGCAAAACCGCCAATTTGACGCGGCGCTGCTCGAGGATCTGATCGCGCGGAACCGAAAGTTGCCGGACTTTAAGCGGGTGGCGGGATATTTGATCTGGGAGAAGGACTTTCCGAGGACGGCATCTTTGAAGATCAAACGCACCGTCCTGGCCGATGAGATAAGCAAAACTCACGATCGGGCGGCGATCGTCAAACTGTGAGCGAGACTTTCCTGGTGGTAGTGAACCCGGCCGCCGGGGGCGGGCGCTGCGGAAGACTTGTCGGGCCGGCACTGGAGCGGCTCCGCTTGGGCGGGTTGATGCTCGATGTGGCGGAGACATCGGCCGCTGGCGAAGCTACCCGCATCGCTCGCGATGCCTACGCCCGCGGGTATCGGCGATTCCTGGCGGTGGGCGGCGACGGGACCTCCTACGAGATTGTGAATGGGTTGTTTCCGGAAGCAGCAGCAGGGCAGCCCCCGACGTTGGGCCTGCTTCCGCTCGGGACCGGGAACTCGTTTCTGCGGGATTTCACCGATCAAGGAGTTGAAGGCGCAATGCAGGCGCTCGTGAGGCAACGAACGCACCCCTGTGACGTGTTTCGTATGGCTCATCGGGATGGGATGATTTACTACATCAATCTCTTGAGCGTTGGATTCGCAGCCGATGTCAACGCGACGCGATCACGAAGCTTTGCGGGCTGGGGCGAACTGGGATATTTCCTGTCGATTTTCCTGCGCTTGGCCCGGCTGGACCGCCGTCCCTTTCCACTCCGGGTAGAGGGAGTCAACGACATTGATCGACGGCGATGCCTGTTTCTTACGTTCAACAATAGCAAGTTCACCGGCGGCACCATGATGATTGCACCGGATGCCAGGGTGGACGACGGGTTGATCGAGTATGTGCGCTGGGGGCCGATTGGGCGCATCGGGCTGATCCGAAATCTGTCCACCCTGTATGACGGCACCCATGTCAAGCACCCCCTGGCGGAGCGGCAGGGAACGCGGTCCATCGATTTCGAACTCGCGGGCCCGGTCGATGTGATGGTGGATGGGGAGGCTCTAACTTTGCACCTCGAGCGACTGGACGTGCTGCCGGCGGCCCTGAAGATCGTGGTATAAGAACTCCATGTCGAAACGTAAAGAGCGAGAACAGGAAGCTGAACCAGTGCCGGCCAAGGACCCGGCCTTCCTGCGCAAGGTCATCCTCGCAGTCGTTATCGTGCTTGCATTTGGAGCTGTCTACTATTTTGGATACCGGCAGAGGATGCACAAGTATGACGCGTTTGCGCGCTGCCTGACGCAAAAGGGCGTGAAGATGTACGGGGCCTGGTGGTGCCCGCACTGCGCCGATCAAAAGAAGTTGTTTGAAGCCTCGTTCAAGTACGTGCCCTATGTGGAGTGTGGCGTTCCGGGAACGACGGCCAAGGCGCAACCAGAGTGCACCGACGCGGGAATCAAACATTTTCCGACGTGGCAGTTTCCACCGGTGGGTGAGCGGGTTGAAGGGGAGATGCCCCTCGAGGACCTGAGTTTTCGCACGGGATGTCCCCTGCAATGAGCACCTCCGCCCGCGGCCTGTTCTTGGCGATCGCGGTTCTTGCCGTGGCGGGGATCGGCGTGTCGTCGATCTCGCTCGATCATCACTTCCGGAAATCGAAGACATCGTTTTGCGACTTTGGACAATCGTTTAATTGTGACCTGGTGAATCGCAGTGAGTACTCCACGGTTGCGGGCGTGCCGGTGGCCTTGATCGGGATTCTGGGCTACGGGGCACTGCTAGCGTTTGCGACCCTTTACCGGAGCAAAGCCGAGACGCCGGGCATTCTGGTGGTGGGATCTCTGGGCGGCTTGGGGTTCGCACTCTACCTGACCTATGTTGAAAAGTATGTGCTATTCGCATGGTGCATCCTCTGTCTGAGTTCACTGGCGGTGGTTTTGTCGATTACGGTCCTGTCGGTGCTGTTACTGCTGCGTTCGGCGCCCAGGGGCCGGGTGTAGCACCCGGAGGAGAACTGGGCACCTTCGAATCCGTTCGGGAAGGCCCGACTGCTGCTTGCTGGATCGATCGAAGCGTGGCACGACTCCATGGAAGAATCATCTCCCGAAGCACAAGACATCGATTCGGCCGGCGGCGAGCTTCGGCTGCACGAGCTCGCCAGCCGCATGTTTCGGAACAAGCGAATGCTACGCGTGTGGGTGCCGGCGGGCTACCACCTGCCCGAGAACTCGGGGCGTCGGTATCCGGTCTTTTATTTGAATGACGGCCAGAATTTATTCGAAAGCGCGACCTCGTTTACCGGAGTCGAATGGCAGGTGGGGGCGACCGCCGGGCGAATGATCCGGGAAGGGCTGATCCCACCCATGATCTTTGTCGGCATCGACAACGCGCGGGTGGAGAGGAGCAAGGAATATTTGCCCTACCGGTCCCTGAACCCACCAGTCCTGCGCCCGCGCGGCAGGAGATATCCCGAGTTCCTGCTGAAGGAAGTGATGCCATTCGTGGGGGGGCGTTACCGAGTATTGAAAGGCCCGGAGCATACGGGTCTGGGTGGTTCGTCCCTGGGTGGACTGATAACCCTGTACGTGACCCTTGTGCTGCCGGGAGTGTTCGGGTACGTGCTACTGGAGAGCCCTTCGCTGTGGGTGGCGAACCGGCAGATCTTGAGAGATTGCCGGGGAGTTCACGAGTGGCCGAAGAAGGTTTTTGTCGGCGTGGGTACGCGCGAAGTGGGACGCGACGACAAGGATCTGGAAACCGTTGAGAACGTCCGAGAGCTGGAGCGGCTTCTTCGCCGCCGAGGCCTGGACGAACGTCGGCTGCGGGTGGAGATCGCAGACGGAGCGACCCATAGCGAAGGAGCGTGGGCGGCCCGGTTCCCGGATGCTCTAGGTTTTTTCTTCACGAACCCTAGCGAGCCGGAATCTGCAGTGCGTGGTCGAGACGAACTTCCATGATGGTGCCCTTTTCGAGACGCAGGTTGTGGTCGGAAAGAAGTCCTGCCATCGCGCCCAGGCCTGCACCAGCGCCTGCGCCGATCCCCGCACCTTTGCCGCCCCCAGCGGCAGCCCCAGCCGCAGCACCGATCCCTGCGCCCACTGCGACCGCTTCAATCTCGTGTTCTTTGCTCATGCCCTTGCGCTGAATTTCGCCTTCCTCGCCGGGTTCCTTGACGGCATGATCGCCGGGTACGCCCGTTACGGTAGCGATGAGCGGCATGGACCCGTGGCCGGTATCGATTTCGTCGAAGCTAAGAAGGATACGGGTATGGAGTCCTTGCTCGACTGAGCTGACATGGCCTCTGATTGTTTTGCCGCGGGCAATGACGGCGCCGTTGCCGGCGACCAGGTCCTCGGCCAGCTTGGCTTTGAAGTGTTTGCCCGCCTGGAGACTACGAGTGTCGAGCCTGTCGTTGAGACGGATCAGAAAACGCGTGCCCTCGGGGATCGCGTTAGGCGGAGCCTGAGGTGCAATTGCGGGATCCTGGGCCAACAGGGAAGCCGCGGAAAACGCGGCCAGGACACATCCCAACACGCGCAAACGGATCTGGAACATAGCGGACCTCGGAGCGAGAAGCGTTCAAGCTGCTGGAACGTTGGATGTAGGCCGACCCGAAAGGGCTGCCTCGGTGACCATGACTTGCAGTTTGCGGTAAACGCGGGAGTTAGGTCGAACCCTTGGCGCCGTCGGCTCGGGCAGGATAGCGAGAACTCTGGATGTTGATTTGTTTCCGCAGGTCGTCCCAGAGCGAGTCTGGCATGGAGAGGAAGACTTCGACAATTTCCGGATCAAATTGGCGTCCTGACCACACTTTGATTTCGTCTTTGGCGGCGGCCAGCGGTTTTCTGGCGCGATAGGGACGGTCCGAGGTAATCGCGTCGAGGGTGTCGCCGATTGAAAAGATTCTTGCTCCCAGCGGAATCTGCTCGTCCTTGAGGCCACGCGGATAGCCGGTGCCATCGTAGCGCTCTTGGTGAGCGTAAACGATCTCCGCGGCTTCCTGGAGGAAGGGAATCTTCTTGAGCATTTTGTAGCCGAGATAGCAGTGCTCCCGCATGATGGTGACCTGGTCGGGTGTAAGAGGTCCTTTTTTGAGCAGGATATCGTCGGGGATGGCCATCTTGCCAATGTCGTGCAGAAAGGCCCCGCGAGCGATGACGTCCATTTGCTCCTTCGGAACCCCCATGGCGCGGGCGACGGCGATGGTGAAGGCGGTGACGCGTTTGGAGTGGCCTTCGGTCTCCGCGTCTTTCAGATCGAGTGCGTCTCCCAGTGCCTCGAGCGTGATGTCATAGGACCGTTCCAGATCGGTCAGTGCGCCGCGGAGTTGCTGGGTACGCTGCGCGACGAGCGCTTCGAGGTTGGTCTGGTAGGCTCGATTTTCCATTTTGAGGCGGCGATTTTCGAGCGCCCGGCGAACCGTGGCCAGTAATTGCTCGCGCTCAAAGGGCTTCAACAAGTAGTCGTAGGCACCATTGCGGATGGCGGTAAGTGCGACGGAAATATCGTGCACCGCGGTAACCATCACCACTGGCATGTCGGGGTAGCGCTCTTTGGTCCGCTCGAGGAGTCCTATCCCGTCGAGGTCGGCCATCATGAGGTCAGAAAGCATGAGCTCAAATTGCTCGCCCGAATCGAGCAAAGCCAGTGCCTCGAGGCCGGAAGCGGCCTGACGGCATTGGTAGTTAGCGAAGGCGAGCATGGAAGAAACAATCTCGCGGATTGGTTCTTCATCATCGACGACTAGGATCCGATCTGGGGCCATGAGTCCGTGTGAAGTCTACTGCATAATACCCCGAAAGGGAGGTTCCGAAAGTAACCAAAAGGTGGTGGAAAACCCATTGGTAACGGTTGTTGGCGTGGTATTTAAGAGCGAGCGCTTACGCAGCGAAATTGCAATGAACCTTCCTCTTTGGTGCGCCTGGTATCTGGTCGGCGACCTCGCCGTGCCCAAGCTGACAGCTTCGGAGTCGGCCGCTCTGATCATGCTGGCGGCAACCATCCTGGTATTCCGCACATTCCGCGAGCGCTTTCTGCTGGTGTGGAGTCTGGGTTGGCTGGCCTATGGGGTGTCTCAGTGGTTCGCGGGCGATGCGACGGGATTCAGTTCGTCAGCAGAGTTGCAAGGCATCTCGCAGGCAGCGTTTGTATCGGCGGTGTGCCTGTTTGCGGTTTCCATTCTGCTTTATACCCATTCGGAAAAATATATTCTGCCGCTGTTGGTTGCCACCGGAAGCGTGATGGCATTTGCGGTCGCGCGAGTCTTGTACTGGCCGGACGAAGTGGTGGTGCGAGTGTTGTTTGAGTTGGCCATCCGCGGGATCACGATTGCAACGGCTGTGCAGTTGATTCGATATCGCTGGGGACGCCTGGAGATTGGCCCCTGGCTGGTGAGCGCGGGCTTGTTAATCCTGCATTTGGACGGGCCGGGGTTCAGCGCGGTTGTTCCGAAGGGCGTCTTCTTGATGGCCGACGTGCTGCTCGGGCTGGGCATGCTGTTCCTGGTGTTTGATGATTCCCGGGCGCGGACGAGCCGGCTGGGCGTCCTCAACGCCCTGACCACGGCGATCGGAAAAACGCAGCAGCACGGACCCATGATGCAGGCAGCTCTGGAAGAGCTGAAGAAATTGATGCGCGCCAAGGCGGCATGGTTCGGGTCACAGGACGGCGAGCGGGTGACGATCAGCCATCATCTGGGCGTCTCGCCCGAGTTCCTGAAGGGTGCAAATCTCATCCACCTGGATGAATCGGTCCAGAAGGCCCTGGGGGAGTCAAAGCCCGCGGTGGTACGGGCGAGCGAGACCATGTCGGCTGTGCGGGCCTATCTGGAAGACGAGAAGTTGCACCACCTGGTGTTGGTCCCGGTGCAGGGCAAGAAAGCGCCGATCGGAACCCTGGCGCTGGCGAGAGCGCATGCCTATACCTACTCTCCGGAAGACCTTGATTTTCTGCACACCAGCGCGAGCCAGTTGGGAATCGCGGTCGAGAATTTGCGGCTGGGAGAGCAGGTGTTGCGCTCGCAGCGGCAGTGGATGAACACGTTTGATTCGATTCAGGACGCAATCCTGGCGCACGATGCGGAGTTTGTCATCACCAAGGCGAACGAAGCGCTCCTGCAGCATCTGGAGCAGGCTCCCGCCGACGTGGTGGGCAATCTCTGCGAAGACGTCCTGCCCAGACTGTTTTCGAAGTGGACCAATTGTCCCTATTGCGCGCGGGGCGACGTGGATTTTGTCGAGGGCGCGGATCCTTGCTTCGGGGGGTACTCGATGGTGTCGACCTCCTCGTACTCGGAGCAGGGCGGCAAGCAAAAGGGAACCATTCACGTGATTCGGGACACGACGGACCGGCGAAGTGCGGAAGAACGGTATCGGCTGCTGTTCGAACAGGTCCAGCAGGGAGTGTTCGTCGCAACCCCGGAAGGGAAATTGCTGGATTGCAACCACGCGTTTGTGCAAATGCTGGGCTATGAAACGCGCGAGGAATTGATGGCGCTGAACATCAACGAGACGGTTTACGCGTCGCCCGAGCAGAGAGCCGCATTTCGTGCTGAAATCGACCTGCACAATCATGTGCGCAATTTTGAAGTCACGTTGCAGCGGAAAGATGGCGCGCTCCTGACCGCCGCCGAGAGCAGCTTCGCTACGCGCGACGGATCCGGGAAAGTCGAGCGCTACCAGGGCTTTCTGCTGGACATGACCGAGAAGAAGCGCGTCGACGACGAGATGCGCCGGCGCAATCGCGAATTGAATGCCCTGAATGCGATGGCCGTGATCGCAACCCAGTCGTTCGATCTGGACGAAATCCTGAATCTCACACTTCGCCAGGTGATTTCGCTGTTTGGTGCCGAGACCGGATCGACGTACCTGGTGGATCCGGACGAAACGACCTTCCGCCGGCGGGCGGGATGGGGGCAAAGGACCGAGCAGCGCGCGAAGTTCAACGCAGTGGAATTTCCAGACGGGTTTGGTGACCTGGTCATGCGGTCGCGAACCGAGGTGCTCACCACGGAGTTCCTGCCGCACCTGCCACCGCTGGTGACCGAATTCGTGAAGGCAGACGGACCGGGCTCGTGGTTGTGGGTGTTGTTGTGGAGCAAGGACAATCCGATCGGGATCATGGGAATCAGCACCCGCGAAGCGCGTGAGTACAGCAGCAACGACGAGAACATGATGGTTGCGGTCGGGCGGCAGCTGGCGACCACGATTGAGAAAGTGCGCCTGTACGAAGAGACTTGCCGGGCGTATGAAGATCTGCGGCGCACGCAGGAACAGTTATTGCAGAGCGAAAAAATGTCGGCGGTGGGGCAATTGATCGCCGGCGTGGCCCACGAACTCAACAACCCGTTGACGGCGATCCTCGGCTATGCGCAGCTGCTTGAGAGCGAGGGTCTGAACGACCGGGCATCGGATTTCGTGCGCAAGCTGTTCAAGCAGGCTCAGCGCACGCACCGGGTGGTGCAGAATCTTCTTTCCTTCGCCCGTCAGCGAACACCGCAGAAGCAGGAAGTCGATCTGCGGAAGATCGTGGATGAGACGCTCGCCCTCCGCGATTACGACTTGAAGGTCAATAACATCCTGCTGGAGCGGGAGACATCGAGCGAAGCACCCGCCGTGACTGCGGATCCGCATCAACTCGAGCAGGTGTTCCTGAACATCATCAACAATGCCGTGGATGCGATTCTGGAGGGCGGCAAGGGCGGCCGGCTCAAAGTGCGCATCCACTCGTCGGACGGGCAGGTGCGGATCGAGTTCCTGGATTCCGGAGTCGGGATCAAAGATCCCAACCGGATTTTTGATCCGTTCTACACCACCAAGACGGTGGGCAAGGGGACCGGGCTGGGGCTGAGTATCTGTTACGGGATCATCAAGGAGCACGGCGGCGACATTACGGCTCACAACCGGCCGGAGGGGGGCGCGGTGGTGGAGGTTCGCCTTCCCGCTTCGGGGCGCGTGGTGGAGCCCGAACCGGCGGGCACAGGCTCCCGGCGCGAGCAGGTCATCGAGGGGCGCGTGCTGTTGGTGGAGGATGAAGAGGCCGTTCTCGAGTTTGAGCGGGACGTGCTGGCTGGCGCCGGGGCGCAGGTGGTCGCTCTGATGAACCTGGAAGAAGTCAAGACGCGGCTTCGTGCCGAGACTTTCGATGCGGTCATCATGAACGGCAGAATGCCGGGAGGGTGGTCAGCGCAGGACGCGCACCGCTGGATTGGTGCTGCCTGCCCGGGACTGGAGAAAAAGCTGCTGTTTACGTTCTCGAGCATTGCGGAGTCGGAAATTCGGAACTACCTGCAGGCAAATGGGATCACGTCGTTGGTGAAACCGTTTGAGGTGGTGGATTTGATCGCCCAGGCACGGCGCTTGCTGCAGAAGACGCAGGCCGCGACAGCCAACTAGACCCGGTCTCCAAGTGAACCACCAGCCCGCGGCCCTTGGCCGTGGTTTTGTGTTTTAGAGCGTCTGCCGGAGGGTCTTGGCGAACGCGCGTATGGCAACTTCGTTGCGCTGGTACCAGCGCCACTGGCCTTGTTTTTGGGTCTCAACCAAGCCGGCTTTCTGCAGGATCGCCATGTGATGGGAGATGGTGGGCTGGGAAACATGGACACGCTCCTCGATGTCACAGGCGCAAAGGCCGGTTTCTTTCCCGAGCGAGCAGGCGCCCTTGGCTTTGAGGGCTTGCAGAATCTTCCGGCGAGTCGGATCGCCGATGGCATGGAGCAGGCGGGCGAACGATTGATCCTGAGCTGTCATTGTCTGATAGGAATAGACCGAAAATCGACGGCTGTCAATGTTTGACGCGGAGTTGCATCCCGGATGGCGATCGGGCAGTCTTGTTGGTCGGGTTCAGGAGACCGCGGAATGCTATTTGAGGGCAACGAACGCAAGGAGCTGGAACAGAAGATGAAGCAGGCGGGGCGTCTACCGCCCGGCCAGTCGCTCACGCTGAAATGGCCGGTACTGCACCACGGGTCGGTGCCTCGCTTTGATCCGGAGCGTTGGGATTTTCGGGTGCACGGACTTGTCGAGCCTGCGGTTCGATGGACGTGGAAGGAGTTCAACGAGCTTCCAAAGATTAAATACACCAGCGATTTTCACTGCGTCACACGTTGGAGCCGGTTCGACAACAGGTGGGAGGGAGTCGCATTTCGGGAGATCCTCAAGCCGGTGAAGTTGAAGCCGGCGGCGACCCATGCGCTGGTGCATGCGGAGCAGGGCTTCACGGCGAATGTGCCGCTGGCGGACCTGGACCGGGACGAGGTCTTGTTCGCGACCCATCACGACGGGGAACCGCTTAGCGGAGATCACGGATATCCATTGCGCTTGATCGTGCCACATCTGTATGCGTGGAAGTCGGTCAAGTGGGTACGCGGGATCGAATTTCTGGATCACGATGCAGCGGGCTTTTGGGAGCAGAATGGGTATCACATGCATGGGGATCCGTGGAAGGAACAAAGGTTCGATACGGATTGAAGGTGCTGATTGAATTCCAGACTTCAGACCGGGAATGTCTTCGCGTGTGGCCTTGCCGGGTTTAGCCAAAGAGTCGTGAGCGGGCTTTTTCGCCGTGCAGTCCAGGAAAACTACTTTTTCAGAATCGGGTTGTAGCCGTCGCTGATCAGTTTGGCCCTGGTTGCCTCAGCGTCTTTGACATCGCTAAACGGCCCGACCTGCACGTGAAAGAACTTGTCCGTGGGGGAGCTGTTGGTGGTAAATGCGACGTACTGCTTCTTCTTGAGAGCGTCGACCAGGGCCTGCGCGTCGTCCGGCTTGCTGACGGCCGCGACCTGTACGAAGTAACTGCCGGAATTGAGGACGGTCGAGGGGTCAGGAGCGGCGTCTGGCGGCTTCGCCTCAGCCACCGGCGCTGCGCTATCTTTGGCTGCACTCGGTGGGGCGGTGGCAGCCAGTTGCGCGTTGGGGTCCTTACCCTGCTCCAACGCTTTGTAAAACGTGAGATTGTCGCCGCTCTGGGGGGTTGCAGGGCCGCCTGACTTCATCGCAGAAGGGCGTAGGGCTGCGCCGGACGTGGTCTGCTGCTGATCGGCCCCGATGAAGGCGGGCCGAGAGCCTGTCCGGCCCAAGGAATAGCCCATGCCGAAAAAGGCACCGTTCAGGGCGACGAGTCCAAAAAAGAGAGCCACCATCTTGCCGGTGCCGAGCGTGATTTCCGTGTCTTGAGAGCCCATCGTTTGCTCCAAAAGGTGCGTTCCGGTGGCCGCCTTCACCGGATCGGTTCTATCCAGTCTTAGCCTGACCACGGTCGTCGTTTCCCAGCAACTTCTGGATACCCGCGAAGAAATCGACCGGGACCGGGAAGATCACAGTGGTGTTTTTCTCCACTCCGATCTCGGTAAGCGTCTGCAGGTAGCGCAACTGCACGCTGACCGGCTCGGTAGCCAGCAGTTTGGCGGCGTCGACCAGACGCTGGGCGGCCGAGAATTCGCCTTCTGCATGGATGATTTTGGACCGCTTCTCGCGTTCGGCTTCTGCCTGCTTGGCCATGGCGCGCAGCATGGACTCGGGCATGTCCACCTGCTTGACCTCGACGTTGGTTACTTTCACGCCCCAGGGCGCGGTGTGGGTGTCGAGGATGCTCTGCAGGCGGAGGTTAATCTTCTCCCGATGCGACAGGAGTTCATCCAGTTCCTGCTCGCCCAGCACGGAGCGCAGCGTGGTCTGGGCGAATTGCGAAGTCTGGTAAAGATAGTTAGAGACCTCAACCACGGCCTTATTGGGATCAATCACGCGCAGGAAAATGACAGCGTTGACTTTCAGGGTCACGTTGTCGCGCGTGATGATGTCCTGGGGAGGAACCTCTAAAGCTTCCTGGCGGAGAGAAACGCGTACGATTCGGTCAACCGGTGCGAACACCAGGATGACACCCGGACCCTTGGCTTGCGTCAGGAGGTGGCCCAGCCTGAAGATGACGCCGCGTTCGTACTCGGCCAGAATCTTGATCGAACTCAATATGTAGAGGATGATGATAACTGCGCCAACGCCCACAAACGTCATGGAAGGATCCATTGCCCGCGCCTCCAGCGGGTTTGGCGAACAAACGCCGCTGTGGCGGATTGTACCGTAAATCACTGAGAAATCGCGTGTTTCCCTGTGACAGGTTTTGTTGCCTTGGGAGATGCGCGCACCGTTATGAGACGGGCGCGGGAGTCCGGTCCGCCTCGGCAGCGGCCACCGGGGCCACCTCGAGCTGGAGGCCATCGACCTTTCGAACCACGACCTTCGACCCGGCCACGACCGGGGTTGAGGAGATGGCATTCCAGATTTCGCCGTGGACGAATACTTTGCCCACAGGAGCGAGAACACCCTGTGCCGTACCCACCTCGCCGATCAAACCCTGTGCGCCAGTGACCACCTTGTTGCGTCGTGCTTTCAACGCAATCGTCATCAGAAAAGCGGTGATCACGCCGAGGGGAGCGCTCACCGCGAGAGCCGTAAGCAGATGGACACGCATTTCCGGGATCGGCGCGTCGATTAAAAGCAGACCGCCCAGGGTGAGCAGCACGATGCCTCCGGTCGTCAGCACGCCATGGGTGACGAACTTGGCCTCGAGCGCAAATAGCGCAAAGGAGCCGGCGATGAGCGCCAGTGCGGCAAAGCGTACCGGCAGCAGGTTCAGCGCGAAGGCAGCGAGCAGGATGAAAACCATCCCCACGGTGCCGGGCACGACCGCGCCGGGGTGGTTAAATTCGACATAGAGCGCGAGCAGGCCGATCGCCAGGAGGATAAAGGCGACGTCAGGATCCATCAGGTAGCCCAGGATGCGCTCCTTGAGCGTCATGTCGTAGCCCTGGATCGATTGGCCGGCGAGGTTGAGCGTGACGCTCTGGCCGTTGAAGCGCTGGATCGGCTTCCCCTGCATCTGGCGGAAAAGGTCTTCGGCGCTGGTGGCAACGTAATCGATAAGTTTCTGCGCCAGGGCTTCCTGCTCGGTAAACGCTTTTGATTCGCGCACTGCGCCTTCGGCGGCTTCGACGTTGCGATTCCGCTTCGAGGCGACCGAACGGATGAGCGCCGCAGAATCGTTCTCGATTTTCTTTTTCATGTCGTCATCGGTCTTGACCGTCACGGGTCCGATGAGCAGGACGGGGTGGGCCGCGCCGGCATTGGTGCCGGGTGCCATGGCGGCAACATCGGCAGACTCAAGGATGAAGATGCCCGCGGATCCGGCACGGCTGCCGGTGGGTGCGACGTAGACGATGACGGGGACCGGCGAGGTGGTGATCTTCTCGATAATATTGCGCGTCGAGCTGACCAGGCCTCCGGGCGTATTCAGTTCGATCAGGAGCGCCTCGGCATTTCGAGCATGGGCTTCGGCGATGGCGCGCCCGATGTATTCCTCGGTTACCGGTTGAATCGTGTCATGGATGACAATTTTCAAAACTTCCGCAGAAGCAGACGCTGACAGAGCCAGCAAGATGAGGAGGAGTGCAGCCCGAGGCGCGAGGCGCGTCACAAAGGATGGTTTCATTCGTTGGGCAGTGGCTGCGCTTTCTCCGCGAGCTTGGCTGCTACAGCGCGCCTGAGCGTCAGGGCGGTGGCGTTCCCCGGATCAAGCTGGAGGGCCCGGTCAACGCTCTCGGCGGCTGCGTCAGCTTTATTGTCTCGCAAATCGAGGCGGGCGAGTACGAGAAGAGGGTCGATGAAGATTCGAATGCTGAGAGCAGCCTCGGCTTCGGCGCGCGCTCCGGTGAGGTCATCGTTGGCTTCAAGCGCATGTGCCAGGCCGGCGTGAGCCTCAGCATTCAGGGGAACCAGTGCGAGGGCCTGCCGGAACGCTTTGTCCGCTTCGAAAATAAATCCCTTGGCCAGAAATTCTTGACCCCGACTGAGGTAGAACTGGGCGTGAGTCGCAGGATCTGTATGGGCGAGTCTCTCTTCGGCAGCGGTCTCGATACCGACGATGAGTTGGCGGAAAGAGTTCTCGTCATAGTTCCGCTTGATGCGCTCGAGAGGAGTCTTTGGCTGGTTTGTGGGCCGGGCTTTGCCGGAGATCGCGTCGAGCAGGGACGCGGCCTCGGCATCGTCGGGATGAAGCGCAAGACATGCCTTCAACTGTCGGGCCGCACGGGCCGAATCGCCCGAGGCATACAGTGCCACACCCAGGTTGAAGCGGTAATCTCCATCGTTTGGGTCCTGTTGGACGGCTTTCTCAAACCGGGTAGCGGCGCCCGTCCGGTCCCCCAGTCGAGCCATGACAACTCCGAGGTTGTTGTCGACTTCGGTGAGCGGCAGGCGCGCGGAGACGAAGGCGAATGCGGATCGGGCCCTCGAAAAATCTCCCAGGGAGTAAGCGCTGAGCCCAAGATAGAAGTTGCCTTCGCGGGCGGCTGGATCGCTCTGAGCAATTTGGGCAAACGCGGAAACCGCCTGGTCGTACTGGCGGTCCTCGAAGTAGGTCTTGCCGAGCTCGAGCCAAGCGTCGTTGTAGCTGGGGTTCAGGCGCGTCGCTTCGCGAAAGTGGTGGATCTTCTCGGTGCTGGTCCCCGCGATGATTCCGCGGACGTAGTTCTCGAAAGCGTCCAGGCGAACGGGCGGAGCGCTGGTGGCGTAGGCCTGCTTGCTGGAGGTGAGATCAGGGCGGAGAGTGTGCACCAGATCCCAGGCGAGGGCAGTCTGGATGTTGATGAGCTCGACGAGCGGACCGGATTCCTTGCTCTCGGGCAGCAACTTTTTATGCTGCATATCGAGAAGCTGGGCGGTAGCGGTGAACGTGCGGCCATCGAAGGTGTAGCGGCCGAAGACAACGTAGTCCACATCCATTTGCTCCACCAGGCGATACGTCGTGGCGCGCGTCGGATGAACGTCCACGGGCATTCCGGCGCGGTCATAGGCGCGCAGGCGGTCGTCGCGCCTGAGGACAAAGATGCCCGGCGACGACAGTCGCTGCGTTAGAAGCTCGGCAAAAGCCTCGCTGATCCATTCGAGACCTGGAGCGCGGGAGGCGTTCTCAAACGGCATCACCAGGGCCGTGTCGCTCGAGGTCGCCGGGCTTTGTGCCCGGGTCAAACCAGTGCCAAGAACCAGAAGCCCAAACTGCAAAATGATCGTGTTGAGAGTCCGCAAGACATCTTGATTATAGCGAGGACCGGGTGCAAGGCCTACCGGGCAGCCGTTGTGGGCGTCTGATCTTCGACCCGTTCCGGAACTGGTTGTTCGCTGGGATACATTCCGGACCAACCGGGGAGCGTGGCATTGCCGGTGATCAGGCGCGCTCCGCGTTCGTAAGTGACGTAGGACCAGGCCCATTGTATGAACACGAGGATCCGGTTGCGAAATCCGATCAGGAAGAAGATGTGGACGAACAGCCAGGCGAGCCAGGCGACAAAACCGGAGATGTGAATCGTGCCGAACTGGGCGACGGCCGCCGCGCGGCCGATGGTGGCCAGACTGCCCTTATCCCAGTACTTAAAGTTCTCGCGCGGTCCTCCGTCCAGGTCACGGCGAATGGTTTTGGCCACAAAGTCGCCTTCCTGTATGGCGACCGGGGCGACGCCGGGAAGGGGCTTGCCGGTGTCATCCTTGAGGGTAGCGAGATCCCCGATGACGAAGACTTCCGGGTGCCCTGGAATGCTGAGATCGGGCAACACTTCGACGCGGCCAGCGCGGTCACAAGGCGTACCCAGTTTCGTGCCCAGGGGTGATGCGGCCACGCCGGCCGCCCAAAGGATGACGGGTGCAATGATGCGAGTGTCGCCGATCCGAACGGCTCCGGGCTCGATCCGGGTGACCAGTGTGCTGGTGCGAACGTCAACCCCCAGGTGGCGGAGTTGCTCCTCGGCGCTGCGGGAAAGATCTTCGGCGTAGGCCGGAAGTACCCGCGGACCTCCCTCCAGCAGCAGAATGTGGGCCCGGCTGGGATCGATCGAGCGGAATTCGTGAGCCAGCACGTGCCGACTGATTTCAGCCAAAGTTCCCGCAAGTTCCACGCCGGTTGGTCCTGCGCCGACCACCACGAAATTGAGCGGTCCGGTCGAAACCCCCGACACGGCCTGGCGTTCCGCCAGCTCGAAGGCGAGAAGCACCCGCCTGCGGATCTCGAGGGCGTCTTCAATGGTCTTGAGGCCGGGCGCGTACGGCTCCCATTCATCGTGGCCAAAGTAGGCGTGGGTGGCGCCGGCAGCGACGATCAAGTAATCGTAGGGCAGATCTTGTTCGCCGGTCTTGACCAAACGGCGATCCAGGTCAAAGCCCTCAACTTCCTCGAGCAGGCAGAACGCGTTGGAGTGGCCACGAAAGATGGAACGAATCGGGGCGGCAATTTCACCCGGGGAGAGCCCCGCGGTGGCGACCTGGTAAAGCAAGGGCTGAAAGGTGTGGTGGTTCTTGCGGTCCACGATCGTGACGTGAACGCCCTCGCGGACCAGGGGACGGGCGGCATTGAGGCCGCCAAAGCCGCCCCCGACAATGACAACACGGGTCGCGCTCTTGCTGGACATAGCGTCTACTTATAAGATTGCTGGGATGGCCCTGGGGTCGAAAACTTTTCCGCAGGAGGATTCAGGAAGCGCACTCCCCGCGCCCATACGCATTTCCTCGGGGGCTTTTGCCGCGGGCAGCACGGGGCCCGTCTGGCTCGAAATTTTGCTTGTCTACGGGTTGCTGGAAGCGGTTCTTTGGACTCCACGAAGCTTTTGGCACAGCGTTCTCATCGTCTTGGAGGTTGGAAGCGTGGCGTGGTTCAGCCTCCAACGGTATCGGCTGGAAGAGTTAGGGCTGGTCTGGCCGTCGCGCGCGGGAACGGCGCGAATCCTGGCGCTCGGAGCGCTGGTGGCGATGGCGATTCTGGCGGTTGCGATTCTCACGGGCCATCCCGTACCGGCCAACCCGAATTGGCCGAAGTTTCAGAACCTGTGGCCATACGTAATCTGGGCGGTTGCGCAGCAGTTCCTTCTGCAGTCGTTCTTTTTTTTGAGGGCGGAATCGCAAATTGGATCGCGCGGGGCGGTATGGGCAAGTACGTTGCTGTTCACCATCGCCCACCTTCCCAATATGGTCTTGACCGGCCTGACCTTACTTGGGGCCCTGTTCTTTACCGAGGCGTTTCGGCGCTATCGCAGCATTTATCCGCTGGGGATCGTACACGCTCTGCTCGGAATGGCCATCGCATACAGCTTCCCGGACAGCGTCATGCACCATATGCGGGTGGGGCTGTCGTACTGGCAATTCCGGTAAAGGGCGGGTTCTGTTCTCCACTCGCCAGTTCCGAATTAACATGACCGGGTTCACAGGAAACCCTCTTGCCAAGCGCGAGCGATCCGAGCGCGGTGCGTGACCTCGGGCCTTCCCATCCGGAATCGGGCGCGGTCGCGCTGCGACTCGCCCCGCCGGCTCCCCGGTTGGGCCTGCTCATCCCTTCGGCTGGCGACTTGATCTTCTTACTGCTGCTGGTTTCCTTAGCGGCTGGGCCACTTGCTCAGAAAATGCTGGGGGACGCGGGCATCGGATGGCATATCCGCGCCGGGGAGCTGATTCTGCGCACCCGGTCGGTTCCGCGGGTGGACCCGTTCTCGTTGACCATGAACGGAAAGCCTTGGTTCGCCTGGGAGTGGTTGTACGACCTGGTCGTCGGGGGGCTCGACCGGGCGGCGGGGCTCAACGGGGTGGTTTTGTTTAGCGCGTTGGTGATTGCGCTCACATTTGCGCTGGTGTTTCGAAAGATGCTGGCGCGGGGCAGCGGTTTCGGGGTGGCAGTGACGATGCTGCTGCTGGCAGTGTCGGCGTCGTCGATCCATTTTCTTGCAAGACCGCACGTTGTGAGTTGGCTGTTCACGGTGATCTTCTTCGGGGTGTTGGCGGCGTTTGAGGACGACGGTAACCCGCGACGTCTCCTATGGATTCCTGTCATCATGCTGGTGTGGGTGAATCTGCACGGTGGATTCCTGGTGGGTCTTGTCCTGGTGGGAATTTGGTTTCTGGCGGAGTCGGCGAAGAGCCTGGGGTGGGTCGGAAGCGGAGAGCGGATCGCGTCGGCCCGGAAAGCCAAACTGTTAGCCGTGGTGGGCGCGCTCTCCGCCGCGGCGACCCTAGCCAATCCGTATGGCTATCACCTGCATGAGCACATCTACCGATACCTCGGCGACCGTTTCTTGATGGACCACATCGACGAGTTTCTGTCCCCGAATTTCCACGGGCTGGCGCAGAAATGCTTTGCAGCGATCTTGCTCTTCACCATTGCAGCAGCGGCCACGGCCCCGAGCCGCCTTCGAGCGAGCGAGTTGATGGTGGTTGTCTTCGCGGTGTACTCGGGACTGTACGCCACTCGCGACATTCCGGTTTCGTCGATGTTGTTGGTGTTGGTCATGGCGCCCAGTCTTTCCGGCAGCCTCGGCGAGTGGGCGCGAAGTTCGACCTTCGGGCGAAAGCAGCGCGTGCGAATCAAGCGGCTGCAGGATTTCTCGGGCCGGATTGGCGCAATGGAGTCGAGTCTTCAGGGACATTGGTGGCCAATTCTGGTGGTGCTGTTGGGAATCTATGCGGGTTTGCAGCATGGACGGTTAGGCTCGGCGCAAGTGATGGACGCGCACTTTGACTCGAAACGGTTTCCCGTTCGAGCGGTGGACTGGTCAGCCGACCACGGTGTCGGTGAAGCGATGTTCTGTCCCGACTCCTGGGGCGGGTACCTGATCTATCGGCGCTATCCAGAGATGCTGGTCGTGGTCGACGACCGGCACGATTTCTATGGTGCGGAATACTTAAAGAACTACTTGAAGGCGATCCGGCTCGAACCGGGTTGGGAGCAGGCCCTGGAAGGGATGCACGCGAATTGGATACTGGTGCCTGAGGCTTCACCGCTAGCCGCACGATTGGCCGGGATGCCCACCTGGAAGGCCGTCTACCGCGACCAGACAGCAGTTCTGTTCATGCCCGTGAAGGCATGATCAGGCCGAGCAAAGAAGCCAAGTCTCAGTCTTTCCCCTGGCCCTTGCCGCCAAAATGCCGGCCCCCGAAATGCCGGCTGATGATCAGCTTGAGCATCTGCTCGCTGGCGCCATCGGTGAGTCCAATTCCGTAGCCGAAGTTCACTTCCCATTTACCGGGTAGCTCGAGATCAAGGGTTGGAAACAGTTGGTGTTGTTGCCGGGTGAGAGGGTCGAAGTCTCCCAGTGGACCGTACCCGCTGTAATACTCGATGCCGGCGCGGGCCAATCGACAAATCGATCGGTTGACCTTGAAGTTGGGGGAAAACTCAAATCCGTTGCCGGAATTGAGGCCGTGCAAGGAACGGTCGAACGTTGGATTGAAGGCCAGGTACCAGGGACCGACATGCTGGTCGACAATCGGTGCAAGCTCCAGAGTCCAGGAGTCGGGAGCGAACCGTGGACGCTGGTAGCCGACCTCAAGGGCGAGACTGATGCCAACCGGCCAGTGCCAACGCTCGGGGACCCGTACCCGCGGACGAAGGTGGTTCCCGACGTATTGGAAGCCATAGGCGGACTTTGAAGAAGTCAGCGTGTAGAGTCCGGTTTCGAACCAGTCCGTGAATCCGTGTGTCAGTTCCACGGTCTCGTGCAAGGAGTGCTCGGAACGGTCAGCTTGTTCGGAAGGGTAGCCTACACCGTCGAAGGTGTAGTTGCTGTGGAGGGCCACCTCATTCTCGCCCCTGGACAGGGTCTCGGCCCCGTAGACCTCGATTGCGTAGTTCTCCTGACCGAAGCCAGACACTGCGAGCAGACAAATTCCCGCCAAAAAAACGAGGGAATAGCGCGCCCTTTGCCGGGGGCAGAGCCTGGTCGCCTCGTGCATGCCTTTCACCGATTCGGACATTCCAGCAGATGGTGAACTCCGCACTTTAAATTAGCAGAGAGAACCTCGGCTGCGACAGCCGGAGTATAAACCTAGGTAACATGGGTCTTCCCAACCTGTATCGATCGGTCCGCGACGCGAGGTCGGAGGTGATTGGGGCTTCAGCGCGTGCCCACATTGAAGCCCAGAATCGCGTTGACCTCGACGGGGTCGGCTCCACGAAATGCGGGGGTGAACTTCCAGTTGGAGAGAGCGACCAGGATCTTCGCGGTGGGCGCCTCGGGATCAGCCGCAATCACCCGTAAATTGCGCAACGTGCCCGATCGGTCGAGCACGCACGCAATGACGACCCGGTTACGATTAACGCCGTGCGGCAAATCAAAGCGCATCGGCAGCGGGCTGGTCAGGTCAGCGCCGCGTGTTTCGAGCGCAGAGGAGGGGTCGGAGAACTCGAAGGCTACCGGGCTTCCGTCCTCAGTGGGAATGAACTTGGTGTAGACCTTGTCCCCCTTCAGCCGACCATAAAAATTGAACGCGCCGCCGGAGCGAGAGGTGCCTTCGACCGTGACGTCCAATTCCGAGCGGGTGCTGCCCGCCGACGAGCGGCCAGGGAGGCTGGGCGCCCTTTCGTTGGACCCGTAGCTTGGCAGGACAATTGTGTTTCCGCCCTGGACCGAAACACCCGGGACGGCAGGCTGCCCGTTGGCTCCGCTCCCGGCACCCCCGAGCCCGGGGTAGGGCGAAATACCCCCTCGGGCATTGGGGTCCGAGCCGCGACCGCTGCCGGTCCTGGCGGCTCCGGCGCCTTCGCCCGCGAGCCCGCTGCCTGGGCCATTTCCGTGCCCGATCCCTGCGCCCCCGCCGGAACCGCCGGGGCCATTTTTGGATCCGCCCGCAGGGGACATTGCGATCGCCCCGGCGGTCGCATTGCCCGGGACGCCTACGGCCGAACCCGGCTGGGTGGAGACGACGATCCCCTTTGCTCCGCCACTTCCCCCCGCAGACGTGGGTGGCGCGAGAACTGTGCCGCTGTCGAGAACGCCTCCGATCCCGCCGCCCTTGCTGCCGGTCCCGCGGCCAGAACCAGGGCCGCCTACGCCGCTGACGTTGGGCGGCGGTGGCACCACCGCAGGGCTGCCCATGCCCGCTGTGTCACGACCCGACAAAGAGCCACCAGGACTGCCCAGACTCGGAGGTGGCGGCACAACCGCGGTCGCGCCCAGGGTGCCGCCCAGGCTCCCGTGGGGATCGCTGGCCTCTCGCCTGCCTTGGGAGGCGTCGGAGGCGATTGCAGGCGGAGGAGGAACCACTCCGGCATTGATCGAGCTGCCCAATCCGCCCGCCCTCTCATTGTGGCCGCTCCCGGCGCCCGCTATGGCTGTGCCGGCCGTGAGGCTGGGAGGAGGGGGAACGATCTGATTCGCGCCCACCGGCCCGACGATCGCTTGCCGATCGCGCGGACGACCTCCTAATTGGACCGGAGGCGGGACGACTTTTGGATCCGCGAGGCTCGCGCCCGTTACCGAGCGTTGATCGCGCGTGACCTGAGACGGAGGCGGAGCGATCACGGCTGGAGGCGGAAGCGTAAGCTTTGCCGCCTGCGTGCTGTCGCGCAAAGGAGCGGAAACGGGAGGTGGTACGACGGTTGCGGTCGAAGGCGAGGGCCCCCGCAGCGGGGGCGGATCGCGCCGGATGTCGGTGGGAGCCGGCTCAACGATCGGGCTTGTCATGGCGACCAGGGAGCGGGATGGGTCGCGGGGGACATCTTGGGGTGCTGGCGCAATGACCGCCGTGGAGAGGCCCATGGTCGCGCGCGCTGAATTGCGTTCGATGTTCGCGGGGGGAGGGGCTAGCACGGCCGTTCCGAGCCGGGGTAGGGCGCGGTCTAAATCGCGAAATACCTCGGGTGGAGGTGCGACGATCGCATTCTTTGAGAGCGTGGGCGCAGCCACGGAACGCTTCAGGCCTTCGGCGGGCGGTGGTCCCGGGACAGGCTTGAACGCCAGCAGGTTGGCAACCGGCGCACTCGACACCGGGAGTTTCAAGTCGGGCGCATCCACCACTCTCTCGACGGCGGAGTTCCCGCGAGCCACGCGGATCGTTTGCGTGCGGTGATAGGCTTCCTTGCCGCCCGTCCGGCCTGTCTTGCCGGCCGGCGCACCACCCCGGTCAGCGGTCTGTGGGAGTTCGTCCCCGGAGAAGTAGATCACGTCGTATTTCGGCGGTGCGGGCGGCACATACGGCCGCATACCGGCGAGCCTGGCCGGTATCCAGATCAGAGCCGCGAGAAAGATGGCCTGGAGTCCCCAGGAGAGGAGAATGCCCCGAAGCGGAAACAAGCCGGTTTGAGCTTCTCCGGCAAGCCGCGCGGGCGAGCGTCCCAACGCCGGACCGAGGGAGCTGACGAACTCCTGCCAGGGCGAGGACCACTCTACCAGCAGTTTGGGGGCATCAGTCATGCGGGCGGGGCGTCTCCTGGCGTGCGCGCTTCGATCTCGAGCTCATCCCCGATTGTAGTGCCGGTGGCGCGCAGCGTGTTCGCCGGTAGTTCTAGCACTGAAGTTGCCTGCAGGCGGACGGGGGCAAACCGCCAAGGTGCAAGACTGTGCTCCAGATGCAAGACGACGTGGTCGCCGGTCAGATAAGCCACGTCGATCGAGAACCCCATCAGCCAGGTGTGGACGCCGCGGCAGGGGGAAATCCACAGGCCATCTCCCTCCCGAAACTCGCCGGCACGCTTGCCGATCAAACCCCGCAGGCGGGTCCAATGTCGATCCGCCACGGCGAGACGAGTGGCGAGGTACACCCGACGCGTGCGGTTCAAGGCGTAGCCGCTGGGAACAGACTCGGTCGTGGACACTCCTGACTCCATCGCAATTCAAGGACCGTTGCCCGATCAGGAGACGAGCGTGCGGTACAAACTGATGATCGCTGGCCCCAACGTCACGACGATGATGGATGGCAGGACGAACACCACCAGGGGAGGAACCATCTTGATAGTGGTCTTGGCAGCCTGTTCTTCGGCGCGCTGGCGACGTTCGGTGCGCAGCGAGTCGGAGTGTACCCGCAGAGCTTGTGCAACGCTGGTGCCGAAACGATCCGTCTGGACCAGGGTGCCGACCAGCGATTTTATGTCGTCGACCCCGGTGCGGCCCACCAGATTCCGAAGAGCCTCCGCACGCGGTTTGCCGGCGCGCATCTCGAAGTTGAACAACGCGAATTCATCGCTGAGATCGGGGTGGGCGTGCTTCAAGTCTTCACCGACGCGCATCATGGCTTGATCGAGGCCCAGGCCGGCTTCGACGCAGATCACAGTCAGATCGAGCGCATCGGGAAGTCCGAGACGGATCCGCATCTGCCGGTCCCGCATCTTGCGCTTGAGGGCAAAACGCGGCACGAAGAAACCGAAGGCTGTGACCCCCAGCAGCAGCATGGGATTCTCGACGCCGCTGATCAGCAGAACCGCCGCGAAACCGACGACCGCGCAAAGAACCCGGATCCCGAGATAAATCGTGAGATGACGGGATTCGCGATAGCCTGCCTGGATCAGCCATCCCCGCGTACGATCGGTGTCGCTTGGAGACAGCGGGAGTGCCCTGCTCAGGGGATCCAGCGCTTGCTCGAAGCGCTGCTTCATGCCGGTTTTTTCCTGCGTAGGCGGCCGCTGGAACGCGAGCGATCGCAGGCGAGCGCCGAGAACCGAGGAGGGAGCGTAGGCCGCCGCGCCGAAGGCAAAGGCTGCCAGGGCGATCGTGACGAAAATCAGAATGGCAAGAACGAGAGCCATAGGTTTACACCTGGATTCGGATGATCTTGCGAATGACGAAATAACCAACCGTCTGCAACGTGATCCCGGCGACGATCAGCACGTGGCCGATCGGGTCAGAGAACAGGGGCTGGATGAAGGTTGGATTCATGGACAGCATGAGCAGCACGATCAGGGGGGGCATCCCCATCAGGAGCATCATGGTGAGCCGTCCCTGCGCGGTGTAAACCCGCACTTGGCGAAGAATCTTGAATCGTTCACGAATCACGTACGACAGATTGTCGAGAATTTCTGCCAGGTTGCCGCCCGTCTCGCGCTGCAGCATGACCGCGGTGACGAAGAACTTCACGTCGACCAGGGGAACACGATCGGCCAGGTTGGCGAGCGCGTCGCGGACAGGCAAGCCGAATTTTTGCTCCTCGAACAGTTTGCGGAACTCGCTGCTGACCGGTTCGGTGACCTCGTCAGAGATCATTTCGAGTGCAGTCGTGAACGCATGGCCGGCGCGGACGGCACGCGCCAGGGTATCGATCGCTTCGGGGAAGTGTTCTTCGAAGGCATCAAAACGTTTGGTGCGCTGGAAGGACGCGTAAGAGTAGGGGAGAAAGAATCCGATGATCAGGCCGACCCAGGCAAAAATGGGGTCGTGCTTTACGACCATGAAGACCACGACGGCCAGGACAACGCCACTGGCGGCGCACAGCAGGAGGAAATTGCCGGCGCGAACCTTAACGTCGGCTTGGGAGAGAAGTTTCTGCAGAGCCGAGACGCGTTCGGAGCGCCGCAGAAGATTGTCGAACGCCGGAATCTCGCTGAGCACTTCGTCCCGCAGCAGTGCCAGTTGTTCTACCGGTTGGCGCTCGGCGGTTTGCTGGGTCGAGGAAAGCCGATCGCGCAGTACGCGGGCCCGCGACTTGCGCTCGTCAAAAAGCGAGAAGACGACGAATCCCCCAAGGGAAACGGCGACAAAGACGAGGATGGCAATCATTGCAGACATGGGTAGCGGGTTCCTGGGGCGCTCTCTCAGACCTCCATGCGGGATTCGAACAGAGCCGGACGAAGCTTGCATCCAGCGGTTGCCAGCCGTTCCGCAAATTTCGGACGGATGCCACTTGCGCGGAACAGGCCGCGCACCTTGCCGCTTTCATCGATACCATGGCGCTCGAAGACGAAGATATCCTGCATGGTGATGATGTCGCTTTCCATGCCGGTGATCTCGGAGATGCTGATGACCTTGCGGCTGCCGTCGGAAAGCCGGGCGACCTGCACGACCCCGTGCACAGCGGAGGAAATCTGGTGGCGAATGGCGCGCTCGGGAATGTTCAGGTTGGCCATGGAGACCATATTTTCGATTCGGGACAAGGCATCGCGATGGGAATTGGCATGGACGGTCGTCAGAGAGCCGTCGTGGCCCGTGTTCATGGCCTGCAGCATGTCGAACGCCTCTTCGCCACGCACCTCGCCCACCACGATGCGGTCAGGTCGCATACGCAGGCTGTTGATGACGAGTTGCCGCTGGCGTACCGCCCCCTTGCCCTCGATGTTGGGCGGCCGCGTTTCCAGGCGCACAATGTGTTCCTGCTTCATCTGGAGTTCGGCCGCGTCTTCAATGGTCACGATCCGTTCGCTGTTGGGAATGTAGCCCGAGAGCACATTCAGCACGGTCGTTTTGCCGGCGCCGGTGCCGCCGGAAATCAGCAGGTTGAGCCGCCCCTTCACCATGGCGGAGAGCAACTCGAGCATGGGCTCGGTCAGGCTCTTGTTCTCGATCATTTGGCGGGCGGTGATGGGATCACGCCCGAACCGGCGAATCGACAGGCATGCACCATCAATGGCCAAGGGCGGAATGATGGCATTGACGCGCGAGCCGTCTGCCAGCCGCGCGTCCACCATGGGAGAGGATTCATCGACGCGCCGTCCCACCCGCGAGACGATGCGGTCGATGATCTGCATCAGGTGCTGGTTGTCCTTGAACGACAGCCCGGTGAGTTCCAGCTTGCCGGCACGCTCGATGTAAACCCGATCGAAACGATTGACCAGGATGTCGGAGATGCCTGGATCTTTCAGCAGAGGCTCGAGGGGCCCGAGGCCGAAGATTTCGTCGAGAATTTCGCGGGACAGGCGTTCTCGTTCGGCGAAGCTGAGGGGAACCGCTTCACCGTTGACGGAACTGCGAATGAGGATCAGCACTTCGTCACGGGCGGTCTCGCTATTGGTGCGCCCGAGTTTTTCCAGGTCGAGTCGATCGAGGATCTTCCGGTGGAGGTCGGCCTTGACCTGTTGGTACTCGCTGCGCTCGAAGGTTTGCAGATTTGCCATGATCTTCCTACTAGACTGTCTTGAACAATGACCAGGTGGAACGCTTCACGTCGTCGTCGTTCTGCGTCAACGTTGCCGCTAACCCGTTGAAAGCTCGCGCCAGCTCGGTGTTTTGTTGCATGAGCGACACCCCGCGATCAATGGCGCTCGATACGGCGAAATACTGGTTCGGGATACGCCATAGCAGACTGGCGCCGGAAGCCGTCTCGGCGTCGGTCTCGTGGAAACCGGGAATCTTGCGAAAGCGATTGAGCACCAGCTTGACCCGGTCCCGACCGTTGGTCTCGCCCAGGAATTGAACGATGCGCGCCGCACTCCACAAGGATGCCACGTCGGCGTGGGCGACGAGAAGAACTGTTTCAGAGAGATTGCCGACCAGCCGGGTGGCGTTGTCCACGCGTGAGGAAGCGTCCACCACGACGTAGCGGAAGTGCGTCACCAGCATGTCGAACAAACGGGCGTACTCGGCGGTCGAGGGTTCGGTCGACGCCGGACTATTGGCTCCCGCCAGTAACTGCAGCCCGCCGGAGTCGCGCATCATGAAGCTCTCCAGCAGGGAACTGTCCATGCGATGCAAGTTACGAATCGCGTCCGTGACCGTGAATGGGGGCTTCAAGTTCAAGTGCAGCGCCGCGTGGCCAAGGGGAGCGATATCGACCAGGGCAACGTTCCCGTGAGCGGACTGCAGCGCCAGCGCCAGGTTGACGGCCACCGTGGTCGCGCCGCTTCCGCCCTTGGCGTTCACCACCGTAAACACCTTGCCGCGCGGACCGTCGCGCTTGACCTTGCGTTGCGTGGTCGAGAGCCGCACAAAGGCCTCAAGCAGCTCGGTGGTCGTGGTCGGGCGCTCGATGAATTCGCGGGCTCCCGAGCGCATGGCGCTCACGATGAGTTGCGGTTGGGACATGCTGCCCACCGCGAATACCGCGGTGTCTGAGATCTCCTGGTGAAGCAGTTCGATGGCGTTCAGCGCGGGTGCGGAGGCCTCGGAAGGGATGTCCACCAGGATCACGTCAGGAGCCATGGCCTGCACGCGGGGAATCAGGGGATCGGTCGCCGCGGCCGGATAGTTGGGAGCCGAGTGCACGGTGCGCGCCACGCTGGTGCCATCTACCAGCACTTGCAGCACCGCCCGCTGCTCGCTATCTGTCGCAATGATGACTACCGAAAGCTCTGCCATGCACTGAAAACTACTTTCCCGTCGCGGGCTTCTTTCCGTCGAAACTGTCTTGCTTCAGAAACGGCTGCGGATTCTTGGGGCCACTCGGAGTCTGCGTGCCCGGAGACACCTTGCGCACCGTACACAGCACCATGAGTTCCGCATTGGTCTTTTGTGCGCTCTTGCTCTTGAAGAAATTGCCCAGGACGGGAAGGTCACCCAGCCCGGGGAATTTGTTCACAATATTGGTGACGCGATTGTCCATGAGGCCAGCGATCACGAAGCTCTGACCGTCTTGCAATTCAAACTCGGTGTCGGCGCGGCGCGTGCTCAACGCGGGGATGGTGAAACCGGAAATCGTGAGTGCGTTGGCGAAATCCAGGGTGCTCACTTCCGGCGTCACGTTGAGATGGATGTTTCCGTTCGGCATGATGACGGGCCTGAACTTCAGTTTCACGCCGAATTCCTTGAACTGAATGGTCACCGCCGTGAAGCCTTGCCCCGGCTGGACGATCGGGAAAGGGAATTCGCCGCCCGCCAGGAAGCTGGCTTCTTTTCCGTTCACGGCGATCAGGTTGGGCTCGGCCAGAATCTGCAGAAGGTTCTGCTGCTGCAGGGCCTTGATCACAGTGCCCAGGTGAATGTCGGGACGAAAGAGAAACAGATTCAGCACATCGCTGATCGTCTCCTTTGTCGGAAAGGGCCCGGTCGGGGCGCCCGTCGCGTCGGTGATGGCGGGCGCGCCAAAGCCCCCAAACTGGCCGGTCGATATCGTTCCGATGGTGTTGCCCGCGCCCGTTGAAAAGACATTGAAGCCAATTTGCGTCAGCGCCGTACGGTCCACCTCGGCGAACTTCACCTGCAGGAGAACTTCCTGCGCCCCGGTGGGGCCGAAGGTGAGGACGTTGACCACGTTCTTCGAATAGGCTCCTGCAATGGCTTCGGCACGCTTGGCAACCGTTTCGTCGGAGACATGACCAGAAAGCACGATGGCCGAGCGCGAGGGCGTCACGTTGATCTGTTCGTCGGGAAACACGCTCTTCTCCTCTTCTGCGGCGGCCGTGACGTCGACATCGACGCGCAGATCGAAACTGCGGGAGCGTTCCAGTTCATCCCAGATCAGAAGCGACACTTCGCCCGCCGAACGACCATGCACCAGGATCTGGGTGGGCGTTACGACGTCGATGTCAGCCACGGCCGGATCGGTGACCGACACCCGTTTCAAACGCTCGCTGGTGTTGATGAGCAGCGATTTACCCACCATAACCCGCAGCGGCGCGGCACCGCTGGCTTCGGCCTGCGAAGGCAGGGAGGTGGAGGCCGGATGTTCCACGGTCGGAGGCAGCGCTTGCTGAGCTGCGGGCGGCACCGGAGGAGGTGTCTCTTGCCGGAGCCCTTCGGCGAATTCACCGGTGGATAACAGCTGCGCGCTGGCCAGTGCAACCAGAGCATGCCTGAACAGAGCCTGAAGGCGAGGGTTGCGGCGTGGCTGCGACGGATGTCGGTGGGTCTTTGAAAAAGACATTCTCAGTGAGCGCCTGTCTGATCTGGAAACTTGGTCTCATCCACCTTATTTCCCCGGATGATCACAACTTTGTAAGGGTCAGGGGGGGCCACGGGCGCTTGTACGGGTTTTTTGACCCCACTGGGCCGCGGAGCCACCGGCGCTGGGGCCCCGCCGCGATAGAGGCCGTTGGCTCGGGTGGCGATCAAGTCCATCTGCTTGGTGTCGACCGGGTTGCGCAGCGCCAGCTGGATATGTCCTTGCGAACTGGCAAGGGTCAGTCTCTGCGCGTCGTCCGGGGACACGATCAGGGTAATCACAGGAGTCGATTGTGGGTCACCGGCAGCGTTGCGCTCCAGCTTCTGGCCGGCTGCGATGACGGCTACGTTCTCGAGCACCGTGGTGGTTTGCGGCTCGTTGCCGCCCACGGGGTTGCCAGTCAGCAAAACGTCGACGCGCGTGCCGGGTACGACGAAGCCGGCCACGGCGACTACCTCATTGACGCGCACCGACACCGCCCGCATGCCCGAGGGAATCAGCGAGGGCAGTCCTGAACCGGCATTTTCCGCCGCCAGTTTCGACGGCAGGATAAATTCGCCTTTTTGAATCGGGAGGACGACGCCGCGACCGATGAGCTTGGACGCCGAATGGAAGGCGTTGGGCGGCGCCACCGAGCCCGGGATGCGGGCGATGCGAACGTCGCGGTCTAGGAGCCTTGACCCAACCTGGATATCGCCGGTGGCCAGAACCACATCGACTCCGGGTTCGTTATTCGCACCCGTCCTGCTTTGCAGGTTCTTGTAGACCACAAAGGCGACGAAAGCACCGAGCGCGAGCGCAAGGAAACCAATGAACAGGAGCCTTGTGCGATTCATGCGTACTCCTCAAAAGCCAGCCAAAAAACTGCAACCGTGCGACAAGGTGCCGCACGTCGTGCCAACAGGAATTCCGCTTCGCCTACCACTCGACCGATCCGAACAGCGCGAGCCCAGCTGCCACGCGACCGTTACTGCACGGCACTCGCGACCTGTGAAAAGACGGTGTTCGCATTCGATCCGATCAGCCGAATCGTCCCTACGACGATCACCAGGATGACCGCCAACATCACGGCGTACTCGGCGATATCCTGACCTTTTTCGTCGTGAACGAGTCTGTTGAGAATCTGGTTCATAGTTTGTTTTCCTCCTGCGGTTCTGACCCAAAATAGCGTGTTATCCACGAGCCAGCATAGGATCGTGCTGTCAGGCGCCCGATACCGAGCCTTCCCGCGTTTCTTTTTCCAATAAAATCAATGATTTGTGAGTGTAGCCGCGCGCATGACGCACGATGGCCAATATCATACCTCGACTGTGGCCGGGGAAGAGCGAATTTCTTTGGGGCTAAAAGCAGGTATTGACGCTCTGGGCGCGCCCCCTGTCTTCCAAGCAATCCCGCGGGCAGCAGGACCATGGCGAGCGGGCGCGGTACTCCCGAATGGTTGGGGGAGACGCGTCGGCTGAAACGACCCAAATCTTACGGTTTTTGAAATAGGCAAGCAGTGGCCCGAGGTCTTGGCCGGGGATTTCCCGCGCCCAAACGATGCGGGAACCATCGATGTCGGCGGCGTTGTAAACCCATTCGTGGTGCACATTGTGGTTCAAGGCATATTCAACCAGGACCAGGTGTTCGCCGGGCGTGGACTGCAACTGCTCGGTGATCTGGGCGCGGGCTGCAGTCCACGGCGTGCTGGGATGCCCAACCGCTTGGCCAGCCAGAACGACGACCCAGTCGATGGCAAGAAGCAGCACCAGACGGGTCAGGTAAATGCCGACGGGCCTCTCCCTGCACTCGAACTGGCGCAAGTGCCGCATCGCCTGAACCAGGAGGACAAACAGCGTGGCCACCAGGGGAGCGGCGTAATGAGGCTGAAACCACACGACCGACCATAGCCCAGCCGCGCCGACAGCAAACTGCAGCACGGGAAGACCCATTTTTCGGTCCCTGATGATTCTCGGCAGGGCCAGGAAAGGAATCGTAAGCGGCAGGCCTAGATACACATACCACCAGTGCCGGCAAGCCCTAATGGCACGCCTGGCCCAGGCGCTCCACGACAGTCTGAACTCGGTTCGATGCCAGACATTAAAAAAGGTCTCGAATTGCGGGTTGGCATAGTGGAGTGGGGCCCGCGGGCCCTGCCAGGCAAAGAACGGATAGTTGAAGTACTCACGATGATAGAGAACGTAGGGGGAAAGCAACGGGTGGTTCGTCAGTCTCCAGTTGTAGTAGCCCAAAAAGACCAGGCCCAAACTGAGAACCACGATCGTCGGCCACAGGCAGCGCAGGCCGTCGGGGAGGGCCGGTTTTCGCCGGCTGAGCCGCCCGAACCCCAGCGCGATCGCGATGGGTAGGCAGAAAACGAAGCCTTCGAGTGGACGGCTCGAGGCCAGAAGCACAGCTCCGACACCCAGGAGCACCGCGTCCCGGCCGCGGCCGGAATGAACGATCCGCGGATAAGATCCCAGAACAACTGCGCTCCCGAGTGCCGCGACCGAAGCGCCGAAATAGCCATCGAACCAGTAATTGAAAAAGCACATCCGCAGGACAGCGAGGCTTGCTCCCAGCAAGGCCCACGGGGCAGGAAACCAGCCTTGGAGCATCCAGGTAATCGCCATGCACATCGCAGCCAGGCCGAGCAAAGTGCCGATCCAGGGATGCCCGAGCACCTGTCCAATCGCCAGCTCGGCTCCCGCCGCGGGAGGGTACTTGGACGCGTAGGTTGGATGCTGGAGGACATGGAAGGTATCGAAGAAGACCGACATCGGATGCGGAGGGTTCGTAAGTCTGCCGTGTGCGAATGTGTCGGCAGCCAGCAGATTGCTGAACTCGTCGTGGATGACCGGCAAGGGAACCGGCTGCAGGGGAAGCAGCGCCAGCCGCGCAAAAACCGCGGCCAGGCCGACGGCGACCACGGCCAAGCGCCGCTTCCTTGCGACCCGCGAAGCCCGGTCTTCAAGCGCGCGCAACCAGCGATCGCCGATGTCTGGCTTGAACCAGCCCACAACGATCAGCACCGCGACCGCCAGCCCCGCCGAGTAGGGCACGAACCCTCCACTTGTTGATAGACTCTGCGACGCTGTCAGGCGAGCGCGGCGAACTCTGTTGTAGCAGAAGCGGGACCATTGCAGGAGCGGTTTGACCCATGGCGGCTTCGAAGCTGCTCCGGGCTGCGTGCCATGGAGATGACCGATCGAGGTGCCGGTACGCAGACCCAGAAGAGCGACCAGTTTCTCCGGTGGGCGGCGCTGGCGGGTTGCGCCGCCTTTTTTTGTCAGCTGATCGCCTACAATTTCGTCGACATCGATATCTGGCACCAGATGGCCCTGATTCGTGAGAGCCTGTCGGCCGGGCATTTGCTCAAGACGGATCCGTACGCCTACACTCCCACCGTTCGTCCCTGGATCGACCACGAATGGGGAGCGGGTGCGATCGCCTATTTCTCGACCCTATGGTTCGGGAGCCGGGCGATCCTGGTGTGGAAGTTTCTCCTGGCGGCAGGGACCGGATTTCTGGGGGTGCGTTGTTGTCAAAGCAGGCGCGTCGATTTTCGGTTAACGAGTGCGTGTGCACCGCCCGCCATTTTCCTGGCATACCTGGGGTTTTTTGCGACGATTCGAGCGCAAGCCTATTCATTCTTTCTCACCGCCCTCCTGCTGTTTCTGCTGGAACTTGATCGCCGCGGGTCACGATGGTGGATGGTTGGGTGGCTGGCTGTCTTTCCCCTGTGGGTGAATCTCCATGCCGGCTTTGTGGTGGCGATCGGCGTGATCTGTGCGCATGCCATCGAGCAGGTGCTTCGCCGCGCGCCGGCGCGCCACCTGATGGTGCTCCTGGCGGGAATGTTGACAGAAATTCTTTTGAATCCCTATGGCGTCGAATATCTCCGCTACCTGAGACGCGCACTCTTCATGGCGCGTCCCTATGCTCCGGAATGGGGCAGTGTTTGGGGCCTGGGAGCCGCCTGGACAGCGGCGTTGCTGGTTGCCGTGTTGGTGGCTGCCTTTTCGATCGGGTCGGTTGGATTGCGGAGCGCGCCCGGCATCGCGGTGCTGTGGACGACCGTGGTCGAGGCCGTTCTGCATCGCAAGCTGTTGCCGTTCTTTGCCCTGCTTTGGTTTTGCTATGTGCCCAGCTATTTGCAGCAAACAGGTCCGGGAAAGTGGTGGATCGAGTTCGCAAAACGCCGAAGCCTGTTTCTTGCCGTAACCTGGATCGTGTTCGCGAGCTTCTGCGTGACGGCGGCGGTTCGGCAGAAGCCCTGGAACCTGGTCATACCTCAGCCGCCGTACCCAGTTGGCCCGGTTCAGTATTTGGCCCAGGAGAAATTCACCGGCAACCTCATGGTACCGTTCCGGCTGGGTGCCTATGTCTCTTGGAAGCTGTATCCCGCAGTCAAGGTTTCGCTCGATAGCCGGTACGAAGTTGCCTATCCCGATCGCGTCGTGCAGCAAGTCTTCGAATTCTATGACGCGCATCCGAATTGGCAGGCGACGCTCGCGGCCTTCCCCACAGATGCGGTGCTGGTCCCCAGAGAGGCTCCGATCGCCCACCGCATGTCTGGAACCGGGTGGCGTTGCGTTTACACCGACGAACAGTTCCAGGTGTATGCGCGACCATGGTTGCCCTTGACGGAGCAGGATTGGACCTCGAGGTCATTCCGCGGAACCTTCCCCTGATCGAGATCGTCCCGCAAGTTGTAACATAGCCGTCCCGATCCAGGCGGGGTCCCGAACACCTTGCTCAGAAACTCCAAAACCGGCGTTGCACTGGCGTTCTTGTTTGCGGGAAGCATGTGGTTCTACTTCCAACGCGTACTGGTGCCCCACCAGAGGTCGGAGGCCGCAGTTCGCCAGGCGCCACGAGGGAATCTGTCCGATCTCTACCCGCGCTGGCTGGGCGCGCGCGAGCTGCTGTTGCACCATCGCGATCCCTACAGCGCCGAAGTCACGCGCGAAATCCAGACCGGTTACTACGGTCGGCAGCTAGACCCGTCGCGACGGGGAGATCCAAAGGACGAACAAGCCTTTGCGTATCCGGTGTACGTGGTGTTGCTGCTGGCGCCCACGGTGGAACTTCCTTTCCGGCGGGTGCGGGTTGGGTTCGAGTGGCTGCTCATCGCCATGACGGCCGCGGGCGTGTGGCTCTGGGTACGGGCGTTCCAGTGGCAACCGCCGGCGGGCGTCGGAGTCGTGGCAACGGTGCTGGTATTGGGGAGTTTTGCGGCTGTTCAGGGCGTCAAACTCGACCAATTGAGCCTGCTGGTCGCCGGAATGATCGCCCTGTGCGCGGCGCTTTTAACCAACGGGCATTTGCTCACCGCCGGAATCGTGCTGGCGATTGCAACCATCAAGCCCCAGCTGGTGGCGCCGCTGGCGGTTTGCCTGCTCTTTTGGGCCGCGACCAACTGGGCGAAGCGGCAACGTTTCGTATGGGGATTCGGCCTCGCGGTGATCGCGCTCCTGGGAGGCGGAGAGCTCATTCTGTCCGGCTGGATGAGGAAGTTTTGGGCGGCCATGGGTGAATATCTGCGTTACACCGGCGGCATCTCACTGCTTGACATCATGCTCTCCCCTCTTTGGGGACGCCTTGCCTCGCTGGCACTCATGATGGCCTTGGCCTGGACGGTCTGGCGATTCCGGCGGGCGGATCCTCAATCGCAGCAATTCTCGTGCCTGTTAGCGGCGGTGCTGGCAGCAACTCTGATCGTGGTTCCGATGGTTGCGCCCTACAACCAGATCCTGCTTGTGCCCGCGATGTTGCTGGTCGTGCGCGAGTGGCGGGCGCTCTGGATCACAAACGCACTGGCCAAAGCGTTGTGCATGGCGACGGTCCTGGTGGTTGGATGGCAGTGGGCAGGCGCTCTGGCTTTGGTGGTCGCGTCGTTTTGGCTGCCCCCGGAAACCGTCCAAAAAGGTTGGACGCTGCCCTTGCATACGATTCTGGTGATCCCGTTCGTGCTGCTGTTCCAGACGGCCGTGCTGGTCGGCCGCGCCTGGACGCCGGCGGCGAACGTGCCGAACGTGCCGTCGCTAGCTTGCAATGACTGAGGGCACGCGTTAGGCTTCTCAGGCGATTAGCACGAATTGAAAGCTGGAGGACCGGAGATGACCCTCAAGATGGACACGCGGGTCCTGGACGGCGTCACGGTGGTTTCGTGCTCAGGCAGGATCATTTTTGGCGACGAGGCCAACGCGCTCCGAGATTCTGTGAAAAAACTGCTTTCCAGCACAAAACAATTGGTTTTGAATTTGAGCGGGGTAAGCTACATCGACAGTGGCGGCCTGGGAACGATGGTGGGAGTGTATTCCTCGGCGCGTGCCAGCGGAGCCGATATCAAGCTCACCGGACTTGGCCAGCGCCTGCGCGACGTCCTCGCGATCACGAAACTGGCCACCGTCTTCGAAGTGTACGATACCGAACAGCAGGCGATTGCTGCGTTCAAGCCGAACCACGCTTGAGGGCAGATTCGGTCCCTCTGGATTGGCGTTGAGGCGCGTTTCCCGGAGGTTGCCAGCGGTTCACAGGCAGGTGCCGCCCCTTTCCCCAGGGCCTCGTTCCTGTCATGATTCAGTTTTCCAAGAAAAGCAACCGGCCACGCTCCTATGGCGTTTCCTCCTATTTCCGGCATAAGTTCTGATCCAGGCTCGAACGTCTTTCCGTCGCTGATTTACGTGCAGGGGAACGAGCAGCGCTCCATCGTCATGAACCGGACACCATTTTCGGTCGGGCGCAAGGTGGACAAGGATCTGGTGATCCCGGACCCGCGCGTGTCCCGCGATCACGCACTGATCGTGGCCGAGAACGGGGATTTCTTCGTTGTCGACCAGGGCAGCAAACATGGGACCTATGTCAACGGGGAGCGCGTCCAGCGCCAGAGACTGCAGCGCAATGACCGGGTGGAGTTCGGGGTGCGCGATGTCGCCTATGTCATCTTCAGTCCGCAACATGCGACCTCGAACACGGCGCGCGAATTCCTGAGCCAGATTTCGGGGATACAGATTTCCACCGACACGACCGACCTCGAGAAGCTGACGCTGTTTCTCGAGGCCGCTCGCAAACTGAATACGGTGGGCGTGCTGGACGAGATCCTGGTGACTCTGGTGGATACCACCCTCAAGTTAATTCGTGCCGAGCGGGGCTACGTCTTCCTGATTGACGAAGAAGGGACGTTGCGTCTGGCGGCGGGCAGGAACGCCAAGGGAGAAGCCCTCCTCGACGACAAGACGATTTCGCACTCGATTCTCGATGAGGCGCTGAAGTCCAATTCCGAGTTCCTGTTCACCGACACCAGCCAGTCGCTGGACCTGGCGGTTCGGCAGAGCATCGTGGCCTACGATCTGCGCACGGTGATTTGCCTCCCGTTGCGCAAGCCGCAGGTCCAGACCACCCGGGACATGAATACGCCGGTGGCGGCACCGGCGCCCGGCGAGGTGGTGGGAGCGCTGTATCTGGATTCGAGGTTCGCCTCGCGGGATATTTCCAGCGTAAGCCATGACATTTTGCACGTGATCGCCACCGAGGCCGCGTCGCTGATTGAGAACGCGCGACTGGTACAGGCCGAAGAAGCCGCCCGACGATATCAGCAGGAGCTATCCATCGCGGCGTCGATTCAGCAGCGCCTGATGGCGGTGACGATTCCCGATGTGCCCTTCGCGAAGATGCGCGGGCGCAACCTGTCCTGCAAGGAGATCGGTGGCGACTTCTTCGATGTGGTCAACACCGAAGACGGCTTGGCGGTCGTGCTGGCCGACGTGAGCGGCAAGGGCGTGTCGGCAGCCCTGCTCGCCTCAACGCTCCAGGGCATGGTTTATTCCCACTTGAGCGCGCGCATGCCCCTGCCCAATATCATGGCCGCGGTGAACCGCTTCTTCACCCAGAAGCATCTGGGCGAAAAATACGCGACCGTCATCATCGTGCGCATCACCAAAGCTGGGGAACTCGAATATGTGAACTGTGGTCATGTGCCGCCGCTGCTGGTTTCCGGCAAGAGCGTCAGCCGCCCGGAGCACGGGAATCTCCCCGTGGGCTTGCTGGCGGATGCGGTTTACGAAGGGGCGCGCGTTCAGTTGAAACCGGGCGATCGGTTCATCCTGGTCACCGATGGCGTGACCGAAGCCGAGAATGCCGAGGGAGAATTCTTCGACAACGAGCGACTGGAAGCGGTGGCGGCCAAGAGCCCGACCCTGGAAGATATTTTTGCTGCGGTCAATGACTTTTGTTGCGGAGCTCCACTCGGCGATGACTGCACCGTTGTAGAGCTGATCTATACCGGCTAGCGCCGCGGGGTCTGTTCGCATTCTGCTGCCAATTCGTCGGCCCGTCTATTCGACCACCACCGTGTAGTCCACGCCCTCCCAGGAGTTGTTCTGCGTCCAGCGAAACGTGAAAGCGATCGGCTGCCCCACCGGCAGTTGCCCGGTCGGCAGGTCGACAAAGTGAACTCCCAGGTCGGTGTCCTGGGTATGGGTATCGTGCGAGGTTTTCCAGTTGTCGGAGCTCCAATGAACCATGGCGGGCGCGAGCAGGGCGAGTCGTAGCGTCTTGCCACAAGTCATCGTGCGGGCTTTGTTGTTGAAACGCCAAGGGAAGAATTCACAGGGATGCTTCTCCACGATGTAGCGCTGAACCGTTTGTGGAGGCTGGTCGAAGACCTTACCGTCACGGAGAGAGCGCCGAAGCTTGATGTATTCCGCATGTGCCCAGACCAACGGGCAGGCAGAACCTGTGGGCTTGCCCGTGAACAGTTCGAGGTCCGGGATATCTGCCGCATCCCAGACTTGCTCGGGAATGAGCCGGCTGGCGCCCGCGGTGGAATCTTCCATCACACGCAGCAGGGCCTCGGCGATCTTGGGGCGTCCGGCGGCCAGCTCGTAGTGGGCGCGCTCTCCGGCTAACAGAGGCCAAGGCCGACCGATGCCGGTGCCGTCGAATGCGCTGCCGTCCTCGTGTTCGCCGTAGCCGTCACCGTTGTAGCGGTACCAGCATGGGCCCTGTGGAAGGGTTGCGCGAAGCAGTGTGTCGATCACTTTGACGGTGTTCAGGATGCGGGGATCGTCCGCTGCCCGCAGCCCGAACCGAACCAAGGCGAGCATGTCCGGGCTGATCAGTTGCGTGGCGCGCGCCAGACTCTGATCCGGGGGGCGGTTCTTGATGGGCACGAAGCCCTGCAGGGGAGACGAAGCGCCGTCGGTTTCGGGTGGGGCGATGCGTACGTAATAGCCTTCTACGCCAATTTCGCGAGCCAGCTCCCCATCGATGGTGTAGACCCAGCGCTCGATATTGTCGTTCCAGGTATCGGCGGTTTCACGCAGATAGGTCGCGGTGCGGGGCTCGTTGACGGCATCGGCGATATCGGCGGCCGCCAGAAGGGCGGCGATTTCGGCAGCCAGAGTAAAAGGCGAGTAGCCACCATCCTCCTCCCAGCGGTCCTGCTGGGTCACCGGTCCGTTGCGAACGATGAAGCCTGCCGCTTTCCGCACCAACGGCCACCAGCGACCGAGGCCTTCGATGGTCTCGGCCGCTTCGCGGCGCAGCAGATCGAGCAACAGGATTGGGAAGGCAGTCTCGTCCATCTGGAGGCCGCTCCAGTAGGGGCGTCCATCGAGCCACAGGTTTTGTGCCCAATGTCCATCGGCTTCCTGAGTGGCTTCAAGATAGCGAAGAACGCGCAGGGAATCGACCACCGCGCCGGCAGCGACCAGCGCCCCGGCAGTCTCCACCAGGTCCCGCGGCCACACCAGGTGATAGCCCCCGAGGTCTTCGTCCCCTTTGTTGAAGCCCCACGGAATGGAGAGGCTGGCGATCATGCCGCCCAGAAAGTCCTTGGACTCGTGCGAGCGCAGCACCGCCACGCTGGAGCGGTAAAGGTCGGTCTCTCCCGGGGGACCATCCAGCTTATGCAGACCGTCGTGCCAGGTTCTCCAGTGCCGGACGAAGTGCTCCCGGACCTGGTCACAGTCCTCCAGCAGGCTCGACAGGACTTGCTGTCCCGCCTCCCAGCAGTTGCGCCCGAATCCGAGGGCCAAAACAAATTGGCCGGCGCAGGCCTGGAGATCGATCTCTCCGGTCAGGGCGATGTTTCCATTTTCCGCACGGGTGTAATCCCAAGTCAGACGGAAATTCTCGGCCAGGTCCTGCCACCCGTCGGAGTATCCGGCGAAGCCGACCGAACGCGCCCGCCAGGGGGTCGAGCACGCAAACGCGAGGGCCACCTGGTCGCGCCGGGCGAACAGCATCGGGTGGCCCTTGTAATCCCCGGTCCATCCGGTGTTTCCGTTTCCCCAGTTCGCCAGGTGGGGCGCGAGCAACGCGTAGCAGCGGTAGTCTTGCAGTTTGCCCTCGAGAGGCGAGAATTGGATTCTCTGCAGTACTACGTTGCGATACGGGTCACTGAAGATCTCCTTGCGGATTTCATAGCGCCCGTCGAGACTGGTATTGGTCAGCTCATAGACCGGGATACCGTTTTCCACGGCCTCGTTCTCAAAACGGCAGTGCCGCTTTTCCTCGGAAAAATAACTCCGGCCGTCGGTGATGAGCAAGCCCAGGTCGCGGGTGCAGGCCTGATCGACTCTGGGAAAATAGACTTCGTTCAGGATTCCGTGGCTCAGGGTGTACCACACTCGGCTGTGGGGATTGAGCGCCGTGCCGACGCCGGATTTGGCACTGGAGGTCCAGCGGGGAGGAATGCCCGGCCAGCCCGGAGCAAAGCGGTCGTCGGAGTCGCTCACAGTCTCGTCATTCCTCGTGAACATTCTGCCAGATTCACTGCCAGCACAAGTTTGTGCCGGGGTGTTTCATCAGAAATTCACTGTTTTGTAACCGTACTGTAACACTGGCCGGATAGAACCAAGGGGAATCCAATATAGACGATGGAGGAATCCCAGAGTGACGCGTCGCACTGTGCTTTTCCTGCTCTGCCTGACCCTTGCGCTGCCAGTTGTGGCTCAAACCACATTGAACGGAGCCGGCGCCACGTTTCCTTATCCGATGTACTCGAAGTGGTTCAACGAGTACCACAACGCTCATCCTGATATTCAGATCAACTACCAGTCGATCGGCAGTGGCGGGGGGATCCGCCAGGTGCTGGCTGGGACAGTCGATTTCGGGGCCAGCGACGGGCCCATGACCGATGAGCAGCTCTCGCAATCGAAGGTGAAGATCCTGCACGTCCCAACCGTTCTGGGCGCGGTCGTGCCCGCCTACAACGTGCCCGGCGTGGCAACCGAGTTGAAGGTTACTCCGGACGCGTTGGCGGGCATCTTTTTGGGCAAGATCACCAACTGGAACGACAAGGCGATTGCATCCGCCAACCCGGGCGTAAAGCTTCCCGACCAGCCCATCATCGTTGTGCATCGCTCCGACGGCAGCGGCACAACCTACATTTTCACCGACTACCTCTCGAAGGTGAGTGCGGAGTGGGCCAATACCGTGGGTAAGGGCACGTCGGTGAAGTGGCCCGTCGGTTTGGGGGGGAAGGGCAACGAAGGCGTCGCCGGCGTGGTTCGGCAGATGCAAGGTGCGATCGGCTACGTGGAATTGATCTACGCCGTGCAGAACAAGATTCCCTACGGCAGCGTCAAGAATGCCGCCGGTGAATTTGTAAAGGCTTCACTCGAGAGCGTTACCGCCGCGGCCGCTTCGGTCAAAACCATGCCGCCCGATTTCCGGGTCTCGATCACAAATGCTCCCGGCAAGGATGCCTACCCGATCTCCAGTTTTACCTGGCTCCTCATTCCAAGCCAGTCCAAGGACGCTGCCAAAGGCAAGATCATCTCCGATTTTCTGAATTGGATGGTGGACGACGGTCAGAAAATGACTGCCGCGTTGACCTACGCCCCTCTGCCGGACAACGTCGCCCAGAAGGTCAAGGACGAGATCAAGCAAGTTCGCTAACCTGGCCCCGCCAGCAGCCGCCGCGAACGGATGCGCAGCCCGAGCCGCAGGACCCGTGAAAGGGCGGGTCCTGGCGGCTTTTAGGCTGCAAAAGTCTGCGCATCGCGGGCGGCCGACCACCTCCCGAGGTCACAAACCCCCTGAGAACAAAGGGCTGTTCAGGGCCACCGCCGTGGCCCGGGGATTGCAAATAATCACAACTTAGTCTACTAATTAAATAGAGTTAATGCTTTTCAAGAGAGAGTCACCCAACAAGCGAGAGGCGGACAACCAAAAGATGAAATCCCTATTGCGATGGACGGTGGTTCCATTCCTAGGCGTGGCTGTTTTCGCACAGACAGGTCGCCCCCACAAAGCGAAGAAGGTGCCCCCAAGGGCGGCGGAACCCGGGGTGACGGCGGCCGACGTGCAAGCGTTGAAAGACGCGCTGGCGGCGCAACAGCAACAGATTCAGCAGCTGCAGCAAGCGTTGTTGCAGCGGGACCAAACCGTACAGACAGCACAACAGCAGGCCCAGCAAGCGCAGGCGACCGCAACCGAGGCCGAGCAGAAGGCGGCGGCTGCGGCCAGTGCCAGCGCCGACAAAGATTCGGTGGCGAAACTGAACTCGGATCTGACCGAGGTCAAGACCGCCGTCCAGAGCCAGCTGGTCAGCACGCAGGACGACCAGAAACGGGTGTCAGCGCTCGAGAGCGCCCTCGGGCGCTTTCGCTGGACGGGAGACATTCGGGTTCGGGGCGAGAGTTTCCTTCAGCAGACGCTTCCGGACCGGAACCGCGCGCGGATCCGAGTGCGGTTCGGATTCGACGGAAGGCTGAACCAGGACTTCTTCGGTGGGCTAGCCCTGGCGACGGGTACGCTGGGCGATCCCGCTACGACCAACGAAACACTGACGAACAATTTCGATCGCAAGACCATCGGATTGGACCGCGGATACATCACCTACAATCCCGTGGCGCGTCGCTGGCTGTCGCTGACCGGGGGCAAGTTCGCGACTCCTTGGCAGAAAACGTCCATCACGTTCGATCCCGACATTACTCCAGAGGGCTTTGATGAAAAATTATCGTTCGATGTTCATCGGGTTCCGGGGGTCGAAAACCTCACCCTGCAGAGCATGCAGCTTCTGTACAGCGAAGTTTCCGGCACCGGCGGGCTGTTTCATGGCCACGATTCGTTCGCGGTGGGCGGGCAGGCGTCTGCCAGGCTGAATTTCGGCATCTGGACCGCGACGCCGTCGTTGACCATCCTCAACTGGCGCTATGCTGACGTCCTCCTGAATTCAAGCGCGTTCGCGGTGGGTGCGACGAACGCGGGACTGCTGGGCAACCCTGTCACAGGGACCTCGAACACCGGTCCGATCCCGGTGCCGGGTGAAGGTCAGGGCTGCAACAATCCCGGCAGCGGTGGGGTTTCGCTGAACGTTCCGACTTCCAATGGCTGCGTCTTTGCACCGAACGGGATGACCAACTCCACCTGGGTGGACTTCTCTAACCCAACCCGGCCCGTGTGGCACTTCGAATCGCAGTTCCTGTATGCCGATTTCATTATCAACAATCAGTTCAAGACTGGAATCGAGCGCCTACCGATCAACCTGCTGGCGGAGTACGAAGACAACCTAAACGCTGCCGCACATCCGTTCGATTTCAAGGCGAAAAGCGGCTGCAGTTCCGCGGGCACCCCGCCCGTTGTCAGCTGCACCACCACTGCGCCGGCTGCGAACAGCAGCCTGAGCAGCCAATCGCATGCCTACCTGGTCGACTTGAGCCTAGGCCAACAAAAGAACAAAAGCGACCTGCAGTTGGGCTACTCATGGCAAAGGGTTGAGCAGGATGCGGTGATTGCGTCGTTCGCGGAAAGCGATCAGCGGGCACCCACGAACATCCTCCAGCATCGCATCTACGCCTTGTGGAAGCTCCAGGCCAACACCGTTGCCGCCTTCACGTGGTGGCATGGACGGGCCCTCAACACAAACCTTCTGAACGCGGGCAACGGCCCCACAGGGCTGGCCAGCGGTGTCAAACCGGGGCAGACCGAACCCTGGCTTAACCGGCTTCAGTTTGATCTGATTTACACCTTCTAGCCTTCCGTTTTCGACTGCGGGCGCCGACTCTTCACGAGCCGGCGCCCTTTTTTTGGGTCGTCGGTCGGGCTTAAGCTTCCCGGGGGGCAACCCTGTGTCTGCCAAAGGCCGGTACCATGCGCGAAATTCGGGGCTGTTCTATACTGGCAATTCGTTATGAAGCGGCGGGTTCTGCTCCTCGGGACGGTGTTATTGACAGCGATGACGGGGATCGACGCGATCCAGCGCGACCATGTCACCGGGAAGATTGTAGACGTCCAGGAACGCACCCGGGACCGCGGGTTGCTCTACCAGGTCAATACTCCCATCATGACCGAGGATTCCTACGTCACAATTTCGGTGGACGTAAACGGGATTGTCTACGAGGGCGAGCTTTTGCCCCGCGATCACCAGGAGGTTTTCTCCGACATTTGGAAGGCTGGGGAAACCGTCCAGCTGCGGCTCGACAAGCACTTCATGTACCTCGGCCGCGAGGACGGTTCAGAAGCCAAGTTCCTTGTCACCGGCAAGGCCCGCCCTCAGTCGGCGCGAGAATCCCACTGAGCCATGGCGCGTCCTTCGCTTGAGAGCCCCACCCACTTCATCAACCGCGAACTGTCGTGGCTGGCGTTCAACCATCGGGTTCTCGAAGAGGCCCGGGACCCGAACAATCCGCTGCTGGAGCGGTTGAAGTTTCTGTCGATCTCGGCCAGCAATCTGGACGAATTCTTTGAGGTGCGGGTCGCTGGCCTGGTGCAACAAATCGAAGACGGTTACAACGAAGGCGGTCCCGATGGCCTTACCCTGGCGGAAGAGCGCGACCAGATCAACCAGGAAACCCACGACTTCGTCGGCGAGCAGTACGACTGCTGGAACGGCCATCTGCGGCCGCGTTTGGCGGAACACGGAATTCGCGTGCTCGGACTCCACGAGCTGGATTCGACCGCCAAATCGTTCGTAGAAGAGTACTGCGAAAGGGAACTGGACCCGCTCCTGACGCCGGTGACGGTGGATCCGGCGCACCCGTTTCCACGGGTCATCAACAAGGCGCTCTGTGTGGCGTTCCTGTTGAGACGGCGACGGAGGTCGGCCCTCACCTACACCGGCGTGGTCACGGTGCCGCGAGCCCTGCCGCGCCTGATCCGGCTCCCCTCCGAAACCACCGACGACTTCATTTTTTTGGCCGACCTCGTCGCCTTTCATGCCGCGCGGATGTATCACGGTTACGACATCGTTTCATCCGCTGCTTTTCGTGTGACCAGGAACAGCAATCTGTACCTGGCCGAGGAAGAGGCGCGCAGCTTGCTCGAGTCAGTACGCGCGGAATTGCATAACCGCCGTAAGGGGGATGCGGTGCGACTGGAAATCGAAGCCGACGCCGATCCGGAGATCATCGAGCGGCTGCGCGGGGTCTTCGAACTGGACCCCTGGCAGGTGTTCTCGGTCAACGGGCCGGTCAATCTCTCGCGTTTGTTCAACGTGTACGAGCAAACCGAGCATCCCGAACTCAAGTTCCGGACCTTCGTGCCGCGGGAACTGCGTCTGACGGCCAAGTCGCACGACCTGTTCGAGGAGTTGCGACGACACGATGTGCTGCTGCACCATCCCTTTGATTCCTACGATGCCGTCATCTCCTTCATCGAGTCGGCGGCAGAAGACGACCGGGTGTTGTCGATCAAGCAAACGCTGTATCGAACCAACGAGCACTCCCTGATTGTGCCGGCCTTGATCGAGGCTGCCGCCAAGAAGGAAGTCACCGCCGTGGTCGAATTAAAGGCGCGTTTCGACGAAGCCTCGAACATCAAGTGGGCCCGTGATCTCGAAGATGCCGGCGTGCAGGTCTTCCACGGACTGGTGGGTCTCAAGACGCACTGCAAGTTGTCCCTGTTAGCGCGGCGGGATCCGGACGGCGTCACGCGCCGCTACGCGCACTTGGGCACGGGCAACTACAACGCAACCACGGCGCGCATCTACACGGACCTGAGCCTGTTGACCGCCGATCCGGAAATCACCGGCTCGGTGCATGATGTTTTCAGCTTCCTGACCGCCTACGCCGAAAATCCGAGCTACCATCCCCTGCTGGTGGCGCCGCTCGACCTCGCCGAGAAAACCCTGCAGTTGATTGCGCGGGAAGCCGAGCACGCCCGCCGTGGAGACCCGGCTCGCATCATCGCCAAAATGAACGCGCTCGTCGACCAGAAAGTCATCAGCGCGCTGTATCAGGCGTCGCAGGCCGGGGTCGACATCGACCTGCTGGTTCGCGGGATTTGTTCCCTGCGGCCAGGCGTGAGAGGAATCAGCGACCGCATTCAGGTGCGAAGCATCGTCGGACGGTTCCTGGAACACAGTCGTATCTACTATTTTGCCAACGGGGGCGAGGAAGAGGTCTACATCGGCAGCGCCGACTGGATGCCGCGCAATCTCTACGAGCGCGTCGAGGTTCTTGCCCCGCTCAAAGACCCCATGCTGCGCGAGCGAGTGCGGCAAGAGATTCTGGAGTGTTACCTGGCGGACAACTTGAAAACCCGAATCCTCAGCCGGGAAGGTACCTACCGGCGTGCCTGGCAGGCTCCCGGCTCACGCAGGGCAGGCAAGCCTCCCACCGGGCCGGGGGCGTTCAATGCGCAGGATTTCCTTATCGCGCTCGCCGAAGGCAAGCAGACTCTGCAGGCGATTCCGTCTCCAGCTCCGCGCGCGCGCCGTCGAAGCCTGGTAGGAAAGGAACGATAACTCTCCATGATTGTGTATTTCCTGCGCCACGCCAACGCGGGCACTCACCTGGCAACTCCGAAAAAGGATGAAAAGCGAGCCCTCGATAAAGAAGGCATCGAGCAGTGTGGCTATGTTGGCCGTGCTCTGGCTGCGCTCGACGTTCAAGTGGACACCATCATCTCGAGTCCCCTGAAGCGCTCAACCCAAACTGCGGCCCTGGTCGGCAACGAGATGGGTCACGAAGGAAAATTGCAAATTGATCCGGCCCTGCGCCCGCAGGCGACGTTTGCAGACTTCCGCAAATTACTCGACAAGTATGCGCAGCAGGAATCGGTCATGGTGGTCGGGCACAATCCCAATCTGAGCGAGTTTTTGGGCCGGATCATCAGCCCCAGCGAATGTGAAGCAGCCCTGGACTTGCGCAAGGGAGCGGTTGCCAAGGTGGAGGTGCGGCGTTCTTCGGGATCGCTGCACTGGATTCTGACGCCGAAAATCCTTCGTGCCCTTTACGCGGCGGCCGCCGAGAGCTCGCGCCCAAAGACTTCCCGGAAGTAGTCGCGGTCCCGCTCGATCGCCCACAACTCCAGATCGACTCCCACCCGCCGGCGCGATACCAGGGTCAATTTCACTCCTCCGTCGCGCAGGGTAACGCGCACCCGTTGAACCGTGTGACTGCGGCCCAGATTCATCGCACGCGCCAGACGCAGAAGCACGGATGCCTTCGCAATGGCCTGCTGGTCGGCTGGCTGCAGGCCCTTGAGAGGACCGTCTCCCGGTGTGGGCCGCGACTTGCCCAGGTAGCGCGCAATCGCTGAAATGATCCTGCGCTGTTCGGGCGTGTACCCGAGAATCTCCGAGTTCGAGATGATGTATTGCGTATGGCGATGCCGGCCGTTGCGGTTCACGAAATCGCCCACTTCATACAGCATGGCCGCGGCCGAGAGCCACTCCCGGTACTCGAGCGGCAGACGATGCAGAGATTTCAGGGCCGAGAACAGCTCCATGGCCGAGTCACGCACATCCAGGGCATGAGGCATGTCGACTCGATAGTGCTTCACGGCCTGGGTAATCGAGTCCCAGCGTTCCGACTCAATCTGGCGGCCTGAACGTGTGCTGCGGTCGTATTCTGCGGCCATCTGCGCCAGCAGTCCATCGCGCAAACCCAGAGGCGAATAGCGGAACGTGCGCAACTGGCAGCGCTCGACGAGTTCGCCGAAAACGATCGCCCCCGCCACGATGATTTCGGCCCGCCGAGGACCAATGCCGGTGATTTTTTTTCGCCCCTCGAGGGGGAGCCGGCTGATGAGCTTGGCAATCTGTCTCATCTCCGCGCGCGAGACCGTCGGCGGGCGACGTGTATGAGGTCCGCGAATCAGGTGACTGGCGGCGGCGGCCAAAGCGGCGGCGGTCCCGGAAGTAGCGATCGCCACCTTAACCCGCGAGCCGACGATCTGTCCCGAGACCCTGCCAACTTCGCGCGCGATGAAGCCTCGCATGCGCTGCAGCTCGCCCTTGCGCGGCGGGTCGTGGCCGAGGAACTCGTTGGTGAGTCGGACGGCTCCCAGCGGAAGGCTCACCGTTTCACGGATGTGTCCGCGGCGGGAGACGGTGAGTTCGCAACTGCCGCCGCCCAGGTCGATCATCAGGACGGTCGAAGCGCTCAGACGAAGATTCGAAACCAGGCCGAGGTGGATCAGGCGCGCTTCTTCCAGACCGGAGATGATATCGACCGTCCACCCGGTTGTCGACCGAACCCATTCGAGGAAAGCCTGCGAATTCCGTGCGTCGCGCAGCGCAGAAGTCGCCACCACGCGCACAGAATCGGTTCCGAGTCGCTGCGCCGTTCTGTGAAACCGGCGCAAGACTTTGACGGTTTCCGCCATGGACTCAGGCGACAGGAAATTGCTGCGGAAGACGCCTTCTCCAAGCCGTGTGACCTCCCGGTCCTCGTGAATGGCATGGAGTTTACGACCGCGCAGCCGCGCGATCTTCAGACGGACCGAGTTGGAGCCGATATCGACGGCAGCAAAGACAGGCATGAGCCGTGAGAAATGAGGTGCGAATCTGTTTTAGCTGTGAAGAACCACTCATCTCACAAACCAAAGTTGGAACGCAACGGAAAAAGCAGCCCAGCCCCGCGGACTGGCTGGAGTGCTCCTCGGTCCGACGAAGCTCTGCACACCGCGTCTCCCCCTGTTTCCGAATCGGAGGCTCTGGCCAAGCCGACTTGTCAAGGTTTTAACACGTCTGTAACACGATTCTGATACCTTGCGAGCGATGGCCAATCAAGCGCTACCACGCCCGCGCCTGACCGGACCGCAACCTGTTGCTGGACAGGAGGTTAAGAAACGTCTGAACCCTCTCGTGCAGTCCTCTGACGGCGTTCTGGCCGACCGCGTGTTTGGCTGGCTGATCCGGGGTTGCGCCTGGGTTGTTCTGGCTATTCTCGCGCTGATTGTCTGGCAACTGGTGAGCCGCTCCCAGCCCTCTTGGCACGCGTTTGGATGGAAGTTCTTCGGAACCCAGGACTGGGATCCGGTCAACGACCGCTACGGCGCTCTTCCGTTCGTCTACGGTACGCTGGTCTCCTCGCTTCTGTCACTGCTCATCGCGGTACCGTTAGCGGTGGGCGTGGCGGTGTTCACGACGGAAATGTGTCCCAAATGGCTGCGCGGACCAGTGTCGTTTACGACCGAGTTGCTCGCGGCCATCCCGAGCGTCATCTACGGGCTGTGGGCGATCTTCATCCTCGTGCCCATCCTTCGAAATTCGATCCAGCCCTTTCTTGCGAGGACGCTCGGGTGGACGCGCCTGTTCGAGGGACCTCCGTACGGCATCGGAATGCTGGCCGCCGGGATGATCCTGGCGATCATGATCGTCCCCATCATTTCCTCCATCTCCCGAGAGGTCTTGTCGGTCGTTCCCCAGCAGCAACGCGAGGCTGCGCTGGCTCTGGGGGCAACTCGCTGGGAGATGATTCGGATCGCGGTTTTGCGCAATGCGCGTGCTGGAATTGTCGGCGGCATCATCCTCGGACTGGGTCGTGCGCTGGGCGAGACCATGGCCGTCACCATGGTCATCGGCAACCGTCCCGAGATTGCCAAGTCTCTGTTCGCGCCCGGATACACCATGGCCAGCGTGCTGGCAAATGAGTTCAGCGAGGCAGCGGGAGATCTCTACCTGTCGGCTCTGATCGAAATCGGATTGGCATTGTTTCTGGTCACCATCATCGTGAACGCGTTGGCGCGCTTCATGGTATGGAGCGTCACGCGCGGCCAGCCTGCGAGGGCCCGTGCCTGATCCCGCGGTTGCAAAGATTCCGGGCGTTCTCGAGATCAGCCTGTGGCGCAGGGTGAAAGATCACCTGGCGACGGCTTTTGCGGTCTTGACGGTCGTCCTGGTGCTGGCGCCGCTGATCGCGATCTTCGGGTATCTGGTCTACAAAGGCATCGGCTCCATAAACCTGTCGTTTCTTACCCAGACTCCAAAGCCGCCGGGCGAACTGGGCGGTGGTATGGCAAATGCCATTGCCGGTTCGGTTCTGATCCTGGCCATCGCCAGCTTGCTGGGTGTTCCGGTCGGAATCGGCGCGGGGATCTACCTGGCGGAGTATGGGCGGAACCGGTTCGGAGATACCATCCGCTTCGTCTCCGATGTCCTGAATGGAGTCCCGTCCATCGTCATAGGAATTGTGGCCTACGCCATCGTGGTGCTCAGACAGAAGCATTTCTCCGCGCTGGCTGGCGGCGTAGCCCTGGCCATCATGATGGTTCCCACCATTACCCGGACCACCGAAGAAATGCTGCTGCTGGTGCCGAACGCCCTGCGCGAGGCGGCCTTCGGACTGGGCGTGCCGCAGTGGCGAACCACCCTGTCGATTGTGCTGAGAACCGCGACTTCGGGGATTATCACGGGCGTGATGCTGGCGTTTGCGCGCGTGGCAGGTGAAACGGCGCCGTTGTTGTTCACCGCCTTCGGGAACCAGTTCTGGAATTGGAGGCTCGACCAGCCAACCGCAGCCTTGCCATTGCAGATCTTCACCTATGCCATTTCACCCTACGATGACTGGCACCGCCAGGCCTGGGCGGGTGCGCTGGTATTGATCATCCTGATCGTGAGCGCGGTAGCAGCCGTGCGTATTGCCGTGCGACGCGGGACGCTGGGAGGGGTAGCCTAGCCTATGGGCGTCGGAATCCAGGTGGAAAACGTAAATGCCTGGTACGGCAAGAGCCAGGCTCTGCACGATATCAACCTCAAGGTTGAGGCCAATCACGCGACCGCCCTGATCGGACCTTCCGGCTGCGGCAAGTCGACTTTTATCCGGTGCCTGAACCGCATGCACGAGACCACCCCGGAAGCGCGGGTCGAAGGCAAGGTCAAGATTGGGGAGCTCGACGCCTATGACGGCACATCCCCTACCCAGCTTCGCCGCCGGATCGGCATGGTGTTCCAGAAGCCGAATCCGTTTCCTACGATGTCGATCTACGACAATGTCGCAGCCGGTCTGAAACTGAACGGATATCGCGACAAGAAGCATCTCGACGAGATCGTGGAGCGTTCCCTGAAGTCATCGGCTTTGTGGGAGGAAGTAAAGGATTCGGTGCACAAGAAGTCCGGCGCCAGTCTGTCCGGTGGCCAGCAGCAGCGCCTTTGTATTGCGCGTGCCTTGGCGGTTGAGCCGGAAGTCCTGTTGATGGATGAACCGTGTTCCGCCCTGGATCCGATTTCTACCGGCAAAATCGAAGAGCTGATCTTCGAGTTGAAGGCGCAATATACGATCGTGATTGTGACCCACAACATGCAGCAGGCCGCACGGGTTGCGGAGTACACTGGATTCTTCCTTCTGGGACGCTTGATCGAATACGACAAGACGGAAAAAATCTTCACCAACCCGTCGGACAAGCGAACGGAAGACTACATCACAGGCAGGTTCGGATAATGCGCACGCGCTTTCAACAGGGGCTCGACGAACTGCGTCAGAAGCTGCTCCGCATGGGCGGGCTGGCCGAGCAGGCGGTGGATCGCGCCTGTCAGGCATATCTCGACCGGGACTTGAGCCGGTGCCAGATGGTGCTGGAAGGCGAGACCCAGATCAACATATCGGAACGCGAGATCGACGAGCTGGCTTTCGACATGCTCGCCATGCAACAACCCATGGCGGTCGACCTGCGTTTTATCCTGGCGGTCACCAAGATCAACGCCGACCTGGAGCGCGTCGGGGATCAGGCCGTCAACATCGCCGAACGCGTGATGGATATGGTGAGTCTGCCAGCAGTCGATTTGCCCGTCGATATTGCCCGCATGTCGGCCGCGGTGAGCGCGATGGTGCGTCGCTCTCTCGAGTCCTTCATCGAAGCCAAAGCCGAACTGGCGCAGGCCGTACTCGAAATGGACAACGTGGTGGATCGGATGCGGGACGAAGCTTTCATCATGCTGGTCAAGGCCATGAACGAGCGACCCGAAGTCACGCGGCAGGCGCTGGACGCGCTGCTGGTTGCCCGGAACCTCGAGCGGGTGGCCGATCACGCCACCAACATCGCCGAGGATGTGATCTTCTGGGTGCGTGGGGCCGATGTCCGCCACAATGCGCCCCAGGAACCCAATGGCCAACAACAACCATCACCGCAGGCGGCCAGCGAAACACGCTAGGGCAGGTGAGTTGCTTGGAGCGGACGGGCCGGTCAGAATTGCTGACCGGCCGTTTCTATGTGGGAGGAAACGGTTGAGGAACGCTGCGGCACTGATTTTATTCATCGCCGGCGCGACCATGGGACAAGCTCAGGAGGCCAACCGGGTGGGCAAGGTTGCGCTGCCTACCGGCAAGACGGTCGATACCGCATTCGAAAGAGTCGGTCAACTCAACAGCTTCCCGGTGACGATCGCACTGAGTCCGGACGGTCGGTTCGCCGCCCTGCTTCATGCCGGATTCGGGACCCAGCAAAGCCGAGGTTGCCAGTCGATTTCGGTCCTGAACTTCGCTACCCAAAAGCTCTCCGATTTCCCCGACGACCGCCTGTGTGAAGGCGCGCGCCAGAGCTATTTTGTGGGGCTGGCATTCAGCGCAGACGGCAAGCACTTGTATGCCTCGTTAGGTTCGATCACCGACCCAACCGGAGAGAAGCCGGGAGACACCGGAAATGCGATTGCGGTCTTTGGTTTTCGCGAAGGCACAGTAACCCCCGAACGGCTGATCAAGATCGCGCCCACCAAGCTGGCCGCAGGTAAATGGGTCGCGAAGGGGCTTTTCAAGACCCCCAAGGGAACCGCGATTCCCTATCCCGCAGGCATCGCTGTGGTGCCCGGCGGCAAGACCGAGAGACTTCTGGTCGCAAACAACTTCTCCGACACTGTGATCCTGATTGACTCGGCAAGCGGCGAGGTTATCGAGCAGTACGATCTGAGCACGAATACGCTGGTTCCTTCCGACTATCCATACACGGTAGCTGTCTCCCGCAACGGCCGGCGGGCCTGGTGTAGCCTGTGGAACGCGTCGCGAGTGGTCGAACTCGATCTCGACAGTGGCAAGCCAGTGCGCTCGATTTCACTATTGCAGCCTGACTCTGCGGTTGCTCCCGGATCGCATCCCACCGCCCTTCTGTTGAGCCAGGATGAGAAAGTGCTGTACGTGGCGCTTTCCAACGCCGATACGATCGCCGCCATTGCGACCGACACAGGACAATCCCTCAAATCGCTTTCGACGAGGCTTCCCGGCCAGAAGTACCGGGGCACATCTCCGATGGCACTGGCTCAGTCGACGGATGGAAAGTGGTTGTTCGTCGCGGATGCAAGCCTGGATGCAGTGGCTGTGTTCAACGCCGAGCACCCTCGAGGTCATGAACTTGAACAGTGGACCGCCGAGGGATTCATTCCCACCGAATGGTACCCGAGCGCGCTGGCGGTGCATGGCGACCAGTTGTTGCTCGCAACGGCGAAGGCAACAGGCACCGGTCCCAACAATGGCGCGAACCGGATTGTCGGTGGGCACCGGCAGCGCGAGCACCCTTATATTCCCACGCTGGTTTACGGGTCCCTGTTGCAGATCAACTACCAACAGGCGACCAAAAAGTTAGCCGACCTGACGCGTCAGGTTGAGGAGAACAACCAGCTCAACACCGAACTCGGAGCTCCCTGGTTGCGAAACGGCGCCCATCCAATCAAACATGTCATTTACATTATTAAGGAGAATCGGACCTACGACCAGGTATTCGGCGACCTGAAGGTTGGCAATGGCGATCCCGCGCTGGTCATGTACGGGGAAGACATCACGCCGAACGAGCACAAGCTGGCGCTGCAATTCGGGGTGCTGGACAACTTCTACGACAGTGGCGAGGTTTCCGGCGACGGCCACGTGTGGTCGACCGCTGCCATCACGAGTGATTACAACGAGAAGAACTGGCCCATCGCGTATCGAGGTCAGGAGCGCACCTACGACTTCGAGGGGATGGTCGCCGACGAGTATCCGCTCGAGCGCGGCATTCCCGACGTCGACTCTCCGCAAACCGGATACCTCTGGGCCAATGCCGCCAGCCATGGGCTGACGTACCGCGACTATGGCGAGTTCGTCGCCACCGAATTCTGCGTGGCAGGGCGCTCACCGGGACAACCCGCGCCCACTGCGACCCCGCCGTCGCCGAGTGAAACCGCTCCGGCGGGCGTTTGCCCCCGCGTGACAGTGAAACCAGGAGAACCGTTGCCCGCGACCGGCGCAGAAACCGGCACCGTCGCCAGCCCGTATCCCTGGGAGATTCCCATGATGATGCGAAGTGTTCCCACCATGGCCGAACTGAAAGGGCACTCCGACTTGCAGTTCGCCTCGTTCAATGTGGATTATCCGGATCAGTTGCGCGCGGACGAATTCTTGCGCGAATTCGACGGATTCGTGGGGGCGCGCAAGCAAGGGAAGGGCGAGGAGCTGCCCAACTTCGTGATCATGCACCTGCCCAACGATCACACGGGCGGTACCAGGCCCGGCAAGGCAGCGCCAGCAGCCTCGGTAGCGGACAACGACTTAGCGCTGGGCCGGATCGTGGAATCAGTGTCCCACAGCCCGTACTGGGACGATACTGCCATCATCGTCCTGGAGGACGACGCCCAGGATGGCGTCGATCACGTGGATGCCCATCGCTCGCTCGCGCTCCTCATCAGCAAGTTCGCACCGGGTTCGGTCGACCATCCGTTTGTCGATCACGGTTTCTACACAACGGTCAGCATGGTTCACACTGTGGAGTCTCTGCTCGCCCTCCCCCCCATGAACGTGAACGACGGCTATGCACCGCTGATGGGGAAGGAATTTTCTGGTTCGGGCCTGCAAGCTCCGTTCGTTGCCGACGTCCGCAACCGTCAGAATGGACTCATTTATCGGGCAAACCCAGCCGGGGCGGCGGGGGGCAAGCAGTCCTTGCATCTGGATTTCTCACACCCCGATGCCGTCGACGCGCACGTGCTCAACGCAATTCTCTGGCATGACCGCAAGGGCAGGACGCCGGTTCCGGCATCCAGGCATCGCGTGCTTCCCGCCCGTTCTGTCCGCGCTGACGACTAGCTTAGCTAGTTCTCGCCGCCAGTATGCCAGGCGCCGAGTCTTGTGAGCCTCGGTCCGGTTTTTGACCGGATTGTTCCGAGGTTTGCACTGCCTGAGCAGGCTTTTGAGCGGAGACGCCCGGGATGCTTCCCTGCGCGAAATGGCTCCGGTTTCGAAAATTGAACGAAATCCCGGATGATCAACAGCTTTCTGGATAACCCCGATGTGCTTTTTGACGTCCAAGTCATCAGAATCGTTAGGAGTTCCCTCTCCAAGCGGGCGTATAATTTTGGCATTGTGGGCCCGGTTCAGGGCAGGAGTCGGTTATGAAGTTTCGCCTCGTGTTCGGCACAGTTGCTTTGTCCGCGTGCTTGCTCGTTCCCTCCGTTTTTGCCCAACCGCAAGATCAGCAGCCAGGTTCGACTCCTGATGCAACTGCCAAGGACAAGCCGTCGACCAATCCGACCGCGCAACAGACCAAAGACCCTTCTGCCACGCCGACCATACCCGCCGATCCTGGTGCGAAGAAAGAGGATGCCTCCTCTGCAGGCGACAAAGCCAAAGACGTGCCTCCGCCGGTCGTGCAACAACCCGACGACAGCAAGGTCAAACATGATGGAAGCAAGAAGGACGTCAACGCGATCGGCAATCGCAAGGTTGGCGGACGCGGTTTGGGCGATTGGTACTCGCTGGAAGGCGAGATCCGCATGGGCAAACAGTACGCCCAGGAAGTGGAAGCGACCTCGAAACTCATTCGCGATCCGGTGGTCACCGAGTACGTAAATCGCATCGGCCAGAACCTGGTGCGGAATTCCGACGCGCAGGTGCCATTTACGATCAAAGTTATCGATTCCGACGAGGTGAACGCCTTTGCACTGCCAGGCGGGTTTTTCTACGTGAATTCCGGATTGATCCTGGCTGCGGACGAAGAGTCAGAACTCGCTGGAGTGATGGCTCACGAGATCGCTCATGTGGCGGCGCGCCATGCAACCCGGCAGATGACCCGCGCGCAATGGGCAAACATTGGCACGATCCCGCTGATCTTTGTTGGTGGCGGAATCGGGTATGCGGTGCGCTCGGCGGCCGGACTCGGATTGCCGCTGACCTTCCTCAGCTTCTCGCGCAGTTTCGAATCCGAGGCGGATTACCTGGGGCTGCAGTACATGTACAAAGCCGGGTACGACCCGAACGCATTCGTGCAATTCTTCGAGAAATTGCAGGCCCGCGAGAAGAAAAAGCCCGGCACGCTCGCCAAGGCATTCGCGACCCATCCCCAGACGCCCGACAGGATTACCAGGTCGCAGGATGAGATCGCCAGCATCCTGCCCGCCAAGGCGCAATACATCGTAACCACGTCAGAGTTTGCCGACGTTAAATCGCGACTGGCAAGTTTGGAGAATCGCCGCAAACTGGTGGACGAAAAAGGCGGCAACAAGCCGAGCCTGCGCCGGACAGCTTCTTCGGACAAGGACAAGGACAAAAACGGAGATAGCGGGAATACCGACGACCGTCCCACCCTTCACCGAAGAGACGACTGAGCTGACTGAAAACCCGACACAAATAAAACCGGCAGCGAAAGCGCTGCCGGTTTTGCTCGCTCAAATCTTGTTTCTTAGAACGACTTCATTTCGCTATGACTGCCTACACGGCGCTTGAGTCCAGGTCTTGACTCACCTTGAGCAGGTGGCGATTCAGGCGGCTTCTTTGGTAGCCAATGACCGCACGCCCGCGGGACCACCTTCAGCGTCGGTCACGATTCGCATCTCCTGCCAATCGTAAGCGAGCTCTTTGCCGCAATTGAGGCATACCACGTAGGTGCCGGTTAACGAGGCTGCGCGGCTCCGGCGCGAGCCCGGACGCATCGTGAGCGGAAAGCTGTAATGGGTGTGCCAGCAACCAAAAAGGGCGTCAAACAACTTTGCCACCATGCTTCAACCTCCCCCGAACCACACCGTACGTCGCCTTGATAAGTGCAATACTGCGGCCAGTTTCGACTTCACAGGTTTAGATTCCGATCGAACGGAAAAGGTTCGACTTAGCCGAACCTGATCGGTCAGTCTGCAACCGTGGAAGTGGAAAACAATTGCATATGCTGGGCTTAATTATTGCGGGAGGGAACCAATTCGCGGACTAAAGCTTCTCCTGGGTTTTCTTGTACTGCTGGCATTTCGACATGATGGCTGAACGAAGTCGGCCGCGCAGATCGTCCGGCAATTCGTAGAGCTCGGAGTCCCGATAGATCTCGATGGTCTTTTTGGTCGTGTCGCAGACCACGTAGCAGTTATGGCACCAGGCCAGGTGGTCTTCGAGTTCTGCCTTGGTGCGATCATCCAAGGCACCATCCAGATAGTTTGTCAGCTCTTGCAGGAATTCAGAGCATTTCACTTTTTGCCATCTCCGCTCTCACGTTTCTGGAAGAACCGGCTGAGTCTCTCGCGTAATTGCAGGCGAGCTCTCAACAGCCTCGATTTCACCGCAGGAATACTGAGGCCCAGGGCCTCGGCTGTTTCCTCGGTCGAAAGACCTTCCACATCCCTCAGGACAAACACTGTCCGAAAACTTGGGGGCAGCCCCTGGATCGTCTTCGACAGAATTTCCTTCAACTCCGCCTGCTTGTAGAGTTGCTCGGGATTCGGGCTCCAATCCGCGATCTCGCGAGGCACCGAATCTTCTTCTGTCTTAACATCCTCGTCGAGCGACACCATGCGTTCCGGCCGGCGGCGGCGCAACTTCATGAGCGCCTCATTCACCGCAATGCGCACCAGCCAGGTATAAAACTTCGACTGTCCCTGGAACTGTTGCAGATTGCCGTACGCCTTCAGGAACGCATCCTGCACCACGTCCTCCGCGTCCTCGCGGTTTTGCGTGATGTGCTGCGCGATGCGAAAGACGTTGCGATCGTACCGCTTAACCAGTTCCTCGAACGCCGAAACGTCGCCACCCTTAGCCGCCTGAACCAGCGCGAGCTCGTCGCTAACGGGCTCGCCTACATTGGGTTGGATGGCGCTCATTGTTTGTCCGATGCAGTATTTTGAGAATTTGAGAGCGGTCGCAAGCTGTTATTTTACTTGGTAACCGGCGATTCTGACGAGTCGATTTGGCATATCCCGCCATCTGGGTTTGCGATAGATTCGAGAGGTCGGGCGCGAGCACCGGGGAACACGTCCTAACGTACTCGGCCAATCATGCGCAAGTACCGTATAATCAAGAGTTAGCTGGGGAGTCGTGCGAACCGTTCTCCGAGGTTAGCCGCAACCGATGGCAGACAGGAACCAAGTCGAGCAGATCGTCGAGCGTGTTGTGTCGCAGTTGTTGCAAGGACACTTCACGCAACTGCGCGAGGAATTAGTGCGCCGCGTTCTCGACGAATTGCCGCAAGAGTCAAGGGCGAGCGCCTCGCAGGAGAGCGCTGGTGCCGCCCCCGCGGATTTGCTGCGCGCCGTTTGCGCGATCCACGCAGGTACGACCCAGAAAGAAATTCTGCGCGCCCTGCTGGACGGACTCTCGCACTATTGCGGGCGCACTGCCTTGTTCGTGATCAAGGGGGGAGCATCGACCGGCTGGCAGGGGCGTGGTTTTGAGGACAACGACGCGGTCAAGGAATTTGTTCTGAATACGTCGCGTGGCTTGCCGGAACGCGTGCTGCAGGAAAAGGCAGCTTTCAGCGGGCAGGTCATGGACATGGACCCGCGCTTCGTGGATCAATTTGGCAGTCCTGCCGACGACCACATCATCATGTTGCCGCTCCTTTTGAAGGACAAAGCGGCAGCGCTGGTTTACGCCGACAGCGGTCCGGACGCCGGGCCGCGGCTGGATTCAGCTTCCATTGAATTGCTCGTGGTCGCAGCCAGTGCCTGGCTCGAGTTGACGTCTGCGCGCAAGCAAGCGCCGCGCGATGGCGGGGCCTACGCTGACAATGTCCCCGCGGCGGCTCCGGTGCAGACGGTCTCCACATTTAACGATCCCTTTGCCGCGCATTCGCCCAAACACAGGGCCGCGACCGCGGCCGCTCCCGCATACCAACCTCAGGCAGCGCCCGAAGCGGCGCAGGCCGAAGTGGTATCAGCGGCTGCCGCCTACGCCCAAGGCGCTGCGGGCGGAGCCGGCGCGGCGCTCAGCGAAGAAGATGCGGAGACCCATCGCAAGGCACAGCGTTTCGCCCGGCTCCTGGTGGACGAGATCAAGCTCTACAACCAGGCCAAGGTCGCCGAGGGCCGCAAACACAAGGACCTCTACGATCGCCTGAAAGAAGACATCGACAAGAGCCGGTCCACCTACAAGAAGCGGTACGGAAATACCGCCGCGGCCGGTACGGATTATTTTCAGACTGAGCTCGTACGCAGCCTGGCCGAGGACGATATTTCGATCATGGGCGCCAACTTCCGGCGATAGATTGCGAGTGGTTTTGTTCTTCCGATTCCTGGTTCTGTTCGTTGCGTTAGAGATTTCTGCGGGACCCTCGGCCGCGGCACCACCGTTGCGCGGCCCGCAATCGACCAATAGCAGCCCGGCCTCCGCCCCGGCGACCTCCTCGGCTCCCAGAACCAAGCCCAAAACTTCACGATCCAAAACAACCCGTCACGTCACGCCGGCAAAACGCAAACGGCGGCCGCGATCGCCACGTGTACAACGAATGCACCAGGCGTTCGTTGCGTCGGCCAGTCTGAAACCCATGGCGCAGCAACTACTCCAGGAGCGCACCCCTGCCGCCTACGCAGGGGTGGAAGCCTACGCGCGGCGGCATGCCAAGGAAGACGCGGGAGCGCTCGCGTGGCTGGTCGTCGGTTACGCGCATGTCCTCGACCACGACTACGCAAAAGCCATCGAGCCTCTTAGCCGTGCCAAGCCGCACGCGGGCGATCTGGGAGACTACGTCGCTTACTACTTGGGAAGTTCGTACCTGCAGACCGGCAGGGTTTCAGAAGCTGTCGCTACGCTTGCCGATTTCAGCGCCACCTATTCGGACTCGCTCCTCACCAGGGATGCGCACGTTGCCTACGCGGGTGCTCTGATCGCAGACGGTCGCGCACCGGAAGCGGCTACGGTACTCGAGAAAGATCGAGAACCTGCACGGGCGGACGTCGAACTCGGGCTAGGGCGCGCCTATGCCGCCACCGGGCAGACCGGCAAGGCCGTAGGCGCGCTGCGGAACGTGTACTACAACATGCCGGCCAGTCCGGAAGCGGATACGGCGAACTTGGAATTGAAGAAGCTGGCGGGAGCCGCCTCGGTGGCGTCCGTGCCCCTAGCGGATCGCAAGACGCGGGCGGACCTGCTCGCCAGAGCGAAGCGGTATAGCGACGCGGCGGCGGAATATCGAGATTTGCTGGATGAAGTGACCCCGGAGGATCGGCCGGCGGTGGAGCTTTCGCTGGCGACCGCCCTGCAGAAGAGCGGGCGCAACAAAGATGCCCAGCAAATTCTGAGTTCTCTTCCGGAAAGCAACCCGGATGCTGCAGCCCAGCGCCTGTACCTTCTGGGAGAGGTTGCACGCAACACCGACGATCAGGAGGGATTCATCCGCTTGCAGGCCCAACTGCGGCAGACGGCTGCCGACAGCCCGTGGATGGAGCAATCCTTGCTCGCGGCCGGGAACATGTACCTGCTCAAGCCCGACTACGAACATGCCATTGACGCCTACCGGGAACTGCAGCAGCGCTTTCCGAATGGGAATCGAGCCTCGTACGCGCACTGGAAGGTAGCATGGCTGAGTCTCCGCCAGGGCCGCAACCAGGAAGCAGCGCAGGAGTTTGAACAACAGATCGCTTTGTACCCGGCATCGGCCGAGGTTCCGGCAGCTCTCTACTGGCGGGCACGCCTGGCAGAAGAAGACAACGAGCCGGCGAAGGCGCAGGCCTACTATGTCAAGCTGTCCGATCGTTTCCGAAATTTCTACTATGCGGAACTGGCCCGTCGGCGGCTGAAAGCTCTGAAGTCGCCCAGTAATCCGGTTCCCTATGCGTTGCTCGACCGCGTGCCGCCATTGAGCAGTGCGAAAAAGATTGCTCCCGGGGAGCCCCCCGCCGACGATCTCCACGCGCAGAAAGCAGAGTTGCTGGCCAATGGCGGCCTGGTGGACTTTGCGGTGCGTGAGATCCAGGCGGTTTCGGACGCGCAGAATAGCGACTGGGCGGCCAGCGAGATCGCGCGCTTCTACCAGGAGAGTGGTCGCTACGACCGGGCCATCCAGGTGATGAAGCGCACCGTCCCGAACTACTTTGCGGTCGATGTTCCCGAGTTGCCGCGCACCTATTGGGAAGCGCTCTTCCCCAAGCCCTACTGGGGCGACCTGAAGCGGTTTTCGGCGGCCAACGATCTGGACCCGTATCTGGTGGCGTCGCTCATCCGGCAGGAGTCGGAGTTCAACCCCAACGCGATCTCCCATGCGAACGCCGTCGGCTTGATGCAATTGCTCCCGGTGACCGGAAAGAAGGTCGCCAAAGACGTGAAGCTGCGCCACTTCAACGCCAGCCAGCTCTACACGCCTGCGGTCAATCTCCAGCTGGGTACCCGGTACTTCAAGAGCATGGTCGACAAGTTTGGTTCGTTTGAATATGCGCTGGCCGCCTACAACGCGGGGTCGGATCGAGTACAGGATTGGCTTTCGGCCGGAAACTACCGGGACCCGCAAGAGTTTGTCGAGTCGATTCCGTTCACCGAGACGCGCGAATACGTGCAGGCGATTCTGCGCAACGCAAACGTATACAAGCAGATCTACGGCAGTCCGTAAAAGCGGGTGCCCGCCGTCAGGTCTGGAGGCGTTGGGAATCAGGGGCATCCTCGGTCGCCAGCACGGAAACGCCTGAGACCCGGATCCTGAGACCGCAAGACCTATCCCACCTTTTCCCCCGCCGGCGTTTTCGTAAAGAGGATTTCGAACACCAGCAGTCCCGCGCCGATCACGATCGCGCTGTCGGCCACGTTGAACGCTGGCCACTGGTAGTGGCCTACGTAGAAGAGCAGGAAGTCGGTGACATGGCCGGCTGCAAGGCGATCCCACAGGTTGCCAATCGCTCCGCCCAAAATCAATGACAACCCCACACCCGTTGACGACATTGCGTGGCTGTTCTTCCAGAGCAGCGCTGAGACCACGACCAGTGCCACCACCGAGAACAGCACAAGCACCGCCACTTTCCATTCCGAAGGTGAGTCGGCGAACAGTCCGAAGGCTGCGCCCCGGTTCTCCAGATGGGTGAGGCGGAAGAAGCCAGGGATGATGGGGATGTCGTCGTGAAGCGGAATCTTCCGCTCCACGGCAAGCTTCGCCAGTCGGTCAAGAATGACCACGCCCAGCGCGATCAGAAAGTGGTATTTGCGCATGCCGCGCTGATGGGTCATCCAGGTCCTATTCGCTAGCGTGCTCGAGGTCCTTCAGCACGGCGCTGCAGCGCTCGCAGACCGAAGGGTAATTGCTGTCCTCCCCGACGTGAACGGAGTAATTCCAGCAGCGGTCGCACTTTTTCCCCTCGGCCTTGCCGACTTCTACAGAGACTGCCCCCGTTCCGTTGCCCGAGGCTTTCAGCTCGAGCGTCACGGCCGACACGATGAACAGGTACCGCAATTCATCCCGGTAGCGAGCAAGCACCGAGAACACCGGATCGGTCGCCGAGACCTTGATCTGTGCTTCCACGGATTTTCCGATCTGCTTGGCATTCCGTGCTTCTTCGAGCGACTTCAACACCTGCTCCCGAACGCCGAGCAGCGTCGTCCAGTCTTCCAGCTGCCTCGCATCCTCAGGAACGTTCGCACTGCCCAGGATCTGCTCACGAGTGGGGAACAGGGCCATGTGAACGCTGGGTGGACGTCCTGCCACGGTTGGCAGGTAGCCCCAGACCTCTTCCGAGGTGAAGCTCATGATGGGCGCCAGCAACCGGACGAGTGCTTCGAGGATTCGCCAGGTCGCGGTCTGAGCCGCGCGGCGCCCGGGTGACCAAGGCGTGGAGGTGTAGAAACGGTCCTTGAGCACGTCGAAATACACCGCACTCAGGTCCACGGCACAGAAATTCAGCACGCGCTGGTAGATCTTGTGGAAGGCGAACTCCTGGTACCAGCGCTCAACGTCTGCCGCCAGGGCAGCGGTTTGCCTCAGGACATACTGGTCCATGGCTGGGAGTTTCTCGAACGGCAGCGCGTCCTGGGCGGGGTCGAAATCAAACAGGTTGCCCAGACCATATTTGAAAAGGCTGTTGCGGATGGTGCGATAGTTCTCCGCGACGCTCTGCATCAGTCGTTCCGAGCCCACGACGTCTTCTCGAAAATCCACCGAAGCAACCCACAAGCGAACGATTTCCCCTCCCATACGGTTCGCGATGTCGACCGGATCGACGTCGTTGCCGCGCGATTTCGACATCGCTTGGCCGTTCTCATCGAGCGTCCACCCGACGGTGGCCACGTGCCGATAGGGCGCGATGCCCTGCACGCCAACCGAGCACAGCAGGGAAGAGTGGAACCAACCGCGATGCTGGTCTCCACCTTCGAGGTACAAATCAGACGAAGGCCCATATTCAGGTTCAGCCGCGCGCAGCGCAAGATAGCTCGATCCCGACTCAAACCAGACGTCCAGGATGTCCATCTCCTTCCCGAATTTGGTTCCCTGGCAGTGAGCGCACTTGGCCCCCGCAGGGACAAGCGCGTCCGCCTCCGGCCCGTACCAAGCATCGGCCCCCGATTTCCGAAACAACCCTTCCACCTGCCGATTCACGGCCGGATCCAACAGCGGCTTGCCGCAGTTCTCGCACAGGAATACGGCGATCGGCACACCCCAGATGCGCTGACGCGACACGCACCAGTCCGGACGAGTGGCGATCATGTTCGAGATGCGGCCTTCTCCCCACGCCGGATCCCATTTCACTTTTCCGATCTCCTCCAGCGCGCGCGTCCGCAGCGTGCCGCCCGGCATGGGTGTCTCCATGGAGATGAACCATTGCTCGGTCGCGCGGAAGATGATCGGGTTGTGGCAACGCCAGCAATGCGGGTAAGAGTGGGTGAGCTTCTCGCTATGCAACAGCACGCCCCGAGCCTTAAGCAGTTCGACGATGGGCGCATTCGCCTCGAATACTCTCTTGCCGTCGTACTCTTTCAGCCCCTCGCGAATGAAGCCGGCTTCGTCAACTCGGGTGGTTGCGTCGAGGTTGTATTTCAGGCCCGTGAGGAAGTCTTCAGCCCCGTGCGACGGGGCGGTGTGCACCACGCCCGTCCCGGAATCCATGGTGACGTAGTCGGCGAGCACGCCCAGCACATTTCGAGCGAGGAACGGATGGCGGAACATCAACCGGTCAAGCGTGCGTCCGGGGAAGCGGGCAAGCTCCCGGGCATCTGCGAGCTTGCACTTTTCGATGACGGCGTTCACGAGCTTCGCGGCAACGATGTAGACCTCGCCGCCGGATTCCAGCGCGACGTAGTCTTGGTCCGGGTGGAACGCCACCGCCATCGACGCCGGCAAGGTCCAAGGAGTGGTGGTCCAGATGATCGTGAAGACATTCTTCCCCTTGAGTGCGGCGTCGATCCTGGCCGGATCATCCGACAGCGCGTACTTAACCCAGACCGTGGTGCTGGTGTGATCCTCGTACTCCACCTCTGCCTCGGCGAGTGCAGTCTGGTCGTGGATGCACCAGTAGACCGAGCGCAGTCCTTTGTAGACGAATCCCTTTTCAAGAAATGCGTAGAACGTCCCGATCACCACCGACTCGTATTCCGGGGTCATCGTGGAGTAGGGCCGGTCCCAGCGGCCGAACACCCCCATCCGCTTGAACTGCAAGCGCTGCAGGTCGAGGAACTTGTCGGCATACTTGCGGCACTCCAGGCGGACGTCAGCCGGATTCATCTGGAGCTTTCTCTTGCCCAGTTGCTGGTCGACTTTGATCTCGATCGGCAGGCCGTGACAGTCCCAGCCCGGCACGTACGGCGCATCGAAGCCGGCCATATTCTTCGATTTGACGATGAAGTCCTTGAGGCACTTGTTCAGGGCGTGCCCCAGGTGCAGGGCCCCGTTTGCGTAGGGCGGCCCATCGTGCAGCACATACCGGCTGGAGGCGCTTTTGCGAGCCTCGCGCACGCGCTCGTAGATGCCCATTTCTTCCCAGCGAGCCAGCGTTTTCGGCTCGTTCTGAGGCAGGTTGGCCTTCATCGGAAAGTCGGTCTTGGGCAGATTTAGGGTGGATTTCAGTTCAAGCGGCACGCTGTTTAGCTCTCCTAAGCGGTTGATTTTCATTATAGGGAGCGCGCCAAAACTCGTCCATCAAGGCCGTTCCCAGACACGGAAGTTCCGCAACCGAGGGCACTTGGAAATGCACTGTCGAAAAGGAAGGAAAAAAGTGTACAATTTTTGTCGACAGTGACGATTGCGGCATCTAACCGTCTGAAACTGCGAGGCGGCGCTGTTCTGGCGACGACGCGAAACAGATTATCCTTGCAAGTGGGGTGGCACGGGCAACTTGGAGCAGGGCACACTCATCAGGTAGAAGACATACTATTATTCATAGTTCAGCGTAAGGGAAGAAGCTAGAGCTGATTTCAGTTATGGTACCTTCAGAATTCAATCAGAATCCGGAATCCCGCGAGCCTCAGCTGGACTTGCTTCTTCCCAAGGGCACGCTGGATGTACCGCTTTGGAAATCGCTGTTCGCAAGCATCGACGCGGCCCTTTTCCCCAAGAAACTCCCTCCTCTCGTGCTCACGTCAAAACCCGTCGTTGCAGGTGAACTCTGGGGCGAGCACCTGACGCGGCCCTGGTGGCGCTCGGTTTTCGAGAATCTGTCCGATGTGTTTTTCCCCAAGAAGCTGCCGCCCCTGCAATTGACTTCAAAGCCGGTGGAAGGGCAGAACGAGCTGGACGATGACCTGGCGATGCCGCTGTATCTTTCGCTCTGGACCAACGTCAAGGATGCGTTGTTCCCGCAGAAGCTTCCACCTCTGCAACTGACCTCCAGGCCGGCAGCGGTCAAGGACATTTGGGGTTTTTACAATTACAAGAAAGACGGTGCTCTCGCCTCCACCGCGGTGCACGTGGTTCTGGTGGCTCTGTTGATCGGCGGAACGATGTTTGCGCGGCGACAGGTCACCCCCACCGTGAAGCCCGGTCCGGTCATGCCGCTGATTGCCGATAGCGAGATCCCGGCCTTACCCCCGTCAAAGACGCAGGTAGGTGGCGGGGGTGGCGGCGGTGATCGCGACAAACTGGCCGCGTCGAAGGGTCGTTTGCCGAAGTCTTCCATGGAGCAGTTCACTCCGCCGATGGTCGTAGTTCGCAACGAGAATCCGAAACTCCCCATGGAGCCAACCGTAGTCGTCCCTCCTCAAATCAAGCTGGCCATGAACAACCTGCCCAACTTGGGAGATCCGCAGGCTGCGATCCCCAATGGTCCTTTGTCCAATGGCACCGGCTCGGGAGGCGGAATCGGTTCTGGGTCAGGCGGGGGCGTTGGATCGGGCGAAGGACCCGGAGTTGGTCCGGGTCGCGGAGGCGGGATCGGTGGTGGCGTGTTCCATGTGGGCGGCGGAGTCTCCGCGCCCAGGGCGATTTTTCAGCCCGACCCTGAGTACTCCGAGGAGGCTCGCAAGGCGAAGTTTCAGGGAACTTGCGTCCTTGGTTTGGTCGTCGGTCCCGACGGGCGTCCCCGGGACATTAAAGTTCAGCGCAGCCTGGGCCTCGGTTTGGACGAAAAGGCGATGGAGGCGGTGAAGAACTGGCGCTTTGATCCGGCTCTGAAGGACGGAAAACCGGTTGCAGTCCAGATCAGCGTGGAAGTGGATTTTCGCCTGTACTGATGGGGCTGGTTGGAGACTATTCCTTCAGGTCCACGTGCTCCACTGACTCCACGGGATGACCTAGGAATCTCGGCCCCAGTCTCCGGAATTTCTCGACCGAATCGGTGGCAAAGAACTGAAGTCCTGTGGGCTGAGTGTTCGACTCCCTCTTGCCTTTTAGCGCCCTGATTCGCTCTGACACAACCTTTGCCGTCGAGTGCGCCGAGTCCACAATAGTGACGTGAGGCGGCGCCACCCGGCGCAAGAGCGGCTTGATCAGCGGATAGTGTGTGCACCCCAGAACGAGCACGTCGGCATCGTGAAAGCCGTCTGCAAAAGCCTCTCTCAAATAGATTTCCGCCACCTGCTCGGTGACGGGATGTTCCACCCACCCTTCCTCGACCAGCGGCACCAGCAGTGGGCAAGCCTTCTCGCGTGCTTGCACCCCACGACTTTCGAGCGCCTTGCGGTAGGCGTGGCTTGATACCGTCGCTTCCGTGCCCACCACTACCACCCGACGGTTCTTGCTGGTCGCCGAGGCTTGCTCGGCTCCGGGTTCAACAACGCCCACCACCGGTACCTGCGACCCGCCCGTGATCCGATCCAGCGCGAGCGCAGTCGCCGTATTACAGGCAATCACCAGCAGCTCGGCTCCTTGTCCCTCGAGGAAGTGGGCCGCTTCCACGGCATACCGGGCGACGGTCTCGACCGATTTTGAGCCATAGGGAAGACGGGCGGTATCGCCGAAGTAGAGGTAATCGGCGTCGGGGTTTTGCGCCACCAGCTCCTTAAGTACGGTCAGGCCGCCGAAGCCGGAATCGAACACGCCGATGGAAGGTCTATCGAGGAAAGTCATCGTCCGGATTCATGATAAAGGAAATGAATCGGTGGACAGCGCGGGGGCAATAGGAAGCATGGTTCATCGGCTCTCCGGAGGCGTTGAGGCTTACGCGCGGGAGCGCTCGCGGTCTAACACTCCTTCGACCAGTGCGACCCTGTTGTGGCAGCACGGACCTGGCGGGATCGGCGCCCCGTGCGGGCAGTTGCGCGGGTGGCCCAGGAACGAGCAAATCTTATCCGTGGCACCGGGCGACAGGATGTGCTCGAACTTGCAGGCCTGCTGCTCGATTTCCGACTCGCTGTCCATGGCGAGGCTGTCGGTAAACAGACGCTCGGCCAGCCGGTGACGGCGGATAATGCTGCCGGCGCGGGTGCGGCCGCGAGGTGTCAGGTTCACAACCGCGCTGCCATCGCCGGAGAACATGCCGTCCGGACGCAACGCCTCATGGCAAGGATTCACGAAGGGCTTGTGCTCATGAGACTCAGGCGGGTGCGGAGTCGTGGTCACTAGCCCCAGATCGACCATCTTCTCGACCGCAATACTGACTGGCAAGGCGCCGTGAACGTCCATGCGTCCCAACTCCGCCCGTTCGCCGTGCTCTTCGAGAACCCAGAGTTCTTCGAGAATCTCGTCGAACTGCTCCTCGTCTGCCATAGCAAAGACTTCCTGAGCAGCGATCTTGCCGTGATGCAGTTCGATACGGCGGTCGGCCAGACGCGCGACCACCGGGTCGTGTGTGACCATCACGATGGTGCGCCCCTGGTGGTGGAAGTCCCGCAGCAGCTGCAGGACAATCTCTTCGTTTTTTGCGTCGAGGTTGCCGGTCGGTTCGTCGGCCAGGATGATCTTCGGATCGTTGATCAGGGCGCGCGCAATGCAAACGCGCTGCTGCTCGCCTCCGGAGAGCTGGGACGGGAGGTGGTGGGGCCGGTCTTTCAGACCGACGCGTTCCAGCGCCTCCAGAGCTTCCTTTTCATCGGTCATGCTGTGGAAGTACTGCGCGAGCATCACATTCTCGACCGCGGTCAGGTAGGGGATCAGGTGAAACTGCTGGAACACGAAGCCAATCTTTTCGGCGCGAACCCGATTCAGTTCGACTGCCGAGATGCGGGCAACATCCTGCCCGTCGAGCCAGATTTCCCCCGTCGTCGGCCGGTCCAGGCAGCCGATGAGGTTCACCAGGGTCGACTTACCCGATCCCGAAGGGCCCATGATTGAAACCCACTCGCCCGCATCGACCGAGAGGGAGAACTCGTCGAGCGCGTGAATGCTGCCGCCGGGTGCCTCCGCGCGTGCCCTGTACAGCCGGCTGATGTTGTTGAGCTTGATCACCCCTACTCTCCCTTCAAGATGATAGCGGGCTGAACGCGCCGCAACAACGACATCGGCACGATGGCCGACAGCAAAGCGACCGCCATACTGCCTGCGACCACAAACGGCAACACGCTGAGCCGTGGGAGGACCGAAGCGTTAAAGTTCACCCGGCCAATCCAGGCGGCAATCCCGATTCCAATCACAAAACCTAGCAGAGCGCCGACCGCGCCCAGTGCCGCTGCTTCCGCCGCGAAGAAACTGCCCACCAGGCGCTCGGAGGCCCCCAGGGCCTTCATGATGGCGAAATCACGCCGGCGATCAAACACCCAACCCGTAAGGGTTGCCAACACGCACAGGGCGGCTGTAAGGATGATGAGCACTGCGGTCGCATAGAGCGTGGCCCGCGTCTTGCCCAGCACCCGGGCTTCGCCTTCGACGATCTGCCGCACGGGGTGCACATCGGCGGTGGGTAGTGCGTCCGCGAGTTGGCCAATGATGGCATTGATCTGTTCCGGAGACCCATTGACGGCGATTTCGACGGTGGATGGCTGGACGCGGCTCCATGCCACGAAATCGGACATCGGCAGGTAGACCCGGCTGTCTTCGGCCGCGCCAGTCTGCAGCGTGCCGGTGGGCGCAAGGTGGATAGCGCGGCCCTGGAAGAGGAGGTCGAAGGGCTTGCCTCCCTCAGATACCACCGGCAGGGCGCGCCTTCCCACCAGGGCTTGGCCTGTGCCGCCGGGCCATGCGCTCACCGACCACCAGCGGTCAAGCTTCTGCAGCCGTTCGAAGTCAGTTCCAGCGACGACCACCGACTGCCCGTTCGCGGTCCGGGCCACAAGGTAAGCAAAAGGCACGGCCAGGCCCCGGCCGCCCACCAGTGCCTCGATCTTGCTGACCGCATCGGCGGGAAGGGAAGTGCCGTCGTTGCCGACAACTACGACGTTTGCGCCGTAGCTGCGAAACTCCTTGCGCAGCTTTGCCTGCGCGTCGACGTAGAGATTCAGCATGGCAGTCGTGACCGCTGCTGCCACCATCATCGCCAGCAGCGCGGATGCGGCCCGCCCCCGGCGCAGCACCGCCGCGCGCACCAGCATCCGCAGAAACATCGAGGTATGATGGGATCCCTCACGGCGGGCAGCGACGGTCTGGGCCGGGCGCGGATCGCTCATGCGTCACCCCGCAGCGCGAACACCGGGTCAAATTGCACAGCCCGTCGAATGGCAGCCGCACTTCCCGCGAACGTGACGATGACTGCAATCGCGAGAATCACCGGGAACAGTACCGGCTGAATCGTGATCTGCGAGGCGAAGATCGAGCGGCCAATACGGTGCGCCAGGATCGATCCCGCGATAAATCCTGTCGTCCCGCCGAATATTGCAAGCAGCGCGCTTTCTGCAAAAAACAGGGCAGCCACCGCCAGATTGCCGCCTCCCAACGCCTTCATCAGCCCCACTTCGCGGCGTCGTTCAAAGATTGCCGTTGCCATCGCCGCCGACACCGCCAGCGCCGACGCAAAAAGCGCCGCCAACGTTACGAGCAACATCAATCCCTTGATGCGTGACAACACTGTGCCTTCGTTTTGCGCAACCTGACGAATCTGCTCCGCATGCGAATGCGGGATCGCTTCCTGGAGTTGGTAGGCGATCGACTGCACGTACGGAGAGCAGTACCAGCGATCGAACAACTCCGGGTTCATGCTCTTGGGATCGCGCCGGGCCAGCGCATCCTCAGGCTTGGTCAAGGCGCTAACAAAGATTCGTCGCACCGCTCCTGGTCGGCCCATGATCTGCTGGGCGACCGACAGCGGGGCCACAATCTGGTCGTCTTCGGCTCCTCCGGTCGAAACAATTCCCGCGACCCGATGGGATTCTCCACCCACCAAGACGGCCCCCCCAGGCTGCTCGCCCAGTTTGGCGGCGAGATGCTCGCCCACGAGAACCTCGGCTGAATCATCCGCCGGCCATGCGCCCCGCACCTTCCACCAGAGATGCGTTGTGCGCACGCCGGTGGTGAATTCGTCCTTGCCAAAGGCGACTCTCTTGGCGAAGTAAGTACCGACGAGAGTCGCGCTCCGCGCCCCCGACCCCTCGCCGAGGCTCACGGTGACTGGCAACATCGGCGAGAACCCGAGGATGTTGTGCCGCCAGAAGGTGCCTTTGATTTTGGGGAGATCCGACTCGCTGAGAAAACTGCCGTCACTGGGCGGCTTCAGATTAACGCCACCGATTTCAACGTCCAGCGTGTCTTCCTGCGGGGTCACCAGCAGATTCGCACCGTAGGTACGCAGTTCCCGGTTGATCTTGTCGCCGATGTCGGTGGCGACAGCGATCATGGCAGTGGCGACCGCGACGCCCAAGGTGATGGCGACGCCTGCCAGCAGTTTGCGCCGCTTCTGCCGTCGGAACGATTCGTAGAGGAGGCGCGCGAACATGGCCTATTTGTGGAAAACGCGGCTCCCAGCCGCCACATCGGCTTCCTTGATGATTACAGCGTCGGAAGTCGTCTCTGCCCTGAGCGGGATCGGATTGCAGCCGCCCGGCATGCCGACGGACTGGGGATTGATTGGGGCCGCGCAGTTCTTGCACACCACGCCCGTCGTACCCTTGTAGAAGCCCACCGAGCCACAGATCTCGCAGGCATCGAGAACCGTGGCAATCTTGCCGTCCGGCTTCTGGTAAAGCCAGAAACGAACGTCCACGCCGTTTTCCTTCGTTTGGTAGAAGTGGATGTCGCCGTCCTGGACCTGGTTGAGCGGGATCGACACTTGACCGTTCACAAACGTAACTTCGGCGGCCCGCTGCGGCACACTCATACTCTTGGCATAGATGAATTCGGCGGTGACCAGCATGATGAACAGGAACGAACTGACGTAAACCGAGGCCATCCAGAGCCGCTCCCGGCGCGCACTCCAGAGTGCCTTGCGCCGCTCGGCGGGCGTGGTGGGATCGGAAAGCGGCTGCCGCGATTTCACCTCGAACAGCACCATGAGGGCGGCCAGCGCGAAAATGGTCACGAAAAAGAACACGTCATTGCGGACAATGGGACCAATCAGCGCCATTTCCTGCTTGGAGGAGGGAAGAACTCCGTTCTCGGACAGCTCGTGCAGGCCGGAAATTACCAGTTGCGCTGCCACGAACCATAGAATTACGGTCGTTACGCGGAAGAATTTCTGCAGGTTGATGCGAACGCTGCCCTTCACAAACATCACGCCGAAAGCGATGGCGGCCAGCACGCCCAGCAGCGTTCCCAGGAAGCTCATGAGTTCGGTGGAATTGAGAGTGACCAGGGACAGGAACAGCACCGTTTCCACGCCCTCACGCAGGATCATCAGGAAAACAAACACGAACACGCCGATCTGAGATCCTGTGCTGGCCAGGGCGCTGAGCTTGCCCTCGATTTCCCCCTTCATCTTCTTGCCGGTGCGCATCATGAAGATGATCATGGTGATGACGAAAAACGCGCCCACCAGCATGACCCAGCCTTCCACGATGTCCTGGTTCAGATTGAAGCGCGAGACCAGAATGGCGACCCCGACGCTCCCCACAAACGCAGCGCCCAGGGCTGCAAACACCGACCGGCGAAGATCGGTGCGGCCGATCTTGGTCAGGTAGGCCAAGGTAATTCCCACGATCAGCGCGGCCTCGACGCCCTCCCGCAACGTGACAATAAAGGCTTCCAGCATCTAAGAGTGCATCCTTCTGATTTTGAAAATGAATTTCAATTTCAACTTTATAAGGATAGCCTCCCGCGCCCGGCGCAGTCAAACGCAGGAGATCACTTCGGGGACCTGATCTCAGTCACACGAAAGGCCTTAACCAGGCGCGCGCGGGGACAATTTACAGTTGCCGCAAGAACTTCCGGGCGGACTCCAGCTGCGGAAACAGCCTCTCGTCGGCCCGAAATTCGGCCGAGTGCACGCAGCGGCGGCTCCCGTTGACCCTGACCGGATGCCGCAGGTGCAGCATTTCGTGGTACACGATGTAGTCGACCGCGTAGCGGGGAACCGCCGATTGGTCGAAAATCCGGCTGACCACGATGGCATTGTGGGCAGGATCGTAATGGCCCAGCAAGTTTCGCGCGCGCCCCTGGCTCCAGCTCATCCGCGGCCGTGCCATCATGCCGCCGAAGAAACGGAGATTGAGGTCCTCAAAAACGGCATCCAGATCGAACACGCGGCCCTTGGCCGACGCGATGCGCTTCCGCCCCCGAGCCTGGCGAACCAGGTGTGCCTTGCTTCGTATCTCCTGGCTCAGGACGTAGTTCCGATAGCGCGTGGTCTGTGCCCGCTCAATGGGCTTCCGGTACATCTTGGCGAGCAGGATATGGGCGATCGCGCGCAGCACCGGTTCCGGCGCCCCCTCCAGCAGGTCCGAGAGCCGCACCAATAGCTTTCCTTCCCGTGATCGAATGGTGTTATTCAGGCTCGCGAAGGCGAAGAATTCAACCGAGACGGGTGGTGGCGGTGCTCCGGGGTGAAGTTCATTGAAGCTTTCCCGGAAGATTGTGAGGATACCGTCTCTCACCTTGATGCTAGGGTAGCACGCCAAAGGTTGGACACATGGCAGCGGGAGTCGCCGTCGAATGGCCGCCGTTGCCGCACTACGATTTGCCCTTTTTCTTGTGCTTCCAGAGCTCTTCCTGTTCGGCCACCAGTTTCCGGTGATCTTCGGCATTGCTGTCGACGGTCTCGATCGCGTCCGAGAGCACAAATTGGTATTCGGCGGCTTCTTCCTTGGACGCCCGCACATCGTCCTTCAACGCGCGGAGTTTCGCCTGAAACTCTGTGTCTCCTTCGATCACCGCCTTCAGTGCCTTGCGCAGGTCGTCCCTGCGGCTTTCGAAGTTGTCGAGGTTGTCGTTCAGTTCGACGTACACCGCGAGGAAATCTTCCAGCATGTGGTGCGTCTGATGGGGTCGGTCGGTGACCTTCGGGTCCGACCGCATCTGTTCGAGCGACACCAGGCGCGCCCGCGCGAATTGCACGTAGAGCTTCATGCGCAGTTCGGGCTCGACCGCCGTATCACGCAGCTGGTCGATTTCCGGCTGGGTGAGGGGGTCTTGACGCCTCTGACCGACGGCGAGACCTGTGACCGCCATCAAAAAGATTCCGAGGATGGTTTGCGTCGTCCTCATTTCGCGTTCTTGCCAAACATCTTGTTGAGCAGGTCGGTACGAATTTTCTCGAGGGAATCGATGGCGGTTTGCAGAGTCTCGTGGTTCTCGTACGGCACGCTGCGCTTTACGTCGTTGAGCCGGTGCGCCATCTTTCGCATGGCAATCTCGGTGCTCTTGATCCGGTGTCCGGTCTGCGCGGTAGCGTCGCCGGCTTGTCCTGCATAGGCGACCACGTCCTTGATCGCAGTCTCGGCCTCATCGACTTTGCCTTCCTTGTACAGTTTGTCGGCAGCCCCTACCTGCCGTTCTGCAATCTCGAGGGAAATTCCGGCGCGCTCGTCCAGTCGGGCATTCTGGAGACGCGCTTTGAGATCTTCGAGGGAGGCTTGGCTCGAGAAAGCTGGACAGGAGGCGATGGCCACCGCGATCAAGAGAATTGTGCTCCGAATACGCATGCGTTCTTATTTCTTTGGTTCGATGGTAATCAGGCGGTGACGCGCCTGCCACTCCTGATCAGGATACTTCCCATTTGCGACCTGCAGGAAGAGGTGGTAGTTGGCTGCGGCCTGGTGGTAGTCCCGCAGGTGATCGTAAGCTGTGGCCCGCAGGAAGTAGCCCACTGGAATTTCGGGCAGATACTTGGCGCGCATATCCAGTGCTTTGATCGCCAACGGGTAGTCATGATTCTCGTTAGCGGCCACCGCCAGATCGCCATAGGCGGCGCCCCAATCCGGCTTGAGTTTGACCGCCGCCAAGAACTCCTGCTCCGCCTCCCCAAACTTCTTCAGCTTCATGAGAGTTTGGCCAAGTTGGCTGTGCACCTCCGGGTCTTTGGGCTGGGCCGAGACCAGAGAACGGTAGAGTGCCTCGGCCTCGGAATGCTTTCCCGCATTCGCGTAAACCTCGGCCAGGTCGCGACGCCCCGCCAGGTCCTCAGGGGCCATCTTCAGGCCGGCTTGCAGTTCAGAAATGGCGGCGTCGTATTGCTGATCGGCAGCCAGCACGCGTCCCAGCTGCAGATGTGCGGTCGCATCATTGGGTCGATCCGCAAGCACCTTGCGAAGGTATTGTTCGGCCTCGGGAAGGCGTTGGCCGCGCATGTAGATGTTCGCCAACCCAACCACCGCATCCGAGGACGAAGGATCGAGCGCGAGAGCCTGTTTGTACTGCTGTTCGGCCTCAGCGAATTTGTTCTGGGCTTCGAGCAACTGTCCGGCGGACAGATGGGGCTCGGAATCCTTGGGTTGATGGGCGGATGCCTGCCGGTACGCCTCGATGGCTTCGTTCGGATCGTTCGCTTCGAGCACGTGAGCCAGAGCCAGCCAGGCGGTTGCGTGTCCCTGCTCGACGTGGCTGGTGGGTTTCAGCCGGGTGGCTGCCCGCAGATATTCCGCTGCTCCCGGCTGCTTGTTCTTCACCAGCATGAGACCCAGATTCAAATTGGATTCGAATACGTCGGGTTTGGCTTTGACCGATTTCCGATACGCCGTGATCGAGTCCTCGGGCTTGCCGAGCGCGTTGTACACAAAGCCCAAATCAAACCATGCCTGGTAGCTCGTGGGCTGAGAGGCCACGACTTTCCGGAGGAGGAGTTCCGCAGCTGCGTAGTCCTTCCTCTCGATTGCCGCTTCTGCTTTGATCAGTTCGGGAGGCTGGGACTGATCTTCGACCTGCACCTGGTGATGACGTACGGTCCTGCCGGTCGACACCGTGGAGGTTTGCGCAGGGAGCCCCACTGCCCACAGCAGCGGGGCACAAAGCGCGCAGTGTCGAAGATAGTTACTCGTGCCCATTCGAGCTGGAAGCTCCGTTGCGATTCAACAACGCTGCCAGGTAGTGGCCGGTGTAGGAGTTGGGGAGCTTCGCAATGGCCTCGGGAGTTCCAGTACCCACAACGTAGCCACCTCGTTCGCCGCCCTCCGGGCCGAGGTCGATCACCCAGTCCGCGGTCTTGATCACCTCGAGGTTGTGCTCGATCACGACAATCGAGCCCCCTGCATCGATGAGACGGCGGAAGGCAGAGAGGAGTTTGCTGACGTCGTCAAAATGGAGACCCGTGGTGGGCTCATCGAAGATATATAGCACTCGTCGTTTCCGGCGGGCTCCATCGCCCGAATTGGAAGGCCTGCCGATCTCGCGAGCCGTTGGCTGAAGGTGGGCCGCCAATTTCATGCGCTGCGCCTCTCCACCCGACAGCGTGGTGGCGGACTGTCCCAGGCGCAGATAGCCCAACCCAACCTCTTCGAGGACGCGCAGCTTCTCCGTGATCTTGGGCACTTCCGCGAAGAACTTGAGAGCCTCTTTGACGGTCAGGTTCAGCACTTCGTGAATGTTCTTGCTCCGGTAGCGCACGTCCAAAACCTGTGGCTTGTAACGCGTGCCCTTGCATTCCTCGCAAATCAACTCCACATCCGCCAGGAATTGCATTTCGACCGTCACGGTGCCGTCGCCCTGGCAAGTCTCGCAACGTCCGCCGGGGATGTTGAACGAGAAATGCCCCGCCGAGAATCCCTTTTTCTGCGCCTCGGGAAGGGAAGCGAACAGATCCCGAATTGCGTCGAACGCCTTGATATAGGTGACCGGATTCGAACGTGGTGTGCGCCCGATGGGGGATTGGTCGACGAGCACAACTTCGTCCAGATAGTCCGCCCCTTCCACGCTTCCCCAGGCGGGCGACGTGGGTGGCTCGGAGCCGTTGGTCTGCTTCTTTGCGAGCGCCACGGACTGGTACAGTACGTCGTGCAGCAGAGTTGACTTGCCGGATCCAGAGACGCCCGTGATTGCAACCAGCATCCCGAGCGGGATGTTGAGGTCGATGTCTTTCAGATTGTGTGCCCGTGCACCCCGGATCTTGATCTGTTGCGATCCTGGCTTGCGCCGCGTCGTCGGCAACTGAATGCGCAGATCATGCGACAGATATCGGCCGGTGAGAGACGCGGGTGCCTTCTCAATCTCTGCAAACGTTCCTTCCGCGATCACCTTGCCGCCATTCTCGCCCGCTCCCGGACCGAGGTCGAGGATTTGGTCGGAAGCTTTCATGATGTCAGGATCATGCTCGACCACCAGGATGGTGTTGCCGAGGTCGCGCAGATCGTGAAGGATCTTGATCAGACGATGCGTGTCGCGGCTATGCAATCCAATCGAAGGCTCGTCCAGAACGTAAAGCGTTCCTACCAGCCGTGAGCCGAGCGACGTGGCTAACTGGATTCGTTGTGCCTCGCCGCCGGAGAGCGTCGACGCCAGCCGATCCAGCGTCAGGTACTCCAGGCCCACATCATTCAAAAACCGCAGCCGCTCCCGGATTTCAATCAGTAGTTTGTCCGCAATCGCCGATTCCTGGGCCGTCAACTGAATGGTACGCAAGAACTCCGACGCTTCTTCGACCGTCATGCTGCAGACTTGGCAAATATTCTTGCCGTTGATCCTGACCTGCTGCGCTTCTGGCCGCAGCCGGGCGCCCCCGCAGGTGGTGCAGATCGAGTAGCCGCGATAGCGGCTCAGGAACACCCGCACATGCAGCTTGTATTTCTTCCGCTCGAGATGATTGAAGAATCCTCGAATCCCGGGAAACTTGCCCTCGCCGTCGACGACCACTTTTTGGTGTTCCGGATCCAGTTCCGACCAGGGAACATCGAGGGGCATTTTTACCAGCTTGGCAAAGCGCTTCAATTCCGCGAACAGAGGCCGATACTTGGGTTTGGTCCAGGGCTCGATCGCCCCTTCGTTCAGCGACTTCGACTTGTTCGGGATGACGAGGTCGAGATCGAAGTCAATCGTATTGCCGAACCCCTGACACCGCGGGCACGCGCCGTAGGGGTTGTTGAACGAAAACAGACTCGGCTCCGGCTCCTCGTAACGAATGTGATCGCGCTTGCACTCGAAGCGCTGGCTGAAACGAAGTCGCTGGGGCGTCTGTCCCTCGCCGGGGGCAGTCTCGAAAATGACCTCACCGGATTCGCGATACGCGCTTTCGATAGCGTCCACGATGCGAGGTCGCGCATCCGCCGAAACCACCAGTCGGTCCACGAGCAGGAAAACCGCTGCGCTGAAGTCGATGTCGAGCAAGGACTCCGGGGTCGAGAATTCAAAGATCTGCCCGTTCTGGTAAAGCCTGTTGAAGCCTCGTGTGCGCAAATCAAGCAGACGGCTCTTTAGCAGATCAGACGGCACGCTCGCAGCGCTCGCTTCGCTCTTCTTGCGGCCCCGCCCCTTCTTTTGCTGGCCTTCCTCGGGGCGTGCTGTCGTGACGTGCAACGGAAACAGAACCTGGAGTCGCGTCTCTTCTGGCAGGGCCCGGATTGCATCGGCCACCTCGTCGACGGAGTCCTTCCTGACCTCCTGGCCGCACTTCAGACAATAGGTGTGCCCAACCCGTGCGAACAGAAGACGCAGGTAGTCGTAGATCTCGGTCGCTGTTGCGACCGTCGAACGCGGGTTGCGGGTGCTGTTCTTCTGACGGATGGCCACCGCTGGCGCGATCCCGTCGATCACGTCCGCGTCGGGCTTCTCGATGCGCTCCAGAAATTGGCGGGCATAGGCGGACAGCGATTCCACGTAGCGGCGCTGCCCCTCAGCATAGATGGTGTCAAATGCCAGGGAAGACTTGCCGGACCCGGACACACCTGTGACCACCGTCAGGGAGTTGTGGCGGATCGTAAAATCAATGTTCTTTAGGTTGTGGACGCGTGCGCCGCGGACAACAATGCTCTCGGTGGACATCTGCAAAAGGACCGCCGCAATCCCTCCGGTCGTGCCGACAACCTGGTCGCTGGTCAGCAGAAGGGCCCGGAGGGCTCACGGAATCCTTCTATTATACGGCACCCGCAGATCGTGCCTCGCGTTCGCGCTCCCGGCGCCGCAATTCCGAAGCGCTCACCGGACCGTATTCTGCCCGAGGCGCCAGTACCAGGGCGAGCACCGCGCCTAGCCCTATTCCGGCCAACAGGAACGTAACCGCCGTCGAAGGATCATACCGAGTTTGCATCGCACCTCCTCGCGAAGCTGGCAAGCCGGCTCACCCGGCAAGCATACACCTGCGTCGGTCGACGATTCTCCCCGCAGATTCGCCTTTGAAGCGAGCGCGTCAGGAAACCAGCTCGATGCTATCGACGTGAATCACGTTGGCGGAAGGGTCGAGCGTGCCGGTGATCTTCACCTGCTTGCCGACGTAGTCCTTCACCTTGTTGTCATCGTCGACCTTGTAGCTGACCTTGGAATTGGGATCTTGCAGCACGAACCGGTTGCCGTCTTTCACGATCACGCCCGTGAACGCCTTCGCTTCCGGCGGCTGCATATTGTCCTGCTCGTTCGATTGAGTCTGCTGGTGGCCAGTTTTCGAGGTCTGTACGTTCTGCGAATAAAGCGAACCCATGCCGGCCACACCCAACGTCAGAGCGAGTACGGAACCACGGATGAAATAGGGCTTCATGGTCTGCCTCCGTCGGAAGATTACTTTCGTCTTCGCCGGATGGAGCAGTGCAAACACCGTGCCAAAACGCGTTACGGTCGCATGTCACGCCTAAAGGCAGCAGTTCGAACACGAAATCTGATCGTGGTTGTGAACTTTTCGCGCTCAGCGGGAACTTTCTTCACGGCAATCCCGTGTCTGCTCGGCTGGCCCGATACCCCGTCATCGCCCGCGGATATACAGCGATCCCCCGATGTGTATCGCTCTGGAACTCATGGTGCAATACATTTCCGGTTCCATTCATCGTTTGGTGCCGCTATGTTCACGATCGAATCTGAGAGCACGAGTGCAGGGAGAAGCGTATTGATCGCTCCGCAGACTAAGACCGCCGCCTACGCAATGTTCCCGGCGGACGCGCAAGTGGAACAAGTCGTTCGCTCCCTCAACCTCGCTGGTTTTGGGGACGAGAACATCTGTGTCTTTTTGAGCCCCGCCCATCCAATCGCGGAAGCGGTTCAAAATATGAAGGTCAACTCTTCGAGCCATCGATCAGTCGCATCCGCACGGGCCGGCGTCGTGAGCTGGCTCTCACGCTTTGGAGCGATCGTCATTCCAGGAGTGGGATTCTTCATCGGATCGCGGGAGTTCCTGAGCGCTCTCGCTCCGCACCATCGTCAGTCCTCGGTCGAGCGTCGAGGCGAGTTGCTCGCTGGACTCGGCATTCCGCAGCCCGACGCCGCCCGCTACGAAGCCCGCGTCCGCCGCGACGCAACCCTGATCTTTGTGAGTTGCCAGGGTGCGGCCCGATCGCAGTGGGCAAGGGAGATTCTTTGGCGAATGCGCGCGGAAGAAGTGCGCTTGCTGGGCGAGTACGATGAAGTTCGGGACAAGCGAGATGTAGGACCAATCAGCAGTCTGGCAAGTTAGGACCGGAGCAGGACCCGAAACTACCAGCGCTCTTGGTCCCGCTTGCGGCCGTAGCGGAAAGCCAAGCCAACGCCCACGCTCATGAATCCCAGCGGAGGCAGGAGCAGCACCAGGACCCCCCTGCCAATGGCCCGCTGGCCGTCCTTGGTGGCCGCGGCCGCGTTCGAGTAGCACATTGCGCAGCCTTGGGCAAAGGCCGGAGCCGCCCACAAGCCAAGCACTGCGATCGCCATCAGCAGACTGCGCCTCACTTCACCCCCAAGTGTACGATGCGCCACGCGTCCGGAAAGAAGAAGAGCCACATCAACACGAAGCAAGCCGTCACGGAAATGGTGAGCAACCAGCGCATCGCTCGCACTTCAGAGTTCAGATGCATGAAATACAGCGTGATCAAGGCAGCCTTGATCACCGAAAGCACCAGCAGCACTTCCAGCATGTGTACCGGTTCCAGCACCCGCTTGTAGGCGAGGACGACCTCTACGCCCGTGAGAAAGATCAGCCCCGCCCAGACCCAGAAGTAGATCCCCTTGCGTTCGGCATGTGTCGCGGTGACATCGTGCATCGTCGAATCGTCTCCCTGTTCGGTCGTTACACCTTGGTGGACATCAGGTACACCAGCGGAAAAATGAACATCCAGACCAGATCGACGAAGTGCCAATACAGGCCGGCAACTTCGACGTCGTGCGCATCGTAGTCTTTCGGCTTCAGGAACAAGACGATCGCTGACACAATCGCCCCGATCAGCAGAACATGAATGCCGAGATGAAAAACGTTATCGGCCGGGGTTGCCAGCCAGCCAACCAACCACAATACAAACAGGATCGGCAGGAACTTTTTCCGCAGAGCGATCACACCCAGATAGATGATGCCGATGGTCACATGCAGCATGTGCATGCCGGTCAGCGTGAAGAAGGTTCCGCCAAATTGCGGCACCGAGGACCACGCATTCCCGGAGGGCGTCATCTTGTCGGCGATCAAGCGAGTCCATTCCATGGCGTGCAGCACCGTGAATGCAGCGCCGAAAAACATGGTCGCCAGCAGCCAGTTGCGCGTCCACGGTTTGTCGCCCCGATTCGCCGCCAGAACCCCGAGGACCATGGTCAGTGAACTGGACAGCAGGCAAGCCGTCATCACCGTTGCGTTGGCGATGCTCTGTTTTCCGAAGGGCGTAGGCCAGGCCGGGTTCGCGATGCGGTTGTAACTGTAGGCGAACAGCAAGGCTCCGAAGGTCAGGGAATCGGAGGCCAGAAACAGCCACATCCCGATCTTGTTCGAGTAGGTGCCAAACAGGGACGGCTCGTAGGCATCCTGCTGTACCGCGTGTTGCACCGTAGCCATCGTCAGGCATCTCCTGGGTGAGCTAGCGAGCGATCAGCAAAATTGCAAGAATGTAGATCCACAGAAAAGCCATGAAGTGCCAGTACCATGCCGCCACATCGATCACGATTCCGCGCGCTTCGACGGGCTTGTGCAGCAGGGAAGTCGAGGCTGCATAGACCAGCGCAATCACTCCTCCCGCCAGGTGCACGGCGTGGGTTGCCAGCAATAAATATGCGAACGAGCTGCTCGGGCCCGTATTCACAAAAAAGCGGTGTTCCTGCAGCGCCCGCCACACCAGGAACTGGCCCACCAGAAATCCCAGTCCGAGCACCACGGTGCTCCCGAGCCATGGAAATCCCTTGTCATCGCCCAGTGACACGCCCGGGATGGATCGCACCGGAGCCAGAATCCGCTGCCGCGCAATATCGCGACGCGCCAATTCCATGGTCCCGCTGCTCGCCAGGAGCACGACCGTGTTCACCACCAGCAAGGCCCAGGGCAGATTGATGGGCACCCAGTCGCGAGAATAGGTGTTGGTCTGCTGGTCGAGTGTGGGCAGCCCCTTGCGCACCAGCAGGGCACTTGTGAATCCCACGAACAGCATCACCACCGCAGTCAGCCCTACCACCAGCCCAAGCCGTGCGCGTCTCAGCCGCTCGCCGTAATCCGATGCACCGTTGCTCCCGTGATCGCTTCCATTCCCTCCGCCACCGTAGGAAGGGGGATCTCCCCCGCCGGTGTCGCGGGTCCGAGGGGCCTTTACTGCAAGATTCGGGGTCAAGGTCGCCATACCTTTTTGTAGCTAGTGTGCCGGGCTCGTGCTCACCGCTGGATCGGTCTGCATGACGTAGTCCCGCGCTGCGCCCGGAACACCGTACTCGTAAGGCCCGTTATGCACGACCGGTGTGTGTCCACCAAAGTTGTCGTGCGGCGGGGGCGTGGTCGTATTCCATTCCAGGGTGGTCGCTTCCCAGGGATTATCCGAAGCCCTGGGACCCTTGAACATGCTCCAGAACAGATTGATGACGAACACCACCTGCGCGCTGACCGTGATGATCGCAGCGTAGGTGATGAACCTGTTGAGCGGAATCAGGTGCTGGAGATAAGCGACTTCGGTGAACTGCGAGTAACGCCGCGGTTGACCTGCCATGCCGAGATAATGCATCGGCATGAATATGGTATAGGTCCCGACGAAGGTGAACCAGAAGTGAATCTTGCCCAGCGTCTCGTTCATCATGCGGCCGAACATCTTGGGCACCCAGTAATAAGTCGCCGCAAAGATACCGAAGATGGCGGCAACTCCCATGATCAGATGGAAGTGTCCGACGACGAAGGCCGTATCGTGCAGCGGGATGTCGAGCGTCGGCTGTGCCAGGAACGGCCCACTCAGGCCGCCCGAGACAAACAGCGAAACAAAGCCCACGGCAAACAGCATGGGTGTGTAGAAGCGCACCTTGCCATGCCAGATCGTTCCCAGCCAGTTAAACGTCTTGATCGCCGACGGCACTCCAATACACATGGTCAGGATCGAGAAGGCGAACGCCGACCACGGGTTCATCCCGCTCATGAACATGTGGTGGCCCCACACCATGAACCCCAGGAAGCCGATGGAGAGCATGGCATACACCATGGCCTTGTATCCGAAGATCGGCTTGCGTGAGAACGTCGACAGCAGCTGCGAGGTCACGCCCATTCCCGGCACGATCGCGATGTAAACCTCGGGGTGTCCGAAGAACCAGAACAGGTGCTGCCACAGCAGCGGGGACCCGCCCTTGTGTCCCATGATCTGCCCATTCACCACCACCAGCGGGACATAAAAGCTCGTTCCCAGGTTGCGGTCCATCAGCAACAGGATGCCTGCGGAGAGCAACACGCCGAACGCCAGCAACCCGAGGATCGCAGTGATGAACCAGGACCACACGGTCAGCGGCATGCGCATCATCGACATGCCCTTGGCACGAAGATCCAACGTGGTCGTGATAAAGTTCAGCGCGCCCATCAGCGACGCCGCGCAGAAAATCGCGATGCTGGTGATCCAGAGATCGGCGCCCAATCCTTCACCCGGCCCAGTGGATTGCATTGCACTCAGGGGCGGATACCCGGTCCATCCATGCAGGGGAGCGCCGCCGTTCACGAAGAAAGCGGCCAGCATGATCATGAAGGCCACAAACGTCGTCCAGAACGAAAGCATGTTCAGAACCGGGAATGCCATGTCAGGCGCGCCAATCTGAATCGGCAGAAAATAGTTCCCGAAACCGCCCTGGGGCGCGGTGGTCAGCACGAAGAACACCATAATGGTGCCGTGCATCGTGAGAATGCTGAGATAGGTTTCCGGCTGAATATGCCCGAAGATCGGCAGGTTGGCTTGCGGCCAGATCATGTGAATGCGCATGAGGAGCGAGAGAACCATGCCCACCCAGACCGCACTCAGCGCGAGGAGAAAATATTGGATGCCGATCACTTTGTGATCGAGGCTGAAGATGTATTTCCGAATGAACCCTTGCGGAGCGGCGTGTGCGTGGACGATTTCCGAGGTAGCCATTATTGTTTCTCCGCCTCCCTTGCAGTCAGCCACTTCTGAAAATCTTCCTGGCTGACAACCTTCACGACGCCGTGCATCTTGTAGTGCCCCAGCCCGCACAGTTCCGCGCAGGCAATTTCGTAATCGCCGATCTGGTTGGGCGTGAAGTGCATGTGAATGGCGAGCCCCGGGACCGCGTCCTGCTTGAAGCGAAAGTTGGGAACAAAAAAGCTGTGGATCACGTCCACAGCCCGCAGGGTCAGATCAACCTGCCGGTTCACAGGCAAGACCATCGTGCCGGTGACCACGTCATCCTTGGCAGCCGGGTCCGAGGTATCCAGACCGATCGCAGCCTCGCTGCCCGAGGAAGGATCCATCAGCTTCGGACTGGTCAGGCCGAACTTGCCGTCCGGTCCGGTGTAGCGGAAATACCAGGCGAATTGCATGCCCGTCACTTCCACCGGCAGGGCACCCTCTTCTGCTGGCTGAAAACGTTCCGCGGCCCAGATCGGGCTACCCATCAAGTTCAGTCCGACAAAGAGGATCGCGGTGAGCACCGTCCACACGATCTCGAGATTGGTGTTTCCGTGCGAATACACTGCCTTGCTCGCATCGCCCCGATCGCGGTATTTCCACACGACATATCCCAGGGAGCACTGGGCCAGCACAAACACGATGCCCATGACCAGGTAGGTGAAGGCGAATTGGTGATCAATTCGGGCCGCCGCGGCAGCCACGCCGGTCGGCAACCACCAGGTCTTTGCAATGAAAAAATAGGCGCTGACGAACGTGATCAGCCAGATGACCGCGAGAAGAGCGAGGCCCATTTACCACGACCTCCAGAATACCGGAGTTTGCCCACACCGCAGCACAATCGACACAGAAAAACTGCGGATGGCCGGGAAGTCTATCACAGCCATGTGTGACAAACGCAAGCGAGTTCTGCGCGCGGAATCCCTGCCAGCATCGCTTGCCGTTCGCAACCGCTTCGCCGATCGCGCTACTATCTTCCCCGTATGCCGACCCAGCCTCGCGGACACGGTCACGACACGCGCTACGTACGCATGCAGAAGAATTACTGCTTCGCCTGCGGCAGGAACAACCCCGACGGAATGCGCCTGAAGTTCAGCTACGACGAAGAGCGCAACTGTTTCGTCTCCCGCTTTCGCCTGGGCAAGCGCTTCACCGGACCGCCCGGTCACTGCCACGGAGGCATCATCGCGACGATTCTCGATGAGGCCATGGGCAAAGTGAACAAGTTGCGCCACGTCATTGCGCTCACCTCCGAGATCACCGTCAGCTACCTCAAGCCTGTGCCCTTGAACAAGCCGTTGCGGGTGGAGTCGCGCGAGGTGCGCGTGCGCGGACGGAAACACATCAACATGGCCGAAATCTTGAATCAGAAAGGCGAGGTACTGGCGCGCAGCAAGGGCTTGTTCATCGCGATCGATCCCCGCCGCATGTTCGCGAAATTTGTGGACAAGTAATCCATCTTGCGCGGGATAGCTCTGAGCGCCACCGGTCGACCATGAGCACGACCAGGCCGCCTGCGCTTTAGATCGCCGACTCCCGTCCGCACAAAAAACGATGGCCACTACGGCACACCTCCCGCCAGCACTCCTGCCAATTCCTCCACGCCCCTTCGCAACTCCCGTGGATCGACCGCCGCGAACCCAAGAATCAATCCCTCCCGCCGTGAACGTCCCGACGCGTATCGCCGTAGGGGAACAACTTCGACATCCCGCTTCGCAGCCAGTTCCGCCACCCTCTCCGCCCGCAGCCCGCCCTTGAGCCAGCCCACGGTTTGCAGCCCGGCCTCTACTGTAGAAATTTCCAGCAGCTCGCCCAGTTTTGCCCGCGCCCCGTCCAACAGCACCGAGAGTCGCTCAGCGTACAACTCGCGCATGCGCCGGATGTGGCGCGCAAAATGCCCTTCGGTAATGAAGTCGCACAAAACCGCCTGCTCGAGCAGCGGTGGATGGTGCGTGCTCACCGATTCGGCCGCGGCAAATACATCGACCATTTCCGGCGGCACCACCAGATATCCAAGTCTGAGGGCAGGGAAGAGCACCGCGCTGAAACTCCCCGCAAAGATCACCACCCCCGAGCGGTCCAACCCCTGCAATGCCGGAATCGGACGCCCCGAGTAGCGATACTCGCTGTCGTAGTCGTCCTCAAAAATAAGAGTCCCCGACCGCCGAGCCCATTCGAGCAACGCGAGCCGCCGCCGCAAGCTCATTGTCACACCGAGAGGAAACTGATGCGCCGGCGTGACGTAGGCCAGCCGCGCACGCTTCCATCTCTGCAATCCCCGGTCCAGGTCCATGCCCTCCGCGTCGACCGGAACCGGACAGATCCGCGCGCCCACCGCCCGAAACACAACCGCCGCCCCCGGATACCCGGGTTCCTCCATCCAAACCGATTCTCCCGGGTTGAGCAGAATGCGCGCCGTGCGATCCAGCGCCTCCTGCGCGCCCGAAAGAACAAGCACCTGGTCGGCCGTGCACTTCACCCCGCGCGAACTGCTCAGATAGTCCGCAACCGCCTGCCGCAAGGGCCGATAGCCCAGAGCCTCTCCACCGGCAAGCAGGTTCGCCGACACCCGGCGCAATCGCCGGGCCGCCACCTGTGCCCACAATGTCGTAGGAAAAAGATCCAGCGCCGGCTGGTTCGCGCGAAACGCCCGAATCGGCCGGGGCGCAGTTCCACGGAACGGTTGCAACCGGCGCGCATACTCTGAAAGCGAAACCCGCCGGTGAGGCAGCCGCTCCTCGGCGTGCGGCCCCCGCACGTCCAGCAATTGCTCGGGAAGCACCTGGCTAACGTAGGTCCCCGAACCCGGTCTCCCCTCGACATAACCTTCAGATTTCAACTGGTCGAACGCGGTCACGATCGTCGCTCTCGCAAGACCATAGGCGGCCGCGAGATCACGGCTCGCCGGCAACCGTGCCCCGGGCCGCAGCCGCCCATCGAGAATCGCCGAGCGCAGTTCCTCGTAAAGCCAGCGGTACAAACTTCCTGCAGACGGCGGAGCCGGCAAACTAAGCGGAAAGGCTGTGGCTTCTCGGGCCATAAAAAAGTGGTATGGCAAGAATACATTAAATGGACCGTGTGACAATACCAATCCGCGAGTACAGTCGTAACTGAGATTTGTCCGAATGGAGGAGCGGAAGGGTCGCTCCCGTGCGGGCCCTTACAAGTCGTCAAAAAACGACGAGGCTCGAATCAGGGCACGACGGGAGCCGTGCCGCAAGATCGACCCTAAGAACGCGCCGTTAGGCGCTGCGCCCTGCAGGATAAGTTCGAACTCAACCGATCGCGCCCAACGCGCGCGACTTCCGGATTCAGAAAGGTGACCTCATGGCAGACAACAACGGGTCGAGAAACGGAGACTTCACCAGCCTGCGCCTGAAGACCGGCTTGGCCGAAATGCTCAAGGGCGGCGTCATCATGGACGTCACCGATTCCAAGCAGGCTGAAATTGCCGAGCGTGCCGGCGCCGTCGCTGTCATGGCGCTCGAGCGAGTGCCCGCCCAGATCCGCGCCGAGGGGGGCGTCGCCCGTATGGCATCGCCGAAAAAGATTCGCGAGATCATGGCCGCCGTCTCCATCCCTGTGATGGCCAAGTGCCGGATCGGCCACTTCGCCGAGGCGCAGATTCTCGAGGAACTGGGGGTCGACTACGTCGACGAATCCGAAGTCCTCACCCCCGCCGACGAAGCCCATCACGTTGACAAGCACGCCTTCAAGGTCCCGTTCGTGTGCGGCGCGCGCAACTTGGGCGAGGCCCTCCGCCGGATCGCTGAAGGTGCGGCCATGATCCGCACCAAGGGCGAAGCCGGTACCGGAGACGTCGTCCACGCTGTGAAGCATATTCGGCAGATCGTCCAGGAAATGAAGATCCTGACTGTGCTCGGGGAAGGAGAGCTGTACGCAAAGGCCAAGGAACACGGCGCGCCGTACGAACTGATCCGCATGGTCGCCAAGGAAGGGAAGCTGCCCGTCCCGAACTTCTCCGCAGGCGGCATCGCGACCCCGGCCGACGCGTCCCTCGTCATGCAGCTGGGCGCCCAGGCGATCTTCGTAGGCTCCGGCATCTTCATGAAGAATTCCACCGAGTTCGCCGATCCCGTCGAAGCCGAGAAGCGAGCCAAGGCCATCGTCCGTGCGGCCACCCACTATCAAGACCCTAAAGTCTTACTTGAAGTCAGCGAAGACCTGACAGGCGCGATGAAAGGCCTGGCTGTTTCGAGCCTCGACGAGGCCCACATGCTGCAGACCAGAGGATGGTAGGAGCAGCTCTTTAGCTTGTTGCCCTTGGCCGTTAGCGAAACTGCCCTTCACCGCGGTGCCGTTTCCGGGGGGAATGTTTTGCCAACGACCAACCGCTAACGACCAAACGACCATGAAGATTGGTGTCCTAGCCATCCAGGGCGATTTCGACGCCCACAAGAAGCGCCTCGAGCAACTCGGCGCGGATGTCGTCCTGGTCCGCACGCCCGAGCAACTCGACGAAATCGCCGGCCTGGTCATCCCGGGTGGCGAGTCCGGCGCCTTTCTGAAGATTCTCGGCCCACAAGGATTCGCAAAGCTCAAAGAGTTCGTCCGACTGAAGCCCACATTCGGCACCTGCGCCGGCGCCATCATGCTTGCGAAGGAAGTCACCAATCCGGACCAGCCCGGCCTCGGAGCGCTCGACGTCCGCATCCGCCGCAACGCCTACGGCCGCCAGCTTGACAGCTCGATCCGCGAAGGCGTCTTCGCCGGATCGCCCCTCGAAATGGTATTCATTCGCGCCCCCAAGATCGAGCGGCTCGGCCCGGACGTGGAGGTGATCGCGACGGAAGGCAAGGACCCGGTCGCCGTTCGGCAGGGAAGAGCCATGGCCGCAACCTTCCACCCTGAGCTTAGCGACGACACCCGCATGCACCAGGCGTTTCTTGCTCTCGTAACAGACTAACCACGCTCGAACTTAGCCCCCCGACTTTCCAGCCCGCCTGCTGAGTGCTTGAGACTTTGAAACCTTCTCCCAAAAGTCCCCCCCATTTTTCTCTTGACATCCCCATTATGTAACCGTAGAGTTACGCATCATGCGAAACCAATCGGTTACATATTCGGACGAGGCCACCTTCAACGCGCTGGCCGACCCCACCCGGCGTGCCGTGCTTGATCTGCTGCGCAAAGGCCGCCAGCCCGCCGGACAAATTGCCCAGGCGTTTCCCGTCTCCAGACCAGCCATCTCGAAGCACCTGCGCCTGCTGCGCCGGGCGCATCTGGTGAATGAGCACCGGGAAGGGCGCCATCGTTTCTACCACCTGAATCCCGAGCCACTCAGGGCCGTCGATTCCTGGCTGGACCAGTACCGTACTTTCTGGAGCAGCAGTTTGGCCAACCTGAAGGCCTTCGTCGAAGCCGAGTACGCCAAAGAAACCGCCGCCCCGGACTTCACGTCCGTGTCGTCGACCAAGCCATCGAACCGCAACCGGAAAAAAGGAAAACCCTGACCCGTTGAAAAGAACGCTAACGGAGTCTGCCGCTCCGCTCACGAACATCTGACTACGAAAAAGGAGAGATCGCTCATGAAATCGCTGCGCTTCGCATTCTCGCTAGTATTGGTCCTCGCCACCGCCGCGTTCGCCCAATCCGACGCCCACAAGACCTTCGACCAGCTGAAGACGCTGAAGGGCAACTGGGAAGGGAAGGCCACCAACGGAAAAGACTTGAAGGTGACCTTCCGCTCTACCGCTGCGGGCTCCGCCCTCATGAGCGAGATCCTGGGCGAAGAAAACATGGTCACCATGTTCCACGTGGATAACGACCGCCTGCTGGCCACCCACTACTGCGCTGTCGGTAACCAGCCTCGCATGCAGGCCAGCGCGTCGCCCGACGGCAAAACCATTACCTTCAACTTCGTGGATGCAACCAATCTCGCCACTCCCAAGGCCGGCCACATGGACCATCTGATCATCACCATTCCCGACGCCGACCATCACAGCGAAGACTGGACCTTCGTTCAGGACGGCAAGGAAATGAAGGAACACTTCGACCTGACCCGCAGCAAGGCGGCGCTGTAGCAGGGAAGGCCGACCCTTCTCACACCGCCGTGCCCGATCGAACCCGAGGGACCCAGCGATGACCAGGACGCAAATCACGCCCGACCGGGATGCGGTGGTCTCGGAAACCGAGATCGCCGCTCCTCCCGACCGCGTATTCCAGGCTCTGATCAACCGTGACCAGGCCCTGACTTGGGGCGCAAGCGACGCCTTCACGATCAAGGTGTGGGAGATGGATGCCCGCCCCGGCGGACGTTGGAGCTTCATCTCCGTCGAGAAGGCATCCGGCCGCGACTTCGAGCATCACGGTGAGGTCGTCGAGATCGATCCGCCTCGCGTGCTGGCGTACAGCTGGTTCGCCAACTGGCACACGAAGCCCTCGCATCCCACGATGGTGCGTTGGGAACTCGCGCCGACTTCGAAGGGAACGCTGGTGAAAGTCACGCACAGCGGTCTCGGTCAGCTGCCGGAAGCCTGCACTGCGTATAGCCAGGGTTGGCCGGGCCTGGTGGACGCCCTCAAGAAGTTCGTCGAGAAATAACGCAGGAGCATTTCCATGGCTTCCATTACCGTTACCCCGGACCAGGACGCTCTGGTCAGCGAAGTTCACATCGCCGCTCCGCCTGAGAGGGTCTTCCAGGCGCTGGTCGATCGCAACCAAGTCATGCAGTGGTGGGATTCTCCCGAGTGCCCCATCGAAGCGTTCTCCATGGATCCCAAGCCCGGTGGACGCTGGCGCTACGACACCAGGAAGAGCCAAATGACCATCAACGGTATTTCGAAGTTTCATTGCGAAGGCGAAGTGCTCGAATGGAATCCGCCACGGGTGCTGGCCTATACCTGGATCGCGAATTGGCACGAACGCCCCGCGCAGCGCACGGTCGTCCGGTGGGAACTTGCCGCCTGCAAGGGCGGCACGCTGCTCCGAGTCACACACAGCGGCCTCGCGGATCTGCCGGTCTCCCGCAAGGACTACTCCGGTGGCTGGCCCGGTGTGGTGGAGGCAATCAAGAAGCTCGTCGAAGGCGCCCAGACAACATAACTCAGAGAGGATCAGTCTCATGGCAACCGTCGCGGTTACTCCCGACCAGGACACGATCGAAGCCGAAATCTTTGTCGCCGCCCCGCCTGAGCGCGTTTTCCAGGCGCTGACCGATCCCGAACAGATGCCGCGCTGGTGGGGTCAGCAAGGTGTCTATCGCATCACCGAGTGGAAAGCCGATCTTCGTCCGGGCGGCAAATGGTCCAGCGTCGGCGTCGGCGCCGACGGTATTTCGTTCCGCATCGACGGCGAGTATCTGGAAGTGGATCCGCCCCGCCGGCTGGTTCATACCTGGATCCCGAGCTACGTTGGCCCACTGAAGACCGTGGTGCACTGGGACCTGGAAGCACGCGAGGTCCACGGTCTGCAACCGCGCGGACCTCGCAAAATGGGAACCGGCACCCTGGTCAAACTGCGGCACCAGGGATTCGCCGGAAATCCCACGGCGTGCGCCGGCCACCGCCAGGGATGGGTGCGAGTCCTCGGCTGGATGCAGGCGTTCCTGGAGAACGACGAAACCGCCGATACGCGTCCGGCGTTTGTCCCTCCGGCTGCCGGCAAAGCGAGCTAAAACCCCGATCCGGCGTCCGCTGATGGCGGATCCCGCACACCGGCGCGGGAGTCGCCGCTCCGGCTGCCGGCGTGCCCCTGGTCCGCGCGGAATGGCTTCATGGCTACGGTATACTGGGGCAAGAATGTCCGACCGCGCAGACAAGAAGTTCTACCTTGAAACCTTCGGCTGCCAGATGAATGTGCATGACTCCGAGAAGGTCATCGGCACGCTCATTTCCGAGGGCTACCGCCAGGTCCCGACCGTCGAGGAAGCCGATCTGGTCCTCTACAACACCTGCTCCATCCGCGATAAGGCGGAGCAGAAGGTCTTCCATCGCCTCGCCGACTACAAGAAGTTCCAGAAACAAGGCAAAATCTTCGGCGTGCTCGGCTGCGTCGCCCAGCAGGAAGGCGAAAAGATTTTCGAGCGCGCTCCGCACGTCTCCATGGTCTGCGGTTCCGCCTCGTACCGAAACCTGCCGCAAATGCTGGTGCAGATCGAGGCAGGGAACCGCCACGTAACTGGACTCGACGACCGCCAGACCGACGAGTGCTTCGAGACCGAGTTTACCTCTCGCACCAACCCGCATCGTGGCTACATCACCATCATCGAAGGCTGCGACAAGTTTTGCGCTTACTGCGTGGTGCCCTTTACCCGCGGCAAGGAGCGCAGCCGGACCTCGAACTCGGTGCTCGCAGAGGCGCGCCAGATGGCCGATCTCGGCTACACCGAAATCCAGTTGCTCGGCCAGAACGTAAATTCGTACAAGGACCCCGCCGGCAAAACGTCGTTCGCCGAACTACTGGCCGCTGTCGCCCAGGTTCCCGCGATCAAGCGTGTGCGCTTCACCACTTCGCATCCCCGTGATTTCGGCAAGGACATTGTCGACGCCATCGACGCCGTGCCCAGCCTCTGTGATCACGTCCACCTGCCTGTGCAGAGCGGTTCCACTCGTGTGCTCGACGCCATGCAGCGCCTCTACACCCGCGAGCAGTACCTCGAGCGCATCGCTTGGGTGAAGGCGGCCCGTCGCGAGATCAGCCTCACCACCGATGTCATCGTCGGATTCCCTGGCGAAACCGAGACCGAGTTTGAAGAGACGCTTACTTTGCTCGACACGGTCGAGTACGACGGCGTGTTCTCCTTCAAATATTCTCCGCGTCCTAACACGCCTTCGCTGAGCCTCGACGACGTCGTTCCCGACTCTGAGAAAGCTCGCCGTCTGACGGTCCTCATGGAGCGTCAGCGCGACATTCAAAAGCGTCGCAATCAGAGGCATATCGGCCATCTTCTTGAAGCAATGGTTGAAGGAAAGAATGAGGCCCGCGCGCAATGGTGCGGCCGCACCTCGCAAAACAAGGTTCTGAACTTCGTCGTGCCCGCAGGCACGGTTCCCACGATTGGCCAGTACGCCACCGTGGAGATTACGGGCAGCTTTCCCAACAGTTTGCTGGGTCAAATGGTGATATAAGGGGGAGAAATCTGATGATTTTCGGTGACGGCCAGCGTCCTCCGAGCATCAGACGGATACTCAAGGGGTCCCGATGGAAGTAGAAATGAAAATTCGCGGGCTCATGATGGACCCGGTGACAAACATGCCCATCGTGATTCTCAAGGACACCGGCAGTGACACCGTTTTGCCCATCTGGGTCGGCGTATACGAGGCCAACGCGATCGCGCTCGAGATCGAGAAAGTCACTACGCCGCGCCCCATGACCCACGACCTCATCAAGAATGTCTTGGTGGGCCTTGAATCGCAGGTACACAAGGTAGTGGTCACCGAACTGCGCGACGATACCTTCTACGCCGTCATCTGGGTGGAGCGCGACGGCCGCATCATCAGCATCGATTCCCGCCCGTCAGACGCGCTGGCGCTCGCTCTGCGCGTCGATTGTCCCATCTTCGTCGAGGACGAAGTCCTCAAGTCTTCCAAGCTGGCCGCCAACGTCTCCGACCGCGTAACGTCGGAAGAACTGCGCAAGTGGCTGGAAGGCCTGAACGATGAAGACATGGGCCGCTACAAAATGTAGGAAAGCGGCGCGACCCACACACTAGGACCAGAAGCCAATTGGATCCCGCCGAACAACTGCAGCGCATCTATCTTGCCGGTTTCGAACTGCAGACCTTCGATCGCTTTCCCAAATGCATCGGGGTAGCCCGCGACGGCTGCATCGCGTTGTTGGTGCCTGGCGTCGGCGGCCTCCAGATGCTGGGCGCGCCAGGATGGAAGATGGGGGAGGCGATTGGCGTCCTGGTCGAAAAAGACGGCCGCCAGCTTTTCCAGCACAAGCAAGAAATCGTGGAGGCCACTCCCGAGAGACTGGACCTTCTGCGCCGCTTCAAAGCCGACTTGAAGATCTTGCTATCCGCCGGCTAAAGGCAGCGTTGGTTATTTGTTTACATAATACCTATTA